>Ga0210401_10002876_pt1 | contig 18725 bp, 24 predicted proteins | sample IncBWH32MmetaG_FD_150866 | JGI IMG/M metagenome (GOLD analysis project Ga0210401, IMG submission 150866) | Forest soil microbial communities from Barre Woods Harvard Forest LTER site, Petersham, Massachusetts, United States - Inc-BW-H-32-M | ecosystem: Environmental > Terrestrial > Soil >... | reverse complement strand
ATCCAGCTGGGAGGAAGCGCCGGATTCAAAGTACGGGGCGCGGTCGGCATGCCTTCCAGAATGGCGTGAAAAATCACCGCTGAAGTATTGCCGTCGAACGCTCTCCGGCCCGTGCTCATCTCGTAGAGCACAACGCCCAGCGAAAAAAGGTCGGTGCGCGCGTCCAACTCTTCTCCGCGCGCTTGCTCCGGCGACATATAAGCGGCTGTGCCGACGGCCGACCCGATGCTGGTAAGCTGCGCCTGCGAAACCGCCGTCGCCGCATCATGTTCCACGCCAGCCTTGCTTTTATCCCAGAGCTTGGCCAGACCGAAGTCCAGCACCTTCACTTGGCCCCGCGGAGTCAGGAACAGGTTGGCGGGTTTGATGTCGCGATGGATAATTCCTTTGGCATGCGCCGCGTCCAAAGCGTCGGCGATCTGAATTCCATACTCCATTACCTGCTCGACCTTGAGCGGCCTGCCTTCAATGCGGTGCTTCAGGGTTTCGCCTTCGAGCAGTTCCATGGCGATGAACGCCTGCCCATTCTCCTCGCCTACGTCGTAAATAACGCAGATGTTCGGATGATTGAGCGCCGAAGCAGATTGAGCCTCGCGCTGAAAGCGGATAAGAGCTTGCGGGTCTCGCGCTACATCCTCGGGCAAGAACTTGAGCGCGACGAAACGGTGCAGCCGGGTATCTTCGGCCTTATAAACCACGCCCATCCCGCCACCGCCGAGCTTCTCCAGAATCCGGTAATGGGATACGGTTTGACCGATCATGAGCGGCGCGCAAACGAATTGACTGGCAAGCCATGTTAGGGGTGATCGCCTCGGAAGTCAACGGAGTTGAGGAGAACTTCATATATTGACGGAGACACGGGTGCCCATGTCTCGCGATTGGGAACGTGGGTACTTAGATCATTCAGTTTGGGAGCGTTCATGGCGCCGAGGACACTCGCGAATCGAGCTCTACGATTCACAGCTCGGAGCAGCCTACTAGGTTACGAAATTCATTGAATCACCTGCCTGCGATTATGAATTAAGCGACGACGCGACGGCATTCCAAAGGAAGGAATGAGCAGGCCACAGGGCGAGGAACTCTCTGAAAGAGAAGGGATAGAGAAGCGACGAAAAGAGAAAAACACTTTTCGCGCACGCTATTCATTACGGATCGAACAACGGAGTTTTTCACGAACGAGTAACGATCAAAGACTGAGCGCGTCTTGTGCCCTGAGATCGCCATCGCTCTATGGACCAGCGCGGCATCTCGAATGCTATGCTCAAGCTGGAACATGCTAGAAGCGAGATTGTCACAAAAAGTGTCAGAAACGCGCCCGCAGAGCAGCCGAAGCGCGCTGCGAAGCCGAACTGAAGTGATTGATTGGGCAGAGCTTAAGTGGTGCCCGGGACCGGAATTGAACCGGTACGTCTCTTTCGAGACCCGGGATTTTAAGTCCCGTGCGTCTGCCAGTTTCGCCACCCGGGCATATCTTGTAATCAGCAATTTGCGCGCACAGCCACGGTACGTGTATGCTTTTTGTGCCAGATACGTGCCAGTTCACAGCTTGTTGGCCGCATCAATTAGGTCTTGATCCGCGCTCACATCGTAGTTGTCAAACACTTGCCGCGTAAGGTGTCCGGAGATTTTCATCGCGATTGTAGCCGGTATGCCTTTGCGCTGTGAGCGCCGCACAAAGGACCGCCGCAAATCATGGATGTAAAGGTCCGGCACGCCAGCCGCTTTACACGCATTGGTCCACGCCGTCCTGAAATCGCGGATCGGCTTACCGCTCGGCCATGTGAATACGTATGCATCTCGTGGCTTCATTTTACAGCACGCTTCCACGGCTTCGCGCACGTCTGGTGGCATGGCAACCTTCCGGGCGCGCGCATTCTTGGTTGTACCAGCAAAAAGGGAAATCCAGCCGTCAGCAACCTGCATCACCAGCAAATTCTTCAATTCAGCCTTGCGGAATCCAAGGCGATAGGCGCACAGCACTAGGGCACGCAGTCCCGGCTCTTTAATCGCCGGTAACAGCTTATCGAACGCATCATCTTCAACGAAACCTGTTCGCGATGATTCCGGCAACTTTTTGGGGAAGGAGGGAATATCTGCCACAAGGCGCGGGCGCGTATCGTATCCAATCTGAAACGACTTTCGCAACGCGGCAAGCTCGCGGTTTATGGTGCCATTCTTTGCGCCAGCATCATGGCGCTTAACAATATAGTCCTCCAAATCGGCCGTTGTGATGAAGGCGGCTTTGCGGTGTCCAAAAACCGGCGATAGATGCAGATCCCATCGCCGCTTGGCTCCGGCAAGCAATTCCTCCGCATTTGCTTCCCGCCACGCATGTGTTGGCGCTGGCAGGTTTTCCGGTATCTTTTGCAACAGCGCAACGCGGCGCGCTTTTAGATACGCTTCCGACAAGTCATCAACCAAAGTACGTCGCGCACGTGGGCTGGCAATCACACCGGCCTCAGATTGGCCTATGCGCTTGGTCATGAATTTGGTGGCCTGTGATTCCGCGCGGCTATCGTGGCACAAACAGAAGTTGGAGTTTTCCGTTATCCGGCGCGGACCAACACAGTAGCGAATCCAGTATTCGCCATCCGGGTGCTTTTTCGATTTCCGCAGCCACAAGCTGCCAGTGCCGTAAAGCCGTGCCATACGGTGGCAGCATAGCAAGGGCTCGGAAAAACTGCGAGGTGTTGCATAGTTACCGTGGTGTTGGGGGCTTTAAGCGGCGGCTGTCGGAAACCTATCGTAGATTTCCAGTAGTCGTTTTTCCGTATCCGCGTCCACATCTACAAGACCACCGCTTATCGTGAGGGTAGCATTCACGGCTGGCGACGAGGTTATTGCACCCAAGCCGTCATCAAAAAGCTTTACCTTCCTTTTGCCGCTTTCGTCAATAACAAGAACGTCTTCCCGCTCGCCACTCTTATAGTTCAAAACCATGTAGTCGCCAGTGACCACTTGTCTACCACGTTCAACTCTGACGTTGCGGGTAAGATAACCCTCGCCGCCATCGTCAAGCTTTATTTCTTCATCCGTTTTCTTTGCCAATGCTGAGCCTCCTCTTTTGCTTATATCAAAACAACAGAAGCGCCGCCAACCCCCGCCAACTACCTCTTTGTTTCGGATTCGACAGCCAAGTGAGGGTAGCAGGACTTGGCTCCTTGCTCCCATTCGCAAACGTATCCGCCATCCCGCATGAACTTTGTGCCGAGCGAAATGTTACACGTACCGGCGTTTTTATCTCTGGTCGTAATAACCGATGGGCCGCGCAAGACAAGCCGAGCATCGCCCAAATCCTCACGGCTTTCTGGCGGGAGCAGGGTGCAACTTTCAAGTATCCAAATATCGCCATGTGGGCGCGGATGGTAATAGATGGGGACTATTACAGCGATAGCAATCGCGAGCACAATAAAGACGAAGCGTTTCATTTTTCTATCCGCCCGCGTGCTCCTTACTTCTTTGGCGGCTGACCAAGCCCTTCTATCATCTTTTCAAGAATTACTTGCATGACGTTAATTCGGCAACGGTCGGCTGCCAGCTTTAGGCTGTTTTGATCGAGATCGGAATATTCTTTGGCTGATCGCGCGGCGAAGTATTCGCACGCATCGCCCAGCTTCTTTTCTGCTTCGTCCGTTTCTTTCCACGGAGGGGCCAAAGTCTTCGGGAAACCGTCGCGCTCGCACGTAAGAAATTGGTCCGCACGCACCAATCTTGCTAAGTCATGCCTTTCATCCCGCTCAGGAAAAAGAATGCCGCATTCGGGCCTCCGGGGCAATAGCTCCGCATGATCCTTATCCCGCTTTTTACCGTTATCTTGCTGTGAAAGTATAGGTGCAGTGGCGAGCAACAAGAGTGTCGCGGCAAGTGCTATTTTCCGATCCATAGGCGACCTCCCTCCGCTACCCCGGGATTGTACTTTACCGGTCCGGCCATTCCGCGTCTTAAGTTCATTTGACTTTCTTAGAGCGGCATTTGTTATGGCAGGCACTAACAATGCCGCGACAAGAAACCATTTAGTGAAGATGGCTCTACGCTCTTCTTCTCGCTCGCGCGACTCACTTGCTACTAGCGCGATGATGTAGGCGATTAAACAATCTGCGACTGCTTGCGCTAAGGTTTCTGGCGAAAACCAGTCCATCCTGCGTTGAAAGGCAGCACTTAGGTATGCCCATAGGAAACCTATTGATAGAACGACCCAAGTAGGTGGCGCACGTCTGGCCACTCGTGGTTGAGGCTTACTGCTGGCCACGCGGGACGAAGGAACCGGGGTTTGAGGTTGGCCGCACGCCAAACAAGTGACTGCTTTGTCTAGATTTTCAGCGCCGCAGTGGTTACAGAACATTCGCCTTCTCCATGCGCGAAAGCGTAGTAGTCAGGTTTCCCACTGATGACCGCAACGAGCACACATCCAACGTCTGTCCCAACTGGCTTGAGCGTTAGCCAGTTGATCTGGTGGTTTCTTTGCGCCGTAGCCGCCCAACAAGAACAGAAGACTGAGCACGCCAACTCCCACAGCAAATCCTTCGGCACCCTTCGTATTTGATCCAACAAACAGCGCAAAGAGCAAGCCGCATACTCCCAGAAACATGCAGAGATACGCGCCACCGTTCGAGGGACGTTGGGGAAGGCTTGAAACCAAGTCCGATTTGTAGGTGCTGGTCGAACCCCACATTGAGCGTCTGGAAATGCCCACCGTATTCCGACGACGAGTTCCTCCGGCGATTGCGATCGACAAAGGCTTAGTCCTTCCCGATCCACACTTTGGACACTTGAAGTTATCGGCAGTTTTTGTTGCCATTCCCGTGTAGCTCCAAACCTTAGCGTTGCATATTTGACTGACCCTTTGCCAAGTTTTGCCACCATCGTAGGGAATACTCGGTTTGACTTTTACTTGGGCAACAGCGCGTTGAAATCGTTGAACATTTTCTCGAAACGGTCGAGCGCATCCTTCATTTCGGGCGAGTTGACAAATGCTGGGCCGTTTTCTGTCAGAAACGCGGCGGGGCCGAAATGGTCAAACTCTTCACTTGACGGTGGCAACAGTCTGAAATGTTCTTCCACTTCCTTGACGACACGTCCCGGCGTGGTGCTTGCTGCAGGTAAAGCCTGAGCTCCGGAAAGGTTGTAAGTCTTGTTGACCAAATCAACATACAAAGCCCTTCCAAGCAAATCCTCGATATCTGCTTCGGTATGTGACGTGTACATGTCGGCGCTTAGCACGTGACCTTTTTTGAGTAAATCGCCAGTACGTAGGCGTTCGACTTCACTCTTCTCGCCAGAGTGGTAGTCGGTGAACACTGCAATATTTAGTTGCTGGGTGCTGAACAGAGTTACAAAACTCGAGATTTTCTTCAGGCCACCAACTGGCGATATCGTCCATCGAGGGTCTAGACCATTGCGTCCAATGCTTCGTAGATGATGAGAAAACCACTTCATATACAGAAGATCTGACGGTCCTTCGACAAGAATCGTGTGCTTTCCAACGAACAATGTCTGTGTAATGTCGATACCGAGTGCACCTAGTATCGGAAGCACTGTGTCACGCTCAACCGTAAGCGACTGACCCTCGACTTTGGTTCCGAGCACATTAATGCCATCACTACGGTCTTCCACAGTACGCACTGACAACAGGTGTTCTGCGTCAATCATGAACGGTGAGTGCGTGGTGTAAATGAGCTGGTGTCTAGGACGTAGCCTTTCGTTGAAGTAACGCAAGAGGTCGGCTTGCGCCCTTCCATGCAATGTGAGGCTGACCTGCTCCCCATTTTCCGAGCGAATCTGAGTATGATTTCGTCGAAGGAAAGGGGAAGAGAGCATGTCGAAGAGCAGGCACACAGAGGCGCAGATGATCGGGGCGCTGAAACAACTGGAGGCGGGCCGCAAGGCGGAGGACGTGGCGCGGGAAGTGGGGGTGTCGAAGCACACGATCTATGCCTGGAAGGCGAAGTACGGCGGGATGGATGTGAGCGAGGCGCAGGAAGCCAAGCAGTTGCGGGATGAGAACACAAAGCTGAAAAAGCTGGTGGTCGATCTGAGTCTGGACAAGGAGATGCTGAAGGCGGTCATCGCAAAAAACGGATGGAGCTCGTAGACCGGCGGTCGGACGCGGGCTGGCTGCGGTTGGAGTACGCAGCGAGTGAGCGCCGGGTTTGCGGGCTGATGGGGATGGCGGTGGCAAGTTACCGCTACCAGAGTCAGCGCAGCGATGAGCGGTTGCGCACACAGTTGGTGGAGTTGGCGCGGTCGAAGCCGCGCTTCGGGTATCGGCGGTTGCATGTGTTGCTGGGCCGCTCCGGAGAGCATGTGAATCACAAGCGCGTGCATCGGGTGTATCGGGAGGCAGGATTGATGATCCGGCGAAAGAAACGCAAGCATTGCGTGCGCGAGGGAAAGCCGCTGGTGGCGCGGACTTCGGCGAACCAGGAGTGGGCGCTGGACTTTGTGCACGATGCGGTGGAGTGCGGGCGGGCGATCCGGGTGTTGAGCGTGGTCGATGCCTACACGCGGGAGTGTATGGCGTTGGAAGTGGATACGAGCTTTGCCAGCCGGAGAGTGACGCGGGTGTTGGATGCGATCGTGGCCGAACGCGGGCAGCCTTTGGCCATCCGTTGTGACAACGGGCCGGAGCTAACGAGCCGGCATTTTCTGGCATGGTGCGTGGAGAGAAAGATCGAGCTAGTCCACATCCAGCCAGGGAAGCCGACGCAGAATGCACGCGTCGAGAGCTTCCACGGACGGCTGCGAGATGAGTGTTTGACGGTGAACTGGTTTCAAAACCTGTTCGACGCGAAGAGAAAGATTGCGGCGTGGAAGGTCGAGTACAACGAAGAGCGTCCGCATAGCAGCTTGGGATATAAAACCCCGAAAGAGTTTGCCGCTGCTCAGGCCGCAGGCTTCTACAGCGTCGAGCGAGAGGCAAGGGACTCAAACGCCGTCCCTTGCCCCTCGCGCTCCCCCATCCCGGCTCAAACCGGAGATGGAGTTGAAGAAAGTTGTCGTATTCTTACGTGAACGGAAATAGGGGGCAGGTCACGGCCGGGCTCATCCAATAAAATGAGCAGGTTGTTCCCATAGTTCTTCTTCACTTGAGAAAACCAAACCAGAAAGGAAAAGAACCAAATGAACCCGCTACTCCGCTCGTCAAATTCAACGCTCACGCGGTGACGGGCATTGTCGATACGCGTATGAAAAACCGGACCAGAATTGAATGGCGGTGGGTCACCCGGCTTACCGTCCCGCACATCAAACTTCACTGACAACTGCGCGTTAGTGCTCCAGTATCGGAAAATCTCATCGGTCAGTTGGTTAGATATCGCTTCAAGCTCCATGTACAGCTGTTCGGTCTTCTGAACATTGGTAATCTCATCGATGGTGGTACCAGCCAAGTCTAGTAGCGCTAAGAACACACGCTCATTGAAGGAAGTTTGCGTCTGCTGGATTTTCTGCCGGAGCTCATTTATCGAAATTCGTCCCGGGAGTCTGTAGTATTCCGAAAACTTAATGACTTTGGGAATCCTTCCGACGACGAATTTCCTTATCGAGCCCAACGGGTCAGCGGTTGGGAAGTCCTTTTTGAGTGCCTCCACGGCGACTTTCTGTTTCTCAGTCAGCGACGCCAACTTGCTTAATGCTTCAACCGCAGCCGAGACTGTCGCTGCATCGTTTGCGGGTTCACGTTCTGCGGTCGTTAAAGATCCGAGGTGGTGAGTAAGAGCCGCACTGTGGTTCAGAGTGGCACCGACCTTCAGTTGGTTATCGTAACCTTTGACAATGGTAACGTCAGGACTCTGGTACGGATTGAACCCGAACTGTTTTGTCGCCGCGTCGAGGTCAGAAGAATCAAGCGTCCACGTGGTCCGAACCGCTTCTTCCTTTTTCCACTCGTCTCCTTCATAGTCCCTTTTTATTCGGCGGCGCGGGAAATCAAACTCGGTGAAATCAGCCTTGTTCGCTTCCACGGGATTAATCTTGTATAAGGCATCCAGCACGGCGGTTTTACCTGCTTCGTTCTTCCCCACTAGACAAGTCACTTGGTCAACCAAAAATTCTTCTGAATTATCGACACTCTTGAAGTTGGTGACTTTAGCTTTCTTAATATGCACTGTATCCTCCTGAGGGGGAAGGGGATAGTATATCGGCTTCAGCTCGTGTCGATGCAAATTTTCCTAAATTGCGCCTCCAAGTGCTGCGCTCGGCGTTCTACACATGCTGTCCAGCCACAGCCTCGGTGATCGACTTTCCAGCCGCCACTGCGTCCACGGCGCTAATGATTGCACGCGGACGAAAGATGCTGGAGCGATTCATGGCTTTGACTATTTCTGCATCGAATGGAATACCGCGCGCCGCGCACGCTTTCTTTACCAGCACTGGTAGGTCGCGCGCGGAAAGCGGACCAAGCCGTATCTTAACGCAACGATCAAACAGCGCCGGATCGAGCTTTTCTGGGTTCGTGGTGCAAAACACGAGCGTAAGGTCTGGACGCGCCGGTAAGGTTTTAAGCCGCGTTTGCTGGCGGATACTGGTCAAGGTTTGTGCTTCGTCAACGATGATGAAAACCTTATCACGCACGCCGAAGAACCAACGCAACTTTGCGTCTTCCGATATGTCGAAGTCCGCAGCGTGAACATGGCTCGCATATCCTTCGTGACCCATGCGCCACACTGTCTGGTTTTCTTCAATCTGTAATCCGGTACGCTCCTTGCACAGCGCCAGCGCCAAGCTGGTTTTGCCGGTACCCATCGGTCCGTGAATCAAAATAAAGCCGCTAGATGTGCCGCGCAATTCCGCCAGTGCGTCCGCGTTGCCGACCATAGCGTCCGTGCTTGCCAGTTTCATTGCTTGCCAAAGTTGACTCATAATTTCCCTTCACGTTTTCGTTCCAACCATTCCGCGATGACGATCTGCGGAATAAACCAGCCGAGCCGTCCCGTTGCGCGCTCCATCAATTCCTTGAACATATAGTCCGGCAACTCAAGATAAATTTTCGTGCCGCGCTGGCGTTTCGGCTTGCCGACCGCCTCGTTAGCCATCTCGCGAATCTGGTTAGCCGTGTAACCATACTCGACCGCTTCCGCCAACAGCTTGTCGGAAAGCTCCGGCAAGAATTTGCAAAGCACTTTGTGGTGATAAAAAGTCAGCGCCTCCACGCGGCGCTCAGGCGGAAAGCGTTTTGCAACATGCACGCAACAGTAAAGCGCGGTTCGCGAGAACGCCGTCGCCTGTTGTGCGAGGTCAAAACTGATTTTGGTGCCGTAATGTTTCTTGCCGTAAGCGATGTAATCACCAATCCACCAGTACGTGGACATGCACACGTGCGCCAGCGCGCGGCCAATCTTCATCCATTCTTTTTCGTCCATGCCTTCGTCGATCCGCAATTCAGTTGGCGAAAGGCGCGCGCCGTGGACGTCATAATCCGCGAGTGATTTGAATTTCTCAGCCGCTAGTATTTTGCGTTCTGGAGGCAGGATCTCCGGCACGCCGGAATTGTGCGCGTGGTAAACGTCAAACTTCTTTTCCTCTTCGCGCTTTAGATGTGCAAACGAGGCGGGGTAATCCAGCATGATGCAGTAGCTTTGAAAGTATCCACGGCGGTTCAACCATTTCATCGTCGGCACTAATCCGCCATTTGCCGCTGCCAGTTGCTCAAGGATGCCAACGTGCCTTTTGATGCAGGCGTCGCTGTGCTTGCGTTTCTTGGCGCGTAAGGCTGCCAGTCCGCGATTTTCGATTGTGGCAAGTGCCGTTGACATAAGTTGGGGTACCAGCGCAGCCGAAGGAAAATGTCCAGTTAACCACGGCGGCGCTGGCATTCATGCAAGGTTGTTTCGCGCAACCTAGCCGTTAATATAGCCGCCGCGTGTAACGGGTTTGGCGTCGCCGGGGAGTAGGTGATGAGCCTTGAATGGCGGCAACGCCGTCCCTTTCGCGCCGGTCCCATTCCGTTACCGGCACTATGCGACGAGACCTACCTCGTGATCGCAAATATTAAAAGGTAGAAAAAAGCCAACGCCGTCTGTCAACGGCGCTGGCGAGCAAAAAGCGCAACTTGCCAAGTTGCCAAGCTGACGTTTCCTGAAGGGGACCTGCCACGTCAGAGGCTCGTCCATGCACATTTCCCGGCGCATTCGGGACCAAAAACTTTGCCGCGCTGGCGGTTGGTTGTCCTAACCAACGCGGTCTTCCGGAAAGCTTATTTACGAGGATCCGGTTTGCCGTATGGATACGCGCGCTTGTCCAGCGGCACAATTTGCGGTCTTTCCGCAATTTCGTTTGCGTTGTCTTGTTCCCATTCGGGACTGCCATAAGCGGCGTTGATGTTGCGCGGCGTATGCAGCACAGGTTTGTCGATGAGGTTTCTTTCTGATTTACCGTCCCACATTTTCGTTTCTCCTTTTTAACTTTTCACGCACGCGGCGACCAATTCTTCAACGGTGCCGCCGCCGCGTATGTAATTGCGAATCGCTGTCAGTTCTTGCGGCGACCAAGCCTGATGTCTATCGCCACGATGATGCCGGATGCGGTTGAGATAACCTTGAATCTTGATAGCGCCGGAAGGACTGTTTCTAAACGATTCCAGCATGGTCATATCCAGCGCAGCGTTCCAACTCGCCTCCGCGTCGATATACTTTTGCTTCCACTGTTCCACGGCAGCGGCCATTTCGGCGTCGCCCACGTACAACACAGCGCCAGCCGGACCGGCGGGACCTTGCGGACCCGGTACGCCTTGCAGCCCTTGCGGACCCTGTGCGCCAGTGTCGCCCTTCGCGCCATCAATTCCGTGGATAGGCGGTCCAGCCAACAAGCTGGCAAGCGGTGCGAGACGCCCATCACCGATCGCAATCCAAAATTCACGCTTGGAAGGATCGAACCACACGTCGCCAACTGGCAAGTTTGCCGGAATGTTGCGTGAGCTCCAAAAGTTAGCCACGGCGCTTCCTTTCCAGCTTGGCAACACGCGCTTGCAACTTTGCAACAGCGGTGCCCAGCGCCTTCAGCACGGCATACAACGGGTCGATCTGTTTTGGTTTTGCCACTCTGTCTCCTTTTACCGAGTGAAGATTCCGGCTGTCGCCCTCATACGCCGCTTCCAAACCGCGCGGTCGCGCAATTCGGCAACCACGGCTTGGAAACGCGCCGAATTTTCGTCAGGTCCGTCCGGATTTTCCTCGTCCGGGTAGTAGTCAGCGAAGCGCTGCTGGTCGCTCAGCGCAACGTTGCCGTCCTTGTCGATTCCATACACAAAGCGCGAGCACTTTGCCATCGCTTCGCAATCCGTGTCGTTATCGAAAGCATCCGCTGGCATTGCGAAAACGTGAGTCGAGTTGAAATGCACAACGCGCCAGCCGGTACCCTTACTGGCAAAGTGTGCGGATAGTCGCGCGCTTGCCCAATCCTCCATGCTGGAGACCTCCGCTTGGTCCATTGCGCGCCTATCGGCGGCAACCAACTTGCCGATTGCGGCGGCTTTCTGTTTGCGCTGTTCATCGGTGACCGTAGCTTTACCAGCGGCGGCGGCGCGTGCCGAAACGGCAGTAGCGCCGTCGCCATAAAACGGCTGGTTGACGACGGAAACTTCAAGCAACTCCGCTTGACGCACGCAGCGAACTTGGCACGATTCGCAGTTGTAGGTGCCGGACACAAAGTCCTCGTCCAAACAGATAAAGCCAAATGACATTTCGCAAATGTCCTGCCGCCTCACGGCGGCAAAAACGTCTCGGTGGTATGAATTGTTCGGATCGAGCTGTACGCGGAAATCCAAACTGGCGTTGGAATCGCTTATTACCAGCGTCCCCTTGTCAGAGCGTCCAAGCGGCAGCGAGGTTTCGTTGTGATTGACAAACGCGAATACGGGTTTACCTGATGCTAGTGAGGCGCGGAAGCACCCCGGCATGATCTGTTCGCGTACACCCGGACACAATTCGTTGCTGGATATTTCGTTGTAGCTGAGCGCGCGGCCCGCTAAGACGAATGCCTCACCTTGCGCGGCGCGAATCTCGAAAACCCTCGTTGCTTTTCTGTTTTCCATTGGTTTATTCCTCACTTTCTCTTACCGGCGCGTGTAACGGGTCGCTCAAATAATCCAGCGTGCCGCACTGTATCAGCGTTTGCGCCAATTCCTTTTCGTTTCGCGGACAAAGGTCGTAGGAAATGTCCACGGCACGGTGAGCTAACTCAAGCTCCGTCGGATCAACCAACGCTGGTAACGCCAGCGCCGGTACCGGCAAGCACAGGCACCAACGCTCGAATTGTGTGAAGCCGGTCATTAAGATTCCTGATTGTCGCGCCATTGTTCAAGCGGCGAGCGGTTCGCATACGCCGCTTTGTACGCGGCGATTACTTCAGGCGGTGCGGTTTCGCCGCCGACAACGAAGCTGTAAACGGCTTCCGGCTTGCCGCGAAAGTACATCGTTTCGCGTGCGGTGGTGGCCTGTATGGCAACCTCACCCGTAGTTGGTGCTGTGAAAAGTCCCCACTTTGGTTTGGACCCAATGCGCGCAAGCTCAATGGTGCGATTCAGTAAGTCACCGGGTTGCGTTTGATTCACGCGCTCCAACGCCTCGGGGAACATTTCTTCCAGAAGCAATGCTGTGCCGTTGTCTATGCGGCGAAATTCTTTCCCTGTGGATTTAACTCTGAGATCCGCCATACATTTTCTCCTTGGTTGCCATGCGGCAACGATTAGGCTTTTGGAAAGCCGCTACACAATTCCACGCGCGTGTTACGGGTCAGTCGAATCCGATCAGTGCCACGCGCCGGTTGTTAAATTCTCCAACCAAGCCGCTAGAAGCCGGTCGCTGGATTTTGAAAACCGGAAGGTTCTTGACCTTCGCTGGCGGCTTCTGAAACGAGCCACAGTGCCAGATTCCGCGCTCACCGATGCCGTGGTAAACGACGAGCTTGCACGTCGCGCAGTGGAAACCTAAACTTTCCCTGCCAGAAAGCGAGATACATCGAAAGAATCCGTTTGGTGGTGTGGTCATTTCTTCACCCTTGCGCCCTCTATGCGTGCTCGTATTTCCTTTTTTATCGCGTCCGGCAACTCACTGATCGCCGCCAACAGCAAATGCTCCGGGGGAAGGAAATCCGCAAGCTTGGTTCCGTAAATGTGGAAATGCTGCTGCTGCCATTGGTCACGTTTTTCCCGACGCCTTTCGTCAACCGCTGGATCTTTCAACACAAGCGGCGCAAGCCGCCAAAGGTCCCACGGCGACCAGCCGCGCGTATCGCAACCAACAGCGTCCAAGATTGGTCGCCAGTGCGAGGCGATTTCGATTTGTGAACTGACCTCAGATGTCGTTGAGTAAGTCATTCGATTCCTCCTCCGGCACGGTTTCATATTCCGGCGCGGTTTCTTTTTCCAAAGCTTCAAGCGCGTCGCGCTGTTGGATCAAATCCTCCACGCTCCCCGGCACAACCGTGTTCTTCGGCGGTGGCGGCGGCGCTGTTAGTTTTGCTTTTTCGCGGCTGGCCGGCGTGATGCCTAGCTGTACGAAATACCGCGCCAAAGTGTTTTCCATTGCGGTGCAATGTTTCGTGGAAGAATTTGGCTCCCCGTCCACGTAAATACCGCGTGTGTGAACATCCGCCACGTACAGCCGCCATATTGCGTATGTTTCGCATACGATTTCCAGCAACGCTCCATCCGCTTTTGTCAGCGTGCCGCGCTTGCTTAAAACCTTGACCAATTCCTTCCACTTTTCTTGTGCAACCGGCGTTAAAGTTTTCGGCATCTTCGGACGGCCGCCAGTATGCGGGGATTCCGCGCGCTCTTGCGCCTTCGATTTCGTACCGCGCAACCATGCTTGGTTTTCTGTAAGCGGAACACGCGGCATTTACTTGCCTCCCGGAGTGATCAGAAACGGACGAAAGAGAATTGCCTTTTCCGGCTTGTTTTGTTCGCTGTCAACCACGGCGGTTTTAAGCGCGGAAAGTGCAACAGCCTTTTCCTCGCCGTCCTGCGCGGCTTTGAATGCTGCCAGCGCGGCGGCAACTTTCGCGCGCGCCTTTGCCAGATTCTTGCTGCTGGACGAGCGCTTCTTTTCCGAGCGGCTTAGGCCGCCTTTACGCGCGACTTCCGTGATGTCCATATACAAAGTCCTCCTTGTACAAGCTTGATGGCTTACTAACTACTGTTCCACGCGCCTGTGACGAGTACGACAATCGCGCATAAAGTGGCTGGAATGTGACCGGCTGGCGGCCAGATGTGGCTGGAATGTACCGCCTAAATCAGGGAAATCGAAAAGGTTCAACGCGCAAATCACTGGCGAGCGCCGTGCAGTTTCCGCGTAAATCTAAATATGTACCTCATACGCCTATTTTCTAGCGCCGCAAGTTGTAGCGCCGCCAACCACTTGCGCGCGCAGATTTGCAAACAATTGCGATACGCCTCGTACTCCGCGCCAATCGGGGTATTTCACAGCACAGCAAAACGCATAATGAGATACAGGCGCGCGCGTGCTGATAACGCTGCACAGCCATGTATGCTTAGAAACCTGCTGAAAGCGGCTTAGATCACAACGAAAGTCTGTCGATCAGCACAAAAGTCAGGCGCGCGCGTGCTGGACGCCGCCAGTGGCGGCGCTGCTTACACAGTGCGCGGCGGCTGGTAATGCCGTGGCACAGGCTGGCGCTGCCGGTAGATGTCGCCGGTTGCTACTTGCGACCAAGGTTGGGGACTCCGATTCGCTACCGTGGCTGTATACGTGATATGTGGTATGTCGGTGGTCTGTGGCGTTGGGTTCGGGGTTTGCTTGTTTCTGCGGTTTTTGTGTTGCCGGTTTCCGGCGCGGTTGCCGTTTCTGTGTCGTTTTCCGCACCACGGAAAATGATCTCCAACAGCACGTTGCCGAGTGCGTTTGCGCGGTCCACATCTGTTGGCGTTGGTGCTGGTGTTTGTTGGCGCGCGGTTTCGTTGTTTATCTTGACGCCGATCTGCTTGGTGAAAACGTCGTGGATGTCTTCAGTCTTGAACATCGAATATCCTCCGGAATTTTCTTCGCTGTGGTTCTTTGATTATTTCCACACGTTTGCCGGTTGCGCGCGCCAGCAATTCAAATTCGTACAGGCGCATGGTGTTTAGAACATAGTCGAAAACTGCAAAGGGACCAGTGGTGCCGATGATCTGGTAGCCGGGGAACTGTGCCGCCGCCAGCGATCTCCAATCGGTTTTTGGTTGCTCGGTCACGTATTTTCCGGCGCATGTTAGAGGCGCACTGGTCACTCTTGCCAAATCGCGGTACCAGTGCAGCTACCAGTGCTCCTACCAGTGCGCCTAACCTCATGAAAAATATATAACTGCACTGGTGCACTGGTTATCTGCACTGGTTAAAAAAGTTGCTGCACTGGCAAAAAACCTTCCTAGGTTTTGCCAGAGCCAGTGCACCAGTGCGCTACGGTGCCGAATCATCCTCATCCTTTGTGCTTTTCCAAACCCCTGCCACGTTCTTTAATCCGGCTTTTTTTGTAATGAGTTTGATCTTGTCGAAACCAAAACCGCCAGTTGCTTTTCTAATATCTCGCGCGCTGATCTTGGGGTTTTCTGCGATCAAATCTAAAACCTTTTTTACATCCGCAGCCTTTGATTCGGAAACCGGCGCTTTTCCAGACACAGCATCCAGCACACGAAAGTCGCCAAGATCATCAATGAATGGTCGGCCTTGAATTACGAAAGGGTCGGCTGGCTCCATATCGCGCGGCTTAACGCACGTGAGGCGCAGCCGTGTAAGCTTGCGCGATTCCTCCAAGGGAAAGTCTCCAGTTGCGTGCTCAACCGCCCACACACAATCCGCCATTGCGCCAAAGTCGCCGGTACCACGGAGCGCGTTTTCCAAGGTAGGCTCCATGCTGCCAGCGTCTTTTTTTCTGTGGTGCATACACACAACCGCGCCAGCGCCAGCGGCGATAAGTTTGAAGATATTCGCGCCAAGACTTTGCGCCTGATCCGTGGACGTGTTTTCGCTGCCAGTTTGGAAGCGGATCGCCGTGTCTAGAATTACAACCGGCTTCATATCAACCACAGCTTGCATGAGCATCGGATCGGTCAAATCAATTGCGCCGTCGCGCACGGTTTGGCAAAAGAAACCGCCATCCATCGAGATTCGCATTTTCAACAGCCGTTCACGAAAGCGCCGGTTTCCCATTTCCGGCACAAGGTACAGCACCGGCGTTTTCTGGAGCACTGGATACAAGCCAAATAGTGGGTCGCCGCTTAACAGCGCGTGCGCGATTGACAAACCAATCCACGTTTTGCCAACGCCGCTGAGCGATCCAAACCACGTGTTGCCTTCCTCCAAGATGCCTTCGATGAATACCCGGCTTGGCGCGCTATCCAGCTCGCTGCCAGTATGGAAAACGTTTCGCCAGTGTGGCGGCTCGGCGCTGTCGGCGGTTTCGGTTTCCGCAGTGGTTGGACCAAATACGCCGGAGGTTTTGCACTTGTGAAAAAGCGCACTGAGCTGTTCTTGTCGGCTTTCAATCGTGCATTGCAAACCGTACACGTCGCCAGTCATGGCGATCAGTTTTCCAGCGCCTCCCATGTTTCCGGCGTAGATTTCAACCGGCACACAATCGACGTGATAATCCTCAGGCACAGTGCCACGGCAAACAAGGTGGAACCCTTCGCCGCTGGCGGAGATTTCTGTGTAAGTATCCAGCCTTTCTATCCAATCATCCGCCCAAGGTTGAACGACGCCGGTTGCTGGATCGCGCACGTGGTCAAGGTCGATATAGACGAATCCTTCCGCCTTATCAACCAAGCGCTGCACGCCGTCGAAGGCTGTGCTGTTTCCAAGCAAATGGTCCAGACCGCGCAAGTTGGCGCGGCTGTCTTCACCCCATTTCACGCAAGGCTGTTTGCGAGGTTTTTTGTCCGGCTTTTTCGGATCAGGTTTGTAGTACCACTTCAACCACAAAGCCGGTCGCCGTAATTCCTCGGGAATTTTTCGGAAGTTATCTATCGTTGCTTGCGTAGCCGCCATGGGTTGTCTCCCTTGAATTTGTAAGCCGCTCTGTGGTCATTTTCCGCAACACGGTTGGCACACCGTCGCGGATCTCGATTTCCATATTCCCCCACATGCGTTCTTGCAGCGCCTTATCCAGCATGGTGGATAGCTTGTCCAGCAATGCGGTTTTGGTCATTTGCTGTTGCTCCTGTTTCTTTTCTACCGGCGCAAGTGCTGGTGCGCCAGATTACGGCGGCTATGCTGCTTCGGTTGATTCTTTCTGGCGCTCAATCCATCGCTCCAGATCGCGGCGTGTGAACAGTTTCTTGCCGCCGCGACCGCCGCGCACGAATGGCAATCCATCGCGCACCCAATTGCGCAGTACACCTACGCCAACGCCAACAAGCTCGGCGGCTGTGTTTATATCCAGCAACAACGCTTCAGTTTTCACGATGACTCCACACAAGGTCGAAGTGTGGATTTCAGCGGTTGGGTATTCGGGGCCGCTTATGCACCCCGCTAGGCTCCGGGAGTCCGGTACAGCGTTGCCTAGTCACGCGCCGCGCAATTTCACGCCACAAGCTATCGGCACGCGTCAATCAAGTAGGTGACCACTCTGCCACAGCAACGCGCGAATGTCCACCAGTAAAGCTAAGAAAGGGGAGGTTTTCTTAACCGGCACGCCGGATTTCCATTTCAGTCGCTCGTTGCGCCTAGAAAGCCAAGTGCTTCCGGAATCTCCTTCTCGCGTTCTCCCTTCCAAAAGCACTGGATGCCACTATGTTGTCTGCCACCCATGACAAGCTCGATTCGGTTGTAATACATCGTGCCGGTATCCTGAAAAAATGTTCTGACGGTTTCTTCTGGAAACTCGATGAACACTTCTCCGCGAACGCTGCGCGCCAAGACCACGGCAAACCTACCTTGCTTGAGACGTGCCGCCGCTTGGTGGAAGATTTTCCGGTACCGCTCAAGGCAATCCGGCGTGAGATCTTTATGGCTGTATATCGGTATATCGGTGAACATGAGATCGTAATTCTTGCCGAATGGCAAGAGTTCCTCTAGTGAATCTGGATTGCCGCAAACCCAAGTAGGTACCTTCATCGCCGGATATTTGAGGCTCAGTAGCGTTGACTGACGTTCGTTCACTTCTATTTGTTCGCGGCTAGAAACGATGCCGGTGTACTCGTAGCCACGGCAGCCGGCCACGATTCCACGTGTAGCGTCGCCGAACGGATCGAGAACGTGCCCGCCACTCAGGGGAGCAAACCACAGGTAAACGCATTCACAAAGAAGTGGGTCAAAGACTGTGATCCACTTTCTTTGTTTTGCAGGCCAACGTTCCGACCACAGATCAATTACAGAGAATGGCGGCACGATGTACTGCGCGCCGAGCTTGCCATCATTCTCAAGCTCCTCCTCGACTAATTCGACGCATGACTTGCGCGGTGGGGGTTCCGACACGCTTCCTAATTCTTCGTTGCTAAGATTGCCAAAGAGGCTCGAAACAAGCGACTTGTCTAAGGACATAAGCTTATGCACCAGCCGCCTTGCTGGCCGCATCGTCACTGTAATATATGGCGTCGGTTAGAGCGACTATTGCACGATGGAGTTCGTCTCCAGCTTTCTTTGCCTTGGGTGTATCCAGTTTCCACCCAGCCAACGTAGCGGCCTGCGCTACTGTCGCGGCGACAGCATCACGGAGTTGCTCACGAATCGTAAAACTGCTGAGCGTATCGGTAGCACTGACACAGGTTTTGAAAAGCAAGCTTATTTTTTTGTTTA
>Ga0210401_10002875_pt1 | contig 18727 bp, 16 predicted proteins | sample IncBWH32MmetaG_FD_150866 | JGI IMG/M metagenome (GOLD analysis project Ga0210401, IMG submission 150866) | Forest soil microbial communities from Barre Woods Harvard Forest LTER site, Petersham, Massachusetts, United States - Inc-BW-H-32-M | ecosystem: Environmental > Terrestrial > Soil >... | reverse complement strand
TCTGCACTTTCTGCCACTCGGGGTCCATCCTGAACGCGTCCCACGATTTCTTCGCGGCGTCGCGGCTCGGGAACGACAAGATGTAAACCAAGGTATTCTTCGAGAGCGGTTCATCCGTCGGGGCAAAGTAGCCCACGCTGTGCATCCCGTGTTTCTTGAAGATTTCAAGCGTGTGATCGCGGAAGCGGCTGTGCAGCGCGTCTAGCTTGCCCGGTTCCGCAGTGTAGGTGCGGATCTCAAAAACTTTGCCGTTAGTCCCGGCCGCGGCCGCCGTCGTCGTCCGTCCAAACCAGTAGCCGACCGCTAGGGCGGCTCCAATTGCTAACAACACTAAAGAAATGTTTCTCGACATGGCTCTTGTTCTCCTTGAGTAAGCGTGTCCTCGTCAGTCCTCAGACTGCTGAAAAGTATAACATCAGAGCCATACCCCAGACTGGCGGATTTGATAGCATTATCAACACGAGGTGCTGCATGAGACGCATCGGCCTTGCCGCTCTGTTCACGGCTGTAGTTGCAGTTGCCGCCCCCGCGCCAACAGGTTCCGGCGCTAGTGTCACTTTCAATAAAGACGTTCTCCCTATCTTGCAGAAGAACTGTCAGAACTGCCATCGCCCCGGCGAAGTGGCGCCCATGTCGCTGGTCACTTATCAGGATGCGCGGCCCTGGGCCAAAGCCATGAAGGCGGCCGTTGTTACTCAGAAGATGCCGCCCTGGTTCATGGACCCCAAGTACGACAGTCACTTCTCGGACGTCCGCCGCCTCAGCGAAGCTGATACCAAGACTTTCGCAGCCTGGGCCGACAACGGCGCGCCCGAGGGCGACGCGAAAGACAAACCGGCGCCCCTCACGTTCCAGGATGGCTGGAATCTAAGGCCCGACCTCGTGATCGAAATGCCCAATGTATTCCACGTCCCGGCCACCGGCACGATCGAATACCAGTACATGCTCGTCAACTATACGTTCACCGAGGACACTTGGATCGCCGCCGCCGAAATGCGTCCAGGAAACTCGCAGGTCGTGCATCACGGTGAAGTTTGGGTCCGGCCGCCTGGCTCCAAATGGATGGCCGGCGCAAAGCCCGGGGTTTCCTACCCCCTGCCCGAGATGCCCAAACAGGCCGCCGATTACATCGATGTCATCGGCAAGTTCAATCCCGGCCTCGGCGCGCAGACCTTCGTTTTTGGCGACTCCGCTAAGTTCATTCCCAAAGGTTCCGACGTGGTCTTCGAGATCCACTACACCGCCATCGGCAAAGCCGTCGACGACAAAACCAAGGTCGGCTTAGTTCTCGCCAAAGGCCCGCACACTACCCGTTACTACATGTCCTATGGTCCGCAAGCCATGAATCTCGTAATCCCAGCCGCCAACGGCAATGCGGAAGTCGTCAGCGAAGTCACCGTCGGTGAAGAAGCCAAGCTGGTCTACGCTCAACCTCACATGCATCTGCGAGGAAAGGACTTTGAAGTGCGCGCCATCTACCCGACCGGCGAATCGGAGACCTTGCTCAAAGCGAAATGGGATTTCAACTGGCAGCTTGGCTACAATTTCGCCCAGCCCGTCGTACTTCCCAGGGGAACTCGCGTGATCGCCATCTCCCACTTTGACAACTCGCCTAACAATCCGTTCAATCCCGATCCCACCAAAGAGATTCGCTGGGGCCTTCAGAATTGGGACGAGATGAGCAACTGTTTCATGGGCCTGATTATCGACGCCAAGACCGATCCGAAAAAGGTCTTCCTCCGCTCCGGCCCGAGTCTGTTGCCGCCCAGCGCGCCCGGTCCGACGCTCGCGGCGATAGAGTCGCGGAGCTCGAAGTAGCGCAGCGCTCCGGTATTTGGCTTCGTTTTTTCAGTTACACTCCACGCTCGCCGCGAAACGATCGCCCTTCCGCCGATCACCTACAGTCGATCGCTGAAATCCTCGCTTAATCAGCGGATTACAATATGCCGAAGCCTCCTCGACTTTCCCCGGCGTGTATTCTTTGATTGACCGGTTCAGCACGATCCTGGAGGATCATCGATGCCATCCACAACCCGCGCCACCATCACAAACGTCAGCCGCCGGTACTTTTCCAAACCGTGGCCCGTGGCGCCGGACTCGCACTTGGCTTCGTTTTTTCGAATCGCCCCCAACCCGCCCGCCCCCCGTTCCCGCCGATGGGCCCTCATCCTCGGGCTGCGATATGATCAGCATATTAAGGAGGGGCTAGATGGACGCAACTCGACGCGGTTTCTTGATGGCTGCCGGTGGTACGGCCGCGAATGAACTGGCCCAATCGCAAGAACACGATCACGGCCATCAGGACGTTCCTTCCGACCCCACGCTGCGCGTCAAAGCTCTCGAATCACTACTTGTCGAGAAAGGGCTGGTCGATCCGGCGGCGCTCGACGCACTGATCGACACCTACCAACATAAGGTCGGCCCCCGCAATGGCGCACAGGTGGTAGCGCGCGCTTGGGTGGATCCCGTCTACAAAAAGCGCCTGTTGGCCGATGCCACCAACGCGATTGCCGAACTGGGCTATGGCGGACGTCAGGGCGAGCACATGGTGGCGGTCGAAAATACGCCTCAGGTGCACAATCTGGTGGTCTGCACACTGTGCTCCTGCTATCCGTGGTCCGTGCTCGGCTTGCCCCCGGTCTGGTATAAGTCGGCGCCCTATCGGTCCCGCGCCGTGATCGACCCGCGTGGAGTCCTGCGCGAATTTGGTCTCGATCTTCCCCCGGAAACCGAAGTCCGCGTTTGGGACAGCACCGCCGAGCTTCGTTACCTAGTGTTGCCCGAGCGCCCAGCCGGTACCGCGAATCTGAGCGAAGAGCAACTCGCCGCGCTGGTGACCCGCGATTCCATGGTCGGCGTGGGAAAGGTCAAGCTATGAACGGCATACATGACATGGGCGGAATGCAGGGCATGGGACCCATCCGCTACGAGCCGAACGAGCCCGTCTTTCACGCGCCCTGGGAGGGCCGGTCCTTGGCCCTGAATCTCGCGGCAGCAGCGTGGAGAAAATGGAACATCGACGCGGGCCGTCACCAGATCGAGCTCATCGCTCCAGCCGATTATCTGCGCATGAGCTACTACGAGAAATGGACCCAGAGATTGGAAGATCTGCTGGTCAAGACTGGACTGGTCACGCAGGCCGAGATCGAAAGCGGTAAGCCGGCGCCGGGTTCGACGAAAGCTACTCCGCCGCTCACAGCAGATAAGGTGCCGTCCATGCTTCGCAGCGGTGGTCCCGCCAGCCGGAACGTACCCGGACCTTCGCGGTTCAAAGTCGGCCAGCGCGTACGCGCTCGCAATATCAATCCAACTGGGCACACGCGGCTTCCGCGCTATGCACGCGGCAAGACCGGCACCATTCATTTGGACCACGGCGCCTATGTATTTCCCGATACCAACGCGCATTTCCTTGGCGAGAAGCCGCAGCATGTTTATTCGGTTCGATTCACCGCGCAGGAGCTTTGGGGTGAGCAGGCGTCGCCTCGCGACGCCGTCTATGTTGACATGTGGGACGACTACCTTGAACACGCCTGATCCGATCTCGACAGAGCCGGTGTTTGCGGAGCCGTGGGAGGCGCAAGCGTTCGCTCTCGCCGTACGGCTTTCCGAGCAAGGTTATTTTACGTGGAAAGAATGGGCCGCGGCGCTCGCTGCCGAGCTCAAGGCCGCCAAAGATCGTGGCGAGCCCGACGACGGCTCCCACTACTATCTCCATTGGCTCGCCGCGCTCGAGCGGCTGGTAACGGCCAAGGGCCTGACCGATCCTGAGGCGATGCTAACTCGCAAAGAAGCCTGGGCCGACGCTTACCGGCACACACCTCACGGAAAACCGGTCGAGCTGTCGGCCTCTCATCTTCCCAAGGACGTCAAAAATCTTGCTGGTTTCGGCCCCTCACCAGAACAACAATGAGCGCAAGGATGGTGATCAGACTAACCAGCGCTCCGATTCGCAGACCGGAAGAACGAAACCGAAAGGCCAGCCGATGTTCACCCGGCGGCACCTGAACTGCCTGGAAGGCTTCGCTCCAGCGCTCAATAGGTACGGGGCTTCCATCGATAGTGGCGCGCCAACCGGGGTAGAACTGCTCAGTGAGCTCAAAGCGGCCTCCGGTTTCCGAACGAACGATGAACTCGCGAGCTTCCGGATCCCACCGAGTACGGCGCACGTCAGAATAGCCGCCATCCGAAACCCAACCGTAAGGCGGCCGGGCCTTGGTGAATTCGAAGACCTTGTAGAAGCTGGTGGCAGGTTGGAGCAGCCGGAAAGCGGGATCGTTCGAAATGTGAGCATACAGCGGCCCTCCCTCGCTTGTCAGCAAATAACGAACAGCTAGCAGGCTAAGCGCCGTCTTGTTTGCTGGATCAATGTCGATTTCCGAGGGCGATTGGATGTGCTCAGTCGCCGTCATGAGTCTCTGGTAGTTCGTGGTCACCAGTGGATCGAAACCTTGCGGACTTCTGAGCCCATAATGCCGGAGCTCGAGTGGATGTGGTCCAGTCTCATCTAAAGCGATACGATATTGGTCGTCCTCGCGCAGTTGCTGGAAGATGATGTCATCCAAGCCCCGCAACGAGCTGTAATTCGTTCGCCCGTCACCTTCAGCTGCATCGAACCATTTACCGGTGCCGAATACTTTGTAATCGACTCCAACAATCAAGAGCAGTGCGGCCACTAACACTGCCCGAAGCGTCCCTCGTTGTGCCGGCAAAATGAAAATAGCAAATGAAAACAGGGCCAGAGATATGCCGGGTGCCACGGCAGACCTCCAGCCCGTTGGGAAGTCCGAACCCAGCGGGAACCAAACCAGCATCTGGCGAACAGACCAGACCGCCAGAAGGCTGATAATCGTCAGCACAATCCAGCGAGGAACGGCCCGGCGCTTTTGCCTCAGAAGATGATCGAGACCGAAGGCCGTAAGCGGCGCTGCTGCCAAAGTCAGACCCGCGAGGTAATACCAGTCGCGGCAGATTTGGACGAGAAGATCGGAATGCCGGACGGTATTCCAGACAAGGTTAAATGGATTCGTTGCCATCACGAAACACGCAGCGAGCATGGTCAATGCGGGTATGATTTCGCGGCGCCACGGTCGCCAGGCCAGAGCGAGCAATCCCAGGAAAGCGGGCGCGCCAAGATATAGATAGTCGCCGCCCCAATGCCCAACGGGTACGTGATGCAATCCGAAATCAAAATAATTCGGTACGAAATAGGCGACATACGCCTCCGGATTCCGCCACCCCGTGCCGTATCTTGCATCGAAGGCTTTCATGGTTGTGGCTTGGGAGGCGGGCAGAAGCTGGATCGCCGCCAACAATAGGGACGCGCCCAGGGTGGCAATCACGCCTAGCGCGGCTTTCCACTTCCAGGCCGCGTAACTCACGGTCGATATCGCGAAGACAACCCACAGCGGCGGATACCCCGCGAGAAAACAGAGCGCCGACGCCGCCGCGACCTTCCAGAGAGGACGCCAGTGCTGTTGCTCGACGGCCTGATCGATTCCCCACAAAGCTAATGGAATCCAAGCCCAGCCTGTGATCAGCCCCAAGTGCTGCAATTGATTTAGCATGTAGCCGCTGTAGGCGAACACGCCGGCGCCCAGGACGCTTGCGAGCTTCGCCAGACGTTTGTGACTTAGCCACACGTAGCACAGCAGAAAGGCCAGCCAGACGTGTAAAAAATCGAAATCCTGCAGGCTCTGATACGAGAGTGTCTGCCGGCCAAAATTCATCGCGAACAACAGCCAGGTGGGCGGATAGAATAACGCGGCTGAAACGTTACCGACGAAGCTGAGGCCGCAATAAATGGTGGGGTCCCATTCGGGGAAGCGTCCGTGGCGGAGGGCCTGAAACGCATAATCGGCCAGCGGATAGTGGAACCCTTGGAGATCGTAGGGAATGTGGACGCGTCTGAAGGGCGGAAGGTAATCGAGGAAAAATAGATATGTGAAAACGAAAGAGAGCGCCGCAACCGCTCGCAGTCGAATAGGTTTAGGGCTGCTCATAAATGACAAAGGCTGGCTTGTGGCCGACCCGGCTTGGAGCTGACAAAAAACGCATTAGGATATCTGTACCTAAGATCCATTTAACGGCAGAAACACTACAGCATGACGGAATGCGGGTTTATCGGTTCGTGGGCGCCGGGTCTTCGTCGGCGGAATTCAAGGCGATGGTTCCGAGGACGGTCCGGCCAGCAGAATTCACGATTTTCTGGACCAGACCGACGTGCGCATCCATCCCGGCGCGAGAGGGCCAGAGCGTGATGGTAATCACGGTTCCAGGCGCGAGCGCCGCCTCGGAACGCTTACGACCCCAGCCTGCCTGGATCAATTGTGCGGGATTGGGTGCGATTTCGCCGCTCCAATGTGCACAATTGCCCTGTTCGTCCTTGATATCGAAATAGATCTGGGGGTGCGGATTAGCGTAACGAAATCCGGTGACCGTGGCCCGCGTGGTGAATGCCTTAGTAGTGTCATAGGAGTTGGCGATCCCGTGGTGCGCTAGCATCACCGCGCAAAAAGTCAGAGAGCAGACGCCGAGACGCAAGACGGTTGTCAGGTTAATCTTCACCGTTAATCCTCACTAACGAAGTTCTATCAGTACATTTCAGTTGAGTCAAGGGTGCAGCTTGGTTGCTAGCCATCTCGCGGCTTACTCTGGTGCGGCGGGGAGCGAAAAGTAAAAAGTGGAACCCTGGCCCGGGGCGGCTTCCACCCAGATCCGGCCTCCATAGCGTTCGACGATCCGGCTGCAGATGGCGAGGCCGATACCGGAGCCGGGGTACTGGTCGCCATGAGCCCGTTTAAAGATATGGAAGATCAACTCCTGGTCGTGCGGATCGATCCCGATGCCGTTGTCGGCGACTGAAAATTTCCAATAGGCCTGGTCACGTTCGGCCGAGATTTGAATTAGGGGATGATCTTTCGAGTATTTGATCGCATTACTGATGAGATTTTGGAACAATTGCACGACCGCAATCTCGTGGGCTTTGACAGTGGGGAGGTCCAGCGTCTGGATGGAAGCGCCGGTGCTGTGGATTGCCGTGTTCAGGTTGTCGAGAGCGATGCGCAAGGCAGCGCCGGAGTCGACGGGCTGGATGGGATCGGCGCCGGATGCGGTAGCGCGCGAGTACTCGAGTAAAGCGCGAATGAGGTTCTGCATGCGGATCGTGCCGGCGTTAATAAACTCGATAAACTCGTCGGCCTGGTCGTCGAGCTTGCCTTTGTATCTCCGGCGCAACAGTTCGCTAAAGCCGGCCACTGACCGGAGCGGCTCCTGCAGATCGTGAGACGCCACGTGCGCGAACTCGCGCAGGTTGTCGTTGGCGTGCTGGATGGCCTGGTTGGCGGCTTGCAGCTCGGCGTGAGCCTTTTCGATAGCGGCGCGATCGCTTCGCAATTTGCGCATAGCGCGATTGAACGCGCGGGTGAGCACACCGACCTCGTTGGAACTTACGAGAGGGACGGGCTGGTCGAAATTATCGTGCGCCATGCGATCCGCTCCTTCGAGCAATAAGCGCAACTGGCGAGTGAGGCTGGCGGCCAGAAGTAGCGCGAACAACATTCCAGCGGCTACAGCCAGGCAGGCATTCAAGATGCCGGCGCGAGTGACGGCGGCGACTTGTTGATTGTTCTCGCGCAGGTCGGCGGCGACCCAGGCCCAACCCAGCACAGTGTTCTCGATGGACACCGGCGCCACGCTCTCGACCATGTCACGGCCCTGATACACTATGCTGCTTCTAGCCGGCTGGCTGAGTTGCCTCCTGCTGATCTCGTCGCGAAGATACTCACCCGAGTGCTTTGGATCAGTGTGGCCGAGAATCAGGCCACGCACGTCGGTTAACATTGCGAAGCGAACGGTGGGATCGCGCGAAAGCGAATCGACTACCTCGGAGAGGCCGGCCAGATCTTTGCTGATGATTTGAGGCGCCGCGCTGGCCGCAAGAAGCTCAGCTTGGTGCAACGTCCGTTCACGGGCACGCTCAAGCAAAAAGGAATGCTGCCTCGTGACCAATCCAACGATGAAGATTAGCATCAGTACCGCATGAACGGATGTAACCCCGAAGATGAGCTCTTTCCGGATGGTAGGTCTCAACAAGCTTCCGGATAGTTTCAGCTTCATCGGGCAACCATCCGGTCTGGTAGCGGCCCGAGCACTCGGCGGTAGCGCTGCAGGAAATCCCAGACATCGTCGTAGGAGACGCTGTCACCGGGCTCGAATCGGGAAATGCCAGCGCGATGGAGCGCTTCGCGGCCACTGGTTTGAGCGTCAAGCTGCACCAGAGCGGTCTGTACACTGCGAGCGTGAGGAAGCGGAAGGGAGCTGGAGGCCATCACGGCCGGCCCGGAAAGATCGTCGCTGCGCCACAGGACAGTGAGCTGGCCGGCGGAGGCGGGATGATCGCGCTGGAATCCTTCCCAATCGGACAGCGACACGGCGGCGGCGTCCATAAGCTTTATCGACACGTTCAGCAGCGACGTTTCCGGCGAGTGGGTATAAAGTACGAGGGCGTCCTTGTGAACATCCAAGCCGCTTTCGAGCAAGCCGTACTCATTGAGCAGGGTGGCAGCCAGGGCCGTCGTATTCGTAAAAGCGATATTACGGCTTCGAAGGTCGCTCAAGCGATGGATGTCACCCTGGCGGGCAATGACGACCACACCGCTGACGCGGTCCGATTTTCCGGTGCGTGCAATGACCCCGTATCCGAGATTTTCGGCGATGAGCACCTGATAGGGGTCGACAATGGCGAAATCGAAGACGGCAGCGCGCAGTTTGGCGTCATAGGTATCAGGAGTTTGAGCCGATTCCAGCTTCAAAGTAAATCCAGCGCTGGATCGATTCAACGCGTCGATGAGCCTTGCATAGCGACCCCAGAGAGATCGCACGGGGCGGATGGCCGGGACTCCAAACGAATATTGCGGCGTGGTGTTCGACACGACAGGGTACGGGCCGTAGAGCGGCGTGTACTCAGCCGATTCACGGGCGCATCCTGCGAGCAAGACTACGCCCACTGCCAGGGCTGCAATGGAAGTGCGAACGTTCAAGCGACATCTCTAGAGAGGCCTACGGGTCTTGATAAACTGACGAGCAAGTTTGATTGTGAATCACAACGCGGGCGAATGAGAATCGGATTGATAGGGTACTAAGTGGAGCGCGAAGCTACAAGGTTGGTCGAGGGCCACCTTACACCTCACTAGTGCATCTTCAGTATGCTCTACCCACGGAGGGTTTCTCTGCCTAGATGATCTTTGGCACTCGAAGTCTAACGAATTTGCATCTGTTTCGTATATGAAGTGTGGTTGACAGGTAGACTATCTAGTGGAGTAAAATGGGCCGTATGCCAAGACGTGAATCGCCCCTCCAGAGCGAGCTGCTCCAAGGAACTCTCGATATGTTGATCCTTCAGACTCTGGTGCTAGGCCCAGCTCACGGGCATACCATTGCGCATGCGATCGAGCTGGGCTCGGAGGATGTCTTGCAGATCGAACATGGGTCGCTGTATCCGGCTCTGCATCGGTTAGAGGATCGAGGCTGGATTGCGTCATTCTGGGGCACGTCGGAGAACAATCGCAAAGCGAAATACTATCGGCTGACGCCGGCCGGGCGCAAGCAATTGGTGGCCCAGACCAATCGCTGGGAGCAGGTGGTGAGGGCAATCGGCCGCATCTTGAAGCCGGCGGTGGAGTAGCCAATGGGTTGGAAGCGTTTTTTGCAACGAGCGAAATGGGATCGAGAGCGGCTGCAAGAGATCGAGTCGCATGTCGAGATCGAAACAGATGAAAACATGGATCGTGGGATGCCATATGCGGAGGCTCGCGCGGCGGCGCGACGGAAGTTCGGGAACACCACGATGATCCGGGAAGAGATTTACGGGATGGACACGATCGCTTTCTTCGACACGCTCGGCCGCGATGTGCGCTACGGCTTGCGAGCGTTACGCCATAATCCCGTGTTCACGGCGGTAGCGCTACTGACGCTGGGGATTGGGATCGGCGCGAATACCGCCGTCTTCAGTGTCGTCAATGGAGTGCTCCTCAAACCGCTGCCCTATCCGAACGCGGAACGCTTGGTGGCGGTCTGGCACGCGGCTCCGGGCGCGGCCGGGTTGGCGAGCGTTTCCGGCGATCTCCGGCTCTCGCCCTCGATGTCTTTCACCTATGCCGAGGGAAACTGGACATTCGAAAACTTTGGCGTGTGGACTGCCGGCGCGACTACGGTAACTGGGCTCGCGGAACCGGAACAAGTGCGAACGGTATTCGTCAGCGACGGGGCGCTTCAGGCGCTGGGTGTACAGCCCGTCCTGGGGCGTTGGCTCACCGGAGGCGGCCAGAAGCCCGGAAGTCCGGAGACCGTGATGCTAGGCTACGGCTACTGGCAGCGACGCTTTGGAGGAGACAAATCTGTGATTGGGCGCGGGATTCGAGTAGAGTCGACGCCGCGTGAAATCGTGGGCGTGATGCCAAAGGGGTTCATGTTCGTTGACGCGGACGCCGAATTGATCCTGCCGATCCGGTTCGATCGCAATAAACTTATCCTGGCCGGTTTCGGTTATCAGGGCATCGCCAGGCTTAGGCCGGGAGTGACGATCGCACAGGCGAATGCAGATATCGCGCGACTGGTGCCAGTCTGGATGAACTCCTGGTCGAACGGGCCAGGCACCAACCCGCACGTTTATGAGACGTGGCGAATCACCCCAGCGCTGCGTCCGCTGAAAGAGGATGTGGTTGAGGATGTTGGCAACGTGCTGTGGCTGGTGATGGGGACGATCGGTATTGTGATGCTAATCGCGTGCGCCAACGTGGCGAATCTGTTGCTGGTGAGAGCGGAGGCCCGGCAGCAAGAGCTCGCGATTCGGGCGGCCCTCGGCGCGGCTTGGAGTCGAATCGTCAGGGAACTGCTGGTGGAAAGCGTGCTGCTCGGCCTGATGGGCGGCGTCCTCGGTCTGGGGCTCGCTTCTGGCGGGCTGCGCTTCCTTATCGCCAGCGGTCCACCGAGTTTGCCACGCCTGAGCGAAATCTCCATCGATCCGCGGGCGCTGGCTTTCACTCTGATTGTTTCGCTACTTTCGGGCCTGGTGTTCGGGTTGATACCGGCCTTCAAATACGCGGGAGGGCGAATATCGGGGACCCTCCGGGGTGGAGGACGAACCTTGAGTCAGAGCTTGGAGCGGCATCGGGCTCGCAATGTACTGGTGGTAGGCCAAGTGGCGCTTGCGCTGGTGCTGCTGGTTAGCTCCGGGTTGATGATTCGCACCTTCCAAGCGCTGCGAAACGTGGAGCCTGGCTTCACTCATCCGGAGCAGATCCAAACTATGCGGATTTCAATTCCGTTCTCCCTGGTGCGGGAACCGGAACGAGTGACCCGATTGCAGAATGACATTCTGGATAAGCTGGCAGCGATCCCAAGGCGTGACCTCGGTTGGGTTCGCAAGCGCATTGCCGATGGAAGGGACGCCAGCCAACTGGGACGCTATCCTGGCTGAGGACAAGACGTACACTGCTATCGAGATTCCTCCGCTTCGGCTGTTCAAGAACGTCTCGCCTGGTTTCTTCAAAACCTTGGGCACAAGATTGGCCGCCGGCCGCGACTACACCTGGACCGATCTTTACAGTCGCAGGCCGGTGGCGATTATTTCAGAGAATCTGGCGCGCGAGCTGTGGGGCAGTGCGCCGGCCGCGCTGGGCAAGCGAGTTGGCACTGGTCTAAGCTCAGGTCACTGGCGAGAAGTGATCGGTGTCGTGCAGGACGTGCGCGATAACGGTGTCCGCGAGGCCGCGCCGGCGACCGTGTACTGGGCCTCCTTTGGGGATAGCCTCTACTCGCCTCGACAGTTGGAGGTTGCGCGCACAGTGACGTTTACGATCCGGACTGGAAGGGCGGGTACGGAATCTTTCCTAACGCTTGCATCGCAAGCGGTATGGTCGGTGAATGCGAGTTTGTCGCTGGCTTCCGTGCGGACCATGCAGGACATCTACAATCGATCACTCGGGCGAACTTCTTTCACGCTGGTGATGCTAGGGCTTGCGGGTGCGATGGCACTGGTGTTGGGGTTGGTCGGAATCTATGGCGTGATCTCGTACGCAGTGTCGCAGCGCAGGCGCGAGATCGGTATCAGGTTGGCATTGGGAGCCCAGCCCAGCGAGCTCAGGCGGATGTTTGTGCGGCACGGCCTTGTATTGGCCGCTACGGGCGTGGCGATCGGGATGGGTGCGGCAGTGGCGCTCACGGGTCTGATGTCGTCGCTGCTGTTCGGCATCAGCCCATTGGATCCTATGACCTACGCCGCAGTGCCGATTGTTTTGATCGTCGCCGCGATGCTAGCCAGTTATCTGCCGGCGCGGCGCGTGTCCGCGGTAGATCCCGTGGAAGCTCTGAAGGCGGAATAACGCCAGCGTGTGATAAAGTGCGTGGACGTGAACTTGTTGCGGATCGGATTGCGCCTGCTGGGGCTTCTGTGGACGTGCTTGCTGTTGGGGATGGGCGCCAACGCCGCGGTCTCCGGTGAAGCGGTCTACGGAAAACGGTGCGCGGTTTGCCACGAGCAGGTCAATCCACGGATCCCGCCGCGGGAGATGCTAAAGGCGATGACGGCGGCGCGCATCCTTCGGTCACTCGATTTCGGAGCGATGATGAGCATCGCCTACCCGCTGAACCGGGAAGAGCGCGAGGCCGTGGCGGGTTATCTGGGAACTGCGGCGAAGGACGCGCCTCCGCGGCCGGAAGCCTTCTGCATCGACCGCAAGGTGAAAGTCGGGGATCGATCGGAATTCACCTGGAACGGTTGGAGCCCGGGGCTGGCGAACACGCGTTATCAATCCGCCGACGCGGCCGGGCTGACGATCGACCAGGTTCGGCGCCTCAAGCTGAAATGGGCGTTTGGATTTGAAGGCGATGTCACGGCCTTCGGGCAGCCGACTGTTTTGGACGGACAGGTTTTCGTCGGGAGCGCGGGAGGCATGGTGCATGCGCTGCGCGCGGAGACAGGCTGTCTGCAGTGGGTGTTTCAGGCGCGTGGGCCGGTGCGTTCAGCCATCCTGGCGGTTCCGCTCGGCCGGCGGCACACCCTGCTGTTCGGCGATCAAACGGGCTGGTTCTATTCGTTAGAGGCGGAGACCGGGCGGCTGCGATGGGAGAAGAAAGTTGAGGAGCACGACACGGCTCGGTTGACGGGAGCTGCCGTCGCGCACAATGGGACGGTGTATGTTCCAGTGGCATCCTGGGAGGAGACGCGCTCGTCGAATCCTGACTATCAATGCTGCACATTTCGCGGCAGTTTAGTCGCGCTGCGCATTCGGGACGGCAAGCTGGTCTGGAAGACCTACACAGTTCCCGAACCAAGCGAGAACGGAAAGAATCGGAACGGCATTGCGGGGATGGGACCGTCGGGAGCAAGCATCTGGTCGGCGCCGACGCTGGATTTGAAGCGCAATCGGATGTATGTCACGACCGGCGATAATTTCTCCGCGCCGGCCACGTTGACTAGCGATGCAGTGCTCGCTCTGGATCTGGGCACAGGACGAATCGTATGGTCAAAGCAAGTGACTGCGGGCGATGTGTCTCCGAGCGAACGCGGCCCGGACTTTGATTTTGGATCGTCGGCGATGCTGGTGAAGACCGGCGAGGGGCGGGAGCTTTTACTGGCGGGGCAGAAGTCGGGGATGGTATACGCATTCGATCCGGATAAGCTGGGCGAGATCGTCTGGCAAGCGCGGGTCGGCAAGGGCGGCACAACAGGCGGCGTGCAATGGGGCATGGCGAGTGACGGGCAGAACGTTTATGCCGCGGTCTCGGACATTGTTGCCACGCGCAGGCCGGCCGCCGATGGCGTCCCGGCAGGTCGACAGTTGGATCCGACGAAGGGTGGTGGACTGACGGCGCTGCACGTCGCTGATGGCAGTAAAGCTTGGGGCTACGTGCCAGAAGCTTGCGCGACGCCTGGATGCAGCCCCGCGCAGTCGGGCGCGGTAACCGCGATTCCGGGTGTTGTATTTTCCGGCTCGATGGACGGGCACATTCGCGGCTTTTCGGCGGAAGACGGGAAGATTCTCTGGGATTTCGACACGGTCCGCGAATACCAAACGGTGAATGGCGTGGCGGGGAAGGGCGGCGCGCTGGATGGTCCAGGGGCGGTGGTGGTGAAGGGGATGGTGTTCGTAAATTCCGGCTATTCACGGTTCGGTGGGTTATCGGGCAACGTGCTGCTGGCGTTTGGGGCGGAGGAGCGGTAGGGATGGTGCAGAACTAGCGGCCGGGCCCGGTCATTCCGTTACCATTCGACGGCTTATTGGCCCGACTACGATAGCGCAGGGGCGTCCACCAGATGTGGATGCCGCCAAATAAGGCGACCAAACTAACGATTAGAACGAAAATGGTTGTGAGTACTGCCATCTAGCAATTCCTGGGGAGCATAACACATCGCTATCCCGGTCATTGGGTTCAGCGAAGAGCGTCCCAGAGGGGCGTCGTATCGAATTCGACGATATCTCCGACGATTTTGACCTTGCCGACCCAGGCGCCTTTGGGTGATTTCCACGACTTCTTCTTCATGGGCTGCAGGATAGCTACAGGTCGGCCACGCTTGGTAACTGTAGTTGCGCTAACGACCCGGTTCTTCACAGGTTCATGATAGCGTAGCGCGCAACTGGTCCTCTGACCAGTAAGCACAAATTAAGAAATGCCCGGACCAAAGAGTGCGTATGCCACAAACCGCTAGTCTTTATCCGGCAGGCGGAAGGCGACTAACTCGCCAGAGTAAGATGCGCCGCTGATGGCGACCACCAGATACTGCTTGCCATTGAGCGAGTAAGTCATCGGCGAACCGCTCTGCGGCGCAGGCATGTAAACCGCACCCACTTCCTTTCCGGTGGCTTTGTCGTAAGCGCGCAGCATCGCGCCGCGCGCGCCGGATGGCGTCGTAAAGAAGCCCGATTCGCCGGCGATCACGAGCGTCTTGGTCGTAAGCACGCCGATAACGCCGGGGCGGCCAGTGCGCGGAATGTTAAGACCTTTGAGCGCCGGATGATTGCGGATGTTGTCCGGCGTCTCGCCGTGCGCGATCTGCCAAGCGATTTCGCCTTTATCGAGATTGATGGCCGTGATACGGCCATACGGCGGCTTAAGTAGCGGCAGGCCCTGGATCGACAATGGAGGCGCGCCGCCACCTTCGCCGGATGGATTCCGGGACGGAGGAGGTGCATCAGCTCCTGCAGTGGAACCAGAACCACCGCCACGGCGGAATCCGCCAATAGCGCTGCCTTGGATAAAGTTCATGTCCGAAATTTTCGGGTCCGGTGGCGGGACGAGTCCGAAGTTGCCGATGATGCTTTGCGAGTAGACATAGACCATATGAGTATCCGGATCATATGATCCGCCGGCCCAGTTGGCGCCGCCGGTGGCGCCCGGGGCTCCCAGGGTTGCGAGCGGGCCTTCCGCCTTGCTGACTGATGGCGGCGTGAAGAGCGGACCGATCTTGTATCTCGAAACGAACTTGACGGCTTCGGCGCGCAGCTCGGGCGTGAAATCGATCAGATCATCGATGGAGATGCCCTGCCGGTCGAAGGCAGGAGGCTTAGTTGGAAACGGCTGGGTGGGGGAATACCATTCGCCGGGGACGTCACCTTTCGCGACAGGACGCTCTTCAATAGGCCAAATCGGCTTGCCGGTCACGCGATCGAAGACGTAGAGGAAGGACTGTTTGGTTGGCTGCGCCAGCGCCTTGATGGTTCGACCGTTGATGGTGACGTCTACGAGGATCGGCGCACAGGGGATGTCCATATCCCAGAGCCCGTGATGCACCAGTTGGTAATACCATTTGCGCTGTCCGGTTTGAAGATCCACCGCGACGACGCTTTCGCCAAACAGGCCGTTGCCGGGACGATGGCCGCCATAGTAATCGCCGGTGGGCAATTCAACAGGCAAGTAGGCCATGCCGAGTTCTTCATCCACTGTCATCTGGGCCCAGACGCCGGCGTTGCCGGTATAGGATGCGGAGTTGTTCAACCAGGTATCTTCGCCGAACTCGCCGGGTTTGGGGATGGTATGGAAGATCCAGAGGCGCTTGCCGCTATGGATATCGAATCCGCGGACGTAGCCTTTGACGTTATTCCGGCTGTGGGGAACGCCGCCGGATCGGTGAGCCGCTCCAACGATCACGACATTCTTGGCCACGATCGGCGTGGCATGCAACCCCACTTCGCCGGTGATGGGATCGATGTCCTGATCGTCCTCCTGCTTCAGATCGACGACGCCGTTGTCTCCGAAGGTGGTTGCGGGCGCACCGTTCTTGGCATTGAGGGCAATGAGCCGGTAACCGGGCGTTACGTAGAAGATTCGTTCTTCCTTGCCATCGGTCCAGTAGGCCAGTCCACGGCCAGAGAGTTGCCTGGGAGCGGCCGCGCCACGCGGGCCTTCGTGCTCGCCGTGCGTCCAGAGCAGCTCACCAGTGGCGGCATCGAGCGCCACTACCGAACGCCGCGTTCCACCGGTCGCATAGATCACGCCTTTGATCATCAGCGGTGTTCCTTCGAGCTGAAATTCGGGCCGCGGGCCGAGATTGTCGGTCTTGAAGCGCCAGGCGACCTCCAGCTGATTGAAGTTTTCCGCGTTGATTTGATCGAGCGGCGAGTAGCGCCGGTTGCCGAGGTCGCCGCCGTAGGTCGGCCATTCGACGTTCTTGAGGGATTGTGCCGCGATAGGCAGAGTGGCCGACACGAGCAGGCAAGCGATTGGTATGAGCCGCGCAAAACTACGAACCGGCATCATGGAAACCTCCACTTTTGCTGATATTTCTTGTAAAGCGAAATTATATCCCTATTTCGGCGGCAGCAGTTTGTCAGGATCGACACGCACCACGGAATATCGAATGGCTCCTTCAATGGAGCTGAACCAGTGTGGAACTCCAGGGGGAACGATAATCATGTCGCCAGGACCGACCTTGCGGCTCTCACCGCTCTCGATCGGTCCGCCGCGCATACTGGGGCCGACTAGCACCTTAACGGTGGGGTCGTCGGGCTTTAACCGCTCGGGATTGGTCATCTTGCCGCCGGTTACCATCGTTCCGGTGCCTTCGATAATGGTATAAATTTCGGTGACCTGATCGTGCTCAATGGAGGTGTTGTTGGCTTTGGCGGAGCGATAGACGGCGGCAATGGCCACGTTCACTTTGCCGACGCTGACGGAGCGAATCTGTTTATCCGACACGCCATTTTCAGGCGCTTGTTTAAAGATGGTCTGGATATCGGAGTTGGGCACATAGGTGGCGAGAGTTGGTTTGGTGTCTGCCGCGAAGAGGGCGAACAGCACAACCAGCAGGCCTGGCGTGAGTTTCTGCATGGAATCTCCTTTAAGAAAAATCAATCAATGGCTTCCAGCGCGAATCCGCTGAGCCGAAAACGAAACCCGGGCGAGCGTTCGAGCTGGCGGGTGCACCAATCCAATCCACGATCCAGCGAACTCAATTCTTGATCCCACCAGGGTCCGCTGAGGCCAGCTTGATAAAACTGCCGACAGGCTTCGAGGTGCCGTTTGAAGCCAGCCAAGAGCCGGGTCCGGTAGTGTGCGATCAAAGCGCTGACGTCCGCGCCATCGATCGCGGCACGCACAACGGCAGATGCGAGGATGGCTTCACGGATCGCGTGCCCGGTACCGTCGCCACAGAGCGGATCGAAGCCGAGCGCCGCAGTCCCGCATGCCAGCCAACCAGGGTCGCACAAGGGCTGGAGGATACGCGGGTGAGATGGAAAAGTTCCGCGCGGCGCGCTGGTCTCGGCGATCTGCTCTGCGATTAATCGGCTCTGCGAGAGCAATGTTGCCGCCGTATCTCCTACTGATAGGAGCCAGGCGCGGCCGGCGCCGGGTAGTAGAAATAACCATCCATGAGCGAGCGATTCGATCCAACACGCGCCGGGATCACATCCGTTCTTGAGTTGTACGGCCGAGGCGGTAGCCAGGCGGGAGCCGAAATGGTGCTCCTCGGATGAACTCGGCAGCGGGCGGGAGGCGAAAATCGTCCAGGCGGCTTCACGGTCGGAAGATGGATTGGGCCGGAGAATGCCAGACTGGATTCGGTCCAATAGGCTCTCTTCGGAAACGACGACGGCGGAATGGGGAAGCGCGATCGGGCTGGAGTTCTTACCCCAGCCTACAATGCGCTTATTGATCCTGGGCAGCCTGTCAAACAAGTCTCGCCTTTCAAAGACGTCGGCCAGCAGTTTTTGAGTTGCTTCGCCCAGCATGATGGCGGGGACCCGTGGCCGATCGGCTGTTTCGACAATGAGCGGAACACTAGCACGGTTGAGTAAGTGCGCGCAGCAGCAAGCCGCAACGCCCTCGCCGCGGATCAACACGCTCGGAGCCACGGCATCCTCATGAGCCCGTATTGTAACGTAGTGGGCTGGGAGGAACACATGGACACGACTCGTCGCGGGTGCCTCAAAACTGCGGCTGCGCTAGCGCTGGCGCGCCCGGCTATATCGCAACCTGAGCCGCGCGAGCCAACAGATTCCTCGTTCGATCCTTGGGTGGAGGTGCATGCGGAAAACCTGCGCCATAATGTGCGGGAAGTGAGCCGGCGGGCGGGTGCGCGACCGATTCTGGCGGTTATCAAGAACAACGGATATGGTTTGGGAGTTGCGAATGTCGGTCGAATCTTCGATCCCATGGCGGAAGTGGCGGGTTTCGCGGTGGTGAAACTGGACGAAGCGGTGCGGCTGCGCGAGGGCGGCATCCGCAAACC
>Ga0210401_10002874_pt1 | contig 18730 bp, 19 predicted proteins | sample IncBWH32MmetaG_FD_150866 | JGI IMG/M metagenome (GOLD analysis project Ga0210401, IMG submission 150866) | Forest soil microbial communities from Barre Woods Harvard Forest LTER site, Petersham, Massachusetts, United States - Inc-BW-H-32-M | ecosystem: Environmental > Terrestrial > Soil >... | reverse complement strand
CAAACGGCTGAAGCACTACGCCGAGGTAGAAGCGGTCATACAGAAGGACGAATCTGGCGTACTGAAACTATGCGAGCCGGGGGCGCGCCCGGTGAGGCACGCGCTGGTGCTGCTCGACAGCCGTGGGAAGCAGATGTCCTCCGAAGAGTTTTCGAAATGGCTGGGAGAGTGGCAGGATCGCAGCGCTTCGCCGCTTTTGTTCGCGATTGGCGCAGCGGATGGCTTCAGCGAAGAGGCCCGGCGGGAAGCAACTCTGGTGCTGTCGCTGGGCAAAATGACGCTGGCGCATGAATTGGCGCGCGTGGTCCTGCTGGAGCAGATCTACCGGGCGTTTACCATTCTCAAGGGCCATCCCTACCACCTGGGGCACTGATCGTCGGCAAACAGGTACAATCAATCTTCACTTGCAATGACAGACGTCCGCCGAGGCTTGATCATCGTCAACACCGGTCCGGGCAAGGGCAAGACCACGGCCGCCATGGGGACCGCGCTGAGGGCGGTTGGCCAGGGCATGCGCGTGCTGATGCTTCAGTTCCTGAAAGGGTCCTGGCATTACGGCGAACTGGACGCGGTGCAGGCTTTCGGCGACAAGTTTGTGATCAAGCAGCTAGGCCGCGGCTTTGTGAAAGTGGGCACGGAGAAGCCGGACCCGGAAGATGTTCGCATGGTTGAGGAAGCCTGGGCGGAGAGCGAGAAGGCGATTCAGTCGGGTGCGTGGGATTTGGTGGTGCTCGACGAGATCAATTACGCCATCAGCTATGGCATGCTCGATCCGGTCAAAGTGGTCGAAAGCCTGAAGAAAAAGCCGGAAATGGTGCACGTGATCTTGACGGGCCGGAACGCCCATCCGACAATTGTGGAACTGGCAGATACTGTGACCGAAATGCGCCAGGTGAAACACGCCTACGAGAAGGGCGTGATGGCGCAGAGGGGAATTGAGTACTAACGACTAAATTATGGCCTGGTTCAAACGAGAAGCCGGCGAGTTAAACGCTTCGGGCGAGAAGAAGGTCCGCACCGAGGGGCTGTGGGTGAAGTGTGAGGGATGCCGGCAGATCATCTGGAAAAAGGATCTGGAGGACAACCTCCAGGTTTGCCCGAAGTGCAACAGGCATTTCCGTGTTGACGCCCGTACCCGGCTGGCGCAGCTTCTGGATGACAATCAATACGACACCTTTGCCGACAATCTGACTTCAACTGACCCCTTGCAATTCTCCGATTTAAAGTCCTATTCCACGCGGCTGAAAGTCGCACAAGAGGAAACCGGTCTGACCGATGCCGTTATCAACGCTCGCGGCAAGCTGAACGGGCGACCGGTGATTGTGAGTTCCATGGAGTACGCGTTCATCGGCGGAAGCATGGGCGCAGTGGTGGGTGAAGTGATCACTCGAGCGGTTGAAGAAGCGGAAAAGACGCGGACGCCGCTCATTATAGTGTCGGCTTCCGGCGGGGCGCGCATGATGGAAGGCGTGGTCAGCCTGATGCAACTGGCCAAGATTTCGGCTGCTTTAGCTCGCCTGGACGAGACGCGGGTGCCGTACATCTCGGTGCTCACGGATCCTACGACCGGCGGCGTTACGGCGTCGTTTGCCATGCTGGGCGACCTGAATGTCGCCGAACCGGGGGCGCTGATCGGGTTCGCAGGTCCGCGGGTGATTGAGCAAACCATCCGGCAGAAACTGCCTGTGGGTTTTCAGCGCAGCGAATTCCTGCTGGAGCACGGTATGCTCGATGCCGTGGTGCCGCGAAAAGATCTTAAGGCGTACATCGGGCGGGCGCTGGATTTTATGGCGGCCTGAAGAGCTATCAGCTCTCAGCCGTCAGCTTTGAGCCAACCCCCGGCTTCATCCGTTGGTCGTTCGGCCCGCAGCTTTGCCTGCCTCCCCTGAAGCGGAAAATTCCTCCAAACTGATAGGCTGATAGCTGACGGCTGAGAGCTGTTCCATGTCCTACGAAAACGCGGTGGCGCGCATGTATGCGCTGGGTCACGAATTGAGTCAGACGGCTGCGCACAAGTTCGATCTGGCGCACATGCGGACGTTGCTCGGAGCGCTCAACCACCCCGAGCAGCGATTCCCCAGCGTCCTTATCGCCGGAACCAACGGGAAGGGTTCCACAGCGGCGACTCTTGCTTCGATCCTACGGGCTTCGAGACTGCGTACCGGGCTATATACGTCTCCCCACCTGGTACGCATCAATGAGCGGATTCGCATTGACGGTTGCGAGATCAACGATGACGACTTCGCCCTGATCCATGATCTCGTGGACCGGACGGCGGAGCAACTGGTTGGGGAGGGCGAGTTGCCGTGGCATCCCAGTTTTTTTGAGACGTTGACGGCCATTGCCTTCGAGTATTTCGGGCAGAACAGCATAGATATTGCGGTGTTGGAAGTAGGCATGGGCGGTCGTTTGGACGCTACCAACGTGGTCGAGCCGCGAGTCAGCGTGATCGCGGACATTTCACTCGATCACCAGAAATTCCTGGGGGATACGGTAGCGGAAATTGCGCGCGAAAAGGCGGGGATTATCCGGCGTGGCGGCGTGGTGGTGACACTGCCGCAACAGCCGCAAGCCAACGACGTGATTGGCAATACCATTCTGGAACTGGACGCGCAGGGAGTGAGTGCCGTGCCTTATGTGCCGCCAGTATCACCCGCGAGCGGGGACTACCTGGTAGAGAGTACTGGGGGCATTCCAGTTCTCCGCTATCCGCTGCAAGTCATGGGCAAACAAATCCGGGTGGAAACGCCGCTGATCGGGCGGCATCAGTTAAGAAATGTCGCGCTCGCCGTTGCTACGGCGGAGGAGCTAAGCAAGCAGGGTTTTGCGATCACGCCGGAATCGATCGAGCGCGGCATTCGCGAGACGCATTGGCCGGGACGCTTTCAGGTCATACCGGCTGGGAACAACTCTCCGGAATATGTCTTCGATGTAGCCCACAACCCGGCAGGAGCATGGGCCCTGCGGTCTACGTTGTCTACTTGTTACGAGGACCGCCCGCTCACCTTCGTCTTTGGCGCGATGCGTGACAAGGCTATTGGCGAGATGACGGAGATTCTTTTCCCATTGGCAGAACGAGTGATCGCGACTCAGGCGGACAATCCCAGATCAGCCACTGCGGAAGAAATTCGCCAGGCTGCCGTTCGCACTTCGGCTGAGATTGAACCGGCGACGGATGTTCCGTCGGGGCTGGAGCGAGCGGCTACGCTGGCCGGCTCGCGCGGGGTGGTGGTTATCACGGGTTCCATATACATTGTGGGAGAGGCCATGCGGCATCTGGGAGCGAGGATCTGAGTGCCCGAGTTGAACACACATCTAGCCAGCGAAACCCAAGCCGGCGGGGAAGATCGGAGAACGTTGCCGTCGCAAACCCGGACCAGAACGGCGAGGGGGGTGGAGCGGAAATACGGCTGGGCGAGCCGCCTGCGCTCATATTTGGTCTTCGATCCGCTGATATGGACCTACACGGTATTTTTCGGGTTCACCTCCGTTCCGGCATCGTGGTTGGGTGACAGAGAGCGCATCCTGCACCGCTTTGCGCGGGTTTGGTGCAAGTCGATCATGGCGACCATTCTCTCTCCAGTGAAAGTGACAGGGCTGGACAAGATCGACACTTCAAAAACCTACGTTTACGCCGTAAGCCACGCCTCCGCCCTGGACATTCCAGTCCTATACGCCAATCTGCCGTTCCAATTCCGCATCGTGTTCAAGAAGGAGCTGCTGTCGTATCCACTGATCGGTAGCCATTTGAGACGGTCGGGACAAGTCTGTATCAACCAGCAGTCGCCCACGCGGTCGATCGCTGACATCCGCTCAGCGGTAAAAAGTCTGAGAGCGGGCATGCCCCTGGTGATTTTTCCCGAGGGTGGGCGCACTCCAGACGGGGAGATCAAGCCGTTTCTGCCGGGAGCTTTCTATCTGGCCATAAAAGCACAGGTCGACATTGTGCCCATCGCACTGGTCGGTACGTTTGAGTTGCTGCCGATGAACACTTATCACATCAAGAGCCGCCCGCTGGAAATGCGGGTAGGGCGACCGATTTCTACCGCCAGCTATGGGGCGCGTGAGATGGAACAGCTGTCGGCCAAGGTCAAGAAGGCAATGGAAGAGTTGTATTACTCGTAAGGTTGCGGATGCCTCCGCAAATCAAGCCCCGCTGACAATTTCCTTTCACTCGTTCATAATCTTCCACCGGAGGGTTTCATGAAATTGGTCTATCCGCTGCTGTTGTTGTGTCTTTCGGTGTCGCTGGAAGGACAGGTTGCCTCAAAGCCGACGGTGGCCGAGGCGGAACAGTTCATTGCCCAGGCAGAAGTGCGCCTGAGCGCTTTGAACACCAGAGCAGCGCGGGCGGGATGGGTGCAGGAAAACTTCATAACCGATGACACGGAGACCATCGCGGCTGATGCCAACGAGCAAGCCACCGCTGCGGTGACAGAACTGGTGGAGCAGGCAAAGCGATTCGATGGCCTGCAACTGCCGCCGATTGTGGCGAGGAAGTTCTTACTGCTGAAACTGGGCTTGACCGCGCCGGCACCGAAGGATCCAAAGCTGCGGCGGGAAATGATCGAGATTGCCACCTCGCTCGACGGCGACTATGGCAAAGGCAAGTATTGCCGCAAGCCGGATGATTGCCTCGACATCTCGGCGATTGAAAAGATCATGGAGGAAAGCCGCGATCCCAGTGAGTTGAAGGATGTGTGGCTGGGATGGCACAAGGTGGGCGCTCCCATGCGCCAACGCTATTCGCGCTTCGTCGAGCTCTCGAACCAGGGCGCGCGTGAGATGGGTTTCAAAGATGTGGGAGCGATGTGGCGCGCCGGCTACGACATGACGCCGGAGCAGTTCAACGCCGAACTGGAGCGGCTGTGGCAGCAGGTGCGTCCGCTTTATCTGTCGCTGCACACCTACGTCCGTGCACGATTGGCGGAGCATTATGGTCCCGGTGTGGTGCCGCCGGGTGGCCCCATTCCCGCCGATCTTCTGGGCAATCCCTGGGCGCAGCAGTGGGACGGCATTTTCCCATTACTTGGGTTGCCACAGAACAGCCGTGGGTACGACCTCACGGATCTCTTGAAGGCCAAGAACCTCGAGGCCAAGGGCATGGTGCACTATGGCGAGAACTTCTATAAGTCTTTGGGGTTCGCGCCACTGCCGCCGACATTCTGGGAGAGGTCGTTGTTTACCAAACCTCGCGATCGCGATGTGGTCTGCCACGCCAGTGCCTGGGACATCGACAATCAGGACGACCTGCGAGTGAAGATGTGCATACAGATCCGCGATGTGGATTTCATCACCATTCACCACGAGTTGGGGCACAACTTCTATCAACGAGCGTACAAGGAGCAGCCGTTCTTTTTCGAAGGCGGAGCCAATGACGGTTTCCACGAAGCCATCGGCGACACCATCGCGCTGGCGGTTACGCCGGAATACCTGCAACAGATCGGATTGCTCGATAAAGTTCCGTCCGCCGATGCCGACATTCCGCTGCTGCTGAAGAAAGCACTCGAGAAGGTGGCGTTTCTACCCTTTGGAATGCTGATTGATCAGTGGCGATGGAAGGTTTTCTCGGGAGAAATTACTCCCGCCAATTACAACCAGGCATGGTGGGACATGCGCTTGAAGTATCAGGGAGTGGCGCCTCCGGCGGCGCGCAGTGAGGCCGACTTCGATCCCGGAGCGAAATATCACGTTGCCGGCAATGTGCCTTACATGCGGTACTTCCTGGCGGACATTCTGCAATTCCAGTTCTATCGCGCGATGTGTAAGGAAGCCGGGTATAGCGGGCCATTGCATCGCTGCACTTTTTATCACTCGAAAGCAGCGGGGGCGAAGCTGAACAAGATGCTGGCGATGGGCCAGAGCCAGCCCTGGCCGGATGCTCTGGAAGCTCTTACTGGACAGCGACAGATGGATGCCACGGCGATTCTGGACTACTTCGCTCCTTTGCAGAAGTGGCTGGATGAGCAGAATAAGGGGCAGAAGGTGGGCTGGTAGCCTCCGCAAACGCTGCCTTTTCGAACATTCCTTCGCAAAGGGCGCTAAGAGGAGCTAGCAGCCTATTCCCGCCTCACCGTGTTTTATACTTGATTGCTAATCCTATGGCAGACAATATTCATGTCCAGCTTCCTGACGGAAGCGTAAAGGAACTACCGAAAGGCAGCACTGCGCTAGATGTCGCCAAGTCGATCGGCCCGCGGTTGGCCGAGGCGGCGATTGCGGCCAAGACCAATGGCGATTTGATCGATCTGACCCGGCCGCTGGAAAAAGACACTCCGCTGCGTATTCTGACCGAGAAAGATCCCGAGTCGCTCGAAGTGTACCGGCATTCGTCCGCGCACTTGCTCGCGGCAGCGGTGCTTGAATTGTTCCCGGAGACCAAGCTCGGCCACGGTCCTCCGACCGAGAGTGGGTTCTTTTACGACTTCTACCGACCCACGCCGTTTACTCCCGAGGACCTTGAAAAGATCGAGAAAAAGATGCAGGAGCTGGTGCTGCAGAACATTCCTTACGCACGGGAGTTTCTGCCACGCGACCAGGGGCTGGCTGCGTTCAAGAATGAAGGCGATTTCATGAAGTGCCATTTCATCGAGCAATTCACCAAGCCCGATGAAAAGATTTCCATCTACCGCACGGGGAAGTTCACCGATTTTTGCCGCGGACCGCATATTCCGTCCACCGGCCGGATCAAGGCTTTTAAATTGCTGAACATCGCCGGCGCGTATTGGCTGGGTGATGAGAAGAATCCGCAACTGCAGCGCATTTACGGGACGTCGTTCTTTTCGAAGAAGGATCTGGACGACTTCATCCACAGACAGGAGGAAGCAAAAAAGCGCGATCATCGCGTGCTGGGGCAGCAACTCGATCTGTTTTCGATTCAGGAACTGGCGGGTCCGGGGCTGATTTTCTGGCACCCGAAGGGTGGGATCGTCCGCAAAGAGATGGAAGACTGGATGCGTAACGAGTACCTCAAGCGTGGCTATTCGCTGGTGTACACGCCGCATGTGGCGCGGCGGCAGTTGTGGCAAACCTCGGGGCACGAAGGCCACTACGCGCAGAATATGTTCGACGTCATGGAGCTCGATGATGCGGAATACCGCATCAAGCCAATGAATTGTCCGTTCCACATTTTGATTTACAAGGACTCGCTGAAGTCGTATCGCGATTTGCCGGTGCGGCTGGGCGAGCTGGGAACGGTGTATCGCTATGAGCGGTCCGGAGTGATGCACGGTCTGCTGCGTGTGCGCGGATTTACCCAGGATGACGCGCATATATTCTGCACGCCGGAACAGGTGGAAAGCGAAGTCGAAGCTTGCCTCGATTTTGCTCTGGATGTACTGAAAGATTTTGGCTTCGACCAGTTTCAGACCGAGCTTTCGATCGGGAACCCGGGCGACAAGCAGAATTTTGTGGGCAGTGAAAAGGATTGGAACCATGCCACCGCCTCGCTGGAGAATGTTCTCAGGCGCCGGAAGATCGAGTACAAGACCGTTCCCGGAGAGGGTGCGTTTTACGGGCCGAAGATCGATATCAAGCTGGTGGATGCGATCGGGCGGCTGTGGCAGCTTTCGACCATCCAATTTGACTTCAATCTGCCGGCGCGTTTTGGTTTGGAGTATGTGGCGGAAGACGGCACGCGCAAGCAGCCGGTCATGGTGCATCGCGCGTTGTATGGGTCGATTGAGAGATTCTTCGGCGTGTTGATTGAGCACTATGCTGGAGCGTTTCCAGTGTGGCTTTCGCCGGTGCAGGCAGTGATGATTCCCATCGCCGAGCGCCACGTGGAGTACGCCAATAAAATTGCCGCGCAGCTGAGGGAAGCTGGAGTGCGGGTTGAAGTTGACGGCCGCAACGAGAAGATGAATGCCAAAATCCGCGAGCATGCCATGCAGAAAGTGCCGTTCCTGTTGGTGGTCGGAGATAAGGAAGCCGAGGCCGGCAAGGTGAATGTCCGCACGCGCGGGAAAGAGAAGACGGAAGACATGCTGGCGGCCGAGTTTGTGGAGAAGGTCAGGAAGTTGATTGCAGAGAAAACGCCGCAACTATGATCGCACGGATCTTTTAGCTGCCTCAACAAACGCCTGAAAAATTGCCCGGGAAGGCTCGTCGTCATCGACCGATCTCTCCGGGTGCCACTGCACCGCCAACACAAAATGATCGGGTGAGGTGCCTTCGACCGCTTCGATGATTCCATCTTCAGGGCAACGGGCCACTGCGCGAAGGCCGTCTCCAATCACGTCCGCTGACTGATGGTGGCTGGAATTAACAGGAACCTTGTGTGACTCGCCTAAGATTCCAGCCAGCTTCGAAGCGGGCTCCACTTCTACCGTGTGCGCCACTGCAACCTTCCGTCCGGCTTCGTGGTTGATGGCTGACTCGATGTGTTGGACGAGCGTCCCGGTGCGGTAAACATTCAACATCTGCAGGCCGTAGCAAATCCCGAGCACCGGCTTCTTCATGTTGTAGGCATCTTGCAGCAGGAGTTCGTCCACGGTATCGCGGCCGGGATCAGAAGCGGCAGTGTGGGGCTCGCGAGGAGCATCGTACTTGGCGGGATCCACGTCGGCGCGGCTGCCCGGAAGCAGCACCGCGTCGCATTGCTCGATCAGCTTCATGACTTCGGCAGGAGGCTTGTCCAGCGGGATAGGAACCGGTTCCCCGCCAGCTTTCTCAACCGCGTGCTCGTATTGCGGCAAAGACCGGCTGGCATAGGCCGGATCGCCGGAGTGAGGCACGGGAATGGCAATGCGCGGCCGCATGTCCTGATTTAACCACAGAGAGCACAGAGGTCACAGAGCCTAGCGGCTGGCGCGGGCAATCTGTTCCAAAGCACGCGCCTGGCGGTAGTTGCGGATCTCGAGAACTGTGGTCACGGCCAAGGCAACCGCGGCGGCGGCCAGCGCAATTGGCAAGGCGATGTGGCGATAGGCCAGCGTCATATCGGGATGAGAGTTTCTCAAGCGCGACACAATTACCATCCCCGAAATGCCGAGCAGAAGGCTAACCGCGAAAGCCAGCAGTGTGAGCAGAAACGTCAACAGCAGCACCCGCAAAGGGATGACATACCAGCGCAGGTGGCGGGTTGCAGGCATGTTTAGATTGTAGCGCCGGGCGAAACCACCGGTTGCGATAGAATACCTTTCATGTCGCAAGCTGCACCCACCATTACGCGTTCTCCGGCCGAGGTGGTTCGCCAAACTCCGGTTGCGCAGGCGCCCAACGGCATCTGCTATGCCGTCGCCGGAGAGGTCACGGTCCCCGCTTCTGATTTAGAGCGGATGGTTGCCGCAGTGCCGGACTCAGCTGCTGCTGCACTCCAGCGCAAGGCATATTACTTCGTCCCGCTCACGGTGAATCAAGGGGATGAAACCGTCATCGCCGATCGCTACGACGTTGCGCTCAGTGACAACGCGGTGTGTCACCGCAATCTCGAGCTGGGCGATTCGCACTGTGTATTCATCTCCACCCGGCTGATGGATGACAAGTTCTCCGTCGCCTTCGAGTTCTACATCAATGTAGGGCACGCGATAGTGGAACGGGCGGGAGTGTCGCAGGCTTTCGCCGAACTGGTCTGGAAGCAAGTGGAGGCGAACGCGAAAGGCGAAACCTCGCTCGACGCCTGGGAGTCGCGGAAGCTGGCCACGTCCCACGCGCCGGACGCGGAAAAGCACAAGAACGAATATTTCGCGGCAACGTTTTCAGATGCGATTTCGATCTATCTGCTCTCGTTGTATATTGACGTGGACTATCACGATCTGCGGGAGCGGGATTACCCCCTGCTGGCGCCGGCGGCGATGGCGGAACGACTGCGGAAAGTGGCGGAGCTGTTTCCGGCGAATCCAGGGTTTGAGTTCGCGATTTACTACAAGCGGAGAAGCTAGAGCTTTTGCCGCAGATTCCGCAGATTTTCGCTGATCAAGACGTTTACCGGTAAATTCCCCTGTGCTTCTCTGTGCCCTCTGTGGTTAGAATCTACTCTCCATGGCTGTTACCGTCCGATCCTTCGCGAAGATTAACCTCGGGTTGCGCATTGGTGCGCCGCGTGCCGACGGTTTTCATGGACTGCTGACGGTGTATCAGACGATCGCTTTGCACGATGTCATCCGCGTGCAAGTGGGACGCGGCTCAGGAATTGAAATTCGCTCGGACGATCCGCGTGTGCCGAAAGATGAATCGAACACCTGCTATCGAATCGCGGAGCGAGCGATGGCGGCGCTGAAGGCGCGCGGTCGGGTGGTCATTGAGATTGAAAAGCGTCTGCCGGTGCAAGGCGGATTGGGCGGAGCGTCGGGGAACGCGGTTGCGACGTTGCTGGCGCTGGAACGGGCGCTGAAAAGGGAGCTGCCGGGCCCGGAGAGGTTGCGGATTGCCGCCGAAGTCGGATCGGACTTGCCGTTGTTTCTGGTTGGCGGGACGGTCCTCGGCGTCGGGCGCGGTGAGGAAGTTTATCCCCTCGAGGATTTGCCTGCAGTAGCGTGCGTGGTGGTAACGCCCGAGATTGGAGTGTCGACTCCGAAGGCGTTTGCGGATTGGGATGCGGCGCAGGCCCCTGAATTGACGCCCGCCGACGCCTCCGATAGAATGAGTGAGTTCGGTCGCGTGCTTTCGGCGTGGCTGAGCGCCCCAGACAGAACCAAGAACAAAGCCAAGACTGGGAAGGGTTTATCCGGTGTCTCTGCCAGAGGCAGGGGCCGGGCCGAGACCCCGCTTCTCGACCTCGTCCGTACCGGGATAGAAAACGACTTTGAACGAGTCGTCTTTCCGCAATATCCCGAACTGTTCGAGATGAAGCGTGTGGTCGAGCGCGCCGGGGCGTTTTATGCCTCGCTTTCGGGCTCCGGATCGACCATTTACGGTCTGTTTGCGACTCGCGCGGCGGCGCAGCAGGCCGCAGCCAAGTTGCAGAAAATGGGTGTGAAGGCGCTGGCGACCACCACCCTGACACGACGGCAGTATTGGAAGAAGTTTCTAGTTTCCGGTTTCTAGTTTCTAGTATTCTGTTCGAGCACAGACATCCCACTCGAAACTAGGAACCAGAAACCAGAGTTTACTGGGCCGTCGACTAATGGTAGGTCAAGTGCCTTTGGAGCACTTTGTCTAGGTTCGAATCCTAGCGGCCCAGCCAGAAAAGCAGCTTTCAGCCGTCAGCTTTCAGCTCTCAGCCTTGTGTACGGCGAGAGTGGGGAGAAAGAGCTGAGAGCTGTCAGCTGAGAGCTAAAAAATGGCCACTCTTGCGACAGCAACGGAAAAGACGGAAAAGAAACCGCAGATGACCGCCGAGGAGAAATCGGAGCGCAAACCGCCGCAACGCGGCCGCGTGGATGACAAATTCAAAATCTTCTGCGGCACGGCCAACGAGCCGTTGACGGACGAGGTCTGCGCCTTTCTTGGGCTGACTCGCGGGCAGGCGCTGGTGACGCGTTTCCGCGACGGCGAGGCCTACGTTCAGGTGCAGGAGAACGTGCGCGGGGCGGATGTATTCGTGGTGCAGCCGACTTGCCGTCCGGTGGATGAGCACCTGATGGAGCTGTTGCTGATGATCGACGCTCTCAAGCGGGCATCCGCGCGGCGCATCACAGCGGTGATTCCGTATTTCGGGTATGCGCGCCAGGACCGGAAAGACAAGCCGCGAGTACCGATTTCGTCGAAATTAGTGGCGGACTTGTTGACGACGGCCGGCGCCGACCGGGCGCTGATCGTGGATCTGCACGCCCCGCAGTTACAGGGTTTTTTTAATATTCCGGTAGATCATCTGTTCGCATCGCCGGTGCTGGTGGATTATTTCAAGCGGGCGACCTTGCCGGATTTGACGGTGGTTTCGCCGGATGCGGGCGGCGTGGAGCGGGCGCGGTTTTTCGCCAAGAAGATGGATTCGGCGCTAGCCATTATGGACAAGCGGCGTATAGAGATGAACGTGGCCGAAATCATGCACGTGATCGGCGACGTGCACGGCCGTACTTGTCTGGTGATCGATGATTTGATTGATACTGCAGGAACGCTGGTGAAAACCGCGACAGCCCTGATGGAAAACGGCGCCAGTGCGGTTTACGCCTGCGCCTCGCACGCCGTGCTTTCTGGACCGGCGGTGGAGAACATCTCGCAGTCCTGCATCAAGGAAGTCGTGGTCACGAACACGATTCCGCTGAATGACGCAGCCAGGAAAGAGCCCAAGATCAAAGTTCTGACCATTGCCGGCCTGATCGGCCGCGCCATTCAGTCGATTCACGAAGAGACTTCGGTGAGCAAGTTATTTTTGTAGACAGGAATCACAATTATGGCGACAGCAACTGAAAACACTGTTCTGGAAGCACAACCGCGGACCGCAGGGACGAAGAACGATGCCCGCCGCGTCCGCCGTGAAGGGAAAGTTCCCGCAGTTCTGTATGGCGCGGGAAAGCAGGCAATGTCGGTCAGTCTCGACCCGCGGCAGGTTTCGCGCATTCTGCGTTCGGCCTCGGGACACAACACGATTTTTGAGCTGGCTCTGGGCGGCAGCGAGCGCACCCAGGCCATGATCGTGGACTGGCAATACGAACCAATTAAAGGGGCATTGCTGCACATTGACCTCAAGCGCATTGCCATGGACCAGATGTTGCAAGTGCGGGTTCCGATTGTGATGAAAGGCGAGCCTGCGGGCGTGAAGCAGCAAGGCGGCATCCTGGAGCAGGTGACACGGGAAGTGGAAATAGAGTGTTTGCCCGGCGACATTCCCACCTCCATTGAGGCGGACGTGAGTGAACTGGTTTTCGGCAAGGTACTACGGGTCGCAGATCTGCCGCGTAACCCCAAATTGAAATTTCTATCGGATGCGAACCTGCCGGTAGCGCACATTACTTCTGTGAAGGAAGAAGCAGCGCCGACTCCGGAAGCGGTGGCCGCAGATGCAACTGCCGCACCGGCCGAGCCCGAGGTCATCAAGAAGGGCAAGCAGGAGACTGAAGAAGAAGGCGCGGACGCCGCACCGGCCGAGAAGGCCGAAAAGAAAGCAGAGAAGAAAGAGAAGAAGTAACCCGTCGTTGGTCGTTCGTCGTCGGTCGTTGGTTAAATATCGTGCGGTAGGGATCAAAAGGGCTGTTGGTTAGCTAGAAGCTAAGAGCTAGGAGCTAAGAGCTGATTGCGTGAAGCTGATCGTGGGTCTCGGCAATCCGGGCATCGAGTATCAGTTTACGCCGCACAACCTGGGCTTTCTCGTCATCGACAGGATTGCCGAGCAGTGCAAAGTCGAGGTGAGAAATCGTCAGTGTCGGGCGCTGACCGCGAGGGCGGTGATCGGTCCGGAGACAGTCCTGCTGGCCAAGCCAGAGACGTTCATGAACCTGAGCGGTCTCTCGGTCCGCGAACTGGTGGCGGAGCATGGCGCCGTGCCGGAAACGGACCTGATTGTGATTCAGGATGAATTGGATTTTCCGTTGGGTACGGTTCGTATTCACCGCAACCGCAGCTCGGCTGGGCACAACGGGATTGAGTCAATCATAGGCGCGCTGGGTACGCAGGATTTCCTGCGCATCCGGATGGGAGTTGCCCCGGATCGCAAAGTGGAAGACGGGATGACCTATCTGCTCTCGCCCTTCCGCAAAGCGCAGTTGAAACTTGTGGATCCGATGCTGGATGTTGCTGCTGAGGCGGTGGAAGTGATTTTGAAAGAAGGACCGGCAGCGGCGATGAACCGATATAACCGGAAAGAAGACAGAGAGTAGCCACGGAATCGTGGCGAGACTTGGAGAAATTGAATGAATCGTACTTATGAACTCATGTTTATTGTCCGCCCGGACATGCCGGAGGAAGAGCAGGACAAGCTGATTTCCACTCTGGAGACGGCGGTGACCACGTCGGGTGGGGTGATGAAGAACGTGGAGAAGATGGGCAAACGCCATCTCGCCTACTCGGTCCGTCGTTTTCGCGACGGCATGTACATCCTGCTCACTCTGGAAGGCAGTGGCGGCCTGATTCATGAACTGGAGCGCCGACTGCGTGTGACTGAGCCGGTGATCAAGTTCCTGACCGTGCGCATTGACGAAGAGCAGAAACGGCTGGACAAGATCAAGGCGATCCGGGACGCGCGCCGCAAGGTTTCGGCAACGCCGGCACCGGCGCCCACGTCCGCCGAGCCGGCTGGAGAAGCGCCGGCAGCAACCGCATAGGAAAAGCGTCGGTCGTTGTCTTTGTTCTTTGGTCGTTGGCCAGCGAGTGTGAACGCACCGCAATCTTCTGCGGATACAGCAACGAGAAGCCAACGACGAACGACCAAAGACCAAAGACCAAAGACCAGAGATCAACGACCAACGACCAACGACAGATTTTAAGGAGCATCATGGCTGACGAAACTAGATCGACTACAGCAACTGCGCCCTCCGGAGACCGGCCTTCGGGTGGTGATCGACCTTCCGGCGGCGACCGGCCTGACCGCGGCGAGCGCCGTCCACCCCGTCCCGGGGGCCGCGGCGAAGGTGGCCCCGGCGGCCGCAAATTCTTCCGGCGCAAGAAAGTCTGCAAGTTTTGCGTAGAGAAGATCGAGGCCATCAATTACAAGGACGTGCGGCTGTTGGCGCAATTTGTGGCGGAGAGCGGGAAAATCGTGCCACGGCGTTTGACCGGCGTGTGCACGCCGCATCAGCGCCGTCTTTCCTGCGCCATAAAACAGGCGCGCAATATCGCACTGCTGCCGTTTGCCGGCCGGGCATCGTAGTTCGCCGCTGATCACGCAGATATTGAGCTTGATCTGCGAAAATTGGCGTGAATCTGCGGCCAAAAGATTTCTTGAAGAACGGAGTCATAATTATGGAAGTCATACTGAAGGAAGACGTAACTAAGTTGGGATCGCGCGGGGACGTCGTCAAGGTTGCCGAGGGATACGGGCGCAACTACCTGCTGCCGCGCAAGCTGGCAATTGAAGCCTCGAAGGGAAACAAGGCGGTCATTGAGCAGATGAAGGCGGCGTCGGTGCGCCGTTCCGCCAAGGAAAAGACCCAGGCTGAGGAATTGGCCAAGCAGTTCGACGGGCTTTCGGTTTCCTTCCAGCGCAAGTCGGGGGAGAACGACCAGCTCTTCGGTTCCGTCACCTCGGGCGACGTTGCAGACGCGCTGGAGAAAAAGAGCTTCAATGTGGATCGTCGCAAGATTCAACTGCACGAGCCGCTGCGGACCCTGGGCGAGTTCACCATCCCTATCAAGCTGCATAAAGATGTAACCGCGCATCTGAAAGTGGTCATCGAGAAGGAAGCCGGAGAATAAGATCAAGGGGCGTTCTCGCAGATGTCCCTCCGGTTCCTGTTACGTTGGTGCGGGATGTGCGTGACATCTCACAAAACATGCGCTAAAACCTTTCCTGACAATGTTGTGCCGTCAGCAAAAATCCTGACCCTACCCTATAATCCTGCTCACGGTTCTCATCCTGACACGTCCATAGCTATGCAACCGGGAAGAGACGGCAAAGGCACCCGGTGCAGTCGAGGACAGAGAAGATATGCCAGCCGATGCGTTGGCAATACCATTTACGGTTGGCGGTTGTTCCCAACGGGAACCGGACTCAAGGGGCGAGGTTGGCAGGACCCAGGACCCCAAACTACGGGGCCACATGGCTGGGCAAAGTCTAGGCCGTATTGACGACACCGTGTTGGTCCGCGAAGCGCAGCGTGGCAACCGCGCCGCCTTCGAGGAGCTGGTGCGGCACTACGACCAGGCGGTGCTGCGGCTGGCCATTCACCTCACCGGGAACGAGCACGAAGCCCAGGACATTTACCAGGAAGCATTCCTGAAGGCTTATAAGAGCGTGGTCAACTTCCGGTTCGAGTGTTCTTTCTACACCTGGATTTACCGGATTGTGACCAATCTCTGTCTTGATCACTTGCGGAGAAAGCAAGTCCGCAAGGAAGATGCGCCGGTGGCGACAGATGCGTCGGGAGAGCAGTACGACGTGCTCGAGCAGGTTCCCGACGCACGCGCCGGGGCCAATCCAGAACGCGACCTGATGAGCCGCGAGTTGGGCGGACGGATCAGCCGGGCGTTGGAGAGGTTAACGCCGCGTGAGCGCATGGTGTTTGAGTTGAAGCACTATCATGGACTGAAATTGCGGACGGTGGGCGAAGTGCTGAATACCACCGAAGAAACCGCAAAGAATACGTTGTTCCGCGCGACCCAAAAATTGCGCGGGGCGCTGGCGGACATGAGATGAGAGGTAGGCAGAGGAGATTCCCCACTGCGGGGTGCACTTATGAAATGTGACTGGGTGAAAGAAAACGTTCTGCTGTACGTTTACAACGAGCTGCCCGACGATGCGCGTTATGAGTTGGAGCAGCATCTGGCACGTTGCACGGACTGCGCCGCGGAACTGAAGACCACACGCAAGTTTCACGCCGTGCTGTCTGAACTGCCGGTGGAAGAGCCTAGTCCCAACCTGGTAGCGTCGTCCCGCATGCAGCTGCAGGAGGCGCTGGAAACCACCAGTCAGGGCAGCTTCTGGCACCGGCTGGCTTTCGACCCCGTCATGTGGCTGCGGCAGGTGCGTTTCTCCCCTGCTCTTTCCGCGGCGATCTTCATTATTGGCTTTGCCAGCGGCATCGGAGCCACGTACAAGATCGTGACCAACGGCGGCGGCGGCCCGATCTCGGTCAGTTCGATTGCAGCTCCTGCCGAGTCTTCGGTAGCGGGCATTCGCTCCATTTCGCAGGAGCCGGGATCAAACCAAATCAGCATCAAGTACGACACCGTTTCAACCCAGCAGGCGCAAGGGTCGCTGAACGATCAGCGCATCCAGCAGTTGTTGCTGTTCGCCGCGCGCAGCAATTACAACTCCGGCGTACGCATGGATTCGGTGGATCTGCTGACTAAGGAGCCGAATGAGGCGCACGTTCGAGAGGCGCTGATTTACGCGCTGCGTTATGACTCGAACCCTGGAGTGCGGCTGAAGGCGTTAGGTGGACTTGGGGCCTACGTGAAGAGCGATCCGCGGGTGCGGGATGCGGTGCTCGAGGGCCTGATGAATGACTCCAATCCTGGGGTGCGGACCGAGGCTCTGCATTTGCTCGAACCGGTGCGGGCTGACGGAAGCGTGCGCGCCGTTCTGCAAAGCCTGGCGGAGCACGACCAGAGCCCGTACATCAAGACTCAAGCGCGCAATCTGCTGGCCCAGATGCCGGAATTTGATTGAAATTTGGTAAAGACAAGAGAAGGTGAAATGTTGAGAAGGCTTTCAAAACTCGTAGCGGCTCTGCTCCTGATTCTGCCGGTGGCTGCGGCACAGCAGACTCGCGTTTTCGGTGACGGTGGCAACTGGACCCAGGAGATCACAGGATCGCTGGCTACGGTCCGCAACCTCAGGGTCAAGGTGGATGTGGGCACGGTGAAGGTGGATGGTGGTTCGGCGCAGGGCATCAGTTACGTGGTTCGCAATCATTCTTACACTTCGTCCGAAAGCAAGGCGCGGCGGGAATTCGATTCCTACAAGATCACCGCCTATGTGCGCGGTGATACTGCGTGGATCGTCGGCGACTGGGAAGGCGGGCGGCCGCACCGGTTCTCCGGCGAATTTTCCATCAGTGTGCCCCGCGAGATGGATGAAATCAAGTTAGAGACGGACGGCGGCAATGTAATGACCACTGGCGTGGCGGGCCGGGTGGACGCGCAAAGCGGCGGGGGCAATATCCACTTCGATGACATCGGCGGCGTTATCAACGCCGAAACCGGCGGCGGCAACATTGATGTAGGCAAGGTGGCCTCTGACGTGAGCCTGCACACCGGCGGCGGTTCCATCAGGGTGAACTCAGCCAAGGGAAAGATAGTCGCCGAAAGCGGTGGCGGCAGCGTGGTGGTGTCTTCGGGTTCTCAGGGAGCGGAACTGGAAACCGGGGGCGGCAGCATTCAAGTGGATCGCTGTGCCGGGAAGGTAACGGCTACGACCGGGGGCGGCAGCATCGATCTGGGTGATATTGGCGGGCCGGTGGAGATTGAAACCGGGGGCGGCAGCATCCGTTTGGCCTCTGCCAAAGGCCCGGTCAAAGCTGAAACCGGCGGCGGCAGCATTGAATTACTGGGCGTACCTTCTGCGCGGGCTGAAACCGGGGCCGGCGGCATTGAGGCCAGGTTCATCGCGTCTGACGCCGGAGGCAGCGATTCCGTGCTGGAGACTTCGGCCGGCGACATTATGGTTTATGTGGCGCCGAATGTGAAACTGAGCATTCGCGCATCGATCGAAGTCGCTAACGGACATCGCATCGCATCAGAGTTTTCCGAAATCCGGGTCACCACTGAAGGTGGGGACTACGGACCCAAGACAGTGACGGCCGAAGGAGATTTGAATGGCGGCGGTCCGGTGCTCAAAGTGCGGACGACCACGGGAGACATTTCATTTCGTCGCAGTAGCCACTAGGGAAATACGGGAGGTACGCAATGCGCAAGACCATTCTCATCACGTTGCTGGCATTTACGCTGACCACAATCGTGGCCTACGCGGAGAGTTCCGGGGTTGATTCGAAGAGCGAAATATTCGGAATCTCCAGCGAAGACGTCGGCGGCAGTTCGTATCTCGGAGTGGATACGCGAGACATCACCACCGACCGCCTGGGCGCGCTTAAGCTCAAAGAAGAGCGCGGCGTGGAAGTGACCATGGTGGACCAGGATGCGCCCGCCGGCAAAGCTGGCCTCAAAGAGCACGACGTCATTCTTACCGTGAACGGCGCGGAGGTGGAAAGTGTGGAACAACTGCGGCGCATGATCCGCGAAACGCCGCCGGGGC
>Ga0210401_10002873_pt1 | contig 18730 bp, 22 predicted proteins | sample IncBWH32MmetaG_FD_150866 | JGI IMG/M metagenome (GOLD analysis project Ga0210401, IMG submission 150866) | Forest soil microbial communities from Barre Woods Harvard Forest LTER site, Petersham, Massachusetts, United States - Inc-BW-H-32-M | ecosystem: Environmental > Terrestrial > Soil >... | reverse complement strand
CTATACGCAGGCGATGTCGGAGGGTAAGCGGGCTGCGAACAGTGTGGTGGTGCGAAGTGTATTGCCATTTGAGACTTGTGGCGGCGTCACCGCCGCCTGACGACCCAAACGAATGGGAGCCAGTAGGTACCGAGAAACTGGTAAGTGGTTGCGGGGGGTGGATTTGAACCACCGACCTTTGGGTTATGAGCCCAACGAGCTACCAGACTGCTCCACCCCGCGGATTCATCATAGCAACGTCATCCGGTAGCGTCAAACTTCAGTGGTTCAATTTATGGCGTTCGCAGGCGGCGACGATTTGCTTGGGATCGATCGCGGCTTTGTCAACTTCTTCTTCCAGTATGGTGCCGTCTTTCCCGATCAGGAAATTTACCCGGCGAGCCGCCTTGTATTTGTCGACGTAGACCCCGTATTGATGGGTAACTGTGCCGCCCCAATCACTCAGCAGGGGGAAGGTGACTCCGATCTGGTCGGCAAAGGCTTTATTGGCGAACGGGCTATCCATGCTCACACCCAGGACCTGGGTGTCGGCTGCTTCCAGCTTCTGCAGATTCTGCTGGAAGTTTTTCATTTGCTCGGTTCAACCGCCGGTGAAGGCAAACACATAAAAGGCCAGCGCAACATTTTTCTTGCCGCGATACTGGCTCAGGTTGACGTCTTTTAAGTCGTGACCGTCGAAGTATTGCAGTTTGAAATCGGGGGCGACGTCGCCGACTTTCAAAGAGAGGGGCGGTTTGTTTTCTTGCGCCAGCATAGTGGACATTGTAACCGCAGCCAGCAGGCAAGCTGTCAGCACGGCTAAAGCGGACTTGGACATTGGGAAGGTCTCCTCAGGAGATATTGTTTAGGAGCGTAGAACGGGTCTCGTAAATAGTCAAAGAATGCTTTAAAACGGGGGGAAAGGCGGGCCTGCGCGAGTGTTTCTCAACCCAGGTTAGCGTCCAAAGAACGGACGCGAACCTGGGCACCCGGCCCGAATAAGACAGTCGTCACTTTGGTGCATCGGGATGCTCTAAGATTGCTGTTGCCTTCTTGTGGCGAGATTCCCGAGCGAACATTATGGCTGTCTTGCCATTGCTGGCCTTCAGGTCTGGATTAGCGCCTGAGCCGAGCAGCTCCGCAATGATCTCAGTCCTGCCAAGATCAGCCGCTTTCATTAGTGGCGTCATGCCTACTCCGTTCGGCTGATCAATTCTTGCACCAGCATTTATGAGCAACCGAGTGCACATCTGATCTCCAGCAACTACCGCTGCCTCTAGAGGGGTGTCACCTTCGAAATCGCCAACGTTCGGGTCTGCTCCGATATCTAATAGTCGCTCCAAGCTCCGAACGTGACAGCCGGCAGCCGCCATGAATAGAGCGGTTCTTCGGCTCGGTAGTTCTCTTTGATTGACATTATGGTACCGCGAAACAACATCATTGATCTTGGCAATATCCTCAAGTTCAACAGCACCAAGGAGTTCAGAAATGCGTGGAGTCACAATCTCGATATCAGATGCCACAACCGCATGGGGGGCGGGTCCTAAGGTCAGCTCCAATTGTCCCTGCGCCTTCGTCAGGTTTGCCTCTTTCAATTGCTCCGTAATGATAACTGTGGCGTCACTCACTACTTGCTTACGCACCTTAGCGGAGGGCCGATGATCTGGGCGCTCCTGCACAACATCTGCACTTTTCAAGCCTTCATCCCAAACAAACCTGACTAAGTAGTTGCCTTCTGCCGTGGATGGTCCGGATCGACAGGCTGTCAAAGTCAGGATCAACAGCCCTAGGACGTTCCTGCGTAGCACGTGTTCCGAGCAGATCAGCATGCTATTGCACCTCCGGCACAAATGTCCCCGTGGTTCGAGCGTTTCTCACTCCGGGTCGAAGCCAATCGTGTGTGTTACGTTCGTTACGGTTTCATCCCCACCGAGGGGGATTGAGTCAACCCACCCCAGGAAACTCCACATGTCGGACCACCAGCCAGGATAACCGCCGCCACTGCCTCCACCGACACCACCGCGACCGCTTCCTCCTCCCTTAGGGTGATTCTTGAGATATTGACACCGGTTCAGCAGATTTGTCTTTCCTGTGCTCGTGAACATATTCGGCACAAACGGGTTCCCCCCCGCCATGATCCCACCAAATTCGTAGTCCGGGAGGTAGAGCTCGTGCCCCAATTCGTGAGCAGCGACCTGGCCCAGAGCCGCGCCAAAGGTAAGCTTTTGCCCTTGAACTGGCCAGTACTGCGCGCTGCGCACAACGCCGATGTCGACAATTCCATAGTTCGAGGGTTGCCCGTTCGGACTGGAGGTAACGTATCCACCCATCTGAGAATCGAGGTTTATTCCTGGTGCAGCGCCGATCGTTCCAACGTTGATGTTCACAGCTCCGACGCCACCTACGTTAAATTGCAATCCTATTTCCGGTCCGAAGAGACTCTGCAATGTCGCTTCGATGCTTTGCTGTAAAGCCGAAGTCAAGGAAGTTGAGAACACAATTCCCACGGTAAGGCCGGGTGGCCCACCTTTGCGTTTTGTGCAAAGGTGGGGTGAGATGCAAACAACTCCGCCTGCGCCGCCGCTTTTCCTCGGCGCAAACGCTTCAGCACCCGCCTCGCAAATCCTTGCTTCGCCGCCTGCACCACACGCGAAGGATCGGCCTTTTCTGGTTCGCCGATCAACAGATGGACGTGCTCGGGCATGACCACGTATCCCACCACCACAAAACCGTAACGCTGACGGGCTTGCTCCAAGACTTTTAGGAACAAATCACGGCGTCGCCGACTGCCCAACCATGGTTGGCGATGATAACAGCTGCAAGTGATGAAATGGAGATGCTGCGCTCCGTAATAGCGCTTCAGATGACTGGGCACGACTGCAATCTAATATTGACTGGCAAGGAAAAAATGTGACCGCTGAACACTTTTGCCTCACCCCACCTTTGCAAAAAGCGCAAAGGTGGGCCACCCGTCCATACGATCAAAAGCATCGTAGGTTAGGCACACGGAGTTGCCACCCGCACAGGTGGTGGTGTCGATCATCGTCAAATGATTTTCCGCATTCCACGAGTAGCTGTGGAACGTGTCATTCAGAAGGTTCCCATTAGCGTCATAGCTCGTTCCCGATAGCGTGTACCGATCGTTGGCCGGACTATAGAGGGGATTCCAGGCATAACCGGTTCCCCCGGTTGGAATCGTTTTGGTGATATTGCGAACGGGGTCACAAAGCCCCACTCAAGCCAAAAGAAGGCTTGAGTGGGCCACCCGCCCGGGAGATGTCAGGTCGTCAACAGGAAAATCGATTCTGTTCTGAAATCAGAACAGGATGTCGCCAACAGTCCGGCGGATAAGCTCTCTCGCAAGATCCCCTTCGACTTCGCTCAGGGCAGGCTCTCGCCCCGCTGGTAAGAACGCGGAGACTCGGGATGACGCAGGTGAGGGGGTAGTGATGCAGTTTGGTAAGGAAGCGAGCCAAACGCGCGATTGTTGCGTCGCACAAACGCGACGCTTCGCGCGGCTCGCCCAGATCCCTTGCTGCGCAACGAACGCTTGCTCGGGATGACAATCAAAAGATAGGGATGCTTCGCTCAGCATGACAGAGCTGCGCAGCGAACGCTTGCTCAGGATGACAATCAAAATCAGACATTGCGTAATCTCGCGACAAACAAGTACATTCTTGACAGAGATGTAGACGGTCGCTTTGTGATCTGATGAATCTTGTGCACAATATTTTTCTTTCCCTCGCCTCGGGAGAGCTTCCCCTGGCATGAGTCTCGAAACTCTCAACGATATCTTCTTTACGGTCGCGGAGCGCAACCATCCGCGGGTGATGCTGCACCGGCAAGCTAATCAGTGGACGGCTATCTCTGCCCAGGAGCTATACCGAGGCGTCGCCGGGGTGGCTGGCCAGCTGCGGCGCTGGGGCATCTCGCGCGGCGATCGGGTGGCTATCCTCTGCGAAAACCGTCCGGAGTGGGCGATCGCGGACTTCGCTTCCCTGCTGCTGGGGGCGGTAACGGTTCCAATCTATTCCACGCTTACCGCCGAGCAAACTGCTTATATGTTGCGCGACTCCGGAGCGCGCGTGGTTTTTGTGTCCTCGGAAAAGCAGTGGCAGAAAGTCTCTTCGATCCTGGCGGAGATCCCCGCAGAAAAAATCGTGGTCATGGACGCAGTTGAGGCCGCAGACGCGACGCCGATGCAGCAACTGATGCGGGAAGGTGCAGCAGAACGCAATCCGGAGCTCGATGCCAGCGCCCGCAACGTCGGCCCGAGTGACCTGGCAACCATTATTTATACGTCGGGGACGACCGGCACTCCGAAGGGCGTGATGCTCACGCACGGAAACATTGCGTCCAATCTGGTGTGCTCGCTGTCGGGGTTCCCGGTCCGCGAGGGCGACGTCAGCCTTTCGTTTCTTCCTCTGTCGCATGTCACGGCGCGGCACGTCGATTACGCCATGCTGTACCACGGGGTGACGCTGGCCTACGTTCCGCTCCTGAGCCATTTCCCGCAGGCGCTGCTAGAGGTGCAGCCCACGATCTTCGTCGGCGTCCCACGAGTGTATGAAAAAATTTATGCGCAGGTGGATCAGAAAGCCAAGGACTTCCCTGCCAGTTGGATTTATCAATGGGCTCTCTCGGTGGGACGGGCGCATAGAGCAGAAGTGCTGGCCGGCCAGCGGCCTGAGTCGGCGGCGTGGCAACTGGCCGACCGGCTGGTGTATTCGAAAGTGCGAGCTGGCATGGGAGGCCGCGGCCAAACCTATATTTCCGGCGGCGCGCCGCTGGGGCGTGAACTGGCGGAGTGGTTCGCCGACATCGGCATCCGCATTCACGAAGGCTACGGCTTGACGGAGACTTCTCCGGTGATCGCGGTGAATTCGCCCGCCGCGCACAAGATCGGCACGGTGGGAAAGCCGTTGGCGAATCTTGAAGTGCGGATTGCGGAAGACGGAGAGCTGCTGGTGCGCGGTCCTTCGATCTTTAAGGGCTACTGGAACAAACCGGAGGAAACGCGAGACGTCTTTGTGGATGGCTGGTTCAAGACGGGCGACATTGGCAAGCTCGACGCCGACGGATTTCTCTCCATTACGGATCGCAAGAAAGATCTGATCAAAACTTCTGGAGGGAAATTCATTGCGCCACAGCCGATTGAGAATTCGCTGAAGCACAACGCGCTGATCGCGGAGGCGGTGGTTCTGGGCGACAAGCGCAAGTTCCCTGCCGTGCTGATTGCACCTAACTTTCTAGTCTTGGAGGATTGGGCCCGCGCTAGTGAGCTGGCGTTCTCCTCGCGTAAGGAACTGATCGCAGATCCCAAAGTGCGAGCTTTGTACGAGAGTATTGTCGAAGAGCTGAATCAGAATCTTGCCCGCTTTGAAAAGCTGAAGCGAGTGATGCTGGTGCCGGACGAGTTTTCCGCTGAGAACGGATTGCTAACCGCCAGCATGAAATTGCGGCGACGAGTGGTGGAAGAGCATTATCGCCGAGAGATCGAAGAGATGTACGCGAAGGCGGAAGGGGCGGGGCCGGTGGGGGAGGAGTAGGAGGGGTTGCGGAGCCTCAGTTGGAATGGATTCTCTCCCCCAGAGCAGTATTTAGTGTGCAATTTCGGCCACCCGTCCCGAACGTGTGACGCTCACTTGTATCGTAACTTCGTGCCGCTCTTACGTCTCCCAGGAGCGGCTTTCTTGACTGTTTTGTGTTTCCTGCACTGAGGAAGGTCTTTGACGCAGTGCCACAGATGCTTTATTGCTTCTTGCCTGCGAAGAGAAGTGGTTTTCCGCGACTAGCTTTTTCACGCGATCACGCGCCAATTCAATGGCTCTACGGCAAGGCATGTTATGCTCGTGACCTCTCTCTAGTTGCTTTGCTTCTGTGTCCAGAAAATCGGTATAGATTGATTGTAAACCTTGGGTTGCGCAAGTGACCGAGGTGTGCCGGGTTGCCCCAGGGCTTGTGGTTTTCCGAGACCTGGGATTCCACGGCCGTCTCAAGCGTGGGATTTTTCTTTTCTTCGTCGCTCACCCTGAAAGTTAAACTGCAGATCCCTCGACTGCAGATGACGATTCGCAAGCGAATCGACATCCTCCGCTCGGGATGACAAGCGTGGAAGGTGAGCGCCGGGCACCGGGAGAAAATCCCCGCCCAAGCAGAGCTTGGACGGGGCACCCTCGAGAGCAGGTGGCAGTTAATGGGCTAGGTCACCCGTCGGTATGGCTCGAAGCCGTGCCCTTCCCCGATTGAAAACTCGGCATGAGCCCGCCAGGTTCAACTTGATGACGCCACCAGCGGCGCCCTTCGGGCGCGTAATTCCTGTTGGATCTTTACCCCGGACTGACGTCCGGGGCTAAAATATGTCGCTCCTTCGGAGCTGGTTTTGTGGCGCGGGCATTTTATTTGCTCACTCTTAAACACGCATAGTTTTTCTTTCCGCGCACTCTTTCGCGGATGACTCGAATCGGAGGTGGCCCAGGGCAGGAGTCTGCGGCTTTATCCGGACGGCGGATGTGAACGAGCGCGCTTCGAAAAGTATCGTGAGGCATGGGATTTTTTTCGTGGCGGCGAAGGGACGAGGGTGACGCCGGCGGAGGCTGCTGATGAAGAGGACGAAGAGCCGGTAGAGGAGCGCGCGATGCAATGGATCATTCGGCGGCCCATTTGGAAGCCTCACATTATTCGCATGCGGTAGTGAGGACGGACACGGCGCACCCTTCGTTTGTTAAAGGGTGGATTCCAGGGTCGATTCATGTGGGTATTTTTCTTCCTTGTCACCCACCCTTTCGCAGAGTGCGCGAAAAGGGTGGGCCACCCTCAGTTGTGATGGGACTTCTCTCGGGAGCAGGGTCTAATGTAAGAGGTCTGGGAGCTGGTCGAGTGGCCAGATAATGGTGATGAAGAGTGTCGGGCCACGTAGGCTTGTAGAAGGGAAACAATTCGCCGAGATTCTATCGAAAGACGAGCCATCCCCTTTTGGACAAAGTGCCGGAGAGGTTGAGGGCCACAGACGTGAATGATCGCGGAATTTATACTACGCTCCAACGCTTCCGACCTCTGGTTTTGGCTCTCGGGTTGACGCTCCTTACATGGATATTCTGCTGGCATGATCGACAAATAACCGAGAATACCCTAACGGCAAGAGGTTTTTCTGATCGGCACCTATCCGATTTATACCCAAGATGGCTTGGTACACAGCAACTGCTGCTTTTCCATAAAGACCCGTATAGCGCCGAGATCACCGGGGAAATTCAGAGAGGGTATTATGGGCGTCCCATCGACAAGGGCCGAGCAACTGATCCCATCGATGAGCAGCGTTTCGCATATCCCCTTTTCGTCGTGTTCCTGCTGGCGCCTACCGTTTTAGTTAAATTTTCTGTTGTCCAATGGCTGTTCACTCTTTTACTTCTTTTCCTGGCGATCCGGACGGTGCTGCTGTGGACGAGTGCTCTTGCGCTCAAGCTCCGCACAGAGTGGAAATACGCAGTCGTATTGTTCGCCCTTGCCACTATTCCATACGCCGAAGGCATTGAACTCCAGCAACTTAGTCTTTTGGTTGCGTTTCTGTTGGCATGCGCCGTTAGGAACCTGGCGCGGGGCAGGCTTACATTGGCCGGGGCGCTTTTTGCTCTGGCGACCATTAAGCCGCAACTCTCATTGCCGCTCATCTGCTCTATATTTGTGTGGGCATTCTCAGAGTGGCAACTGAGAAAGCGCGTCGTGAAGAGTTTTGCGTGGAGTATGACAGCTCTACTGGGCGGATCGGAAATGTTGCTTCCGGGTTGGCACCGCGAATTTGTGGCGGGCCTCGGACCTTACCTTCGGTACACGCAAGCGACTTCAGGAGTTCAAGAGCTTCTCGGACGGACCGCTGCAAATCTGTTTACGCTTCTGCTTGCTACAGTGGTCATTGTGACCGTTTGGAAATGGAGGCGTGAGCCCGCGGACTCGGCCGAATTCACACTGACGGTGGTCCTTGTCCTTAGCTTCAGTAGTGCAGCTTTTCCTAGCCTGGCGCCGCACAATGAGGTGCTTTTGCTTCCTGCATACCTTCTGTTGGCCAAGGAACGGATGAAATTTTGGCAATTGGGTCGCTTCGCTCGCGCGTTCTTTTACGCTGCATGGATGGCGATCGTGTGGCCGTGGGTCTCCGCCCCGTTGCTGCTCGTCTGGCTTTTCCTGTTAGGAAATAGGATGCCGTCAATTCGGTGGAACCTACCGTTGGACACCAACCCTCTTATTCCGATTCTGGCGTTTGCCGCTTTGATTCCCTTGGTTTTTCAGCAGTATCGCTCCCCAGTTGCACCCCGCATCATCCGTGCCAGCGCTGTGTGAACTCGCCAGGATAAACATGTGAACCATAATGGCATCGCCCACCCTTTCGCAGATGACTCGAATGGGATCGGAAGCCTCGGTACCCACGTCTCGCAAAAGACGCGAGAAATGGGGCACCACCCAGCTAGGTTTGAACTGCAGATCCCTCGCTCTGCTCGGGATGACAACCAAGTGGAGAGAGCGAAGTGCCGAGCGGGTTCAGAGTCGAGGATCCCACCAGCCGAAAATCCCCGCCCAAGCAAAGCTTGGACGGGGCACCCTCGAGAAATGGAACGGCATAACCAGACAGGTGTACAATGTCCGCCGTTTTTGGGACGGACTGCAGATCCCCTGCGACCGCGCTCAACGCAGGCTTTTCCTATGTTGCGCTTACAGCCACCCGCAGAAAATCCCCGCCCATGCAAGAAACGCAAGGATAGAGGACCCGCCTACAGATGACCTTCGGGTGTCGTGCCCAACGGTAATGTTGCCGGCATCTAATCTAACAGGCAAGATAGCGAGCAGTGCTCACACCTACAGAAATCACGGTGGCCGCGATCGCTCACGGGCGGGCGACTAAGCGGGTAAACGCACTGACGGCGGTCTTATGCGGCGGCTTGCCCGCGACCCTGCTTGGATTCTTGTTTCCCGCCTCATTCGGCAGATGGGTCGCCGGTTTTGTCGCGGGCCTGCTGTGGGCGAGCTTATTTGAATACTCTTATCACCGATTTCTTCTCCACCTGCCTGGGACCTTCTTCGCGCGGCGTCACCTGGAACATCATGCAACCGTGGGGACGGTAACTGAAGCTGAGCACGTGAATTTGGGCGGATCGCCAATCTGGGTGGTGGCGATGTTTGCGATTAATGGTCTACCCGTGGTGATTTTGGACATACTGCTCGGACTACGGATCGCACCGGGAATGCTGGTTGCGTTCTCGGCTTACTTTCTTACGACCGAGGAGTTTCATTGGCGCATTCACGTGGGCGAATGGCTGCCCCCGGGTTTTCAGGGAACGAGAGCATATCACCTGGCACACCACACGCGCCCAGATGCGCGGTTTAACATCTTTCTGCCGCTGTGGGACGTGATGTTCAGGACTGCGGAGAGCCCTGCGGTTGCGCAGAGAGTGCATCGTTAACCCAATATCCTCGAACATATGGCGGGCGTCATCGGGTAGCTAAAAAGGAAATATCAGGTCCCCCTCGTTCAGGGCAGGTTCTAGAAGCCGTGGCCTTCCCGAATGAAGCGATCGCTCGGCGGCGGTGAAGCGGCGATGAATGGGTTGGCGATACTCCCAGGTCTCGCAAAAACGGCGAGACCTGGGGCACCCACGCAGCCCCGTCACCCACCCTTTCGCAAAGTACGCGAAAAGGGTGGGGCACCCGCCTCCATCGAGATGTGATTTTCATTACAATAGAACCATGAATGATCCATTAATCATTGCTGGCCGCGAGTTCCGTTCCCGGCTCATCGTCGGAACAGGAAAGTACAAGTCGTTTCAGGAAACGGCGCGGGCGCTGGAAGCGAGCGGCGCGGAGATGGTCACGGTGGCGGTGCGGCGGGTGAATCTGGATCGTGGCAAGGAATCACTGCTCGATTACATTGATCCGAAAAAACATTTCCTGCTGCCGAATACGGCCGGTTGCTCCACCGCGGACGAAGCTATCCGGGCGGCGCGTTTGGGACGTGAGGTCGGGCTGTCGGATTGGGTGAAGCTAGAAGTCATCGGCGATCAGGCGACGCTTTATCCCGATGTGCAGGCGACGCTGGAGGCGACGCGAGTGTTGGTGAAGGAAGGTTTTACAGTTCTTCCTTATACCTCTGATGATGTTGTATTTGCCAAGCGTTTGCTGGAGGCGGGTGCCAGCGCAGTCATGCCATTGGGGGCGCCGATCGGCAGCGGACTCGGGATTCAGAACGCAGCGAACATCCGCATTCTGCGCGAGGTGATTACCGGAGTGCCGCTGATCTTGGATGCCGGCGTCGGCACCGCGTCGGATGCGACCATAGCAATGGAACTAGGCGCGGACGCGGTGTTGATGAATAGCGGAATCGCCAACGCTCAAGACCCGGTGCTGATGGCGGAAGCCATGAAGCATGCGGTGATGGCGGGAAGACAAGCGTATCTTTCAGGGCGCATGCAGAGAAAGCTTTACGCGACTGCGAGTTCTCCGTTGGAAGGCGTGCTGCGCTAAGCGGATCCAACAATAAAAAAGGCGACCGCTTGGGCCGCCTCCGAACAAGTTGCAAGTCGAATTTAAGAATCACGGCGCCTGAAGGCGCGATTGATAAGGCTGGCATGTGCGGTATGCCTGAAGGCATACCCTGATACGAATCTCTAGGTACGAATCTCTAGGTACGAATCCAAAGTTCCGAATCTCGAGTTTTTTCGCAGCCTGTTAAGCTTTGATTTTTTGCTTCACAACATCTTTGCGCTGTCCACGTGAATGGAATCACCTTTGACATGTCCGGTCACGGCGACGTGATGTGCGATGTGATCCTTTAAGGTGTCGGGATTATCCACGGTGAGAACTTTCTGATCGCCGTCCGTGACAACGACCATTTTCTCTCCCGCAGCGAGGCATTTCTTGGTACAGGCCTCTGCATTGGCGTTGGCACCCTTGGCGCCGCACTTGGCGTCGGCGACCCAACCCTTCACGGTTTGGGCTTTGCCCATGTCGTCGGCTGATACCACGGCTACGAGTAAGAACAGTACGGAGAGAAGCAAACAAACCAGCAGTACTCTCTTCATAGCGACTCCTTGAGTTTTTAGGCGGCCGAAGCCGCGGATTTTGCCGAGAACCAAACTCCAAGGCGCGGCGCTTCCGCTGCAAGCGCTTTCAAGAAATCAAATCTCCTGGAGGCGGCGACGCAGTGTAACTCAACAGCGCTGGCTCACTGCTCGGCCCTGGCACCTGGAATTGCCGCAAATATACCACACTCGCGCATGGGGCAGACTGACGTCCAGCGCTATTTTTTGGCGGCTTTGGTGTCGGGAGATTGGATTGGGGCGGGAGGGGGCGCGACGTAGACGACTTCCCCGGGGCGGGTGTAATGCAACTGTTCGCGAGCTTCCTTCTCGATGGTTTTAGGATCGGTCTTAAGAGCCTTGACCTGCTGCGTGTAATAGTCGTTCTCTTTCTGTAGTTCTTCCAGTTCCCTTTGCAGATTCTGGTATTCGGCACGCTTCTGCCGATAGACCACCATGCCATTTGCGCCCAACATAACATGGAAGAACAGCCAGACTGTTAGTACGGCGACCGCCGCGGTGGACAGTCGGCGACGCGCCCGATACAGCCAAGCCAAGGCGGGACGAAAGCGCTCCATGACCCGCTCGGCAAAAGCTTCAGCTTGCGGAGCGCGCTCGACCAGCGCCCGGAGTCCCTGCTCGGGCTGGGACAGTGCGCGAATTTTAGGGAGTGGCCCTATTCGAAGATCCATTTTTTTGCCATGGAGCTTAGCTTCTGCAATTTGTCCATGCTCCCAGCCTCAGAATAAACGCGAACCACAGGTTCCGTGCCTGACAGGCGATAACAGACCCAGGAACCATCCGCGAGCACCAGCTTCAATCCGTCGGTGCGAACCACATCGCTCACCTTGAGGCCGAAGAAATCCTTCGGATCAGTCTTCAGCTTCTCAGTGAACTTCTCCTTCACCTCCGCCGTCAAGCGGAAGTTCTCACGGATGGGGTAGAAGGAACCAACTTCGGCAAATAGCCTTTTCAGCTGTTGACCCAGAGACTGGGCGCGACGGGCTACCATTTCGCAACACAACAAGCCAGCGAGGACACCGTCTTTCTCCGGGACATGATGGCGAATCGAGAGGCCAGCACTCTCTTCGCCGCCGATGGCGATCTTGTCTTGCTTGATCAGTTCGCCAATGTACTTGAAGCCGACGGGAGTTTCGTGCAGCTCGACCCCGTAGTGCCGGGCCAGGGCGTTGATCATGTTGGTGGTGGCTACGGATTTTCCCACTCCATTCTTCCAGCCGCGGCTCTCCACCAGATAATCGAAGAGAAGGGCGATGATGTAATTAGGCTGGAAGAAAGTTCCGTCTTGATCGACGATGCCGAAGCGATCGGCGTCACCGTCGGTAGCGATGCCGATGTGCGCATTGGTTTCGCGCATCTCCCTGCGGAGGTCTTCGAGCAGATGATCGTCCGGCTCAGGCGCATGTCCGCCGAAGAGCACGTCACGATAGTCGTGGACAGTCGCCACGTTCACGCCGGCGTCGCGCAACAGCGCGTCGGGATATCCGCGCGCCGCTCCCCAGAGTGGATCAAACACCACACGTAGTCCTGCTTTCTTAATGATGTCGAGCTCAACGATCTCGCGCAGCCGCGCCAGATACATGCCTCGTGGATCTAACGCTTGGCTGGAGATTTGCCTCTTTTCTATCGTCGAAGCACCTTTCGGGCCACCATTGAGGCTGGCAATTTCTGCCTCAATCCGCCCGGTGACGTCGGGCAGCGCGGGGGCGCCATCGGGCGTAGAAAACTTGATTCCGTTGTACTCGGGAGGGTTGTGGGAAGCGGTAAAGTTGATGGCTCCGTCGGTCTTCTCGTGAATCACAGCGTAAGCAATGGCGGGTGTTGGGGCGGCTTCGGCGATCATCAGCGAAGTGATGCCATGGGCGGCAAGAATCTCGGCCGCCATCGTGCAGAAGGCTTCGCCCAGAAATCTCGGATCACGGCCTACAATCACGCGCGCGCCAGCAGGCTTTTGCGAAATCACGTAGCGCGCGATTCCGGTCACAGCGCGCCGCACATTGGCAAAGGTAAACTCTTCCGCCATTACAGCCCGCCATCCCGAGGTGCCGAACTTGATCTGCGCTGGCATTGTTGTCCTACCTCCAGTGTTACTCTTGGATGCGGAAAGCTGACGGCTGACCAGTGATTTTATATGACGGATAAGAAGCTGGTTCTTACTACTGCTTCATCGAGCGACGAAGCTCGAAAAATCGCGCGGGCGTTAGTCGAACGGCGCCTAGCCGCCTGCGTGAACATCCTTCCGCAGATTGAGTCGCTCTATCGCTGGAAAGGAGAAGTAGAAGAAGCGCAGGAGTGGCTGCTCATCATCAAGACGACGGCTGCGGGTTTCGAACGGGTACGCGATGTCATTCGAGAGCTGCACTCGTATGAGCTGCCGGAGTGCGTTTGCGTTTCGATTGAAGATGGAGGCCCGGAATATTTGAAGTGGATTGGCGAATCGGTGGGCTGAGAAGAGCTGCTCTTCGCGCACAGGATGCCAGAGGCGTCCCGCATAGTCCCGGAATCAGCAATCCCGTTTGGAATATCGAGGAATTAGTGGGACTATTGGATGTGAACGCTGAGGCACGGGCGAGGACGCCCGCGCCTACATTAAGAAGGAATCGCCAGATCTCGATCTTCTCGGGGAAGCCATCGAACGTTATTTCTGTCGTCCAGCGCGCGAAGGATCTTTTCAACCAGTTCCAGAAGCTTCTTTGGATCCTTCTCCTCTGCTGCCAATTCACACAATGCACGCCAGCCCATGCGAGTATTGTCGGTCACAGGTTCCCTCCTTAACTGCATCGACCTAATTACTCCATTTCTCCGGCTTGCCATTCGAGTGACGCCAGTTTCGGTGCAAACCCATCACCGAATTCCAAAGTGCCCGGACCTCAATCAGTTACGCGCTGGAAGGAAAGTGTTTGCATACCTGAACACAGGGAAAAAATCCACCGTTTGCGTAAAACTCACCAACCCCAAAGTGAAAGTGAGACAGCCAAAAGGCAGGTTGCCTGTTTGGCTGCATTGACTTCGGGATTCGGCCCACAGCCACAGATTCAAGACGCATATACTGCTTATATGCGAAAACGACTCATCACTCCAACTCGGGAGAGCGTCGCTACACACGATGAGGATTGGCTGGATGTCGAGCGCACAGCCGGGGTTGAGGTCACATCGGAAGACGAGGACTGTCCGGTGGAGTCCGCCTTGGTCTTAGGAAAGGAAACGCGAGGGTGGCGTGCGGCAACACCGGGGCGTCAGACTATTCGGCTAATCTTCGACGAACCACAAAAGCTGAGAGCCATATCAGTGGTGTTTGAAGAAGATGAGGTTGCGCGTACGCAAGAGTTTGTTCTGCGATGGTCTGCAGATGGCGGGACGTCGTTTCGAGAAATCGTGCGCCAGCAATGGAATTTCAGCCCACCAGAGACGATACGCGAGGTCGAGAAATATGAAGTCGCGCTTTCGAAAGTCATTGTACTGGAATTGACCATTGTGCCCGATATCAGTGGCGGCACCGCTCGCGCGTCGCTCAAGACCTTGCGTCTATCTTGATCTGCCGGTGTGTAGGGGCCGACCGCCCTGTCATGTTTGGTGCGTCTTGACCACTAGGAGTATGCTGCCAACGACTATCCTGTCCGCTTGCGGTGCTGCATGCTTCGTCCCCCGCGCGCCAAAGAAACTCCCATTGAACGAATCTACCGCGAAGTAAACGGCGATAAAATGCCTAGTGCTGTGAAGCGAATTCTTCTGAGGCCACATAAGCCAACAAAGCCCAAGGGCACTTAGAGCCCAACCGCCGGCACGGAAATCTGTAGCGGCAGAACCTCCGATGTCTCGCAAAGGAGATGTTGCTTTGATACGAGCGAAGGGACAGGAGACGGCAGAACCTCGGCCCCGATTCCTTCTTGACACCGCAGCTTTTTGGATTGTCCCCGAAACACGGGGCAATCCCGAAGTAGTGCCTCGGGATTGGCCCCGAGAAACGCGCCTGGGCCAGCCCGCATAGTGTCACACACTGGACCAAGTCACGACTCTTTGGACACCAACACGTCAAAGATCAAATCGCCATTCAACAGAGGGAACGAAATGAGTATCTCGGCACGAGCAAATGCATCTAACCCAGAAATCATGCAAAATCTTCGCGCTCTTCTTCCCTTGATGGTCATTGCCATCTCAGCGGCAAGTTGTACACCTTCGCTGTTGGCACAGACTGCAAGCCGCCCCCGTTCCTCGGGCACTCCTGCGGAGGTCACACTACCGGACGATCCATCAGTGACGCAGGCCACGACAAGTGCTGCCATGGATCCGTCCACCGCCGAGGGCCAGCAGACGAAACGCATTCTTTTCATTATTCCCAACTTTCGCTCGGTCTCGGTCGACGCGAAGCTGCCGCCGCTCTCCCCTGGAGACAAGTTCAAGTTGATGCTTCAAGACAGCTTCGATTACTCGTCATTTATCTACGTAGGCATTCTTGCGGGGGTCGCCCAAGCACAGAATTCGTATCCGGAATTTCACCAGGGTGCGGCTGGCTATGGCCGTCGTTATTGGCACGGCTTCGCCGACAATGTGGGCGGAAACCTGATGACCGAGGCTATTGTGCCAACGCTTACGCATGAGGACCCTCGCTACTACACGCTGGGCCGGGGCGGGTTTCTGCGTCGTACTACCTATTCCATCTCGCGTCTGTTGGTCACCCGAACTGACAGTAATGGCCGTTCGCCCAACATCTCCGAAATCGTGGGAAACGGGGCAGCGGCCGGAATTGGAACCCTCTACTATCCCAGCCAGGACCGTACCTGGACGAAGACCGGACAGCGCTGGCTCACCCAGATCGGCCTCGACGGCGGCTCGAACTTGATTAAGGAATATTGGCCGTTCCTGAACTCAAAGCTCTTCCGTAGCAAGCGTTAGGTTCCAGGATCGGAAGCGCCCGGACTAATCAGTGGGCAGTGGCTAGTGGTCAGTCGTTAGTGGCCAGAAAGCGAGTGCTTCTGAATTTCACTGGCCACTGACCACCAGCCACTGGCCACTGCCCTAGCTTTCTGTAAAGGATGAAAAACAATGCAAAAACGCAAACTCGGTAAAAGCAATCTTGAGGTTTCAGCTTTGGGGCTCGGCTGCATGGGAATGAGCTTTTCTTATGGTCCACCGAAAGATAAGAAGGAGATGATCTCTCTTCTCCATGCGGCCGTGGAACGCGGCATCACATTCTTTGACACCGCCGAAGTCTATGGCCCGTACGTGAACGAAGAGCTCGTGGGCGAAGCGCTATTCCCCTTTCGTGGGAAGGTAGTCATAGCCACCAAGTTCGGGTGGAAGATAGACCCCAAGGCGGAGCGAGGTTTGGCTGGGCTGGACAGCCGGCCAGAGCACATTAAGGAAGTCGCCGAGGCTTCACTTAAGCGGCTCAGGGTTGATGTCATCGATCTCTATTATCAGCACCGTGTGGACCCCGAGGTGCCGATCGAAGACGTCGCGGGAGCCGTGAAGGACCTCATTCAGCAAGGCAAGGTCAAGCACTTCGGCATGTCTGAAGCAGCCGCGAAGACGATCCGTCGCGCACACGCAGTTCAGCCGGTCACCGCTGTCCAAAGCGAATACTCGCTTTGGTACCGGAATCCTGAAAAGGAAGTGCTGCCGACGCTTGAAGAACTCGGAATCGGCTTTGTTCCATATAGCCCTCTAGGGAAAGGCTTCCTCACGGGAAAAATCAACGAAAACACTTCGTTTGATAGTACCGACTTCCGCAATCAACTGCCTCGCTTTAATCGGGAGAACCGGAAGGCGAATCAGGCTCTGGTTGATCTCCTTGGCAAAATCGCACAGCGGAAGAAAGCAACTCCTGCTCAGATTGCGCTCGCATGGTTGCTGGCGCAGAAGCCGTGGATCGTTCCAATCCCTGGCACAACTAAACTGAACCGGCTCGAAGAAAACGTCGGAGCAGTTTCAATCGAGCTGACGCCTGACGATCGCCGCGAGATTGAAAGCGCCGCCTCAAAGGTCACGGTGCAAGGGGCCCGGTATCCCGAACACATTGAGCAGATGAGCAATCGCTAACGGTAGGATCATGTAGAATTCGTCGCAATTTTCGCATTAACAAACGGGGTGGATATGTTGGACGCGCCAGACAAACGCCTGCTTGAGGCTTCGCTGGACTCCTGGGCGCGGAACAACACCATCCTGCTCAACCTGCTCCGCGCCCTGCCGGAGGGCGGGCTGGAGGCTAGGGCAATGGACGGCAGTCCATCCATCGCGGAGCTGTTCACACACATCCACTATGTACGACTTGTGTTGGTCTTCGAGGACGCCCCAGAGTTCGCCAGAGAGCTGCCCAAGGAAGAGTGGTTGGCCGAGCGTGACCCTGGTCGCATCGCGGCGATGCTGAACGACAGCGCCAAGGCGGTGCGCGACGCAGTAAAGGGGAGGGTAGAGGCAGGCCGCGAGATGAATCTTCACTACGACCACCCGATCCTCCTGCTTCAGCACATGGTCTGGCACGAGGGCTACCATCACGGTCAGATGAAGCTGGCTCTCAAGCTGGCGGGCCACCCAATGACCAATGAGGAAGCCGGCCCGATCACGTGGGGCGTCTGGATGCGCAAGACGTCGAAGTAAGCTGATTCCGCGGTCAACCAGGGAATTTAAAAGAAACGGGCCAGCGCTGAGGTACTGCTTCAGGATGCCTTAGCGCTGAGGTTGAGACGCCAATAATCTAAAGAAAAAGGAGGATCGTCGGCGGCGGCTTGTTCGGTGAGGTCGGCGACGAAGCGGGCGCGCAGATCGGAATCGGGCAGGCATTCCAGGTGCGTCCGGAGAATGATTGCCGGCAGAAATTCGGAGTATTGCGTCGAATCATCCAGAATCGTAAATGCGGACTCGAGACCCGCTTCTATGTCGAGAAATCCTGCACGCTGCAGGGTATCAGCTGCGGTTTCGGCGTCGGCAAAAACCCAGGGCTCACGAAAGCTGGCAAAGAAAGATGCATAGGGCGGAGTGGTCGCAAGTTTATTCACGCGATTGCGGAGGTTCAGCAGATTCGGACCTCCGCCGCACTGAGCGTGCAACCATCCTGACGGACGCAGGGCTCGGTGCAAACTGCGAAACAAACGGTCGTGATCCGGGACCCAATGAAAGGCGGCGGTGCTGACAATCCCATCGAACGCATTCTCAAAAGGAAGCGCCTGCAGATCGGCGACGACCAAATCCACGCGCTGACCAAATTTCGCTTTCAAGTGATCACTTGCGGTGCCCAGCATGTTTTGTGAGATATCGACGCCGATCACGCGCCCTTGGGGCAAAGCCTGCAACAATTCGGCAGTGAGGCGGCCGGTTCCGCAACCGGCGTCGAGCAGTAGTTCATCTCCGCGCAACTGGAGTCGGGACAATAATTTCTTTCCCCAAGAGAGCTGGGGTTGGGAGAGACGGTGATATTGTGAGGAATTCCATTCCCGGGACGAGTTCGATGATGAGGTCAACAAATTCTCCACCAGCTCACAAGTGGTGAAAACGGGGATTCTCCGACCTCAGGGGCTAAAGCCCTTACTGATTTCAGAGCATGTATCGCAGCGCTGAAGCGCTGCGCCACCCAAAACGGCTTTCTTGCCTCTTTCCAGTTCGGATCCGTCCAGTCGTCATATTTGCCACCGCTTTCGCCATGTCCGCGATTATCAATGGTGAGCGTGTTG
>Ga0210401_10002872_pt1 | contig 18731 bp, 17 predicted proteins | sample IncBWH32MmetaG_FD_150866 | JGI IMG/M metagenome (GOLD analysis project Ga0210401, IMG submission 150866) | Forest soil microbial communities from Barre Woods Harvard Forest LTER site, Petersham, Massachusetts, United States - Inc-BW-H-32-M | ecosystem: Environmental > Terrestrial > Soil >... | reverse complement strand
GGGGGCGACGTCGCCCCCTTCCCCAGACCCCTTAACCTACTAGGAGATGCAAGAACACTTTTAGAAAACGGAAAGTGTGCCCAAAGATTTTGTGACAGTTGAGGGGGTCACCTCAAGAGTTGGGAACAATTTGGGAACATCTGAAAGCAGGTTTAGCGCGCTGATACCACTATATATAAAGGACCACACAATTTTGACCAACGGACGATATATCCGTCACACTCGCGCTCGAGGGATTTTGAATGAGGTCCTATGGCGACATGACTTTAGTGCTCGTTTGTGGTGTGAAAGATCAAGGTGGAATTCGATCGGGTTTTGTAACAACTCTGCTTCGGCAATTCGGAACTTGAATCTTCGCGAAATAATGGCCTGCCTGATGCTTTGTTGCGCTCATTTCTCGGTTGCTTCCTCTGGGAGCGCCGATCCCTAGGTTACTTATTGGGATTCGTACCATTGCCTGGATTCGTTTTATGAAACAACCTTTAAAGGCGCAAGATTCAGGCTGACCAGAAATTGGTTGTAAGAGTGTCAGAAAAGGCAGAGATAGCCTTTGCTGCAGTTTTGAAGACAACGGGCAGCCGGCACCATGCAAGCTATTGAGTCGATGGCACTTAGTTCGATTGCGGAGGATGGATGACTGGTATTGGAGGGGGAATTACCGGTTCTTACGACTATCGTCTAGTTGCTCTATCCGTTCTGATCGCGGTGATGGCCTCCTATGCAGCACTTGATCTGGCAGCCCGAGTGACCGCCGCACGCGGCAGGATCCGGTTCGCGTGGCTCTTGGGAGGCGCCGCGGCAATGGGGACCGGAATATGGTCGATGCACTACATTGGCATGCTGGCGTTCAGCCTGCCGATTCCAGTGCTCTATGATTGGCCCACAGTACTGCTATCCCTGCTGGCTGCCGTTTTTACCTCGGCCATTGCACTGTTTGTCGTGAGCCGCCAGAGAATGGGATGGTTGGCAGCCACAGTGGGCAGCGTCGTTATGGGTGCCGGGATCGCGACCATGCACTACACCGGGATGGCGGCGATGAGGCTCCCAGCAATGTGCCACTATTCTTCCGGTGTCGTCGCACTATCTGTTGTGCTCGCGATCGTAATCTCCCTTGTGGCCCTTTGGCTGACGTTTCGTTTGCGCAATGATGTGAAGGGAAAGTGGCTGCCTAAAATAGTGAGCGCCGTGTTGATGGGAGCGGCAATTCCCGTCATGCATTACACCGGCATGGCCGCTGCCGGTTTTAAATTTACTGGCGAGGCACCGGACCTATCCCAGGCTGTTAGCATCTCGTCGCTCGGAATCACAGGAATAACGATAGTTACCTTCACCGTCCTCGGTCTCGCCGTGCTGAGTTCGGTGATGGACCGTCGATACTCCATTCTGGAGTCCAGCGAAGAACGGCTTCGCTTAATTATCAACACAGCGTTGGATGCCGTCATCACCATGAATGCGGAGGGCCTGATTACAAACTGGAACTCGGAGGCCGAGAAAAGCTTCGGCTGGTCCCCCCAGGAAGTTCTGGGCCGGCGGCTGTCTGAGATCATCATGCCGCTGCGCTATCGGGAGAACCACGAACGGGGCCTCCTAAGTTTCCTAAGTACAGGTGAGGGGATGATGCTGCGGCAACGGAGAGAAATAACGGCGCTGCACCGGGACGGCCACGAATTCCCGGTGGAAGTGGCGACCTCGCCGGTAAAGTTCGGAGGCCAGTGGATATTCAGCAGCTTCATACGCGACATTAGTGAGCAAAAACGGGCGGAGGAAGAACTACTCAGTGCAAAGCTGGCGGCCGAGGAGGCGAACCGCGCCAAGAGTATTTTTCTCGCTAACATGAGCCATGAATTGCGGACTCCCCTAAATGCGATCATTGGATATAGCGAGATGCTGGAAGAGGAAACGAACGAATTAGGGAACGTTGCCGTTGTGCAGGATCTTCAAAGAATTCAATCGGCCGGCAAACACTTGTTGGCGCTGATCAACGACATACTTGACCTGTCAAAGATTGAAGCCGGCAAAATGGCGTTGCATGTAGAGACTTTTGATGTAGGCCAAATGCTTGAAGAGATAGCGAGCACCGTTCGGCCGGCCGTGGCAAAAAACACCAACACGCTTGAAGTTAACGTTGCCAAGAACGTCAGCGAGATGCATGCCGACCTCACGAAAGTTCGGCAGATTCTATTAAACCTGCTGAGCAACGCCTGCAAATTTACCGATCATGGCATCGTCTCGCTGAATGCCTGCCGAAAGACCATCGATCATCGAGCCTGGCTGCAATTTGAAATTGCGGACACGGGAATCGGTATCACCGCGGAGCAGCAGCAAAACCTGTTCCTGGAGTTTTCTCAGGCCGATGCCTCCATCGCCCGGAAGTATGGCGGAACCGGACTCGGCCTGGCCATCACCAACCGGTTCATTCAGATCATGCGAGGAACGATTACCGTCGACAGCCAGCCCGGCCGGGGCTCCACGTTCACTGTGCAACTGCCTGCCGAAGTTCTACCGGAGAGCGTCGAGCTTGCGCCCTCACAACTGCCCGCGGCGCTTCTAGCGGAGTCTGAACCTATGCAACCGAACCGGGGTACGATCCTGGTCATTGACGACGACCCAGCAGTTCGCGACCTGACGTCTCGATTCCTGGCAAAACTGGGATTCCGTGTGGTCACGGGTGACGGTGGCGCGGAGGGTCTACGGCTTGCGAAGAAAGTTCACCCCCTATTGATTACGCTCGATGTGATGATGCCGGAACCGGATGGCTGGAGCGTACTCAGAGAACTCAAAGCGGATCCATCACTGGCCGAGATCCCCGTGATCATGGTCACGGTTGTAGACAATGAACCGATGGGGATTGATCTGGGTGCGTCCAACTATCTCATCAAACCCGTTGATCGTGAGCGACTCGCGCTTCTGGTCGAGCAGTACGGGTCGGTCCGGCCGTCCGGGGAGAATTCTGTGGATACTCCCGGGCTGGCGACTAGCAATTGAAGGCAACAGCCACGCCGGGATGTCGCAGCAGCGAATTTATGAGTTTTTTCACTGGGAAAAGCAGATGCCAAAAATTCTGTTGGTCGAAGACAACGAGATGAATCGAGATATGCTCACGCGGCGTTTGCAGCGCAGGGGATACCAAATCGTCTCGGCCGGAGACGGCGAGCAGGGACTTTCACTGGCGCGCGCGGCAGCGCCCGACCTGATCCTCATGGACATAACGCTCCCGGGGATGGATGGCTGGGAAGTTGCCCGCCTGCTGAAGGCAGACCAAAGGACCCGCCGTATCCCCATCATAGCGCTCACGGCCCGGGTGCTCTTGACCGATCAGGCCAAAGCATTTGAAGTGGGCTGCGATGACTATGATACCAAGCCCATAGACTTCGGCCGCCTCACGGAGAAGATCGGGAGTCTACTGGTGGAGAAAAAGCCGTTATGAATTCTCGACCGTGCCGGATCCTGATTGTCGATGACAACGAAATGAACCGGGACATGTTTGCCCGCCGGCTGGAACGGAAGGGCTATGTGATTCGGGTCGCAGAGGGGGCGCAGTCCTTGCTGCAACGCATCCAGGAAGAGCCTGTGGATCTGGTTCTACTGGATGTGGAGATGCCGGGAATTAGCGGTCTTGACGCGCTGCAGACACTGCGCGAGTGCTACGCTCCTATTCAATTGCCCATCATTATGGTGACGGCGAAAGACCAGGGCGAGGACATCATCAAGGCATTGAACTTGGGGGCCAACGATTATCTTACGAAACCAATCGATTTCCCCGTCGCTTTAGCGCGCATCCGGACGCAGCTGTCGCACAAGAAGGCGGAAGAGGCATTGCGAGATAGCGAGGAACGCTATGCCTTGGCGGCTCAAGGCGCTAACGATGGACTTTGGGACTGGAATCTGGTCGACAACGTCATCTATTTCTCACCGCGCTGGAAGATGATGTTGGGCTATCAGGATTCGGAGGTCAGCGATCACCCAGAGCAGTGGCTGGACCGAATCCATTTCGCGGATCGTCAACGGGTTAAGGATGAGATAGCCGCGCATCAGAGGGGATTAACGCCTCACTTTGAGAGCGAAAACCGCGTACAGCACAAAGACGGGAGCTTCCGTTGGATGCTAAGCCGGGGTCTAGCGGTTCGCGACGCCTCGGGAAGGGCTTCGCGGATGGCTGGATCGCAGACCGACATCACTGGAGGAAAAATAGCGGATGCGCTGACAGGCCTACCGAACCGGCTTTTGTTTATTGACCGGCTGGCACGATTGATCGAACATGCGAAACGCCACAAGGATTATCTGTTTGCAGTCATGTTCTTGGACCTTGACGGGTTCAAGATGATCAACGACAGTCTGGGTCATGTGATCGGAGATCAACTCTTGGTTGGAGTCGCAAATCGGCTGGAAAATTGCTTGCGGGCTAGTGACACGGTCACACGGATCGAGAAACTTTTCACGATAGCGCGGCTCGGTGGAGACGAGTTCACGATCCTGCTCGATCAGGTAAAAGATCCGGGCGACGCCAACTTGGTCGCCGAGCGCCTGATGAGCACATTGGCAACGCCCTTCATCCTTGATGGGAAAAAGATATTTACGTCTATAAGCATAGGGATCGCGCTAAGCAGCATAGGATACGACAATCCGGAAGATCTGCTGCGAGACGCGGACACGGCCATGTATCGGGCAAAATCTCTCGGCAAGGCCCGTTACGCCGTATTCGATTTGGATATGCGGGCGAGTGTGATCGCGCGTTTGCAGTTGGAGACGGATCTACGGAGCGGCCTGCAGCGGGAAGAATTTCGGAATTTTTATCAACCGATCGTGTCCCTCGATTCAGGCCAGATCACCGGGTTCGAAGCTCTGCTGCGCTGGCAGCATCCCACTCGGGGTTTGCTTCAACCGTTAGATTTCATCCCAGTCGCGGAAGAAACCGGCATGATTCGTGAACTCGGTTGGTGGAACCTGCAGCGAGCCTGCCGGCAAATTAGCGACTGGAACGGGCGCCGTAATGGCGGTCCTCCCCTCACCATGAGCGTCAATCTTTCCGCTAAACAGTTTCTGCAACCCAACTTGGTTGCGGAAATCGAAAAATTGCTGCGCGAGACGGAGCTCGCTCCAGATACTTTGCGGTTTGAAATCACGGAAAGCACCGTCATGGTCGATCCGTCAGCTGCCGTAGAAACACTATTGCAAATCAAATCATTGGGAGTCTGCCTATCCATAGACGACTTCGGAACGGGCTATTCTTCGCTGAGCTACCTGCATCGCTTTCCGCTGGACACGCTGAAAATCGACCGTTCGTTCACCAAGGCAATAGGCCAGGGAGGAGATAGCCTGGAGATCGTACGAACGATCTTGCCCATGGCCAACAGTCTGCGGCTCAATGTGGTTGCCGAAGGGGTGGAGACAGCCGAACAGCTTGCGATGTTGAGGAAACTCCGGTGCGAATACGCACAGGGATATTATTTTTCCGAACCGGTGAGTGCCGATGAGGCGGGAGCCCTGCTCGAAAAACATCCGAAATGGTAGGTGTTTTCTCAGCGCGAACCGGGGGACGGGGCGAGTGCCCTTGGCTGACACCCTGTCGTGCTATAAATCTGAGTGCCCAAAATCAACAAGCAATGGCTGCTCTTCAAATACATCCATGGCGAATTCACGCCCTTATCGGAACCTTTCAAATCTAAACAGCTCGCGGAGAAGGCGCGTAGGAAGTATCCGGAGAAGGAGCGGAGGGCGATTGGATTAGGTTTAATCCGGACAAAGCAATAGAGCACTGTTGGTCGCTAGGCCAGCTAAAGAATCATGCCGCCACGTTTTGATCTATTTAGAATAGAAGAGAACGGCAAGCTATCTTGGCTTGGGCCGATGGATAGCGTGGCTGAGGCCAAGAAATTTGTGATTCGTCTGGCACCGAGTTCTAAGGGTTTCTGTGTCGTAGACCAAGAAACCGGCGAAAAAACTTTGATCGGGCCAAAGAATTCCAGAGGATTAGGGAGGTCTGACCGATGAGCGAAGTATACACGCATGTCCTGCTTCTCTCGTGTCCACACTGCCATGCTGCTATTGCCAGCGCCGTTGAGAAGCCAGAGAAGAATCCCTAGGCTACCGATCCACGCGAATTTGATCTTAACTGTGAGTTCGGTTGGAACGGCAAAGCTCTAGGAATTAGTGCGAGAAGACATTGGGTAGAGTTTTGGGGATAAAATTAGTGTAAATAAACCTTTAACAATGTGGAATTAAGGTGGGTCAACACTTCCTTGGACCTACGTCCACGACCAGTTTCCCGCGCACCTGTAAATTGCACCAAGGAATAGCGATGGTAACGTCATTCAAGACTCAGACGGCGTGTCTGGTGCCGGCTATCGAATGGTTTGCGAGACGGAAACGAAGCTGTCGGTCGTCACACCCTACGCAGCGATATGGACTTAAGAATAGAAGGTAATGGAGTATGGACTCGACGAAGCCGTTTCTTTTGCACCTATAGATCGTACTTCCACAACTTCGGCAAACTGCAGGGTGGTTTTTTCGTGGAACGAGATTCATAAATAAAGCCTTTCTGCGGATTCAAGCCAGCGTTCTCTTCAGTCGAGACAGTGTCATTGTTGCGTCCCACAAGTCTCGGCCTTCTTCGGGCTGAAGTGAGGATGGGGAAGCGGCCACTTCCAGATACCGTTCGAAGATGCGCTGTTCAGCTCTTGAGATGAGTGTTGCCGCTCTATCGGACTGGACATAAAGCAAAGCCTCGCCATAGGCTCTGTGCCAACTCAGAACAACAACTATAGGTTGTGGTTCGCGCTTGACGCTCTCGGTAAGAAGGAGGCAATCCTCGCTTTTTTCTTCGACCCTGATCATGTGTTCGACCTCTTTCCCTTGCTGCAATACCAATTTTCCCGCCGTGCAGTTTGAAGAAATCCGTGGTTTCATTCGCGGAACCGTTCGGCATGCGCAGCGGATGGGTTTTCAACTCCGATTTAGAGATATACGTTGTTGATAGGTTTGTCGAGTAAAACGGTGTAAGGAGAAGTAAAGAGCGCAGGTTTGTGGTAGGACCATCGTCCAGTGGCACATGTAAAGTTTGTGCAGCATATAACGAAAGCGTTACCCGCTCCAGCTAGCGCCGTGAGTCAAAGTTCGCGCAAGACAAGAAACCTTGTTAGCTTCCGCATGTCTCCAGGAGTTGAGCTATGCCGGCACAGAAACGATGACTGCGACTCGGTCCTGGGGATATCGACGGTTGTACAGGTAATAGCCGCCCCCGTAATACTCGATATAGAGATCGTCGTTGTCGTACCAATCATCTGACCAGTATTCCGGCCATGGGTCAACGACACTGAACCAAAAACCGTTGTACTGGAATCGTGGATATCCACCAACTACCACCACAGGGTAGCTATACATACGAAACGCGTGGCTTGGGCCAAAGTAGCTACGATAAAGGTCCTCAGAAATCCTGTAACCGTTGTATCCGCCACGTTGCTGCCAATCACGGTGCTCAGATTTCCAGTCATGTGCGCGATGCCCCTGCCAAGCGGCCTGCTGTTCTACTCGCTGTCCGTGTTGCTCTTGCTGCGGGGGCCGATTGGCCTGTTGTTGTTTCTGCTGACCATTCTCTTGCGGTTGTTCCTGTTTCTGGGACTTTGCCTCTTGTTGCTGTTTCTTTTCTTGCTTCTGTTTCTTTTCCTGCTCTTGTTGGTCCTTAGCTTGCCCTTCCTCTTGTTTCTGTGGCTTAGCCTCTGGTTCTTTCTCAGGCTTAGGTTTCTGCTCCTGTTTATGCTGCTTATCCTCTGGTTGTTGTTGCTGCGGTGGCGGTGGTGGTGGTTGCTGTGCGTACGACGTGGGACCAACAGTCCCTAGAAGAACTACCATGCTGATAAGTCCAACGGGTTTCATGAGTGTTACCTCCACGACGGTGACTTCATGCGCCTCTCTAGTCTTCCTCGTAGTGCTCAAGCAAACCGTCTACAGAGACGGCGATTCGTATGCCCAGGATTCTCATCCAGTCTTCAGGGACACGAATGACAGCGCTCGAACTAAGCTAAACGGAGACTGGCAAGCGATGCCCGAGCTGCACCACCACTCTGGTCAGGCACAATAATCAATTCAAGTATCGTCAGGTCGGTGAGTTCGACTGCGTAGTCCTCTATCTCCCGTATTGAGCCGGGTGAGCTGAAATTCCACTGCTGGCGCACGATCTCTCGGAAAGAATGTCCGGCGTCAGGAGACCATCGCAGAACGAACTCTTGCGTGCGCTCATTCTCGCTCTCCTCAAAAACCAACCGGATACGCCTGAGCGTTTGTGGCTCATCGAAAATTAGTCGGATTGTTTGAGTTCCTGAATTTGCCGCACGCCAGCCTCGGTCTTCCACCGCTAACAGGGCGGATTCAATCGGATAGCCGTTTTCTTCTGATGTGACCTCGACGAAAGCTGTACGATCCACGCCCAGCCATGCTTGACCAGAAGGTGCGACACCCGGTGGAGTCGGCGAAATCTGGCGCTTACGCATTTCCAGTTCGTCCGGCGCGGAGCCTAGAACATGTCGCGACGTGAATCACAATTTCCAACCGCAACGTTCGCACTTGAATGGTTCTTCGGGCTTCGCTTTAGATGCTGTACTTCCGCAGTGTGGACACTTCATCGTGCAAATCTGTGTCAAAGGGCCTTCCGGAGTTACTTTGAAAATATGGAACGTGGACTCCATCGTGGCCTCCAATCGACGTCTCATCGGCATCCGTCGGGATGCCATGAAATTTGTTGCATTTCCGGTTCCACGACGCCAAGGGAGAAGTTTGTCCAGCAAAATCAATCAGTTGAAGTTCTCAGAGCATTGCCACGAATTCAGAACGAGCGTCACGATATTAGGTAATTTCTCTCAGCGACATTGCCACCTGTCGTACCAGAACCAGGAAGCTGAAGAGAAGCTGTGGCTACCCTCCGGAAATGCCTAGCGCGGTGCGAGATGTCGTGTTTAACGTTGCGGCGAAATTTCCGATGAAGCGGATGGAGCTTGGGGAGGCCATGCAGGCGCCGGAATCACAGACAGATATTCGAAATTGGCCGACAGCCTAGAACTTCAGAGGCAATGGTGCGAGCGCGTCGGAACTGGTTTTTATCTCTCATGCATAACGGGTGACCCACAGCCCAAACCTTCGAAACATCGCAAGCTAAAATTCGCACCACGTTGCGCACATCCGGCCGAAATCCCCGAAGTTATCACCGCGCCTGCGTACGTGAGCACGGACGATGATTTGCCTGAGATCTTCTTTGCGCTAGCAGCTGTGGCCGAGAAGAGACGGCTTCGTCGAGTCCTTACTCCATCATATTCTATTCATTAGTCTGTATCGCCGCGTGGGTTGTAACGACCGGCAGCTTCGTTTCCGCTCCGCAAACCATTCGATATCCGACACTAATCACGCGGTCTAACGTCACGGCGTCGGCAATCGCCCGTCCTCCGGTTCGTTCGCGCTGATACCTTTCCTTCAACATAAGCAAAGCACAACCCGGGACTGTCCTACTTTCTGTCACCCATGAACCACCAGACGATGGTCCTACCACAAGCCCGCGCTCTTTACTTCTCTTTACATGGTTTTGCTCGACAAGCATATTAACACCGTATATCTCTATAAATCGGAGTTGAAACCCCATCGGCTGCGTATCCCGAATTATTCCGCGAAACTGTGGGACGGGAAGATTGGTATCCGACTTCTCCGCTGGCTGAACTATGGATTTATGAAATGTCGATGTACGATTTATTTGTCCGAATCACACCCTGCCTAACCTTGAGACTCAAGAAGAGGCGGATTCGTGTGTGACGAGGCTTCGTACGAACAAACAAAAAGGCCACCCAGCTTTCGCCAGATGGCCTCGGTCCAAACTAAAGTTAGTCTAAGCTGCTCGCTACTATTTGTGATCCGGGGACAACCAAGGCTCAAAGCTGCTTTGTTGGTTTGTGTTAAGCTCGCCGTTGTTCGAGACAGATTATGAAACAGGGAATCAGCCCCGATAATTTCGATATCGACAGACTTCGCACAAGTCTGCGTAAAATGACCGACAAACAACTCTTCGAATTTGGGAAGAATGTTCGATATCTTCGCACCGCCGAAACCAACCTTGGTCAATCGCCTAGCACGTTGTGGTTGACGCGACTATGGGAAGAATGTGCGGAATGGCGAAGAAGGCATAAGCAGCCGAGGTTTGCGCGGCAATAATGTTCGTCCATGTGTTGCTCACCCATATGGTTCGTGGAGTGGGTGTTGAAGTAACAGGGACAGAACATGTCGCAACTGCACGCTTCGATATAACTCGCCGTCATGTCGAAATCAGGTTTGGAAGATTTCTCCTGCGCAGCAGAGGTGAAATAGATGAGACTTGCAGCGAGCGCAAGGAGAGACTTATGCGGCGCTTGGCAGTCCGCGCAGTTTTGTAAGTTGTTGCAAAATCGATCCGCGCCGCGCTGTCACGGCATCGGCCAATGTTTGGCCGTCGCGCTCCCGAACGACATCTTGGGTTGTTCGGTACATGTGCACACCGGAGGCGAATCTGGGGAAACCACCTCAGGAAAGCTCTGTCATCCCACTTACGGGAAGCACGAGCCGAGTGGGGAAGAAGACACGCGAAACTCCGGTTCTGTGTTTCCTTTCAGCGGCACGGGTGACAACCGGATTTTCGGGACGTAAGTGCGGTACGTCACGGGAAAGTCGGAAACCGACCAACTGTTCACCATTCATTATCAAGAAGCTATTTCCGAGTGGTTCCGCAGACATTCCAGAATGACGCAAATGTAGCCTTGGGCAGGTTAAGTAAGACGACCACAAGTGTATAGGCTACAGCTTAATCTGCCCCTTTTTGCCCCCGCGCGTTTTTCTTAAGTGTCCATCCATCAGGAAGCTGGTTGGTAGGGGCTTGGGGATCGAAATTGCATCCCTTACTTCTAAGTCTCCTCGGTGGAAGGCGTTACCAGCCGCACTCCATTCCAATTGTTAGAAATGTTAGAAGGAGAATTACAGCAGGTCGCTATACAACTGAATTTGCATTTCCGCTAAGAAAGGCGCTTCCAACACGGTTCTTCAAGGTGGAGATGAGTTGGAGAAGAATACAGCCATCTTGAAGATTGTGTAACGCCATCAAAAATAGCGATATCAGAGATTTGAAAAATGTACTTGCGTTGTTACGGTCTAGCCTGCACTATTTTCGTGAAGACGAAGCAGTACAGTTTGTTCAGATTCCTCACAACGATTTCAGACCCCACATCTAAGTGGCAGTAGCGAAGCTTTGAAACATTCAGTCGAATGTTTTGCGTAGACAAATAATTTCAGTGGAGGTGAACGGTTTACTTGCATAGTAGCTAGTTACATTGATAATGTCCTTCTCCCCGGCCTTTCCAGAAGCGTTCTTAAGCCTGCCCAGGGCACTCCCAGTCAGAAGTAAAACTATAAGAAACCACGTCTAAGTGGAGGCAGCGGAGCTGTGCAAATACCGGATCAGGGATCAGTGTCGGTTTTCCCGGACTTTTCAGCAGGGGTAGATTCACGAATGTGGTTTGCTGCGCATACATGCTCGTGTCAGGAAAAAAAGGTGGCTCAGCATCTTACGGCCCGAAGCATAGAGTTTTTTCTTCCCGTTTATCGCAAGCTGAGTCATTGGAAGAATGGGCAACATGTAGCCATCGAGAGGCCGTTGTTTCCTAACTACCTGTTTGTAAACATTCATCGGAACGAGAGAGTTCGCGTACTTGAGTTGCCAGGAGTCCACTCTGTTGTCGGCAGCGGTCGTGAACCGATTCCTCTTCCCAGCACAGAAATCGAGGCGTTGCGACGTGGCATCGACTCGCTGAGCATCGAGCCGCATCCGTATTTGAAAACCGGCGAAAAAGTGATTATCCGCAGCGGGCCATTGCAGGGCATGGCAGGAATTGTGAAGCGCCAGAAAGGCTGCGCTCGCGTTGTGCTGGGGCTGGATCTGATCGTGAAGAGTATTGCAGTCGAGCTTGACGAGCGGGACCTGGAAGTCGTTCGCGCTGCGCCGGAGTTCTGTCGATGATCCGCCATTTGTGCTTATCGCGGGCTGCCAGATCGGTACTTGCCTGAGGCTACTATCGTGGCACAGGGCCATAGTACGGTTAGCCGGTCGCTGCGAATCGCAAATACACTAAACACCGCCAAGAAAAACCGTCGAGTAAACCATCGTGTACACAGCTAAGCGACGATTTCTTTCGAGAGTGCTGACGTGTTTCCATTTAAGCCTTATGGTGTTGAGCTTCGCATTGGCAACGGCGTTACTCGTTTCGAGCGAAAAGCAAGGTATTGGCCTTTCGGCATTTCTGTCGATGAGAATCAAACTCGAGAATTTTGTGTTGTTTGGGGCAGTGGTATTCGGCTGGCAAGTTATTTTTACGCTCTGTGGTTTTTGTCAATCGGAAGGAATTGCGAAAACCGCCTCGTTGTATCGGGATGCCCTCAAAGCCACCACGCTGTCGACTCTTCTGCTGATGCTGGTAGCAAAGTGGTTCAATATCAAGATGGTTACGTCTCGGTTTACACTCATATTCTGGTTGATCAGTTCCGGCTTGATGATTGCCGCGCTTGTTGTCGTCCACTACGTGCTTGGAAAAATTCGCAAGCGTGGTCGCGACTTGCGGTACGTCCTGATTATCGGAACGAATCCACGTGCCATTAAATTTGCGCGAACAATCGAAAGTAAGCCGGAACTCGGTTATCGGGTCCTCGGTTTCGTGGATGATGAATGGAGTGGCCTGGGCGCAATTCGACTGACAGAATATCCGTTGTGCACTGACTGCAGCGGGCTGGCGCAATTTCTGCGGGAGAATGTAGTCGACGAAGTTGCCATATATCTCCCGCTGCGTACCTTTTATCAGTACGTTTCCCAGGCCGCCGCTCTTTGCGAAGAACACGGAATCGCCGTCAGATTCGCTTCCGACATTGTGAACATGAAGATCGCCCGGCCGTACGCGGACGATCTGGATGGCAACGCGCACATCACCGCATATCCAGGAGCGCGCGACGATTGGGCTCTGCTCATCAAACGCGGACTCGATATCATAATTTCCTTCGTGCTCGTGATCCTCCTGGGGATTCCTTTCGTGATCGTGGCGTTGCTCATCAAACTTACGTCGGCGGGGCCGGTGTTCTTCCAGCAGGAACGCATTGGACTGAACAAGAGAAAATTCCTGATCTACAAATTCCGAACCATGGTTCCGAATGCAGAAAAAATGCTAAAGGAACTGGAAATCCTGAATGAAGTATCCGGCCCGGTCTTTAAGATTAAGAATGATCCACGCATGACTCCGATTGGTCGCATTCTCCGACGGACCAGCATTGATGAACTGCCCCAATTATTCAATGTCCTGAAAGGTGACATGAGCCTGGTGGGACCGCGCCCTCTCCCGGTCCGGGACTACGAGGGCTTCAACGAGGATTGGCAGCGTAGGCGCTTCAGCATTCGACCCGGCATCACGTGTCTGTGGCAGGTTAACGGCAGAAACTCCATCTCCTTTGAGAAGTGGATGCGGCTGGACCTCCAATACATGGACGAATGGTCATTATGGCTGGATGTAAAGATTCTGGCCCGTACCGTCCCCGCAGTACTGAAGGGTTCAGGAGCGGCATAAAGCTTACCGAATCGAAGGATGCATGGTGGGTTGAAAGGCGTAAAGCAAAATGTATGATGCAAAGCTCGATACCAGTTTGATCAAATCCAACCGAGACCTGACGCTTCGGCCAGTCCGCCGCGAGGTTCGCGAGAGCTCGCAGGTTAGTGAGCTTACTCTACGGGAACTATTTCAGATGTTCCGACGGCGTTTTCGCTTCATTCAAATGGCCGCTTGCGCCCTGCTCGTTCTTGGAATCCTGGTTTGCATTTTCAGCACCCGCCGATATGAAGCGAAGGGGACCATCCAAGTACAGCCGGAGAGCTCCGCAGGCTTGAATCGCGAAACGCTCATGGGCGCGATGCCGGTTTCGTCAGACGCTCTGGAGCAGGGCATCACCATCCAAACGCAGGCGCGCATTCTGCAATCCGACGAACTCGCTCTGAGAACCATTCATGCGCTGAAGCTCGATCAGACCGCAGAATTCGAATCAAAACCGGGATTGTTCTCTTGGGGAAACGCGAATTCATTGCCTGAAGCGGCAAACCTTGAAAAACAGGCCTATGCGCTGAAGGTTTTTCGCAAGAATCTCGCGGTTGAGGCGATTGGCGGCACTCGCATCATTGAGATTTCGTTTATGAATCGGGATCCCCGTCTGGCGGCATCCACCGTCAACGAACTCGTCCGGGAGCTCGTGCAGTTCAACTTCGAGACCGGCTACAAGGCTACGGAAGCGGCTTCCGTAGCACTAAGCAAGCAGCTGAGTGACCTTCGCACGCAAAGCGAACAGCTCCAAGCGAGGGTCGCGGACATGCAACGCGAGTCGGGCATCTACAGCATAGGAACCACGGATATCGAGGGTCGCCAGCAAGCCTATTCGGCGGTCTTGGAGCAGTTCGAAAGGGCTTCCACGACACTGAGTGACGCCGCGCAAAACAGAATCCTCAAAGAGGCGATTTACCACGCGGCGCAGTCTGGGGATGCAGAAACTCTTTCCAGCCTTGCAGGAAATACGGTAACGGGCGCGGCTCCCTCGGGCATCACCAACTCCCTTTCCACAATCCAGAACTTGCGCAGTCAAGAAGGAGCGGCGCAGGCGCAGTTAGATCAGTTGAAAGCGAAGTTCAATGTCGGTTATCCAAAAATAACTGAGTTGCAAGCGAGCATCGACAGCATGGAACGCTCGATAAGGCAGGAGATAAATCGCGTTGCCGAACGAGCTGAAAACGACTTCAAGGTGGCCGACCGAACTTGGAGAAACGCTCTGCAGAGCTACAACAAAGAAAAAATCCAAGCTGATGCGCTGAACGACAAAGCCATTCAGTACATGATCACGCGTCAGGAGGCGGACGGTAGCCGCACGTTGTATGAGGATTTACTGAAACGCTTGAAGGAGGCTGGAATCGTCCAGGGCCTCAACTCCAATACCATCAGCATCATCGATCAAGCGCTGGCGCCTATCAAACCCAAAAGGCCGAACGTTCCCGTTTACTTGGCGGTGGCTCTCGGTTTGGGTGTATTTGTGGGCAGCTTTGGCGCGGTGGTGATCGACTTGGTCGACGACAAGGTCTGGGACACGGACACGATCGAGCAGATGGGATTACCAATCATTGGATTGGTTCCGAAATACGATCAGCGACGGGAAGCTATGAATGGCGATAACCCATATGCCACCTATCGAGAAGCCATCGGCGGTGTTCGTTTGGCTCTGACCCGCCCGATGGTGGGGAAGGTTGGTAAAGTCATTTTGGTGACTTGCGCGACGCAGGACGAAAGCAAAAATGAACTGTGCATGGATCTGGCAAGCAGTTTCGCGCAGGCAGGAAAGAAAGTTCTCCTCGTAGAGTCAGATATGAGACATCCGGCTCTGTTCAGAAGCCTAGAATTAGTGGCTAACGAGGGTTTGAGCAGAGTGTTGGAAGGTCTGAACGCGGATCGAGCCATCCTCGACCATCCAGACATTCCGAACTTGCGCGTGCTTCCCGCAGGAGCCTCTCCGCACGATCCGTCGGAACTTGTCGAATCTCCGCGCATGAGAATGCTCGTAAAGGAATGGCGGGAAAGTTTTGACGTCATCGTAATGAGCGCGCCTCCTGCCATACGCTTTACGGACGCGCGCTATTTGAGTGAGCTTGCCGATTTGTCGGTGCAGGTTGCCAGATACGGAGTCTCCACGCGGACCTCGGTGCATCGGGCACACAATCTTCTGAGTTCTCACTCCCATGGAAATGTAGGAATCGTGTTTGCGGGCGTACCACCCGATTGCAGCAATTAATGCGGCCAGCCAAGGAGGAATACGATGCGGATCATAAAATGCATCTTGTTGTTCGTCATTGCTGCGCCATCCGTGATGGCGCAGCAAGAGAGTTTGCTCATCGGTCCGGGCGACCAGCTGCACGTGCAAGTGTTCGATACACCGGAATTGGAAGAAGTGGCGCGTGTCAACGATAAAGGGGAGCTCCCGCTGATCATGGGTGGGAGCGTTAAGGTCGTGTCATTGACCCCCAGCGAAGCTGCAGGCGCTATTGAGAAAGCCCTAATCGATAGAAAAATTATGTTTCAGCCGCGGGTCTTGGTTTCGATCGAGGAATACTCGACGCAAAGCGTTAGCGTCACTGGCCAAATCGCCAAGCCGGGATCGTACCAGATTACAACGCCTCGATCCGTCACCGATGTGCTCACGCTTGCCGGCGGTCTGACCGATTTGGCGGACCGGCACGTAACTATCGAGCGCGCCAGGGACGGAAGCCAGGAGACGTACTTCGTTTCGAACGACCCGCAAGAACTCGCCAAGCATACCAAGCTAGTCTATCCGGGCGATCGAATCCTGGTTCCAAAAACGGGGATTGTCTACGTTTTGGGAGACGTAGGAAGGCCGGGCGGTTATCCAATGTCCAACAACGACGCAAAGTTAACTGTTTTGCAGGCGGTCGCTATGGCCGGTGGAACTGCTCCTAACGCAGCTCCCGGTGGTTCTCGGCTCATTCGTCGCACGTCCGATAGTTATGAAAACCTGGCTCTGCCATTGGGCGCGATGCAGAAGGGAAAGAAACCCGATGAGCAGATGCAGGCAAACGACATCATTTACGTACCCTTCAGCTATCTCCGAAACGCCGCGTTAGGGTTGACCGGCATCATGGCTTCCGCTACCTCCGCTGCGATTTACGCAAAGTGAAGAAATGGGTTCGCCACCAAGAACCACGAATACTACGAAAAAGAGGCTAAAGCTTGGCTACAGCAGCACTGCAACAACATAAGCTGGCGGCGCAGCTTGCGAAGCCGAGGGCGATCACCGGATTGCTAGTCGCCTGGGCCCTTCTGATGCCGCTGGTATTTTTTGCGGTGCACGGCAATTTTTCTTTCGAGCAGGGTGCGAGCATCGCGGGAGAAAACTCGTTAGTGGGTCTGATACCCGCGCGAAATCTGGGAACTTTGGGATATATCGTCATCCCAGGTATCGCTTACTCCGTCATCGTGACGTTGATTGTGGCGAACGTCCGAGCTGTTTTGTCGCTTTCAGTAAGCAAAATGAAGACCCTCACGTTTCTGGCGTTATTGACGATTTGCTCGGCGGCGTGGTCGCAAAATCCAATGCGCTCGACCTATAACGGAATGTTCTACCTGCTTGGCACGCTCTTCGCCTACTACATGGTGCTGCGGTTCGAGCCCGAACAGCTTATGGACATCGTAACGATGGCGGGCGTTTTGATCTGCTCTCTGGGGCTCGTAATGGTGCTGTTTTTCCCGCAGTTTGGAATTGCCCACGAAGGGCGGTACGCCTACGTGTGGAAGGGCATTTTTATGGATCGCACGTCGGCGGCGAAGTGTCTCGTTTTCCTATTGAGCCCGGCGATTGTATTCGGATACCGGCGTCTCAACCTACTCCGGATGGTGTACATCTTGATGGTCATTTCGCTCATTGTGATGGCCCATTCAGCAACAGCAGTGGTGGTTCTCTCAGTTTATATAGCGTTTATGGCCATGCTTTATGTGTCGCATCGCCTCGAGTGGAGAACGACCCTGGTGTTGGCTGGTTTTTTGTGTGTCGCCGTCGTTCTGCTGGCATTGCTGGTTATACCGTTCGCCTCGGACATAGCCGCGCTGTTGGGGAGAGATTTAACCCTTACCGGACGAACAGAAATTTGGTCAGCCGTACTTCAATCGATCGGGAAGCGACCCCTTCTGGGGTATGGGTATTACGCATATTGGCTTGGGCTCACGGGCGAATCCGCCAATGCGATTCTTCGAACGCATTGGGTGTTTGGCTATGCGCACAACGGCATGTTGGAAATCCTTCTGCAGCTCGGATTCGTCGGCCTGGCTGTCTTTTTGATGACGTTAACGGCCGCAATGAAAAACGCGTGGCTCTGCCTGCGGCACGGAGGGTCGATTGGCCTCGATTGGTACATCGGCCTGATCGTTCTTACCATTCTGTATAACGTCGATGAAGCGACCGTGGTGTGGCCCAACGAACTGTTGTCGATTCTTTATGTCGTCGCATGTTGTGGTCTGGCCATGATGGCGAGTCAACTGAAGGAAAGGAAACGGCTGAGCGCCTGCTTACCCGATGTCCACGATCTATCACTTGCTTGATGAGCAGGAGTCGTTTTCCGAGCGAAATGGAGGTGCAATCTCGCGATGGGCCGCCAACGTCTTGCGCGACGGAACCGAGGTCGTCGTCTGTCCGTCCTTCGATGCGTCCTGGAGTTTCCCGACGGACAGAATCTATTGCCTGCCGTATTGGAGTCTGACGGATTATCCCGTCCACCCGGTGCTGTATCGCCTACCCTGGACTTTGCAGAAGAAGGCATATCTGCTCGTGTTTCATGCCTTGCTACAAAAACTGAAACGCGGCGATGTCCTCTACATCCATAATCGCCCGGAGTGCGCTTCGGTGCTCGCGGCCGTCGCCGAGAAGCGCGGCATAAAAATCGTATTGCACATGCACAACTCCCACCTTCTCCGGGCGAACCGCGGTCAGTTGGCTGCGCTCAAGAAGACTCCCATCGTGTTCTGCAGCGAGTTTCTGAGTAAGGAGGCACATTCGGCGTTGCCGGACCACTTTGAAAGCACCTACGTCGTGCACAACGGAGCGGATTGCAGGAAATTTCGCGGCGCCGAGCGGCCGGCCAACGCGATTCCGGA
>Ga0210401_10002871_pt1 | contig 18737 bp, 15 predicted proteins | sample IncBWH32MmetaG_FD_150866 | JGI IMG/M metagenome (GOLD analysis project Ga0210401, IMG submission 150866) | Forest soil microbial communities from Barre Woods Harvard Forest LTER site, Petersham, Massachusetts, United States - Inc-BW-H-32-M | ecosystem: Environmental > Terrestrial > Soil >... | reverse complement strand
AGGGACGGCGGTCCGTGGATGCTCTATCAGAAATGCAGGAGGCCGATCTCCGGGCGCCACAACTGATAGCGCAGGTATTCGCGCGATCGGGGGACTCCGAGCTTCGCATCACGTGTCTGCTCGCACTCCAGCGTCTCAACGTCGAACAGGCACGCAATGAGCTACGGCGTCTATCTCTTGATCCGGGAACGGGCGAGGGCTGGCGCGAACTCTGTCTGCTGTACTTGAGCGGTGCTGCCGGACCTGTTCAGGCTGCGGGCGGCGGACAATAATGCGGCGCGTACTCGCTGCGCGTCTTATCTTTTTCTGGTTTTTCGCGGTCTGGTTAGACGCCGGCGCACACGCCGAGGTGAAGCGCATCGTCGTCATCAAGGTGGATGGCATGCCCCAGGAGGTGCTCGATCGAGAACTGCGCCGCACCGATCCAGGCAAGCATAAGAGCGCGCTTCCGTGGATGGATCGCGTATTCAGACAAGAGGGCACCCGTTTGGCGAATTTCTATGTTCGCGCCATTAGCCTCTCTGCGCCTTCCTGGTCGCTGCTCGATACCGGCCAGCACCTTCAAATTCATGGCAATGCGGAGTTCGATCGCTATACCTACCACATCTACGATTACCTGAACTTTTTTCCGTTCTACCTCGGTTACGCCCTTTCCCACCGAGTGGACATGCCCGGCGTGGAGGTCCTGGACGATTTGGGAATTCCTCTTCTGATCGATCGTTTTCCATACCAGGCAAGCTACCAAAGCTTTCAGTTATACCAGCGCGGAGTTCGATGGAAGACGCTGCGGCACAGCTTCCAGCGCCGCTTCACATCGCGTTCGGCGCGCGACCTTCTGGATGAGTGGACCATGGGACTCGAGCTCGGATCGAGCGTTGAAGATCAGACAGAACGGGAGCTAATCGAGAAGCTGGCCGATCCACAAATCCGCTACCTGGATTACTTTACCGGCGATTACGATCACGTCGCGCACAGCACTCCCGATCCGGCCGCTCAACGGCAGGCGCTACAGCGCATCGATGCCCTGGTAGGACGAGTTTGGACGGCGATCGAAGCCAGCCCCGAAGCGACCCAAACGGTCCTTGCGATAGTCTCCGATCACGGAATGAATACACAGCCCGGCGTTTACAGCCAGGGCTACGATCTGGTTCAATTTTTCAACAGCCGGGAGGGTGGCGCGCATCATGTCGTGACCAACCGCCACCCCCTGACGGAATTCAAGCTAAAAGGTCTGGATCCGTTTGTGTCCGAAGTTGTCACGCCTTCGGAAGACTCGTTATACCTGAAAAGCGCGAGCGGCCAGTATCCGACTGCGCTGCTGGATCTGGACGGGAATGAGCGAGCCTCGGTCTACCTGCGTAATTCGGATCTTAATGCGCTCCATATTCTGCTGGAGGAGATCGGACGCCCGTCACAGCGGCCAGACGTGAAGCGCGCAGCCATCGCCGCGTTCTTTCAGATTCTGGATCGCCACCGTGCGGATTGGCAGGCCACCATCGCGGAGTTGGGCGAAGAGCTGGCCGCACTGCATCGCGCCATCGAAGCCCAGCGCATTAAGGTTGCCGAACAGCCGAAAAAGTGGACCACCGCCCAGCGGGATGGCGGTCTCGATAAAGCCGCGCGAAGACTTGCCATCCAACTGGATGCTTGGCGTGAAGAGGAGCACAATTATTCGGAGTACATAAGCGCTCTGGGTAAACTGCTGGCCCTGTCGCCATCAAACTTCGACAAGCATTCGCCTTCGGCATCCGACCTGATTCCTAAACGCGCGATGGGCGACGCCAACACAATTCATGAGCTCCAGAATTACGTGGTCGGACCGGTGCGGGACGGGCTGGTGCTCGCCGTTGACGGCTCGCTGGATATGGAGCATAGCTTCCAGAAGATCGACTATTTTCCTCGCCTTGCCGCGCTCTCGGTGAAAAATAATGTGCAGGCGGATGTGGGATCGCATCCGGTGGACTTAATCGCCGTTCGTATTCCGAATGCGATCCTTGCTCCGGCTTTGCCGCCCGATAACCGGCCCAATGAAGACGCCGTCTGGCTATACGGTGACCAAGACCATCAGATTTTGATTCTTTCACGGCAGGATCCGGGCGACGGCCTGCAGCTCCGCTACTTGCCGGTGCGCGGGTTGCATCAGGACGTGGAAGGTAATCTTCATCTACAGCCTGCCGGCCTGATCACGGATCTTCCGCTGCGTCTGTTCGAAGATCCGGAACTAGGCGTGACGGAAGGCGAAAGATCCGCGTGGCTGAACTCCTGGCATTCCGAGTTGGATTGGCTGCATGCCGTTCACAAGACGAAATATTCGGACGGCATCCTGGCTCTGCATGAACAGTTCTTGCGAGAAGCGTGCGCGTCCGATCCGGCCGGCGATTCATATCTGGTAAGGAGATTCCAGGCGCGCAGACGGCGTTTAGCGGAACCGGATTTACTGCTTTTTGCTAATAACCATTGGAATTTTAACGTGCGGGGATTCAATCCGGGCGGCAATCACGGATCCTTGCTCCGCATCTCCACCCATTCGGTATTGATGCTGGCGGGCGGATCGGAAAGCGGGACTCCACGCGGGATGGTGATTGAAGAACCCTACGACAGCCTGAGTTTCGTGCCCACCATCCTCGAGCTCATGGGTTTTCCTCGCGAAACGCCGTCGTTACCCGGCAGACCCATACGCGAGTTGCTTCCTACAACAGGAACGGCAGGTGCCCTGCCATAGCGGTCACCGCGGCGGTAATACCTCCGACATGTCGCGGACGATTTCCTGTTCTTTCTTGTTGAACCTTCCACGGAATTCTGGACCCGATAAGTGAGCCTGGCGCTCGTCGCGGGACATGTTCGCCATGCTTCTCAACTCCTGGCGCATTGCCTGCTGGCGCTCCGGGGGCTGCTGAGACATCTTGCTGATCGACTTTCGCACGGCATCCTGCCGCTCGGCTGGAAGCTGGTGTAGCCGGTTATAGAGGTTCTTGAGCGCTTGCTGTTGTTCGGGAGGAAGCTGATTGAACCTTTGTAGCCGTTCCTGCAGCTTTTGCCGTTGTTGCGGCGGCAGACGATTCAGAGCCTTCTGTTGTTCCGCGGGCGACATGGTCTCGAACTCCTCGATCGGTGTTTGGACGGGGCCCTTGCCTTGCCGCGCGGAACCGGGTGGACGGGAGGCCGCGCTACGGCGGCCTTGCGCCCGCGCGGTTGACTCGAAGATCATGCCAGAGGTCAGAGCGCAAAGCGCCAGAATGGACCAACGCCAGCGCATCGCTCCGCCTAGATCTGCTCTCGTGGTGTGGTTTTTTCGAAGGCGAACTCGACGCCGGCCTGCTTCAACATATCCATGTCGTCCAGCGCTCGTTCCACTTGCTCGATCTGGAGCTTGGGTTGGACCTGCTCTTGTTGGGTGATCACGGGTCCTGAGTTCTTCACTAGAAACGCAATGATCAGAACCACGCAAGCGGCAGCCACCGGCATCGCAGGCCGCCACGACCAATCGGCCCGGAACCACCCGTGCTGCCACCACCCGAGCTGCTGTTCTTCCGCGATCCGTTGATATAGCTTGGCATCGAAATTGGATGAGACCGGGAGGGGGGACAATTCATCCAGCGCCGACCATACAGCTTGCTGTGCGGCAGCCATTTGGCGGCAACTCGCGCACGATTTCAGGTGCCGTTCAAACGCAGCTTGGTCGCCGGAGTCCAGCATTCCGGCCGCATAAGCGACGATCAACTCGGCGCCATCACTATTCTTTGGGCACTCCATCGAATCCTCCCTCTTATGCCATATGCGCTAGTCGCACCCTCAGCGATTCGTACGCCCGGAACAGCAGTGACTTCACAGCCGACTCGGAACAACTTAACACATCTGCGATCTGCGCATACTCCATTTCTTGATATTTGTGCATCATTACCGCGGCCTTTTGTTTTGCCGGCAAGCTCTTGATCGCCTGACGCACCTCCCTGAGCTTGACCTGATAAACCAACTCCTGCTCCGCCGTCCTCGACCGATCCGGCACTTGCCTGGCTGTTCCATCCCAACTCTCTTGGTCCAAGCTCGCTTGGTGCTTCTCGTTGCGCCCATCGCGTAACCAGTTCAGAGCTACATGGGTCGCGATTCGGAATAGCCACGTCGTAAACTTCGCTGTGGGCTCGTACCTAACCCGCGACTTGTAAACACGCAGGAACGCCTCCTGGGCCAACTCCTCTGCAACAGCTTGATTCTGCACCATCCGATCCAGGAAATGGATCACCGGACTACGATGTTTTTCCAGCAGCAGGCCGAAACTGGCCTGATCCCCGTCCCGGACGCGCAGCATTAACTCGGCATCCCGTTCCAGGGACCCATCCGCCGCTCTATGACTGTTAACCCGGCCAGACCAGGAAGGTTGCGCGGCCGGGGTGTTCACGCCCTCAGGATTCATTCACTTAGCCCGTTGCTCACAACGAGTGTTGAGAGGGTTCGGTTTACACAGGTTTACATTACTCGTTCTTAAGCGTACGGTCCATAAGCTCGCGAATCGCATCTCGCGGCGCCCTACCGTCTCTCAAAATCGAACCCATTTGCTCCGTGATGGGCATATCTACGTTAAACTTACGAGCCAGGTCGACGGCCGCCGAGGTGGTCTCGATGCCTTCGGCGATCATTGTCATCGCGCTTACGATTTCAGCCAGCTTTTGCCCTTTAGCCAGTTGAATGCCGACGCTCCGATTCCTGCTTAGTTCACCTGTGCACGTCAGTACCAGGTCCCCTAAGCCTGCCAGCCCAGACAGTGTGCGGGGTTGGCCGCCAATCGCCACGGCCAGGCGAGTGATCTCGGCCAGTCCACGCGTGATCAGAGCCGCGATGGAATTGTTTCCCAGGCCGAGTCCCTGGCAAATTCCCGCGCCGATCGCGATAGTGTTCTTCAGCGCCGCGCCGATCTCAACGCCAGCAGGATCGTCGTTGGTGTAGAGTCGAAAGGTCGGGCCCGAGAACTCGCGTTGGATGGACGCCGCCAGAGCCTGGTCCTCGGACGAAATCACCACTGCGGTCGGCTCGCCGCGCGCCACTTCCTTCGCGAATGTCGGTCCGGAAAGAACCGCGATCCTGGGCTGGAATTGGACGCTAATCACCTGGTGCGCGACTTCAGACATGCGCAACAGCGTACCGTTCTCCAAACCTTTGGTGGCGCTAACGAAGCGCATCCCGGAATTCAAGTGTGGCAACATCGCGGTGTAAAGCACGCGCGCAAACCGCGAAGGCATCACGCCCAGGACTATCTCAGCCCCATCGAGCGCGAATGCCAGGTCCGACGTCGGCTGGACATTGGGAGGCAAGTGAAAGCCGGACAAGAAGACATCATTCACGCGCGTGGCAGCCAAGCGGCTTACCAGGTCGGTCTCGTACGCCCACAGCCGTATACGTTCAAAGCGCGAGGCCAGCACTATACTCAGCGCGGTGCCCCAACCCCCGGCGCCGATGATCGCGATCGAGCCTTTCAGATCGAGCCTTTCATTGGTTATCCGCGGTTATTGGAACCGAAAGACATGTTCTTTACCAGCTCGAATCCTTTGTATGTTGGCGTGATGTCGAGCCACCACGAAGACGCCCGCGATGAGCGACACGAGAATAACCGGCGCCGGCGGATGCATGATGAGCCAAGTCGCCAGGGGAAGGGAAGCGGCCGCGATAATCGAACCCATCGAAATGTGGTGGGTGGCCGCCACCACAATCACAAACAGCACCAGAGTTGCCAGCAGCGGGATGGGCGTAAGATACAAAAATGCTCCGATGAAACTGGCTACCGCTTTGCCACCCCGGAATTTCAAGAAGACTGGAAAGGCGTGCCCAGCCATCACGGCCAGAGCAGCTAAGCTGGTCCAGCCAACGGAATCGCCAGTGAGTCTGGCGGCGAGCCAGACGGCAAAGAATCCTTTCGCGATGTCGAGCAGCAGGGTCGCGACGGCGACGGCACGCCCGCTGGTCCGCAGTACGTTGGTAGCTCCAATGTTGCCGCTGCCCATGGAGCGCACGTCCTCGCCGGTCTTGAGACGCACCAACAGATAGCCGAACGGGATGCCACCGATCAGATACGCGACCACCAGCGCGACGAGTGGCATCATTTCGCCCGAAATGGATACTCCGAAAGTTTGGTATAGATGGAGCCCGCCGGGCCCGGCTGGCTGCGGAACAGATAGAAACGATCGGCCAGGAAATTGCCGAATTCGACCGACTCTAACTGCTCAATGGCGCCACGTAATGCTTGTAACGGCACCGCCTCTTTGATCCGGGCTAAGGTCAAGTGTGCGGTGAACGCGCGGTCTTCTTTCGGGATACCTAAAGGGCTAACCACGTCATCGGTATCGCGAGCCAGCGCCGCCAGCGCATCGCCGCCGAGCACTCCCGCCCAAAACACTCGCGGATGATGCGCATTCGGAAACCAGCCCAGGCTCTTTACCTCCACCGGTATCTCGGCCCGCGGAGCGATAGAGCGCAGCGCGGCTTCGAGTTGCGGAAGCTTTTCTTCGGGCCACTCGCCGATGAACTTGAGCGTCACATGCAGGTTATACACCGGGCTCCATTTCAGATGCGCCGCGGGACGCAGGTGCATGAGCAACCGCTCCAACCTCTCCCGAACATCTTCCGGAAGATCGATCCCCGTGAATAGCCGCATGCTAACCTCCTAGGATACAAAAAGAATTGATTGTTTCTTTTGCAGAGTTGTTGACTCAGTCCAATGTGCTCGATCGAGATTTTTACGCGCGGCCTGCTGTCGAGGTCGCCCGCGACTGCCTCGGCAAGATCTTGATACATGGCAAGACCGCTGGGCGCATCGTCGAAACGGAGGCCTATCTGGGGGTGGAAGATCGCGCGGCGCATGCCTGGCGTGGAATGACGGATCGCACGCGCGTGATCTTCGGTCCCCCCGGCCACGCTTATGTGTATTTCATCTACGGTATGTACGAGTGTCTCAACTTCGTTGCGGAACCTGAGGGGCAAGCGGGTTGCGTTCTGATCCGCGCGCTGGAACCGATGGCAGGAATCGCGGCCATGCGCCGGCGCCGTCCCGCTGCCAAACGCTTGGAAGATCTGACATCCGGCCCGGGAAAGCTCACGCTCGCGCTGGGAATCACGCGCAAACAAAACGGGGCGGACCTGACTAAGAGCGCGCTGCAAGTCCGTGGTCTGCGTGACGAACCGGCCATCGAAGTAGCGGTGACGCCCAGGGTTGGGATCACGCACTGCGCCGATTGGCCGCTGCGGTTCATAATTGCGGGAAATCGATTCGTGAGCGGGTAGCCACACGTCTCGTAGCAGACGGCTAAAATTGAAGGATGCTCAAGCCCAACATCTTTCGCGAGTATGACATCCGGGGCGTGGCCGAATCGGAACTCCTTAGCACCGATGTCGAAAAGCTCGGACTTGGACTGGGCACATATCTGCGCCGGCAGAGTGGCCCCAAGATCAATGTTGGCCGCGACTGCCGCCTGAGCTCCACGCGCCTGCGTGATGCGTTGGCCAAAGGTTTGCTCGCCGCCGGTTGCGACGTCACCGATATTGGAGTCGTTCCCACACCGGTGCTCTATTATTCCGCCCAGCAGTTGAAGGCCGACGGCGCCGTCATGATTACCGGCAGCCACAATCCACCGGAGTATAACGGCTTCAAGACAGTCTGCGGCTCAGGCACGCTACATGGGGACACGATTCAGGAAGTCCGGCGGTTGATCGAGCGGCAGGATTTCGAGCGCGGATCAGGGAGGGCGGGGAAAGCCGATGTTGTTACGCCTTACGTGGACGAAATTGCTTCCCAGTTCAATCTGAAACGGCGTATAAAGCTGGTGGCTGACGCAGGCAACGGCACGGCCGGACCGGTGATCCATCGAATCTTTGAGAAGATCAATGTCGACGTCACCGAGCTGTTCTTCGAAATGGATGGCAAGTTCCCGAATCATCACCCCGATCCCACGGTTCCCGCCAACCTGTTCCACCTGATCGAAAGAGTACGACAGACAGGCGCTGAACTGGGTATTGCATTCGACGGCGACGCCGACCGCATCGGCGCGGTGGACGAGCACGGCAACGTGATCTATGGCGACCTGCTAATGCTCATTTACGCGCGCGAGATCCTCGCGCGCAAGCCGGGAGCTACTTTCATCGGCGAGGTGAAGTGCTCGCAAGTGATGTATGACGAAATCGGCAGGCTGGGCGGAAACGCCATTATGTACAAGACTGGACACTCGCTCATAAAGGCCAAGATGAAGGAGGAACACGCCGAGCTTGCGGGCGAAATGTCGGGCCACATGTTCTTCGGCGATCGTTACCGTGGCTACGATGACGCGCTCTATGCCGCCTGCCGCCTGATCGAGATCGTCGCCAAATCCGGCAAGCCATTATCGGCCCTGCTCGCCAGCCTTCCCAAGATGGTCTCGACTCCCGAAATCCGCATCGACTGCCCAGATGAGATGAAGTTCGACCTGGTGCGTCGTGTGGCCGGGCATTTGAAAGCAAAGTATAAGACCATCGATATCGACGGAGTCCGCGTGATTTTCCCCGAAGGCTGGGGGTTGCTCCGCGCCTCCAATACTCAGCCTGTCTTGGTGATGCGCTTTGAAGCCGCCAACGAACATCTGCTGAAGCAATACCAAGCCGAGGTGGAAGAGATACTGGAAGACACCAAACGTGGGGTGGGCGTGTGAAACGCCTGGCGATTCTGATCGTTCTGGGGGCGTGCGCGATCTTCGCTCAGCAGCAGCCCGTGGTGTTGCACGCCGCCCGGCTGCTGGATGTCGAAAGCGGAAAACTTCTCAGCCCCGGCGAAGTTTTGGTCCAAGGGCAACGCATTGTCGAAGCCGGAGTCTCGGTGACGCACCCGCCCGGTGCGAAAACGATCGATCTGGGAAACCAAACGCTGATGCCCGGCTTGATCGATGTCCACGTGCATCTATTTCTGCATCCCGGCGCCGAAGATTTGCAGACAGTCGAAGAATCGGTGCCGCAGCGGACCATCATCGCGACGCTGGCCGCTCGTGACGACCTGATGGCGGGTTTCACCGCCGAGCGCGATATGGGGACCGAAGGCGCGGGCGCGGCCGACACCGCGGTCCGCAACGCCATAAACCAGGGCCTGATTCCCGGCCCACGCCTCCGCATCAGCGGTAATGCGGTCGATATCCTAGGCGGACATGAAGACGCAAACCGCTTCAATCCGGATCAACACGTGCTGTCGAACGCGACTTACGCCAATAACGCCGCCGAACTAGTGAGCGTGATCCGCGAACAGTTCAAGCTGGGCGCCGATTTCATCAAGATCTACGAGACCGGGCGCGATTCTTTCCGCGATGGCAAGTTTTCGACTCCGTATCAATATACGGAAGCAGAGCTTCGCGCCGCGGTGGAGGAGGCGGCTCGGGTGGGCAAGCGCGTTGCGGTCCATGCCACTGGTGAGCCTGGCACGCTGTATGCCGCGCGTGCAGGCATGGTAACCATCGATCATGCCGACCAATTGAGCGACGAAACCATGCGGGTGATGCGCGAAAAACAGATCTTTGCTGTGCCAACCTTCGCCATTTCAGAATATTTCGCCGATCATGCCGGCTCAGCCGAGGCAACCGCGGCGCGGCGAGGCGCGCTTGACTATCACGCCCAGGAGTTTCGCAAGCAGATGGCCGCTGGTGTGCCATTCGCTGTGGGTTCCGACGTTGGTCCGTTTCCCCACGGCACGCAAGCCCGGGAGTTCGTTCTGATGGTCAAGTACGGTATGAAGCCGCTGGCCGCCATCCAGGCCGGCATCGTCAACGGCGCGAAAGCGCTCGGCTGGGAGGGGCAAATCGGCGCGCTAAAGCCGGGTTATTTCGCCGATGTGATCGCAGTGCCGGGCAATCCGCTCGAAGACATCAGCGTGCTCGAAAAGGTCGGGTTCGTGATGAAGGGCGGCGTGATCTACCGGGAAGGTTTCCTTGTCAACCAGCAGCCCCTTGTAACGCCATCTCGTTGACCGGCTCGGGGGCCGGCGCGGGCTGCCCGAAGCGAACCGAAACCAGCTTCGAAACGCCGGGCTCCTGCATGGTGACGCCATAGAGCGACTGGGCGGCTTCCATGGTCCGCTTGGCGTGCGTGATCACGATAAACTGCGTCTGAGTGGACATTTCTCGCAGCAGTCGGGTGAGCCGCTCGATGTTCGGCTCATCCAGCGGCGCGTCCACTTCGTCCAGAATACAGAACGGACTGGGCGTGTAATGGAAGATGGACATGAGCAGCGCCATGGCTGTTAGCGATTTCTCGCCACCAGATAGAAGCAGCACGTTCTGTAACCGCTTACCCGGAGGCGAGGCGACGATATCGATGCCCGATTCGGCGATGTTGCTCTCATCGGTGAGCCGCATTTCGCCTGTGCCGCCGCCGAATAGCGTTTGGAAGATCTTGCGGAAATGGCCGTTGATCGCCTCGAACGCGTCGGTGAAGCGACGGCGGGATTCGATATCGATATCGTGGATCGCTTTCTCGGTATCGCGGATCGAATCGAGCAGATCCTGGCGCTGGGCGTTCAAGAAATCGTAGCGCTGCTGCGCTTCCTGGAATTCTTCGAGCGCCTGAGGATTCACCGGGCCTAATGCTTCGATGCGCGACTTCACTTCTTGATACTTCTGTTCGGCATCGGCCAAGCCCGCTTCATCCAGAACTGCCTCTTCGCCGGCCGCTAATTCTTCCAGCGGCGCGTTGAGCTCCTTGCGGCTGGTTTCGTCGAGGTATTTTAGCTCGGCTTGCTTCTTCACCAGTTCCACCTCGATCTGCGAGCGCTTCTCTTGCGAAGTCTGCACATCGACGCGCAGTTGACGGAGCGCTTCTTCGAGCGCCGCCAAATTCCCGCGCAGATCAGTCTCCTGCGCGGATAGCTTTGCGACTGCTTCTTCGACCACACGGATATGGTCCACCAACTCGCCGGCCCGGCGGTCCAGCTCGATGTTATCGACCAGCAGACGGGCGCGCTCCACTCCGAGCCGATCTATTTCGGCGGCGATTTCCTTGCCGCGTGAGGTGATTTGCCCGATCTGGGCCTGGTAGCGCGCTTCGGTGGCTTGCTCGGCGCGCCGGCGTTCCTCGAATCCGGCCAGTTCCGCGCGCAGCGCTCCATGTTCCTCAATCAACTTGTGCGCTTCCGCCTGCAACTCCTCGAAATCTGCGCGGGACTGCTCCAGCACCTGCTCTTCGATCGAACGGGCTGTCTCTTTTTCTTCGAGCGATTGCTGATCGCGCTCCTGCTGCAACCGCGCCCGGCCGCCCTCCTGTCGCAAGCGCTCCAGTTCCAGACGCGCCACCGATAGTTGCGATTGAGCGCGGGCGAACTCTTCGGCCAGCTTGCGGTGCTCATGATCCAGAGCCAGCGCTTCTTTCTCCTGATTCTGCTGCAGCGTCCGGAGGCTCTCCAGATCTTCGCTGAAAGTGTGAATCTCGCCCTCGAGTTGCGCCAGCAGCGCGGCGGTTTCATCCACGGCCTTGTGCTTCGCCTGGACTTCGCCAATAAGCTCTCGCAGCTCGCGCTTGAGAGCCAGCGGTCCGCTGCCAGTTTTCTTGCCCCCGCTGACCGCATGGCCGTGGTAGCTGACGCCCTCCGGCAAGAGGAAGAATGCATCCGGATGTTCGACCGCCAATCTCTGAGCGGCGGCGCGATCCCGCGCGAGATAGCAGCGCGCGAGCCTCGGCAGAAGGTGCGCCGGAGCCGTCGCGAATCCGTTGGTGAAACGAAGATGGTCGCTCAACCGGCCAACCACGCCATCGGCCCCGGCCAGATCGTCGGCCTCGCCAAGCCGTGCATCGGCCCGCGGATGAACCAGGAATGTTGCCCGGCCGTCGAGATCGGTTCGCATAATGTCGATGCCGCGCTCGGCCTCATTCCAATCGCCAACGACGACGTATTCGAGCTCTTCGTGCAGGAAATCCTCCGCGGCTTTCTCGTAGGCCGAATCGACCTCGATGAAATCCGCCAGCACGCCAGCGGGAACAAATCCTTCCGATTCACCCCGTTCAACCGTGGTAAACAAACGCTTGACGCTCTCCGTTGTATACGCGCGGTGCGAAAGGATTTCCTCGAGCGAATCCTTACGAGCCTTGAGACGCGACGCATCGGTTCGGAGTTGATCGAGATTGCGCCGCGCTTCGGCCGCGTTGGCCTTGCGGGACCCCAGTTCCTCTTCCACTCTGCGTTTGCGATCGGCCGTGGATTCAAGCTCCATCTGGCGCGCCGCCATCCTCTCCGACAGCGCCGTCTTGACGGATTCCAGCCGCCTGAGATCCTCGTTCGCGGTTTGCTCCTCGCGCTGGTTGCGGGCAGAGTCGCGGTCAATGGCCGATAAATACTCGCTGATCTGGACCAGTTGGTTCTTCAGCGCGGAAGCCTCGCCTAAGAGACGCAATACGTTCTGCCGGCCGCTCTCCAGCGTCTTGGTTCGGTCCTGCAAAGCGAGTTGAAGCTGTTCACGCTCGGCGCTCTTTGCCGCCAAACGTTCGCGAGCCGACTCGGTCTGGGCCTCCAGTTCCGCTAGCGACTGCAAATGGATCTCTAGCTCCTGCCGCAAGTGCGCCTGCCGCTTTTCGAGCTCCTGAGTTTCCGTTTCACCTTGCGTGAGCCGCTCTTCGATCGACCCGATCTGTTTGGCCTGTGAATCCAACCGTCCGCGGGTCCGCTCCTGTTCCAGTTGCAGATCAGCCAGGCGCTGCCGCGCTTGAGTCAGTTCATGGTCGTTGCGATAGCAGGTCTCCTGCAGCGCCGCGTGTTCTTTCTCGCGATCCGTAACCTGGCTCGAAAGATTCTGGTATTCGGTGTTTGCAAGATTCAAATCGAGCGCCGTCTTGGCAGCGTCGCGCTCCAGCATGCGAAACCGGCCAGTGAGCGACTTGCGCAGGTGCTCTACCATCTCGCGCTTCAGTTCCTCATAGCGCCGCGCCTTGGAAGCCTGCCGCTTGAGAGAATTCACCTGCCGGCTAACTTCTTCGAGGATGTCGAATACACGAGCCAGATTCTGCTTGGCCCCTTCGAGCTTGGCCTCCGCCAGCCGCTTCTTGGTCTTGAATTTTCCTATGCCGGCCGCTTCTTCGATGATGGCGCGACGATCCTGCGGCTTATTACTCAGGATCTGGCCGATGCGGCCCTGCTCGATGATGGCGTAGCTTTCCGGCCCAAGTCCCGTGCCGATAAACAGATCTTGGATATCGCGCAGCCTGGCCAACTTGCCGTCAATCAGGTATTCGCTCTCGCCGGACCGGAACAGGCGGCGCGTGATGGTGATCTCGCTCGGTTTGTGATCCGGCTGACCGTTTCCATTGCCATTGCCGTGGCCATTCGTTTCGTGCGAATGGTGGCTGTGCTCGGCGGACGGATCCACCAACGTCATGGTGACTGCAGCCATGCTGAGAGGCTTGCGATCCCGCGTTCCGGCGAAGATCACATCCTCCATCCGGGCACCGCGTAGTGTCTTAGCCGACTGTTCACCCAAAACCCAGCTAATGGCGTCGCTCAGATTGGATTTTCCACAGCCATTCGGTCCGACGATCGCAGCGATCCCCGCACCGGTGAACTTCATTTCCGTCCGATCAAAGAAGGACTTGAAGCCCTGAATTTCAACCCGCTTCAGTTTTAACAAAATGCCTTCCCCTCCTATTATCGTCTCGGGGGATGGTCCCATAGTAACCGCGCTTTACTGGAAAGTAAAGCGGGTCGACAGCTATATTTAGTGGTATGGTCTTCGAAGCTACGATATATAATACATGAGGGGACAAGATGAATCGCTTGGCCTTTGGATTACTCCTCGCGTTCAGCGCCTGCGCGCAAAAAATCACGATCGAGTTCGATCAGGCGGCCGACTTCAGCAGGTACAGGACTTTTGCCATCCGCGCCGGGCGGTTGAATAGCCCGAATCCGGCCCTGAACAGCGAATTGGTTAAGAGGCAGATCGAGGCTGATATCGCAAGCACCCTGAGCGCCAAAGGACTGACAAAAGTAACCGGCCCCTCGGATCTTAACATTCGCTATACGCTCGGCACGCGGCGTAATGTCGAAACGGAGGCTTATCCGGCGGGCTGGCGCGGGATGGGCACGCGAATTGTGAGGGTTCCGTACGCGCGGGGCACTCTGGTTATTGATCTCCGGGATCCGGCCACGCGGTCGTTGGTTTGGCGGGCGATCGCCACTGATGAAAAGAGCGATGCGACTCAGTTGGTGGGCAAGCTCCACGACATGGTTCGCAAGTCGGTAGAAAAGTATCCGCCCAAGAAAAAGTAGCGGGCGGCTTAGTGAATCAGCTCGCCTGGGGCGCCGAGAGCTTCTGACCTTCCTGCAACGCGCGCATGGCGGCCTCTTCACTGGCGTAAATGGCCATGACATTCGCGAGCCGGGTGAGTTCCAGCACTTCCCGCACGCGGCGATTCAGATTGCACAAAACGAAGCGGCCATCGGGACTCTTCATGACGCTGGTGAAAATCCCAATCAGGAAACCGATGCCGGTGGAGTCGATGTAATCCACCTGGCTGAAGTCGGCCAGAACTTTCGAGGCGCCGGACTTCTTGATGTCCTCGGTCCGGCCGCGCAAATAAGCGGAATCCTGGCCGGTGGCGAACCGTCCGTGAAGCCGGAGGATGCACACATCACCTGGGCACTCGAATTCGACGAGCATTCTACAATAATGCTACTACAGCGGCGGCGCGGAAAGTTGAGAACGTTATGGCTAGAGTAGCCGGAAATTAACTTCGATGGTGGCCTGCACTGGGACGGCTCTACCGTCCTTCATGCCAGGCTTGAAGCGCCACTTCTCGACGGCTTCGATAGCCTTTTGATCGAGGCCCAGGCCTAGCGGGCGGATGACCTTGAGATCCCGCGGATTGCCTTTCTCGTCGACGACCACGAAGAGAACGACAGTCCCCTGGAATTTCGCTTTGCGCGCTTCCTCGGAATATTCCGGCTCAACCTTGAAAATCACCGAAGGCGGCGATACACCGCCACCGATTCGATACGCGCCCCCACCCATGTTGCCGCCAGAGCCAGGACCGAAGCCCGCGCCGTTACCCGATCCGACTCCGCCATGGGAACCGCTGCCGATTCCTGCGCCAGAACCGGGACCGTTGGACGCGATCATCGATTTTGCGAGGGGATCGCCTAGGACGTCCATGTTGACTTTGGGGATATTGGCATCGGGTTGGATGACCAAGGTCGGCTCCATGACCAACTTCGGATCCGGATTGTGAACGACGGCCATCGGTGGAACAAACTGCTTATCCGACAACCGGGGCAGTTTGCCTTTGCTGGCAGGAGTGGGCGAGCGATCGCCACCGCCGCCACCGCCACCCATCGGGTCTTTCTTCACTGTGGGTTTGTAGGGCGCGAGGTCGGGAGCGATCAGCGGGATTACCTGCTTCACCGCTTGTTGAACCGCTTTATTGGTGCCGATGATCAACAAAAGACCAATCGCCGCCATGTGGATTAGCAGGGACCCCAGTCCGGCGCGCTTTTCCTGACCGCCATAAAAGCCCCAGATATCTTTGACTGGGACGGGTTGTGAAGTTACCTCCAATGGAGGCAGCTTGGGAGGGTTAATAAATTCTTTGATGTTCTGGAAGAGCGAACGAAAAAAGGGCTGTTCGACGTCGCCTGCCAGGAGTCTTTGCAGGTGGATGTCGGCCTCGGAAGCCGCTCCAGGGTTCGTTCCTCCCGGAACCGGTGGAGGATTGTTTGTTCCTCCTGGAGGGTTTGTTCCACCATGATAAGCCATAGGTTCGTCGTGAGCAGACATGTTTCTAGGCCTCAACTACGCTCAACAAATAGACGCTCCCACGCTCCGCAAAGGTTGCACTAGATCCCTTCTTAATTCTATCACTTCCATAAATCTGTCAAGTTGCTATGAAAATTGGGATTGGGGTGGGCTCCTCCACCACCATACACTATGTGAAGCATGTTCGACAATCCTCTCGTGCTATATGACGGCAAGTGTGGGTTCTGCCGGATCTGGATCCGGTACTGGAACCAACTGACGGAGGATCGACTGGACTATGCCCCCTCCCAAGATGCCGGCGATAGGTTCCCCCAGATCCCGCCCGAAAATTTCGGTCAGGCGGTTCAGTTGGTGATGCCGGATGGACAATTGGTCGCCGGCGCGCGAGCGGTTTACACCACTCTGACGTTCGCGCCCGGGATGGCTTGGTTGCTCTGGCTTTATAACCATTTTCCGGGATTCGCTCCCTTCTCAGAAGCGGCCTACCGGCTGATCGCCGCGAATCGGACGCTCTTTTATCACCTGACTCGCCTCACGTTCGGGCGGCGCATTTTATTGTTGCGTTACGCGGGCGTCGAATGGATCTTTCTGCGGATTCTAGCGGCCATCTACTTCATCGCGTTTACTTCCGTTGGAGTGCAGGTGACCGGTTTGATCGGCGAGCGCGGAATCGCGCCGCTGGGACGCTTTCTGGCCGCTGTGTCTCAAAACTTCGGCGCGCGAGGCTATCGCATACTGCCGACGGTCTTTTGGCTCGGGCACGGCGACGGCGTTCTGCAAGCGGTATGCGGCGCCGGAGCACTGATGTCGATCGTGTTGATTATGGGGTACTTCGAACGGACGGCGCTGGTCTGCCTATACGTCTTGTATCTATCGCTATGCACTGCCGGTCAGGAGTTCCTGTCGTTTCAATGGGACTTCCTGCTGCTCGAAACCGGATTTCTTGCCATCTTTCTAGGCAATTCGAAACTGGTCGTGTATTTGTTTCGATGGCTGGTATTCCGCTTGACCTTTTTGTCTGGAGCGGTGAAGGTGATGAGCCATGATCCAACTTGGCGCAACCTCACCGCCATGAGCTATCACTTTTGGACGCAGCCGCTGCCGACTCCGCTGGCTTGGTATGCGAATCAACTGCCGTTCTGGTTCCAGCGGTTTTCTACCGCCATGGTATTCGTCATCGAACTGGTTGTTCCGTTCCTGTTTTTTGCGCCGCGCCCGTGGCGCTTCTTGGGAGCATACTCTTTGCTGTTTCTGCAGACATTGATTTTCCTTACGGGAAACTACACCTTCTTCAACCTGCTGACCATGGCGCTCTGCCTGTTTTTGTTCGATGACGCCGCGCTGGCCAAACTCCGCCTCAGAATTCGACAGGTGCGGATCAAGCCAGCCCTGGCTATGACGGTCGCGGTAATCGTTGTGATATTGAGCGTGTCTGAGCTGTGGGGCATGTTCTTCGGTTCCACTTCTGGCGAGGGGAATGCACTGGTCCGGCTAGCGGCGCCGTTCGGCATCGTCAATACCTACGGGCTGTTCGCGGTGATGACCACCACACGGCCCGAGATCATCGTACAAGGCTCTAATGACGGCCGGACTTGGCTGGATTACGAATTCAAATACAAGCCCGGCGATTTGCGAAGAGCGCCGCGCTGGGTGGCGCCTCACCAGCCTCGCTTGGATTGGCAGATGTGGTTCGCGGCGCTGTCTGGTCCTCAGGGCGCGGCTTGGTTTGACAATTTCATGGTGCGTTTGTTGCAAGGCTCGCCCGAGGTGCGTGGTCTGCTCGCCAAAGATCCGTTCGCCGGACGGGCGCCGAAGTACGTACGGGCGCTGTCATTCGATTATCGCTTCACTGATTTTTCGACCCGTCGCCAGACTGGAGATTGGTGGACGCGAAGGGCGCGGGGGTTATATTTTCCAGCGATTTCACTCGACGATGTGCGGCCGAAGGAGTGAAGCGTCTCATAGGTTCGCGGTAGTAGACTGAGAACAGAACCCCAGGAGAAATCGAATGCCTATAGTTGCCGAAACCACTCATCTGGCCCCCACGCCGCTCACCGTCCTTAGCGATGAAGAGAAGATGTTCCAATCCACCGTTCGCAGGTTCGCTCGCGAGCGTATCGGCCCGCACGTCCGCGAGATGGATGAAGCGGGCGTATTCCGCAAGGATCTGCTGCACGAGATGTTCGAGCTGGGTCTCATGGGGATCGAAATTCCCGAGGAGCACGGCGGTCAAGGGGGAAATTTCTTTCAAGCGGTCCTGGCGGTCGAGGCGTTGGCCGCAGTGGACCCTTCTGCCGCCGTGATCGTGGATGTGCAAAATACCATCGCAAATAACGTGATCATCCGCTGGGGCAATGAGGAACAGAAGCGGCAGTATTTGCCGAAGCTGGCCCGCGATACGGTGGCATCATTCGGTCTTTCCGAAGCCGGCGCCGGCTCAGATGCATTTTCGCTCTCTACGCGCGCGGCCAAACACGGCGATCATTACTCCATCACCGGCCGCAAGCTATGGATCACTAACGCGGCCGAAGCCGGGCTGTATCTGGTGTTCGCTAATGCCAATCCGGAGGCCGGTTATCGCGGTATCACTTGTTTTTTGATCGAGCGCAACTTTCCCGGATTTCAGGTCGGCAAGAAAGAAGACAAGCTGGGAATTCGTGCGTCGTCAACTTGCGAGCTGATTTTGGATGAATGCCGGGTGCCGGCCGAAAATATACTCGGCGAGGTTGGCAAAGGCTATAAGATCGCCATCGAAACGCTGAACGAAGGACGCATCGCGATTGGAGCGCAGATGACCGGACTGGCGCAGGGCGCACTCGATCATGCCATCGCGTACTCCAAAGAGAGGCAGCAGTTCGGCAAGGCCATAGCCGATTTTCAGGGCGTACAGTTCGAACTGGCGCAGATGGCCACCGATGTTGAAGCCGCCCGGCTGCTGGTCTATAACGGCGCTCGAATGCGTGACGGGGGCCTGCCTTTTGTAACCGAAGCGGCCATGGCGAAATATTT
>Ga0210401_10002870_pt1 | contig 18738 bp, 19 predicted proteins | sample IncBWH32MmetaG_FD_150866 | JGI IMG/M metagenome (GOLD analysis project Ga0210401, IMG submission 150866) | Forest soil microbial communities from Barre Woods Harvard Forest LTER site, Petersham, Massachusetts, United States - Inc-BW-H-32-M | ecosystem: Environmental > Terrestrial > Soil >... | reverse complement strand
GTCCTCGGCGATGATCTCGCACCCATCCGGCGCTCCCTCTTCAAAGCCCACTTGCCGCCCACTAAGCCGGACCTTCATGGGTGTGCCGTCCTTCCGTTTCCATTCGACTTCGACCAGATCGACGTGGCCGGTCTGCCGGTAAGACTCAAAGAGCTGCGCGCGCTCGATTGGGTCACGGATAATTTCCGTTCCCAGGTTTACGGCCATCAGTTCGTCTTTGGATCCGTACCCTAGCATCGCTACGAGCGCTCCATTCACATCCAGAAACCGGCCGTCCACGTCAAAGCGGCAGATACCATAGGTGGGATTCTCCACCAGAGCGCGATAGTGCGCTTCCGAGTGTCGTAGCTCTTTCTCAGCGTGATCCCGCTCTTCGCGGCGGGTTTTTTCCTCTATCGCGAGTCCCACGGCCAACGGCAAACGGTTCAGGCGATTCTTATCAACGCAATCGAATGCGCCCTTGCGGATGAACGCATCCGTCATTTCTTCGTCCAGATTGTTGGTGGCCAGAATGAATGGAATTTCCTGGTTCAGCTGACGCAAGTGCTCAAGCGCCTCCATCCCCGTCCAACCCGGCATCGAGTAATCGCACACAATGACGTCATAGGACTGCGTGCGCAATCGTTCCGTGAACTCCTCCGGGACCTGGACCCGATCTTTGGAGACTGCAAAATCCATCCGTTTCAGTTCTTGCAAGCAGTGCTCGACGTCGGATTCCTTATCATCGACGAAGAGAATCCGTACGATTCTCCGCCGGTGGGTAGCGATACGACGGGCAACGGGACCCTGATGATTCTGATGTGTTTCGTTCTTAGCAAAGTGTGCCATGGCAAATCGCCTTCATGTCTTCCAGAGCCGGTGCGGAATTCCCCGGCTGGCTGATGGAACTAATGAGGATTCCCCTGAAGGAAACTTTGCGTTCGTGAGGGCATTAGCGACTGTATCATTTTGAACAGGCATTACTTTTGTGTCCTATTGGTTAAGAGTTGGAGACTGGTCTGCACAAACCCATCAAACCAGTCTCCACCGGCGCAAAGGACACTAAAGGTTAAGTTCAAAATGGATGACGTCGTGGACGCGATAACCGCCATCGATCAGACAAGCGTGCCCGTCGATGAAAACGTAGCGGTAGCCGCGTGGCGGAGGAGGTAACTGGCGATAATAAGTAGCAGGAACCGGATGGATTCTGCGCCGCATATAGCCGTCGAGCACGTATCCCTCGCGAAGCCGGGATTCGTATTGAGGGCTGAGTCGGTCACGATCCCCGAGCCCTGCGGCCGGGTGGCTGTGGTTCTGGTCGTACCAGTCGCGCGAGACTTGCCGGTCATGGTCGTCGAACCTCGAATGGTCCTGCCCGCGTTGATCGTCGCGCTGTTTCCCGTGCTGATCTTGGTCGCGGTGGCCCTGATCGTGACGGTCCTGATCTTGGTGATCTTGATCCTGTCCACGGTCCTGTGCGCGGATTGCACTGCCAGTTAGAGCGAAAACGAACAGCATGCTGCCCGTCATCCATAAACGTAATTTCATAAGTAGCCTCCGATTCACTTCCGCGATTCTGGAAACATCCTACTTGATGCTCTTCAACAAAAGTCTGCATACTGCTCTATTTTCAAGTCAGCCTGCACAGGCCCCAGCTACCGCGGAACCGCTGGGGCCTGTCGCTCTGCGATAGACAGGTTACGGGTGGGTGTACAGTGGCACGGTTCCGGATGCGATCCCGATCGTGGTTCCGATGACCTCGCCGGAGACCACCAACTCCACGCGGCGGTTTTGTTGGCGCCCTTCAGCGGTGTCATTCGATGCCACGGGTTGCGTCTTGCCGAATCCCTGGGACGTCATTGACGACGCCGGAATGGTTTCTTTTGCGAGGTAATCGCGGACGGAATTGGCTCGTTGTTCCGAAAGCTGCTGGTTCATGGCATCGCTGCCCACGCTATCGGTATTGCCTTCGATGGCAAGCCTAAGGTCCGGGTAAGCAAGAATGATCCCGGATATCTTGGCTAGCTTCTCGCGCGCCACGGGGCGTAGCGTAGATTTGCCGGTGTCGAATAAAACATCCGACAGGTTCACGATGAGGCCACGGGCGGTGTCGCGAGTGGCGAAAATAACGTTGAATTGTTGCAGCAATTTGGCGCGCAATTCCTCGCGATCCTGCACGGCTTGCTTGAGTTGCAGGTTCGAGGTTGCGGCTGCGAGTCGATTTCGATCTGACTCCGCTTCCGCGTCTTTTTGTCCCTGTTGAGCTTCCAGAGAGGCTCGATTCGCGTCATTGGCCGCCGAGCGGTTCATATCGGACTCCGCTTGTGCGCTGTGTTGTAGCCGCTGCGCCTCAACGGTAGCTCTATCAGCCTCATCGCGGCGGTGGTTTGCATCGCCAGTTGCTGCTTCCGCCCTCATGCGGGCTTGCATTTCGCCCTTCGATGTAGCTTGGGCATCTGCTAGTTTTGCAGCCTCACGATTCTTGTCGGCCTCCGTGCGATCCGCATCGATGCGCTTCACGGCGATTTCCCGGGAGTCATCCGCCGTCTGCACAACCTCGCGCGATTGGGCAATGAGGGTTTTCTTGTCCACGTGCTTCCTCGTTCCCAGTTCATCGGCTTTCGTCATCTGGCTGACGGCCGTTGCATAACTGGAGGCCGCATAGTGCTCCGCTCCGGCCGACTTGGCGATACGCACGGCATTACGAGCTTCGAAGAATTCCAGCGGCAATTTGGAATTCAAAACGACCGGGTCAAAGTGATAGCCGGTGGGAATGTAGCCGCCTCTGTCGATGAGTTCATACTTCGCGTCCACGAATTCGCTTGTTCCGGCCGTGTCGAGCCGAACCGCATTTTCCGCGATCACAACATTGCTGGGACGGTGCACCGCATAGTAAGGTTCCGCGGTCACGATCAGCGCAAACGCCTGAAGGTCTGTTGTTACGTCCAGCTTGCTGCGGTGGTTATCGCCCACCAGCACTTCGCCCAAATTTACGGACCGGCCTTCGGGGGAAATCGCCCAAAGGACATAGGTAAGATACTCTGTGCCAAACGAAGTGGGTTTATCGAGGCCAGCAAATTCGGCGTCGATTTTCATCGCGCCACGCTTGCTCTCTACCGTCGCTTCACCGGACGCGGCTGGCATCAGGTCGGTGCCTTGGAAATTGATCTTGGTAGAGCCGCTGCGATGCTCATATTTCACGGCACGCGTCGTACGGCTAATTACATTCACGCTGTAGGTCGGCGTTGGATTTTGTTCGTTGGAAACTGCGGTTTGCGCCTGCGCCAATGTAGACGCGCATAAAGTTGCGAGGACTGCCAAAAGCATTGCGGAGCTTTTCACGTTGTTTCTCCTTGAAATGCGGTGAGATTGCACTATCGATCTTTGCGGACACAATTACTGTGCTCTATTGCTCGTTTCGCGAAGATCCCTGAATTAATCGGTATTTGACAGATTCTTGGCTAGTGCGAAGACCCGCTTGGCGTTACGTGCGGCAAATTCGCTCGAATCAAGGATTCCACTTGCTGCCAAATCGCCGGATCACATTCAATTTGGGTATGTGGCTTCACGAAGATGCGGTCATACCAGGGATACTCGGAGCATTTGAGAGGACTCGATTCGTAGTCAAATTTGAAGTTTCCAATGATCCGCGTGCGCGCAGCATCAGCAGCGCGGATGTCGTTGTTACCGCGGACCAGTCCGTTGGGCTGATAGAAGTTCGCGGCCTGGGCCACGTTGGCGGGGATCGTTGTGTCATTCCTCCCGGGCCTGGAGACGCTATCCACATGAAGTGTGAGGAGCACTGGAATGCCATCCTTTTCCAGCTTGCGCGCCAAGATGACGGATTCCGCGCCGCCCCAGCTATGCCCGTAAACGATAATCCGGGCATTCTGCTTCTCTTCCGTCGTCAAAGTTCCATCGTGATTTGTGTCCAGAAGTGCCAGAATTCGCCGATGGGCTCTCTCGGCGCGATAACTTTCAAATGTCTCCACATCCACGCCAGTGGGGTACTCCTTGCGAAGACGCGCAGCAAGTTGAACCTCGCTGTGGGCGGGATTGTCGTGCGCAATGAAGCCGCCTACGAACCCAATGACAATTGCCGGCGGGGTTGTGGACGTTTCGTTCGCTGGGACAGGGCGCGCCGAAAGGATTTGGCCAGAGGTGAGAACAGCCACAACGAGGAAGACATAAACACCGGTCGAAGTAAGGATCCGGCGGACTGCCGACCGGCACTTCATTGACCCAACGGGGTCGTACCCGATGACTTGATCAGAGGAGTGGTATCTCTTTCGCTGGGCAAGAATGGGTCGGTTTGCACTTGGCCATCGGCGACAGTCGGATCCGGGGTCACCAACTTTAATTGATCGAGCGATGTCAACACACTCTGCCAACGATCCTTGTTTTTTTTCGTTTCGATTGGAACGGAGAGGTCAGAATAGAACTGCAGAATATCGTTGCGCAGGTCCGGTGTAGTCAGACCGAACTTCCGGCCTGAAAGCTGTCCCAACAACTTGGCATACGCATCGTCCGTCAGCGAGTATTCCGCCGCCTTAGTCGGTTTCCCCGTATCGAAATCGACATTCGGAAGCAAGAGTGAATCCGTCCGCACTTCTTTAAGAAATGCGCGGTACTGATCGACGGTGGTGTTGATGCTCTTGAAATACATTTCTTCTGTTTGTGGGGTCGGATTGTTGAACGCCATTGCCTTGAATGGGCCGATTTTGGGCATGTAATGAAGGAGTGCGGACAATACCCGCGTGCCCAGCGTCGGCTTTGGGTAGTCCTTTCCCCATTCCTTTTCATATTCGGAGCGTGACAGACGATATAGGAACTTTCGTTTCGCTAGACCTGGCGCCTCGCGCATGATGTCTTTCTTGTGGGTTCTCAGAGCAACCTGGGTCATTTCCGGGATCAGCCGGCTGACAGAATAACGATAGGACCCAATCGCCAGGTCTTCATGAGGCAGCACATCTTTTAGTTCCACTCCGTAGACGCCTGGAAAAACGCGGTCCAACAACGATTTGGACACCTGAAACCCGATGAAATCGTGGTACTGCTGCGAGGCATAACGATTCTTTGCGACTTGCACCATGTCGAACCCAAATTCCGTTTTCAAGTGCGCGGTTCTGTCCTGTGCGTATCGGACCGAGCTGCCGTACTTCTGCCGAAGCTTCGGATATTCGATCGCCACGGCTTGGTTGACGGTTGGGTGCCCGGCGATATCTGACGCATAGTGCGCCAGAGCGCCCAACGCGAAGGCGTACTCGTTTGCGTCTTGACTCTCCAGAAGCAACTTGCGAACGAAGTCTCCGCTGCGAACGTAATGCACCAGGTCGCTGAATTCCGTGCTGCCGAACGGGTAGTAGCCGAGGTCCTGGATGACAGCGCCTCCATAAGCGTAGGCGTGCGCCTCCGTGATCTCCTCTTCGGTGAGAGTGGGAAATCGTTGGAGAAGAAGTAGGCGGAGTTCATCCGTCCACACCAAGTCAACTATTTCCTCGTGGGTCAGCACGGAGTATGCGACTGAACGACTGGAGCAGAGGAGCATGACGAGAAAAACAACCGCCATGCGGATACTCCACGGCCCCCAGCCTCGGAAGCAGGTGCCAAGTATTCGTCCTGACACAGGGGAGAAAGGTCGCCAGAAGCTCGTGGCCGCACTGAGAGCGAATCGTGTCCTAATCCGGATTTCTGAGTTCGTGGACAAGCTCCCTCGCTTCCTTCATTCTCGCCTTGTAAAATGACGGTCGAGCGAGGACTTTTTCCTCCCCTTCGCGCACATGTTCTGTAGTGCCCTTCTTCGACAAGAATCGAGATAGGGCCATGTACGTCTTGATTTCTTTCTCGATAAATCTGACTACACGTCGTCTCGACGTACCCATTGCTGACCTCCGGACTGACGGTTCTAACATTTATTGGGGCGCAATTTGCAGTTCGTAATTCCGGCGCCAAAAAATCTAAAGTCGTCCCAAAAGAAGCAGAATGACGACAATAACGAGGGCGACGCCTACGCCCCCCGTCGGCACGTAGCCCCACTCGCGGCTGTGAGACCACCGCGGCAAAGCACCTACGAGCGCCAGAATCAAAAGGATAATCAGGATAGTTGCAAGCATTGTTTTCTCCCTCCTCCGTGAATTCAGCCGCCCCTATTCAGACCCCTTGCTCCGGCGTTCGTATATTTTCCCCGCACAATTCCGTGCCGGACTGGGAGTGTAAGGGAACAAACCCCACGATGTGCGCCTAGTTCAGATAGAAGCTGATGGCAATCCGGTCGCCGGGATATCGACGGTTGTACAAATAATATCCATCACCGTAGTAATCCACGTACATGTCATCGTTATCGTACCAATCGCTTGACCAGTATTCTGGCCAGGGGTCAACCAGGCCGAACCAATAGCCGCCATACTGAAAACGCTGATTCCCGCCAATAAACATCACGGGAAGACTGTAGATACGGAACCCGTGATCCTGGCCGTAGTCGGCGCGAAAGCTGGCATCCGGAACGCGGTAGCCCGTGTAGCCTCCGCGTTGCTGCCAGGTGCGGTGCTCAGACTTCCAATCGTGCGCACGATCATCCTGCCAAGCGACCTGCTGTTGGCGTACTTGATCTGGGCTCCGTTGTTGCGCAGACCGGTTGTCCTGTTGCTGCTGTTGCCGTTGCTGATCTGGCCGTCCCTTCGCTTGCTGCTGCTCTTTTGCGGAGTTGTCAGGTTGTTGACGCGATTGTTGCGGTTGCTGATCCTGGCGACCCTTCACTTGCTGCTGTTGTTGATTTGCGGAGTTGTCCTGTTGCTGCTGCTTTTGACGTTGCTGGTCTTGCTGCCCCTTCGCTTGCTGCTGTTGCTGTTTTGCGGAATTGTCCTCTTGCTGCTTTTGCCGTTGCTGGTCTTGTTGCCCCTTCGCCTGCTGCTGTTGCTGCTTTGCGGAATCGTCTTGTTGCTGGCGCCGCTGCCGTTGCTGATCCTGTTGCCCCTGCGCTTGGGGCTGCTCTTTCGCAGACCTGTCTGGCTGCTGACGCGAATGTTGCCGTTCCTGGTCTTGTTGCCCCTTGGCTTGCGGCTGTTGTTGCTTTTCTGCGGGCTTGGCCTGTTGTTGCTGCTTCTCCTCGTCTTTCGGTTTGTCCTGCTGTTCCTGGCGCGAGTAAGTCGGAATAGCCAATCCGAAAAGCAGAATCACAGTTGATGCACCGATGACTCGTAATGATTTCACCATTTTTTCTCCTTCATCGTGCACTTGCACGGTCGACGAAACTTCGCATAGTACACGGATCTAGTGCCTGGACCTTGATCCGGCTGGCTCCCCCGCCGGATTCAGGGTGAACAAGTAGACTCCAAGCCGTGACTCTGGAAGTTGGTACGCGGATCTTGCTTAGGGCGTTCCTTCAACCGCGTTTGCTATCCAACATGAAGCCGGGAGAGGGAGTGAAGCAATCCAAATGCGTTGAGGAGCCATACCACCACGCAAATGACAACCACTGCGTTCAGGATCGACTTGATGGAACTTGCCATCGGGATGAACTGGTTGATGAGCCAGAGGATTACCCCGACGACGATCAACGTGAACAGCACTTGAACTAACGGCATGATTTGTTGACCTCGCTTTGCTGCAAGCACTTCTTAACGACTGGAGGCATGGTACGGGCATCGAACGCATAAAGCTGTACACTTGTGAACAGTTTCTGACTTTGTTGAATCACGCTCCGTGGTGGAAACAATGGGTTCGTCCTTCTGCCGGCCCAAGAACAACTGCTGTGCAAAATGAGACATACAGTCTCTTGTGCTTTGATGCAGGATGTCGTGGTTGACGCGCGGCGCGAGAGAATGGCTGTGATTACCGCTTCAGACTTGAAATGGGAACTGCGAGAGATAGCGATCTCCATCGAGGGACTGTGTTAAAACGAAAGAAAAGCTCACCCATCAATTGGGAAACCATCCTTACAGAGATCGCCGGCGGCAATACGGCAGTGGAGTACAGCGCGAAGCGCAATATCTTCTGGCAGGGCCAACCTGCGGATTCTGTCTACTATCTCCGGCAGGGCAAGGTAAAGCTGGCAGTTACATCCAAACAGGGGAAGGAAGCCATTGTCGCCGTGCTCACCGCCGGTGACTTTTTCGGTGAAGGCTGCCTCGCAGGACAGCCGTTGCGCATCGCTACGGCTGTGGCGATGTCCGATTGCACTTTGATCAGAATTGAGCGGCCGTCCATGATTCGCATGCTCCACGAGCAACATGATGTCTCGGAATTGTTCGTTTCGCACCTGCTTTCACGCAATATTCGATATGAAGCGGATCTCGTGGACCAGCTTTTCAATTCCAGCGAGAAACGCCTGGCCCGGACACTCTTATTGCTTGCACATTTTGGGAAGGAAAGCAGAGCCGAACCCGTCCTCCCACGAATTAATCAGGAGCACCTAGCGCAAATGATCGGTACGACGCGATCGCGGGTCAGCCATTTCATGAAGAAGTTCAAGAAGCTTGGCTTTATCGATTACGCCAACGGCTTGACGGTCCACAGCGGGCTATTGAACGTGGTTCTGCACGACTGAACTTCGCGGCAAACTCTTCGCTCTATCCTTAAATCCTAAAGCGTAGTTTCCCACCCAGCGTCGTATTGCGCTTTTTTGATCATGAACATGTGCTGTATTGAACTGACGCGCTAAATCGCGGCGCGTATAAACGATGTGCCTCCACCCGCCAGTCAGAATCTGGTCAAAGGTGGGCGACCAAAAACGGAACAATAAGTTTACGAAAACAACAAAAACTGGGAAGCCGAAACGCCTCGATTTCTGTGAGGCGACCAAGCGTGTGTAACACAAGAAATAGAGATAATGGGAATTGCGAAAGAGGTACCAAAATGAAGCGATTCAAATTTGTGGCGATCATCTGCGGTCTTGCGCTCATGGCCCTCGCAATTGCACCCCGAGTCAACGCCCAGACGTCTAACGAGAAAACTGTCATAACATTCAGTGAGCCGTTTGAAGTGCCGGGCGTGGATCCTCAGATTCTACCCGCCGGCACGTATGCATTTACGCTTGTGGACTCGCTCTCCGATCGGAATATCGTCCGAATCACGAACGTAGAGGGAACCCATGTCTATACCACCATCCTCGCAATCAACAATTACCGTTTGAAGCCGAGAGATAAGACGGTATTGACGTTCAAGGAACGTGGAGAGGGCCAGCCGGAAGCGATCAAGGCCTGGTTCTATCCCGGATACGCTTTTGGCCAGGAATTCGTATACTCAAAGAAACGAGCGATCGAGCTGGCGAAAATCGCGGACGAGCCCGTTCTTGCGATTCCTGTCGAAGTTACACCGGAGCACGTCGAAGTCCTGAAAAGCGTAAAGCTCGAGGCAATCAAACCGACTGGTGAAGAGGTTCCTGTAACTGCAGTCGTACAAGCTCCGCCGGTCGCAGTGGTAGCGAAGGCTGAGCCGCAGGCGGCACCGCAGACCTTGCCCCACACCGCCAGCTCATTGCCGTTGTACGCGTCCATTGGGCTGCTTTCACTGCTCGCAGGCTTTACTCTCCTGATTGTTTCGAAGCGAGCTGCTTAGTTCAGGGGATGGACCTATCGTGGAGGGGGCAGGTGAACTTGACCTGTCCTCGTGGGCGGTGATAAGGATCAATGCAAGACACGGGACTGCCGCCCGGATTCCACCAGATGGCCGGAGAATCAAAACGCAATCAACATCGGAAGAGCTTATGAAACGGCATGCAGTCCAAAAATGCTGTCTGCTGTTGTTGCTGCTTCTGATTGTTTTGCCCTTCGTTGCCGTGTCTCGTGCGCGGTCCTCACTTGTTCGCCCTGAATTCATAATCGGAACAAGCCAAAATCAAGACACCTTCGGACCTAACCAAGTTGGTCCGTACGCGATTCGGACGAATGTCGACTTGGTCGTCTTGCGAGCGACTGTAAGGGACGGTAAAGGCGCGCCGGTCTCGGGGCTTAAAAAGGAAAGCTTCCAGGTCTACGAAGACAAGGTCCTTCAACAGATTGAATCCTTTAGCCACGACGATATTCCCGTCACCGTCGGCTTAGTGATTGACAGCAGCGGAAGTATGCGCCCGAAGCGTACCGATGTGATTGGCGCTGCCTTGGCTTTTGTACACTCTAGCAATCCAGAAGATCAGATATTCGTGCTGAATTTCAATGAGCATGTTTCGCTGGGCCTTCCAGCGAACTCGCCATTCACGAGCAATACGGCTCAATTGGAAGCAGCACTATCCAGAAATGTCATAAGCGGAATGACGGCCCTCTACGATGCGATCGCAACTGGCCTCGAGCAATTGCAGAAAGGCAAATGGGACAAGAAGGTGTTGATCGTGGTTAGCGACGGGGGCGACAACGCTAGCAAGCGCAACCTGGCCCAAATCATGTCCATGGTGAATCAGTCGAATGCGGTTATTTACACAATGGGGATATTTGATGAAGCCGACGGGGATCGAAACCCGCGCGTACTCAAGCAATTGTCGCGAGCTTCCGGCGGAGAGGCATTTTTCCCCAAGACATTGCAGGGCATTCTCCCGATTTGTGAACAGATCGCTCATGACATTCGCAGCCAATACACGATCACCTTCGTGCCGACGAACAGGAAGCAAAACGGGGCGTATCGGGCGATCGATGTGAAGGCTCACGAGACGCCGGGAGACAGACGGTTGTCTGTCCTCACTCGTGCAGGCTACTCCGCACCGTCGAATCTCCAATCGTCTGGTGGCGATCAGGTCAAACGTCCATGAAGATCAGAATCGCACGGCCGGTGTTTCTTTCACAGCCTTTCCATATTTCGTCGGGTTCCGAGCGGAGCCCGCGTCCGCGATTACTGCGGTGGCTCCGGAACGCTTTCTTCGCTGCCGGTATTCTTGCCCTGGGTTACAGCGGTTTTGTGCTGCTCGACACGAACCTCTATCAGGCCTCTCAAGCCCGCCGATTTCAGCAACAATTGGAAAATAGGACTCCAGCAAACGCTAGCGCTGGTGGCATTGGAAGTCTGCCTGTCGCTCCCGCCCGAGGGGGAGTGTTGGGAAGAATCGAAATAGCCAGGATCGGTGTCGCGGCGATGATTTTGGAAGGCACTGACGAACGAACGCTGCGGCACGCGGTGGGACACTTTCCAGGTACGCCACTACCGGGGCAGTCGGGGAACGTCGCGATCGCAGGGCACCGGGACACATTTTTCAGGGCGCTGCGCAATGTCCGGCATGACGACGAAATCGCTCTGACGACATTGAACGGCTCATACCGCTATCTTGTGGATTCCGCCCAAGTGGTCGCGCCAGAGGACACCCAAGTCCTCAATGATTCCGGCGACAAGATACTAACTCTGGTGACCTGTTATCCGTTCTACTTTGTCGGGCCAGCCCCAAAGAGATTTATCGTACACTCACACAGAATTCCCTGGTAATACAGCCTCTAATTTTCTTCTAAGCTTCACTCGAGCAAGGCATCCGCAACTCTATAAATCTATCCGGATGGTCAATCAATGTCGAAAGTATCCGAATACGACTCGGCGAACGAAATCCAAAAAGCACCCGAACAACACTGCCGTTCACACATTCGGAGATGATTGGAATTCTCGAAGTATGTGACATCTATTGGAAGGGTTATGGCCGTGCTGGGTAGCCGAACGCTCGCTGCCTTCGCGCTCTGGTTCTATTGCCTCGTTATGGCGGGATTCGGATTGGCGATGCTGTCAGTTGTGCCGTCGAATGTCTGAACGGCAACAAGCTCCTGCTCTACACGCAGAAGACCGGCGTCCCTGCGTATTGCCCGCTACCCGATTTCATGGTCAAATCGTTGGAGGAAATCCTCCCAGTCAGCGAGCGCTATTTCTTTTGGGCCAGAGTCTCGAAACTCACAACAGCCGCTGGAGACTGGCAAGCGAAGTTGAAGAAGCTGTTCGAAAAAGTGAGGCTTCCCGACTGGCATACGTATCGCCTCCGGCACACCTCTGCCGCAGAGCTGCTATTAGCCGGAGTTCCTCTGGAGCGAGTTTCGATTCTGGTCGGTCACACCAGCATCCGAATCACCGAGAAACATTGCGCACAGTGGGTACGCCCGCACCAGGAGCAGGCGGAGGCGGATGTGCGGCGCGCCTGGGGACTAGATCCCATCGCGCTCCTCAAGACGAAGGGTACGCCGGAAGTACACGAAAAGCGTGAGGCCATCGGCTAAATGAAGGCACAACAGAAAAAATGGCGGAGAGGGTGGGATTCGAACCATTGAATGCAGTGCCTTGTACCGGCTTGCATGGCCTTGTTAGAACACAGGAAACAAGGCACTTATCGGGATTTGGGTTTCTGCCTGATCTTATCAACGTTTTCTGAAGGTTAATTCGCGCGAAAAATGTAGCACAGCGACCTAAAATGTAGCACGCGAATGTAGCTCCGTTACATCCCAATTTTCTTGCTGAGTTGGGCAGTCATGCCGCCCAATTTTTCGAACCGCTCGGCGATCCGCCGCATGATCTTTTGGTCCGCTGGTGTCTCACCTGATGGCAGAAATCGATACCAGCGGGCTAATAGCTCTTTGTCGGCCTTCTCGACTTCCTGGATTGTCGGGAATCCCTTCATTAGAGTGCCTTCGGTTGCCACTCTACCATACCCTAATATACAAAGCGCCTGCGATGCTTGGACGCCGACCACGAACGTATCGTGTGGATCGAGGACACGACAGAGATGCAAATTCAGTAAGAAAATGTTCTCCGATTCGAGATTCAGAGAGAACACAAGGGTCTGCCGGGTGTGACCGTTAGCGATCTTTTGAAATCGATCCCGATAAATTATTGCGAAATCATCCGGCGCTATAGTCGCGCGGTCCTGAGTCTACGGACACCTAATAGAAAAGGCCACATTCCGATAAGCTTATCGGAATGTGGGAATTTCCGCTGGACTCGGTGGCCCGAAACTTCACCGGGTGTCGCTGATTGCCCAGAAACCTCAATTTCAAATCCCACGTAAGTGCTTGATTTGGCGTGCCCCAAATTCACGGTTCTGATTGCCCAGAAACACATGATTGTGGGCCAGGGCCACATTCCGATAAGCCGACTTGGCTCCAATCCTGCGATGGAAAGGGAAAAGTGAGATGGCCGAGAACTACGGGTATTCGGCTGATCCTGTAATCATCTATTCTGTAGAAGCCTCCGGGAACGAACGTTTAACCAATTGCGTACCACAATGATAGTACTAAAGTTCTAGGCCGCTTTGGCCATTGTCGTTGAGTCTCGACTATCTGAAAATGGGTGAATGAACGGTCCGGGAGATGGTCAGCTCACCCTTCGGATTGCGAGAAGTGCCTCTGAAATTGAGGAAATGCGCGAGATTTGGACGGAGTGGCAATCGAACCCGACGTCAGACATTGACAACTATCTTTCCGTGGTGCGCTTGAGGCCCGAAGTCCAATGCCCCCCTTCATCATGGTCGTCTACCGAGATGGACGCCCTGATAGCATCTTAATAGGGCGCTTGGAGAGGGCGAGGATCAGTTTCGCGCTTGGCTACCTCAAGCTTTTCCAACCAGAAGTCCGTGTCCTCTGCTTCACGCAGGGGGGATTCCTTGGCAACCAATCGGCGGAAAACAGTGAGTTTGTCACTCGTGAGATTTTGAAATGCCTAAGCCACGGGGAAGCCGACGTCGCGCGATTCGACTATGTGGGAATAGATTCACCCCTCTTTGAGGTGGTGAAAAGCGTCCCTGGAATTTTCTGCCGCGATCATTTCGCTTCTACACAGCTTCATGGGTGTCTCCGGCTGCCGGGCAGCCATGAAGAATTTGTTCGCAGCCTCTCCAGGAAGGACCGGCATAATCTGAAGCGTTACGAAAAAAGGGTACAGGCCGATTTCCCCGGAAAAATGCGCATCCAATGTTTTCGCCAAGAAAATCAGGTTGAGGACCTCATCCGCGACACGGAAGAAGTTGCAAGAAAAACCTATCAGCGCGGCCTCGGTGTGGGATTTCAAGATAACATCGAAACGCGCCAATGGCTGCGAACCGCTGCCCGGAGAGGCACCTTGCGCGGATGCGTCCTATACCTGGACGATTGTCCATGCGCTTTCATGATCGGAATTCAATACCGGCAAGCATTGCACGGCACCTCCATGGGATACGATCCCCAATACACTGAATATTCGCTGGGGTCGTTGCTCTTGATGCATTGGGTTCAAGAAGCCTTTGAGTCTAACGGATCGCAATGCGTATCTGAAATTGATTTGGGACCGGGCGAGGGCAGGCATAAAAGGGTCATTTACAATCATCAGTGGCACGAAAGCCTGGTCTACATTTCTGCTCCGACCCTCAAGGGCCTTCGGTTTAGTTTTCAAAGAACGGCGGCCTGTCTGATCGACCAATCTGTCAGAAAGCTCGTGTTGAAAACTGGTTTTCTTGAAAAGATCAAGAAAGTATGGCGTTCACGCGCACAGGGCAAATGCCAAATTGGCAGCTCACGAGAAATCCCAAGCCTCTAGTATACGAGCCCATTCGAATCTCCCGATCGATCACCGTGAATACTTTCATTGCCAGATCGTACATGCTTGACCATCATGATCCCCAAATCCTCGATTGCCGTTTGCATTTGGTGCGTCTGGCAATAGACGCGGCCTTCGTGAGAAGGGGAATACCCAATCCGCCGGAAATGATGAATCGGCCATCCCGATGGGTAACAAAGACCAAGAGCGCTGAGCAGCTTAGTCAGGGCCGGAAGAGGAAAACGTGCCGGGAAAGCAAACACAAATTAAGTTTCAGGCCGATCTAGCATCGCAGGAGCTCGGTGCAGTTGATGGGGCCGTGAGAATCCTGCGGAGCGCAACGGAAGTCGAAGCCGTGCGCGAGTTCTGGTCCTCCTGTGCTGGCACGCGGGATTCGGATATCGACATCTTCCTTGGCGGACTTCGGAACAACTCCGAGGATCTGCAGCCCCGTGTTTTGGTTTTATATCGTGGTGGAAAACCCGTTGTTCTGATGGCCGGTAAAATCATCCGCAGAGAATTCACGTTTCGTGTTGGATATTTTCGTCTATTCAAGCCCACGGTTAATGTAATGACAATTCCTTATGGAGGGGTGCGCGGAGAAGCATCTTCGGAGGACTGCAGGAAGTTCATTCAAGAGATCATCAAGTGTTTAGAAAACGGAGAAGCAGACGTCGCTCTCCTGCAATATGTAGACGCAGATTCGGCGCTGTTTCGCTGTGCCAAGAGCGAGCCCAGGTTTCTATTTCGCGATCACTTTACGCCGCTTCGGCCGCATCGGAAGAGAAAGCTCCCGGGCAGTATCGAGCAACTTTACGTAGAATCCTCTCATGGGAGCAAGCAATTTCGCCGGGTAGCAAAAAGGCTTTCTAATGAGTTTTCCGGGCAGGTCAGAGTAGATCGATTCGAGGCGTTGGCTGATTTAGGCCGCACACTAGCGGTTGTCGAGGAAATAGCCAAGAAGACGTGGCAGCGAAAAGCAAGCAGCATAGGGTTCCACATCAAGGACGCGTCGCTGCTGGAGGCTCTTAAAACGGAGGCAGAAGGAGGCCACCTTCGGGTGTACACGTTGCACCTGGGGGGCAAACCGTGCGCTTTCTGGATAGGAGCAATTTACCAACGCACGTTCTTCAGCGATTTCCTGGGATACGATCCAGACTATGCCCGCTTTTCGCCAGGGACATACCTGCTGTCGCAGATCATGGAAGAGTTTTGTTCCCAGGGCGTTGAGGAAATCGACTTTGGCTTCAGCGACGAGGAGTACAAGAGACGTTTCGGCAACGTAATGTGGCAGGACACGAGCGTGCATGTGTTTGCGCCGTCTCCGATTGGGCTTGCGCTTAGTTCGATGAGGATGATTACGGCTTTGCTCAACGAAGGTGCGAGGGCGCTCCTGAAACGCGCCAACCTATATCAAAATGCGAAGATTGCATGGCGGAAAATGGCCATGGTCATCGCGCCCTCTCAAGCCAGACAATAAGTTTATAAGTCTTCTGAGTCAGTTTGTTCGGTCCTACACGGAGTGTCCTGCCAGACTCAGAAACTTGACCCGCTCCAGTGGGACGGACTCCAACCTGTCGGTTTTCAAGTGAGATTGCGCTCTGAATTTCTCATTTGGACCTCTGGCTTCGCGCGTTCGCCTAGCTTGCCAAGTCCTGCGAAACGGGATTATCGGAATGTGGCCCGGAAGCACCATGCGAGTCTTCTTTTCCAATTCGGGATGTGCAAATGGTGTGCAATCGACGCTAAACCTCGCTTATCTGCTAACCAGGCTGTATACTACCTTTGAGATATACGATCCCGAATCCGAAGCGTTCCCCGCCCCAACCAAAGCTTTGGCGGGTTAAGCGGGCGAGCTACCGAATGCGCATGGGTCTGGCGGCGATACGCGCCTAATCGCTTGCGCAACTCCATTAGTGTTTGCACGATGCTCAAGTAGTCCGTTAATCGCCGGTGCGTAATAGGAATCCGGGCATGAACGGCGTCAAGTTAACTCGAGGAGCGCACGACGCTCTGCACGCTTTCAGGCTCCAACGAGGAAAGCTGGCGGCACTCCGCAAAAGCTGCGCCAATGCGCAAGACCTGAACTTCCTTGGTTGGTGGATGTGGACCATTGGAGTATTCAGGAAGTTTCTGGCAGACTCCGCATTTTTCGCGATGTTCAAGGCCATTACGTTCGAGCCGGACTCGCTTGGAAGGTACTTGGATGAGATAGGCGAACCGGATCCCTTCACCAGGGGCTGCGACGCAGCGGAAGCCTGCCTCGATGTAGCCATCGAGCATATTCAGCTCCACGGACTGGGTGATCGGGGCAGAGACCCGGCAGATGCATCAGCGAACCAACCCAGTCAAGGTGCCCAAACAGTTCTGGAAAGGGAGCAGCGACGGCCATCGCCTTCCGCCGACACAAATGATTTGAGCATATCCTTTAGGATTGATGGCGCGCCTCCTTCGCCGCAGATAATCAAAGTGACGGCGAACCAGCCGGTGACAATTCTACGTTTGGAGTACCTCCTACCTGATGAACGTTGCATGGTAAGTCAAGAATACTCGCTTGAGGGTGAATCCATTGACGTACCGCTTAGCAAGCAATGCATCGATGAACTTTACAAGGCTCCAAGGCCGACCGGGAGTACTTACGATGGTTCCATGATATTTAGAGTTACCGCTTCTGCGGGTGGCAGGACGCGGACTTACACGTTTCCAGCGTACATAAGTGCCCTACTTGCTGACGGCGTAGCGTATTGGCGAGCCACGGGTTCCAAAGATTTTGATGGTGGGGTTTAGCTCTTCTTTCTTTTTTCGAGGGCTAAAGTATATCGGTTTTTTTTTAAACTGCCTTGGGGCGATTGCCGCTCGCGAACTCGCCCGACTTGAGCTTGAAGTTTGGTGCATTTCCTCAATGACCCCACTATGGGCCAACCAGCCTGCGATCCCGCGGGACAGCTTCCGCAATACAAGGGCGACCCATGTTTTACGCGGGACCTCTTGGTTGCGGCACGGATCGTGGTTTAATTTGTACACGCGTGAAACTTGACTCGGCGGGTGGCGTGACGGAGAAGCCGGAAGTAGTTGGATTCTACATGGACTACTTATAGAGTTTCCAAGTCCCGATAAACGGGCTCACTGGCATCTGGGAATTGGGCAAAAACCCACATTCCGAGAAGCGGACTTACCAGGACTTGGCATCCGTTCACAAATTCCGTGTGAGTACGAAGGTCAAAGCTATGTTCTAATTGTCGCGCTATGAGGCTCTCGAAGCTCTCTCTCGTAGCTCTAACCCTAGGAATCGGGTTAGTTTGTGCAAATGCGGGGCCACAACCGGGCCCATCCATCAGGACACTCGTTAAATCAGCCGATTTAATAATTGCGGGAAGAGTTGAACGCGTGCAACAAACGGGTGTGGGTTCAATTGAATTGCACGGACGCGATTACGCACGAGTGGACTTCAAGGTTGAAATGAGCGTTGAAGAAACCATCAATGGCGAGCCGTCACCGTTCCAATTCACTTTCAGCTATTCCAATCCGGGCATGGATTACGTCGGCAACGTGGCAGAAGGGGGATTGACTGCCAATTCTTACCAAATCGTGTTTCTGAAGAAGGCAGCTACGGGTTATGCATTCGTCAGCCCCTTCTTTCCGTCTCTCCCGGCAACGCCAAACTCCTGCGGACCGAGTTGGCAAATACAATCAGATGAAGACCCCTACAACAGAGTGATGCAGCGCATGCTGAATTTGCTTTGCACAGCTTCCAACCGGGACGAAAAACGTGCAGCACTGTGGAATCTGAATTCGTACGAAGATTCGTCTGCAGCCCCTCTGCTGAAGGCGGCTTTGAGCGTTCCTGAGAATTCTTCCGACGATGTCATTAAATCGACATTGTTGAGCGATTTGCTGATGTGGAATGACCTTAGTGTTTTGCCCACGGCCGAAGATGAACTATTTCTGCCATCTCAACAGATCGAAGGTTATTTGAAGTCGAATCTACTACTCGCAATTTCTCACCTCGACTCGCAAATTTCAGTGCCCCTGCTCACTCGGGCACTCAGGCTAGCGGAACCAGATGCGCGAGTCGGAGCAGCACGGTTTCTTGAGTACACCAAATCTGAGACCGCTCTAGACAGTCTCCTATCGGATTTGGATGACCTCGACCGAAATGTTCAATTTGCCGTAATGCAATCGCTAGGAAATCTTACCGGGCAACACGATTGGCGCCCACACACTGACACCACTGAGGCCGACCCCTTTTGGACTGCTTGTATTATCCATTGGCGTGAATTCGGGGCACAGCGGAAAGCC
>Ga0210401_10002869_pt1 | contig 18739 bp, 18 predicted proteins | sample IncBWH32MmetaG_FD_150866 | JGI IMG/M metagenome (GOLD analysis project Ga0210401, IMG submission 150866) | Forest soil microbial communities from Barre Woods Harvard Forest LTER site, Petersham, Massachusetts, United States - Inc-BW-H-32-M | ecosystem: Environmental > Terrestrial > Soil >... | reverse complement strand
TGCCGATCCGCAGCGCGGGATTAAGCGAAGCCATGGCGCTCTGCGATATCAGCGCGATTTCGTTCCCACGGATTTGCTGCATCTCGTGGCGTGTCAGTCCTTCCAGATGACGGCCGCGGAAGATCACCTCACCTCGGCTGGTCCCACCCTTATGTTTCAAGAGACGCAGAATGGAAAGGCCGAGCGTGCTTTTACCAGAGCCGCTCTCGCCGATCAATCCCACGATCTCACCTTCATCGATGTCGAGCGTTACCTCGCGAAGGACACTTGGCTTACCGGGGTAATCAACCGAAAGCCGCAGGTGTAGCACAGGATCTGTCGTTGGAGAAGCCGTTGCGTTATTCATGGTTCTGGCTCTCTGTGCAGGCCAAAGGTCAGTGCCGGCGTGCTGATTCGACATAGTTCCGCGGTTGTTCCTTGTTTGTGAATTTCAATGAACCACCAAATGAGAGGGCCGCTCGGTTACTAACATCAAAAAGCGAAAAGCTAATAGGCGGCTCAATGAAGTTATAAACGTACTTTAACTTCATTCCCATCCGCCTTGCGTTCTAGAATGCCTAAGTTCGGCGATAGAACTATAGTTCCAATCGACCACGTTAAAGAGATCTTATATGGGACAAGCCAGCGGGCCATTTACCTATGAAACGCCATCTTTAGAGGAATGGGATCCGTGTTTCAATCTCAGTTCCTGCCATTCATCCTCGACGGTCTTGGTCAGGCTATTCCGTCGGTGCCCTGGAAAGAAACCTGGACTGCGAAGGGACGATTCTGCTGGCGACCCAGCGGCTCCGCAGAAAACGTGCAAGTACATGAGAACGGACGTCAGCAAGAAAGTGACTGCCGCGACGAAGCCATGCGATTCCGATGATGGCGTGGGGGGTTGGTAAGGCCAGATGGCCATCAACCGACAGTCGTCTTTAGATCCATTCGAGCCAGCCTCCGGCTCGCACGCCCCGGCAACTGAAAAGAATTTCACCGAGGCTTTGCCGCTGGGAGAGCTGATCCAGTATTGGTGTGCAGTGGCGGTCGGCGATGCGCTGCACTTCACGCGTGCAGCCCGCCGGTTGCACATAGACCAATCGGCTGTTTCGCGGCATATCCAGAAGCTGGAAGCAAAGCTCGGAATCAAGCTCTTCGTCCGTAGCGGGCGCGGCGTGGAACTCACGAGCGCAGGGAAGAGCTTCATTCCATATGCTCGGAACTCGTTGGCTTCTGCCAGCAATGGTGAGCGGTTCGCTCAGGCGATTGCGCACGGCGATCCTGAGGAGATCGAGGTAGTGTATTCCCCTATCGTCGATATGCATTTAATCGCGCAAATCAACAGCCTGATGGAGGGTGCCCACCCCCGAGTGCCGTTTCGATTCCGGAGCGTTGCGACTGAAAAGCTCACCCAACTACTGTTTGAGGGCGCCAGCCATGCGGCCATTGGAATTCTGCCGGTGGCGGATGAGATCGCCAAAGCATGCATTCTGCGCGAAAAGCTGCTTGTTGCGCTTCCGGCAACACATCGCCTGGCACAACGCCGTACGATTCATGCGGCGCAGCTGAACGATGATCCGGTGATCTGGACCTTCGGCGTCGAGGATTCGACCGTTTCCAAACACCTGGTAGGCCTCTTGCGCCAAGCTGGGTACATCCCTAATATCTCGCGCCAGGCGCAATCAGTTGCGGAAGCATTGGGTTTGGTTCGCGAAGGATTCGGCATCGCTCTTGTCAAGACCTCAGAGCTCCAGTTACATCCTGAGGGGATGGTCCTCCGTCCCTTTTCAGAACCGTATCTGGGGGTGGAGACCGGTCTTCTGTACAATGCGGAGCACCGCTGGGGATTTCTCACGGAATTCGTTTCCCTCGTGACACAGAATCTTCGGTGTAACGACTCTACTCCTTCGGTTTAAGTGGTTGCTTCCCTGAATAGTGTTGTGAATCGAACCCCAGCAGTCGCGGCGGTGCGAGCGCCGGCCTTACGACAAGCTCCCTCCCTCCCGATCGGAGAACCGGAGATGACTGGCTTCATTATGGAGCGAAGAGCGGCAGACGGGGACAGGAATTCCGATGTGATTTTGGAAACGTGCGATGTGAAAACTGCATCAGCGGTCAGGTCCAAGAGTCTCGCGGTGGAGAGTAGCGTGCGCGAGATCCTGAGCGGCCTTGCCCACGGTAAGGCGAGCGTAGTACTCAGGATCGGGCTTGTCACCACGCCGGTAGTTGGCGATTGCGGCGATCACCGATTCTGGAGAATCTCCGCGAGACAGAGCACGTTTCGCATACGCCCAGTCGAGCTCGGATTGTGATAAATGGCCTGGCCGCAACTTGCGCCGGCCGGCTGTTCCAAATTCACCTTCGGGCGCCGCAGTAAGGCGATCTTCCTGGTCAGGTCGCGGAAAGCGATCGGGTGTGTAAATTTCGGTAGAAAGTCGCTCCGCCCGCACCAAGTGTGTGGGATGGCGCTTATGATTTACGAATCCCGGAACCCTCATCACGCGAGCGCAGTCAGTCGCGGCCGGATCGGCGCCGAACTCCCGGACCAGCTCCCGCATCGTCGCTTCCGCTTGTTCTTTGCCGAACCCTTGCACCTTCCACGAAACCTGCCAGTGGTCGGGCGAGGTGTTGACGAGATAATTCGGTTTCGGAATGTCCTCGCGGGCTTGGAGGAGCTGGACTGCCCGCGTTCCGTTCTCATCGAAATCCAGGTACAGATGGCGGATGGTTGACACATCACGGCGGGTTCTGCTGCGAGCGTCGTCAGCCAAGGCGTTCATGGATACAAATACGTCGCGTCCAGAACGATTTTCGCTCTTTAGCCAAACCTGAAACTCCTGCGATGCAATCTGGTTGGCCAATGCGATCCGCTGCGTGACGACGCCGGAACGGCGATCGATCAGCACAACAGCAAGCCGATCCTTGAGTTCGAAGTTATCAAGGATGAATTGAGATGCTGCATTTTTCGCCATAGTTGGCGTCACTCCAACGCGATCGCCGGTTCCGTAATATACCGGTCGGCTTCTGGATCGAATCTCTCCAGCCGGAGTGCCTCTCGAACCAAACGCCGGCCATTTCGTCGCTCCAAATGAACCAGGAGGTGAAGGGTATCGCCTATATTGGCGCGGATGGCCTGGTAGGGCAACTCGACTCCCGATTCGAGAACGCAGCTGGTAAACCGCGAAAGAGCTTGCCCGGCGGAGTTGGCATGAATTGTCGAAAGTGTACCAGAGTGGCCCGTATTCAGCGCCTGCAGGAGGTCGAAGGCTTCGCCACCGCGGACCTCACCCAAAATGATGCGGTCGGGCCGGTGGCGCAGTGTCGCTCGTAGAAGATCGCGGATCGTCACGGCCGGGAGACCAGCCTGGGCGCGCCGTGCCTCAAATCGCACCAAATTGGACTTGGTAATTTGGACTTCGGATGTGTCCTCGATTAGTACAACCCGATCCAGGTCGGAAATGAAGGCGGCTAAGGCAGTCAACAGGGTCGTTTTCCCACTGCTGGTTCCACCGCTGATCAGAATGTTGCGGCGATGTTCTACCGCGTCGCGAAAGCAGTTCAGGAGTTCAGGCGTTAAGCTGCCTGCGCGGACGAGCTCCTCAGCTGTGAAGAATCGGGAGTGGAACTTGCGGATCGTTAGCGTGGTTCCGCCTACCGAACACGGCGGTATCACGGCAGCGACACGCGAGCCATCTGGCAGCCGGGAATCGAGCAGCGGTTTGTCCTCGCTGATCTCATCGCCCAAAGCTCGCGCAATATTCCTTGCAGCGACCTGAAGTGATTTCTCGGGGATCGATACGCCGGGCACCGGCTCAACCTGCCCATCCCGCTCAACGAAGACGCACGCGGGTCCGTTCACCATAATTTCCGAGACTCCTGGGTCTTTGATCAGGCTTTCGATTGGCCGCAGAAATGGTAGAATCACATCGAAACTCATGGCGTCTCCTTACAATTCAAATCTCGCCGTCCGCGAGTTGCATGAAATAGGATTTGTTGGGATCGAGATAGTACGGTTTCAGATAGCAATACGACGCCGGCAGCGGGTTCACCCCATCGTAGGCGAGTACGATGGATTGCGCGTTCTTCAGCTCAGAAAATACCTTGGATTCAAACACCCAATCGCGCTGCAGGTTGTATGACTTGGAGGTGCTGATCGTGGCCTTATGCGCCGTGGATCTCCCGGTCAGTACGCTCACGCGAGCATCCTGATCATTTTCTGAGAGGCTGTAACTGAGCTTCAGCTGCTCCTCCTTACCGCAAAGCTCGGATGCGGTCCGTGCGCTAAAATCATCACTCAATGCCAGGAAAATCTTGGTTCGGAAGGTCTGTAACAGCGTCCGCCACGACTCGCCCGGCAGGGTCGAGCGCAGAGAGCTGATGGACTGCGTAGCCACGATCGGGATGCATTTGGCTTGCCGCGACAGCGCGAAGAACTTCTCGTCGCCCGTTGGATCACTCTCCCCCACTGTGGCGAAGCTTTGATACTCATCGCAAAGAAAGAGGATTTCCCGCCAGCGCCGAGCTGGTTCAAGCTCCATCGAAGGGATGCGGTTCAAGACCGCCCGCTGGAAGTCCTGCTTCATCAGCGTTCCGATGGCACGGGCAAGTCCAGGATTCATCGCGATCGGGAAATTGAGGGCACACACTTTGCCTTCTTCAAGGAGTTGTGAAAACGGTGGCATTGGAATCCCATAGCGGCCATCGTGGTTCAGCTCCGGGTCGTAGCATTCTTTGGGTGGACAAAACGTGGCCTTTACCGAGGGATTGTCATCGAAGAGAGACAGGAAGACCGATATGCCTTCGACTATTGAGGTCCGCAGCTTGGGCTCGATGCGACGCCAGTCGTGATAGTACCAGCGCTTCACGGCTTCCAACTGCTCGCGTTTGCGTGCGAGATCCGGCGTAGATGCGGTAGCATTGACGCCGGTTTCGGTCACAATGGAATAACCGATGTGATTCTGGTCTAGAAATCGCAGCAGTTCCACCGAGATCGCCGCTTTCACCTCTCCGGTGGCAGGATCTCTTCCGAAGTCGTACTTGGTTAGATCACGGCGCGCCATGTACTCGGCATCCGACACGAGGACATATTCCTCGGTCTGAAATAGCCGTTCGCCCTCTTTGATCTTCATCTCCAGTTTGTCCGGATTGATAGCACATTCGTACACATCGAAGAGCGTAACGTAGTCGTAGTTAACCTTGTGGAGAAGAATGATGAATTTGACAAGGTTGGTGTAGGCCTGTTGCCAGAACGGTTCTTTGCCGCGGCCGAACAGGTTGTTCAGTAGGCTGGCGATACCGTAGGCGAGTGCATATGCTTCGAGATCGTTATGCAGAGGATTGTAGCGGTACGGGCAGTCGAGGCTGATCTCCAAGTAGTCATCCTCCCGGCCATACCGTATCAGGATCTTCCGCACCTTGTAGCAGAAGTCGCCTTTGACTTCCAGTACGAGTCCCGCGGCGCGGCGGCCTCGATCGCAAGCTTTAAACCCAAGGATCTGCTCTGCGAACGGGTGCATGCAGCAACTGGTCTTGCCGGAGCCGATGGCGCCGAAAATGGCGATGCCGGTATAGAGTCCGCGGTCCGGAATCATGAGCCAGCGCGGCTGTTCGACGGGCTCCGGCCGCTTAGGGTGATGGAGTTCGCCGACGACGATAAATAGTTGGTCTCGCTCTATGACGTTCGGATATGGTGGAAGCGGGCTGAGTGGTGTGGATTCTTTTAGCCGGACGAAGAATATATACAGGATAGAGAAGAGCATCGAGCAGGCGATGAACGTGGTGGAGAAAAGCATCATCTGGTAAGAGTACTTAATGGCGATGAAAATTATGGGCTTCTCCGCCCCGACCAACTGGAGGATGGCGTTGTCATCTGGAAATGGATATCGCCGGCTTAGCAACGTGCCGATACCGACTGTAAGAATCAGGCTGAGATACTGGCGACTATCAACGATATGTCGAATCATTTGAACCTCACTCGGCGATGGTGAGGCTGCTCTGAACAGCGCCTGGCGCCGCCTTGCGACGTGCAGGTTTGGCAGGATCGCCTTCAGCCTTGTTGCTGTTCGATGTCGGTTCGTTCGCAAGTCCGTGGTTCGCCCGCCACTGTGCGAATGGCCGGTCTTTACGAAAGATGAATACGAGACACTGATTGATCACGTAGTCGCGGCTCGAATCCAAGTATCGGCAGTAATCTTCAAGTATCTCGAGTACGTCGCGATCCAGTTTGATCGTGATCTGATCGCGATCTTTCTTCAGTTGTTTCGGGATGACGGTTGACATGATGTTTGAGCCTTTCGGATGAAGTCTTGTTGCCTAGGAATCGTATTGCAGTTCGCAATGGAGATGAAAGGGCAGGGGCGGGAGAGACCCACGAGCGAGCTCCGGCGAGCGAGGGAGGTACTGTGGCGGCTGGCCGCTACAGACACCGGGGTCGCTCCCGCCCCTGCCCCGGCCCTGTTGCGATGGCCGAGCCGCCCCACGGTGAGGCCGGAGCCACCGCAAACCTTCTGAGCGTGCAAGTACTGCGAAGTCGTATTCAGTGATCGGCCATCTCGAAACTGGGGTGAACGCCCGTCTTTTGACCCGTTCACTGCTTTCCTATCGAAGCACTGGGTCACGATGCCACCTCCAGTGCTCCGAACAAGTCATAATCAAACGGGAAAACGTGACGCGAGAAGCGGCCCTGGCACAGATTCTTAATACCGATTTCGGTTCGTACCGCCGACTCGCCCCCTTTCTTCCAGAGATCGAAAAGGCCGTCATGAAATGGGCTCCCAAATTCCGCGCGGTCCTCTCGCAAGCTATTCATCCGCTCTATGGAAAGAACTCGGGATTGGCCGCGCTCGAAAAGATTCCAGTCGTGGAAATAAGCCAGCAATCTGCACACGTCCCGGGGTGTAAGGGATTGACGACCCAGTCCGGAGAGTACTTGGTGGAACGTTTTCTCTGCCGTTCCAAAGAGTGCGCGATGAGTGCCCGCGTACACTAGATCGAATTCGCCAATTGCCTGGAAAAGGCCTCTGTAATGCCGAAGGTAGGTTAGAAACGGGGAAGTCGTATTAAAGCCGGAATCGATATAGGCGAAACCGAAACACGGCGAGGAGCGGTTCGGGGAAGATTTCACGAAAACCGGAAACCGATCGACGAAGTACCGCCGGACAGCCGAGCCCCCATTATGCGTGACGTACACTTTCGCTGGCAGCACGTCCCTTGCTACTCCCGCCAGTCTTTCCAGGGATGCGATCTTCTGCTGCTCGGTCGCAAGGAAGTAGCTGTCCGGGCTGGCCTGAACGAAATCGAGGGCCATCAAGCGCGCCTTGATCGTCTGTGGCTGGTGTTCTCGCCGATTGCGGCTGTGCTCGTCGCCGACGGCTTCATAGAACGGCTTGTACTGAAGCTGGAAGACCTGTCGATTGTGCTCGAATGTGTACCTGCGAGCGTGCCTGCGGGCGAGCAGTTTTTCGACAAACGCGGAGGTCCTCTTCCCTCGTTCGACACCGATTGCCGCATCGAATTGTCTGCGTACGAAGTAGCCGCTATGCAACGCGACGATCCCGAGGAACCGGGCTTCTTCCGTTGAATATCCGAAGCCCGTTAGGTTGTGGATTTTTTCTTCTTCCGTCATGAGAAATTGCCATCAAAGAGCCAAAACATCCGCTGTGATCTCGCGGCCCTCCCATCCGGCGCGACGCCCGCGCGAGGTGGTGTTGACGCCATAGAGCTTGAAACCGGCGCGGGTTTTCTGCCTCATATGGCCAGGCCGATAATGTTCGGTCGCCAGCTCCAGGTCGATGTGCGCGCGATCTCCTACGGCTGTCTCGTACTCGACTCGGAGGTCGGGTAGGGCGAGCTTGCCATCCACCATGGGCAGGTCGTAGAGTTGCGCGAGCTCTTCCTGCCGGCGGGCATAAGTGACCTCGCCGTAGTCGCCCACTCTGTTCAATTCGGCATAGACTTTCTTCTTGAATTCGAAGTCGAGAACGATGCGTCGAATCGAGCCGCCGCGGCCCTCGATTTCCTTCGCCTCCGCCTCATACATCCGGTAGATGGAGGCATCGTGCGAGGCTTCGGAAGGTTTCACAAAACCGGCGTAAATTGCTTGCCCGTTTTGCATATCGCCCTGCCGGTTGAGAAGCTTTTTGCCGAGCTTGCTGAGCACGAGGACATGGCGAATGTCTCGATTTTTGCCGACCGTTATCGACCGCCTTTCTAGGAGGCCTTGCCCGGCGAGATGCCGTAGGTCATCCCGGAACGGGCGCTCGACACCGCCATAAAAGACACGCTGGATATCGTCCTGGTCCATGGTTCGGAAGCGGCCGATCTCCAGCATGACGGCGCGCTCCAGCTCGCTCCAGTTGTACACGTGACGCCCATAGCGGATGTCGGAACGTTCGCGGCTTCGAGAACTCTCATCCCGGCGCAGGTCCCAGCCATCTTCGACCCGGTAAGGATGCGACTTACCCTGAGAGGAAGGACTTCCTCCGCCGGGGGCTAAACTGACTGGCACACGGCCGGGGCCGGTTTCCGGCTCGTGTTGTTCACGCTCACTTCGTTCGTCGTCGAGTCCACGGCTCACAGGGAATGCTCCTTCAGGTGTTTGGTCAACTCCTCTGAAATGCTGGGTCCGGTGCGGAGCTGCTTCTCTACATGGGCCAGTTTACGGCCTGTTTCTTTGAGCAGGAGCTTGCGGACGCCGAAATAAAGAGCAGCGTAGATATTGATGAACAGGACGGCCGCGAACAGCAGAATCGTTGCGCCGTAGCGCTGGAGCAATAGCGATCTGTACGGGATCAGGAAGCGGCACTGGTCGAGCAGAAAGAAACCTACTGCCATGAACAGAATCGTGGTTCCAAAGAAAACGTTAGCGATCATGGAAAGCTCCTATTGAAACGCCTGGTCCTCGCGGAAATAGGTGATCGTCAGGCCCAGAGGATTGACCGGAATCATGGCGTTGGGAATGACATCCTTGACGACGAAGACAAAGTGCGCCGTGTACTTTTCGCGCTTCAATTCCGCGCTGTCACCGTTGTTGTAATAGACGCGCTCGAAGTCGACTGTCGCTTTGTATGGGGGCGTGCGCATGTCCTCGATGGCGACGTTTTTGACGGCGACCTCGATCTGGGCGCCATCGCCAGTGAGGAAGCTTTCGAGCGTTCGGTTCTTCTTGTTGGCCTCGATCGTGGCATCCGCAAGACGCCCATCGAGGAAATAGAGCGACCGGGCAAAATTCTCGCGGACGGTCGCCCGCATGCGACTATAATGCTTCGTCACGAACTCGATGAGGAAATACCGCACCTCCGCGTCTCGCGGCTGGTAGGTGAGCGATTCGTACGCCACCGCTTCAGCCCGGCCGACATCGTTAATGCGGATCACCAGCGGCCTAAAATTGTGGAAGGCCTGGAATGTTTTGATGCTCAACACCACGAGGCCCAGCGCGACTACGGACACGCAGGCGAGGCCAATCCGCAGGTAATTGCCGGCGATCAGAGGCGTCGCGTACAGTTCCACGAACTGCCGTCGCGCTGCAGCCAGGTCGGCATCCGGCGGTGGCATCAGATTGGTCATTTCGGACATGAAAAGCTCCTACGGAATCTTGGGAATCACGGACTCTCCCGAGCTGCCGCTGAACAATGAACTCACGAGCGACGGGATCTTTACCACGCCATAAACGAACGCGATCAGCAGGAATAACAGCGGCGCAAATAGAAGCGCGATTGCGGGTCCGTCATAGGGTGGCGGCTGCGAGTCCACCAGATGGACCAGCATGCTTCCAAACACGTAGAGATACGCGTTCGCGACCACCGGATAGAACGAGTACTGCAGGAACGCCTTGAACCATCCCCAGAACAGCCACTCCATTTTCGGAACAATGAAAAATGGGATGAAGACTGGCCCGAGCAGTACCGCGATGGCCGCGGCGATGTAGCCGAAGGCTATTACGAAGAACACCGCGGCTTCGAGGATGATAATCATCGCCACGATCAAAATGAAGTGGAGGATAGCGATGATGTCAAAGGCGATGACCGGGACCTCGAGCGAGAAATAAATGCTATCCAGGCGCGAGAACATATCGCTCACGATTCCGTTGTTGAGTTGATTGGCAAGTCCCAGGCCTTCGTTGGTGATCAGGTTATGAAAGCTTACGCCGAAGCCTGGAATCGGCTGCGTGTAATAGGTGATCATGGCAAAACCAAAAGCAATCGTGAGCAGGAGCTGGGCGAAGTGATCTAAGCGTAACCCTGGACCTCCACTGGCCGCCGATAACGCGGACTTGGCCCCGAACCAGGCGATCAGGATCAGGGCCAGACCCCGAAACAGATTCGCCCCGAGAGACTGAAAGGCTCCGGCGTGCGTTGTGAGCAGGTCGCTCAGGAACTGAAAAAGATCATTCATGGAACTGGGAAGCATAAGTCACCTTTCGGGCGCGATTCGCGGACCGTCTACGGCATCCGGAAAGCCATCATCGCGGCGCTCGCGTTGGCCTTCTGACCGGAAAGATAGCTCTGTTCATTCGCCATGAACGCGATGTGATTGTTGACAGCTTGGGCTTCGGAATCGCGCTGCCGTTTGGACTCGATGAACTGTTGTTCAGCGAGCGCGGTCAGGAGCTTATTGGTGTCCTGGCTATTCCGAAGTGCAATGACGGAGGCCGCGCTGATCTTGTTGAGAACCGCGATCTCCGTGTTGTAATTGGGATCGGAATTAAGCGTTGCTCCTTCCAGGTTCTGGATCGCAGCTTCCACTTGACGAGCATTCAACCGGAGCGTGCCGACGGTCTCCATTCCGTCCTGATTCGCGCTGTCGGTTAACTCAACCGTCGCGTAATGTTTTTGAAGACGGCTCAACTGGTTGGCAGGCACGTTCCCAAGAGCCCCTCCGTAAGTGAGAAGTGGATCAGTTGCGTTTTGATAGCCTCCCGGCACGTTGGCGCCGGTATTGATGGCGGAGACCCATCCTCCCGTCGTGCCATAGGTGTTTGTGGCGGATGACAGAAACCACGGGGTTGGAATGGCCCGGAATTGTGCCAGGCTGCCTGGAAGCATTTTGGCCATCCACAGCATCTGGTTGTACTGGTTCGTGATCATCTGATAGGTCTGGACGAGCTGGTTATATTGTTGAACCAGCTTGGTGACCTCCGTGATGGCCTCAGCGTAAACCGAAGGGTCGAATACGGTGATGCCGAAGCCGAACTGCGCCTTCGCCATAGTGGCGCCGAACAGAAGACAAGCGCAAAGGACAGCGATAAAGATTCGTTTTTTCATGATGGTCTCCTATCTGAAACTTTCTTCCTCATGGCTTCAGCGCGGCTGCGCCGGCCCTGCCTGACGGATCAATACGGGCGGCTGGTGATGGTGGACCCACCCTAGGTACAGCACGGTGGCGACGAACGCCAGGAGCGCAAAGACAATGAAACTCATTCGCGCTGTAAACATGAACTTCAGAAACTTCATTCTGGTAGCCTCCTTAGAAATCGTCGGGAATCTTGTGATGGTCATACGCCGGTAACCGCAAATCGCTCGCGAGATAAATCTTGATTCGATAGCCCTCGCGGATCGTGAACGTCGGCAGAATATTCAGAAAGCGGTCGAGGATGCGGAGCGAGCTTTGCGAAAGACTCGCCGCGAGTCCCTGACGGTAGGCGTCGGTGGCGGACTCGCTAATTCCGTACAGCGTGTTGGCCTGGGATAAGCCGGCGATCGCGCCGATAGCGATCGAAACGCCGAAAATCTCCAGATAGTGGTGATTCACCTGGTCACGGAGCCCGGTTTCGCCGATCTGGTTCAGGCCCTGGAACTGGTCGAGTGAAACGGAGTATCCATCCGGCATAATGATCCGGTGGAACACGACCGCCAGGCGCTGTTGTCCGAAACTCGCGACTGGTTTTACTTCGCCCAGGATTCGGCTGCCCTGCGGACTCAGCAGATGCTGTCGGTCATGCGAATACACGTCGCTCGAGAGCATGGTGTTTACCGGCCCGGCGAGTGAGCCATTGAGCCGGTTAGTCAGGACAGTCTCCAGGATCGTGCCCTCCGGCAGGCGATAATTCTTACCGTCGGCAAGCGTCAGTTCAGGATCGGGCTTTGGATGAGAAAGCTCGACTACGGACCGGTCCTGATTTTCCGCCTGGGGAGTGCGCACCGGAGCCTGATCGGCTGGGGGCGCGACTCCCTGGGCTGCCCCAGTACCGCTCGTAGGGGCGATTGGCGGAACGGTATATAAATATGGATACGCCGCGGTCGGTGCAATCGGGGATCCTGGTGGCACCGGTGACTTGGTAGTATCCGTTTCTGGCGCGTCCTTCCGGAAAGTGAGCGCAACGTTGGATGCGAAGAGCGAGTTGTACTCCTTGCGTTCCCGCTCCGCTTCGAGCTGTTTCTTGGCTGAGAGGCGGTCGTCGAGCGGCGGGGGCTGTTGAGGCGCGTATGTGTTGGCCGCCCCGGTGGGCTGCATGGCGGCCGCAACCCGCGGGTCCGAACCTGCCGCCCCCTGTTTGTCCTGATTCAACGTCGCCTGTTCCGCCGCCAGTTTCCGGGTTTCTTCCTCCAGGCGATTGCGGTATTCTGCAATCCGCGACGCGTTGGGATCGATCACGGCCTGCCGGGGCAGCGGCGCGGGCACCTTGCTTTTCGAACCGTTGCCCGATAGAGCAATCGCCGCCACCATTACTGCCGCAAGACCTGCAATCACCCAGGTTTGTGTGTTCTTGGGCAAAATGCCGGGAGGTTTCATCATTTGGTTGCGCACCGACCCTTCAGGGACGGGCGCTTGTTCCGGGTCGCGGATAGAATCGGGCATCGTTGTTACCTCACCTCTCGGTGGATTCCGAGCGGAAGAAAGAGAGCTTCTGTTTGCCAATCGCCAAATACCCGCTGTCGAGCACCTTGGCTGCGATATATGTTCCATTGCGAAATTCGAACTGGACGAGATTCGGCTTGCCATCCTTCAGCTCGTACAGGGCGGGCGGTTCGTCAGGATGCGCTTGGATATAGGTGAATTTGCCGTCCGTATACATCGCCGTGACATTGAATGGCCGTTTCCCCGGCTCGATGCGGTAGGGAAACTTGAGGCTGGACGGATACTGCGTCCGGAACTGGCTGGTCTCGCGCTCGATCGCCGCCTGGGCAGCCTGTTTGGCATCGCGAGCGTCCGCCTTCGCGATGTCAACCTGTTGGCGATAATCTTCAACCTGCTGGGCGGAGACAAACCGCGGCTGGCCATTCGCGGACGAGAGCATCGATTCTTCCTTCGGTTCGATGAAGATTTTGATATCAGGCTCAGAATCGGTGGCTTCCGATACTTCGGACAGGACGAAGGAATACACGTTGCCGCTGGCGGTGATGAGATTGAGGTTGGTGCGGGAGCCAGTCTTGGCGGGCTTCACGTATGCGAAGTTCTGGCTGCCGTTGACGATCCAGAACTCCTTGTCTCCGCACGTGAAGTCGAGGATTTGTTCTTGCTTGGGGAGGACGATGAGCGTGGTGAAGCGGACTTTCGCCTTCACCGGAATAACGTCCTTCTCGCTATAGGAAACGACCTTGGCGGTTGGCGTCGGGGCCGAGGCCGGCGGAGTTGCAACAACCGCTGGCGCTCCGCCGACCAAGGTCAAGATGAAGATACGATTTAGTCTGTTCATGAAGAGCTCCTTTGAAGTATTTCCAGGCCGCGCGCAAAACCGTATTTTTCGAAGGCTTCGCGGCGGCGCTGGTTGTCATAGGGATTTGAGGTGTATAGCCAGTAGCCGGCGGGGTCCACGTTGAGGTTGACCACCTTACTCGAATCCGGCCGCTTGATAAGAATCTGCTGTTTGGGAACGAGCCCGGCGATCAGTGCGGCCTCAGTCTCATTGAGATGAAAGATCTCGCCGTATGCATCCCGGTCCATGCCGGGATTGGCGAGAAACATCTTGGTCGCGCAGCTTTCGACGATGACGCTCAGCATCTGAGAGCGCTCCAGGTCATCGCTCGATTGTGTGGCCAGGATCATGGCCGCATTTCGTTTCCGCCACGTCTTGACCGCCTCGGTGATGTACTGGCGAATCGTGTCGTTTTTCAAGAACCGCCATGCCTCGTCCATCACGAAAACCTTGAACGTGGTGTCGAGCGCGGGATCGTAGATGGAAGCGTTCGCCCGATGGAGCACGTAGAAGAGCAGTGGTTCGAGAACCTGTGGGTACTTGTCCATGCCCTCGAAATCGAAGGTCTGGAACGCGGCGAATGTCAGGTTGTCCTCCACGTTGTCGAATAAGGGGCCGTATTGGCCTCCTTCGACCCATTTCCGAAGATGGTCGGCGAGATTCCGGCTCAGGATATTGGCCAGCGTGAAGAGCCGGCGTTGCTCCGGATCGACTTCGTAGAGATTGCCGATTTGCTCATAAAGGTCGCGCTCCTCCTGGTTGGTCATCGAGTAGCCGCCGGACTCTATCAAGACCTTGACGAATGAAAATAAGAAGTGGAGATTCTGTTTGGTCGGTGGAAGCCGGAATGGATTGATCGTGAATGCCCGATTTTCAACGCCGGCGCGCAGGTAGCTTCCGGTGAACAGTTTCGTCAGAGATTCGTAGGAGCCGCCGAGATCAAATATATAGGTAAGCGGCTGGTACTTCTGCAAATTGGTGATGAGGAAATTCAGGAAGAAGCTCTTGCCCGATCCGGTGGCGCCCAGGATCATCGTATGGGCGATGTCTTGATAATGCAGATTCAGGAAGTACGGTGTAGACGAATTTGTTTCGAGGACTGCCAGGTATTCGGCGTTCAAATGGTCATTGTGGGTTTCGCCGGCGTGCAGAGTGAAAAGGAACGACAGATCGGCATAATTGGTATTCAGCAACCAGAGCCTGCGAAGATTGAACGCGCGGTTTCCCGGAATGATCGAGAGGAACGCGTTGAGCAGGTTATAACGCTCTTCCACGAGCACCGCGTCATGCGTGCTGAAGAATTTGAAGCATTCGGCGACGGAGCGGCGCAGCTTGGTGCGGTCCTGATCATAGAGAACAATGGTGAGGGAATACTTACCGAAATAGTTGCCGTTGATCTCGATTTCCCCCAGACACGCGCCGAGCTCGGTGACTAAGCCGGCCGCGCCGTCGTCGATTAGCATTTCCTGCGGATTCCGGGGTTGGTCGCTGACGTAGTTCATCAATGACGATTTGGAGTTATGATAATGCCGGCGTTTGGAGTTGATCTTCTTCCGGGCAGCAAGATTCGACTGCCGGCTCCATTCATTGGCAATGATGTAATTGCACGGGATCTGCTCCAGTGCTTCGAGGATGTGGGCGAAAGTTTGGGCGGGAGGCTCTTTAAGGGTCAGGACCTGGATGAAGTAATCGTCCAGGCGCAGGTGATCCCGATAACATTCGAGCGATGAGTCGCAGGCGAAATAATCCAGGTGCAGATCGTATTTGAGCCCGGAGTAAAGTTTATGCGGCGCGAAATTCAGAAGCCTGCGGAAGAACTGAAACGCGGCTGGTCTTTGAAGTAGCTCGATCCCCACTACGTCGTGCAATTGGATGGCGAAGCTCGTGGCCTTATTCGCCAGCAGTTCCCGAGCCCGGTCCAGATCGTCTCCCGCGACCGTCAGCATTTTCTTGGCCGATAGCAGTTCCGGGATCGCCGATTGCGGGCGGGTAACGAGGTCGCGGATGCGGCTGGCCGAGGTGCTGTCGCCGCTCCAGCCTTCGTACATCAGTACGAAGAAGCTATCGAGCGTATACAGCTCATTGCTCTTGGCCTCAAGGAATTCGATCCGGTTCGAGATCGCCTGCTCAACAACGGCGTTTTCATAATGCCGCTGGGGAATCTCAGAGTGATCGCGTTTAAGGAGATACTGATAAACCCGGAACCGCTCATCTAGCGCTCGGACCGCACGTTCAAATCGCCGCGCGATCTGGTTGCGCTCAACGTGGTCGAGACACTCGGCGTCGACGCCGGGCACCCGGAATACAACACCCAGGTCGCCGCTCTTAGTAAGAAACGTATGCTCATCGACGAACCCAAACAGGCCGATGAGCGAGCTCATTGTGCCGGCTTCCAGATACTCCTTGGCGATCTGGCCAATACGAATCATGGGCGCCTCCGGGCAATTTGGAATGTGATCGGCTCACGTTTGGCGGGGTCGTACTCCGTTTTAAAACGACACGAGTTAAGCAAAATGCGAAGGATCTGCCCATCGGCCGACGTGGCCCACCGGGCGAGCAAATAAAGGGCGGCGAACATGACCAGTCCACTCAGAAGGCTTCCGAATAGATTGAATGCCGCGCCGCCCATGAGGAGGGCCAGGAAGAACAGCCGCCGTTCCACTCCCCAAATCGTGAGTGTCTTGTTGATCGATTTATAGACTGGGTGAAAAAGTGGTTGGTTCGGCATTTTTCGTTCTTCCTTTCCTCTCGAGTTCATGGCTCCTACGGGAACAACCACGCCATGAAGTTCACAGCTCCGATCGCCATACCCACGCCGAAGATGATGCCGGCGAGCGCCCTCTTCGATTGGCCTTCGCCAAAAGCGAACATCAATCCTCCGACGACGATGGCGACCAGGCTGAGACCTTTGGCAATAGATCCAGTGAAGGCGGTCTGCAATACTTGCACGGCTTGTTCCCACGGGTCCGACTGCGCGTGCAAGGGTGTGGCTGCTAGCAATGCGAGCATTGCTGAAACCCACGCTGCGAACCCGGCGTGAAAGCGGAAGGCCTGCCATCGTTTCCAAAACAAATGTGCCGGCAAATGTATGAACACACGAACGGCGTTTCTCATCGATCAGTACTCTCCTTTTGTGCGTCGGATTCGCGTACGAAGTTGGCTTACTTTCGCGATACGAATCCGCTGGTGAAAACGAGCGTAACTGCGAATTGGAAAAGTGTCCAATGTTTTGTTGGTGGCTCATGATGCAATTCCAGAATGGGAAAAGGCCCGCTATTCACCGACAGCGGGCCATGTTCGTGTCAGGCGCCGTGCTTCTCGGAAGCCTGCCGTGTGGGAGCAAGCTTGCCCTTCGCGCGAGCCTTCTGGCGCTCGTCGCGCTTCTTACGCCGTGCTGCAAACTCCGCGGCAACCGACTCGGCGATCTTCTGGACATTTACGCGAAGGCGTTTCGCGACCCCATCGAGCCGCTGGGCTCCATCGCGTGAGTAAGAGTTGTAGGTGGCTTCTAACAGAGCCATTTCGATGAGAAACTTGCTGTAGCCGGCTTCATCGAGGTTCTTCAGTGCGCTGCCAATCTCGACCGGCTGTTTCGGAGATTTGCCCTTCGGTGGCGCTGGTGAGTGACGCTGGGCGAGCACGGTTCGGTATTCCTGGGGAACTCGGTTGAGGTATTCGCGGGCGATCAATTCCAGGTCGGCTTTGGCTAACGGGGTCGCGATCTTCTCGAGGATCGCGTCCAGAATGCGGGTACGCGTTACGATTCCTTGCTTTCGGCGCTCCTCCTGTTTGCGATTCTCGGTGCGCGCCCGCTCCTGGGCCTCCCGCGCCTTGCGGGATTCGGCGTGATGCGTCTCACACGCGGGATCAGCGCAGACATCGACGATATGTCCAACGTTACCGCCCTCGACGACAATGGCGGGTGTGATGTGCGGGCACTTCTTTCGTTCGGGCGTCAGCTTGCCATGGCCGTTGCGCGATGCTTTCTTGACGATCTCGACATACTGGCCGCGGCCGAGAATGCCGTTGTTATGAGACCCCCAGTTGGACGAAATCTGAAGAAGCTGTGGATTCCGTTCTACCGAGGCCGATAGATGCGCCGCCACTTTGACCTTCCAACAAGTGCCGTCCAGGCACGCGTCGTGCAGGGTTTCTGGAAACAGCAGGCTATTAGCCCCGGTCCGCTTCGTGCAATCGTGACAGCTCCCAGCCTCGGCAACGAGCGTCGCATCGGCTCGATCAAACGGAGCCGTCTTGAGATCGAGCAACAGGTTCGTGTCGATCCACGCCGCTAACTCTGTAACAGGCACCAGGATCTCCGCCTGGCCGCTGCCCATCCAGGTGGATTTGAAAGCGGCCTTGAAGGCTTCTTGCTGTTGCCCCGGAGGCAGCTTCGCGATCAGCAACGCGTGTCCGAGGGTGATCCTGTCCGCCAGAAACGCGTCGGCGATATCGGCAATCAACTCCGTCAATTTCAATCGGCCGGCGATATGTGCGGCACTCTTTCCGGCCCGCTCCCCGATACGCGTGATTGTGTATTGTTGATCCGGCAGGTCCAGAAGCGCCCGAAATCCTTGCGCCTCTTCGAGCGGATGAATATCTTCCCTCTGAAGATTTTCAATGCATTGAACTTCGAGCGCCTCCGCGTCGGTCATTTCCTGGACACGAGCCGGCACGGTCTGAAGTTCGGCGATACGCGCTGCACGGTACCGGCGTGATCCGGCAACAATTTCGAACCGCTCCGGCTCGACTGGCCGCACCAGTAGCGGTTCGAGGACCCCGTGGGAGCGAAAGCTCTGAGCAAGCTCCTCCAGGCTGGCTTGCTGGTATCGTTTGCGGGGATTCGCCGGTGATTCGACGAGCTGCTCCATCGGCAGATCGCGGTATTCCGGCGATTGGATAGACGTATTCTGTGTAGGTTGCATTTTGGATTCTCCTTGTTGGGTTAATTGAGTTGCGGGTTTCCCCCCGTATTCTCCGCAGGCTCGATCGCCTGGAGGATGACGGAAGCGGTTTGCTGGATTCGGGCGAGCGACTCGGCTAACGTGGCCTTGTCACCGCCATGGAGCTGAACATAGTCCGCGCTGCTGGTGTTGGTGTCGAGTCCGATGGCGGAACAAACCACGA
>Ga0210401_10002868_pt1 | contig 18741 bp, 19 predicted proteins | sample IncBWH32MmetaG_FD_150866 | JGI IMG/M metagenome (GOLD analysis project Ga0210401, IMG submission 150866) | Forest soil microbial communities from Barre Woods Harvard Forest LTER site, Petersham, Massachusetts, United States - Inc-BW-H-32-M | ecosystem: Environmental > Terrestrial > Soil >... | reverse complement strand
CTTCGCGATCTCCTCCTCCATTGACCGCGGCTCTCCCGTGATGGAACAAAGCCACACCGAGATTGCCCGCTGTTTTTCCGGATTGGCGCACGAACTGACCCGCAACGATGTTGACGTAAAGCGGGCTGCCTGGTCGCTGTTTAAGACCGTGTAAAACTTTATGGCGAATGTTCAGACCTTCGAGCACAGCGAGTACCAGCAGGTAAAGTCAGACCTGCATCGCAAGATTCTCGATCGCCTCGACCTGGAAAAGCTCGGCCGCTCCACCGGCGACTCCGCCCGCGAAGAAGTTCTCGTCCTCATCCGCAACTCCGTCAACAGCGAGGTCATCCCTCTCAGCTTTGCCGAGCGCGAGCGTTTATCGCGCGAGATTCTCGACGAAATTTTTGGCCTGGGTCCGCTTGAACCTTTACTCAAGGACCACACCATCTCCGACATTCTGGTGAACCGCTACGATAAGGTATACATCGAGCGCGCGGGCAAGCTCGAACTCACAGGCCTTTCGTTCAAAGATAACCAACATCTCATGCAGATCATCGAGCGCATCGTCTCCCGCGTTGGGCGCCGCGTCGATGAATCGTCTCCCATGGTCGACGCCCGACTCCCCGACGGCTCCCGTGTAAACGCAATCATTCCTCCCCTAGCGCTCGATGGCGCATGCCTGTCAATTCGCCGTTTTGGACGCGACCCCGTCACCGCGCGCAACATGATCGAGAATCACACGCTCACCGAGCCTATGCTTGAACTTCTATCGATCATGGTCAAAGGGAAGCTGAATCTTCTGATTTCCGGTGGCACCGGCGCTGGCAAGACGACGTTGCTCAACGTGCTTTCCGGCTATATCCCGAACGTGGAGCGCATCGTTACGATCGAAGACGCAGCCGAACTTCAGCTCAAGCAAGAGCACGTCGTCCGCCTGGAAACCCGCGCGCCAAACATCGAAGGCAAGGGCGCAGTCCGCCAGCGCCAATTAGTGATCAACAGTTTGCGTATGCGCCCCGACCGTATCGTGATCGGCGAAGTCCGCGGCGAAGAAGCGTTCGATATGTTGCAGGCTATGAACACCGGTCACGAGGGTTCTCTGACTACGGTTCACGCGAACTCGGTCCGTGATGCCTTGGCCCGTATCGAGAACATGGTTTCCATGGCGAACCTCAACATTCCGGAGCGCGCCGTGCGCCATCAAATCGCCTCCGCCATTCATGCCGTTGTGCAAATCGCCCGCTTGTCCGACGGTACTCGTAAGGTGCTCTCGGTTTCTGAGGTCACCGGCATGGATGCCGAATCCATCGCGATGCAGGAAATTTTCACTTTTGACCGCCGCGGCCTCGACGAAAACGGCAAGGTACGCGGAACTTTCCGTGCCACCGGATTCCGCCCGTTGTTCGCGGATCGGCTCGCAGCCGCTGGCGCTCGGCTGCGTCCGGCGCTGTTTGAATCGAAAACGGAAGTTTAGGGAAACGGGCGCCCCTGATTCGGTGCAACGACTAGGTCATGGGTGTTAGGCCTTAGTTGGACCTTGGATCCGCCGTTCGCCGAAAAATTTGGGACCTGTAGGCCAGACGTTCGGGAGCCATTAACTTATGTCCGCAGCCCTCATCGCCGTCGTCGTATTCATCGCGGTTGCCCTGGCGACTTTCGCTATCGCCTCGCTCTTTGATGAGCGCCGTGCTCAAGCCCGCCTCATCAAGGACCGTTTGGCGACGGTACAAAAAGCTCCTGAGCGCAAACCGGAAGAAGAACTCGCACTTCTCCGTGACGAGCAACTCAGTAAATTTCCCGTGCTCGACGATCTGCTGCGCCGCTCGCCGCGCGTTTCCGCCATCCAGGATTCGCTGTTACAAGCGGGCATGAAGTTTCGCGCCGGCAACTTTCTGGTTTTGTGCCTGCTCGCTGGTATCGCCGCAGGATTTGCCTCTTTCGTTTACGCCCGAAATCCGGCTGTCGCCTGGGCCGCATTCATCGTCGGCGTGTTTCTTCCGTATGCGGCGGTCTCCTACCGTCGCCAAAAGCGTTTCGAAAAGATTGAAGAGCTTTTTCCCGAAGCCATCGACACCCTTGCCCGCGCTGTCCGCGCAGGACACGCGTTTACCACGGCTCTCGAGATGATATCCAATGAAGGCTCCGAGCCTCTTGCGAGCGAGTTTCGAAAGCTTTACGAGGAGCAAAAGTTCGGCATGCCCGTGCGCGACGCGCTCATGAATCTAACCGAGCGCGTGCCTCTCGTGGATATCAAGTTCTTCGTCACAGCCGTAATGCTCCAGCGCGAAACCGGCGGCAATCTCGCAGAGATCCTCGATAACTTGTCCTACGTGATTCGCGAGCGTTTCAAGATTCAGCGCCAGGTCCGGGTTCACACCGCGCAAGGCCGCCTTACCATGCTCCTGCTCATGGGTATGCCGCCAACGGTGGTGGCGATTCTTGAATTCTTCAGTCCGACTTTTGTGTATCCGCTCTTTCATGATCCGATCGGCCATTCTTTGCTGGTCGTCAGCGTAGTCTTGCAAACGATTGGCTATTTTGTGATCCGGAAGATTATTAAGATCCAGGTATAACCATGCCGTTGATGATTCTGGTAATTGTCATATTCATAACGGTCGCGCTGGTGGCCTTCGCCTTCGGCGCGGCTGCGGTGACACCGACGTCCGTTCTCGGCGCCCGCCTCCGCGCCCTCGGGAACCAGACCACCCAGGTTTCGGAAAAGCCGGTCATAAAAGTGAAAGAGCGGCTGGAGCAGGCCCTCGATCCCATCAGCAAAGCCATTCCGCTTTCGCCGTCGGATGTCTCCCGTACCCGCGCCTGGCTCATCCAGGCTGGACTCCGCGAATCGCGCCACGTCACCTACTATTTCGGATCGCGCCTACTACTTGCGGTTCTCGGCTTTGCCGGCGTCGTCGCTTTTTCCGGCTTCAACAGCACGCCTCTGCTGGTGTGCGTGACCGCCTTTGGTTTCTTCGTTCCCCGCTTCATTCTGAAGCGCATGATCAAAGACCGCCAGCAGCGCATCCGCATTGCTTTGCCCGATGCTCTCGATCTGACCGTAATTTGCGTCGAAGCCGGGCTTGCGCTCGATCAAGCCTTAATGCGTGTCGGCAAGGATTTGCATCATGCCCATCCTGATCTCAGCGATGAATTCCATCTGGTCAATCTTGAAATGCGGGCCGGTAAGCCTCGCGCGGAGGCTCTTCGCAATCTCGTCGACCGCACCGGGGTCGACGACATTCGCTCCCTCGTCGGAACTTTGATCCAAACCGACCGCTTCGGCACCAGCATCGCGCAAGCGCTGCGAGTTCACTCCGACTCCCTGCGCACCGCCCGTCGCCAGCGCGCGGAAGAGCAAGCCGCCAAAACCACCATCAAGATGGTTCCACCCCTTGTGATCTTCATTCTTGTACCGTTTCTCTTCGTCACGGTCGGTCCCGCACTGATTCAGGCATATCGATCGTTGTCTGGAAAATGACTTGCCCGATTAAAAACTGCCATCCGTCGCAAAGCGAATATCGGTCTGCCCGCCGGCTTCAGCTCCGGTACTCGAGTAAAATCAAAAGCAATTCTGATGCGATCCATCCCACGCCACCAGGCCTTCAATCAAACCCGCAGCCGCGCCCTCGCCACTGAGCTTTCTCTGGCACATACCCACTGGACCCGCCTCTGCGGCCTGCTCGGGGTCTCCGGTGGTGACTTTGGTAACAGCTCCGGTCTTTGGATTCGTCCCTGCCGCGGCGTTCATACCCTTGCCATGCGATTCCCGATTGACGTAGTCTATCTAGACCGCGCGGGGACGGTGGTGCACGTCGAGCACAACCTCCAGCCCTGGCGCTTCTCCCCCATTCGCATGCAGGCAGCCTCTGTCCTGGAGCTTCCCAGCGGGACCGTGGCCAGAACTGAAACCACGCTGGGGGATAAAATTGAAATCAAGTTGAAGGAGTAGCTCCAGTCCATCCCCTTAACTCTGTTTGCCCCGACCTTTGATCGGATGTCATTCCGAACATCGGCGTGTCATCTTGACCGAAGCGAGGGACCGTTGTATTGGCTCGATTCATGACAAATCAGTCGCCCGATGAGTAACGCTCTCCAACTCGACGAAGTCCGCATCATCGAGCTTCACGATGCGCCCAAGCTCCTCGTCGAGTGGTCGCCGCGATGGGAAGAGTTTGTCACCTCGATCAAACCCGCCCTCGCCCGCTCCGGCCCGCGCCTCGCCGGCGAAGCCCCTCACGGAGGATTTCCCTACCGCGGCATGGCTGCGGCACTCGTGCTGGAGTCCTTTCTGCTGGTCCTGGTGGGCGTTCTCCCGCGAGAAGTCGCTAGTCTTCGCCCCTACGCCGCGTCGAAGTTGCGCCCTGACGAAATCATTTACTACTCTGGCGACGAATTGCCCCGCACCCAAGACCTCGGTGGCGCTGAGTCCGGCCGCACCGGCCACTCCGGAGGGCGCGAAGCCCACCACCGCACTCAGACCATCCACGTTGCGCGCGGCAGTTCGCTGGCAAACCAAATCGTCGATGCTCCCGATCTGAAGCTGCATTCTTCCCCCGGCGCAGTGGCTAATCTGCTGGCCTTCAAATCCATCCCCGGACCGCCTCCATCCGAAGGCCTGCACTCTTCGCTTACCGCTCCACGTCTCCCGGCTAACGTAGTCGCACCCGCGCCCACCAACGTCACTCGCGCCCAGTCGCGCAGCGGCGTTACTCTCGATGCCGTGGTGCCTCCGGCTCCCACGGCTTTAGCAAGTAAATCCCGAACGGCCCCCGAACTGAATGCCGCTGTGGTGCCTCCCACCCCCACAGTGCAATCTGAGCACCCGCTCTTCGCCCCCAGGCTCGATCCATCGATCATCGCTCCCGCGCCCAAAGTCTCTCGTGATCGCAGTCGGACTGCCCCGACTCTCAATGCCAACGTAATCGGACCGGCCTCAACTCGCATCTCGCAGGATCGTGTCCGCTCCGCGCCGACACTAAACGCAAATATAGTTCCGCCCGCTCCTACAACCGACGCAAGAGAAGTCGCGCCTACCCGCGTGCAGATGAACGCCGCGGTAGTTCCTCCACCCGTTTCTTCGCCCGAGCGCGAGATCGGGAGGAATGCCAAGCTCAACATGCCTGCACCCGCTGTGGTGGCGCCCCCACCCTCCGCCGATTCCTCCCATGATCTGCGCCGGCTTGAAAGCGGAACGCTCGCCTCGTCTCCAACCGTAGTTCCTCCAGCTCCAACGCAAGCCGCCAACACTGGCTTTGTGAGCAGCATCATCGGCAAACTCTTCGGCACGCAAGATATCGTCCCGCCACCGCCAACGGCAAATGCGTCGGGAACAGCCCGCAGCGGCCAGGGAAATCCTGGAGTTACTCTCGCGGCCAACGTCATTCCACCGCCGCCCTCTGCCTCGGGGAGCGGAACTGGAACCTCTACTGGAAGTTCTCGCCGTAACTCGATAACCTCAAATGTTGTACCTCCACCACCCTCAGTAAATGGGTCAGACACAGGCAGTGCAACGGGAACAGGATCAGCTCGCGGCGTTTCTTCGACTGGCGCTTCGATCGGCACGGCGGTCGTTCCGCCGCCTCCCTCCGTCACTGGATCAGGTTCTGGTAACGGAGGGGGAGGGCGTAGCGGAACGTCGGCTGGCATGGAGAACGGCCTAGGGGATAACGTCGTTCAACCTCCTCCCTCGATGGGATCGGGCACCGGCCTTTCCGGCTCTGGCAGAAAGGGCATTGGACAGGGAGGCATCGGCGACCTCGGCTCCGTTCTCGCGCCGCCGAAAGGCGGAGGCGGGACCAGCGACAATTCTGGAGTGGTCCTCTCAGCTCAGCCCGGCTCGAGCGTGGGCAGGCCGGGTAGCGGCGGAAAGGGTGCACTGGCAATGTCGCCCGGAGGAGGAGATCAACCGGGCCTCGGCGGATCGGGCGGCGGGAGTGGAATAGGCCGGGGTGACGGCCCCGGCAGCGGCTTAACAGGAGAGAATTCCGGAGCAGGAAAATCCGGCACAGCTCGCGGATCGGACGCCAATGCCCGTGGAGGAATTTCGCCCACACCTGGTCCCGGCGGCGCAGGTACTGCTCTCTCGGGCAATCCCGCGGTCCCTGGCGTGGATGTTCGCGGCGGCAGCACCATCGTCACCCTGCCCAGCTTCGGTTCCGACGGCGGCGGTAATGCGCCCAGCCTTCCCGGCCGCTCCTCCGTAAAGCAGCAACAGGGACCGGCCATCACCATCGTTGCCACATCTCGCTCGGGCGGTGCATTCGATTTCTACGGCAAGCTTCCGGGCGACAATTACACCGTCTACGTCGACACGCAGATTGGCACTGCAGTGATGCAATTTGCCGAACTGAACCCCTCGGCTCACTCTCAAGCCGGATCACTCACCGGCCCAGCCGGCATTCGTACCAATCTGCCAGCCGACCTTCCGCGTGCTCGCGTGGTCGTCAAATGTGAACTCGACGCTTCCGGCAACCTCCGCAATCTGCAGGTCCTCGAACCCGGCCCCGCCGTCATGACCGCAAGAATCATGGCCGCCCTCCCCAGCTGGAAATTCCGCCCCGCCACGCGCGGCACGCAGCCCGTGGAAGTCAACGCCATCCTCGGCTTCAATATTGACACCAACGACCGCAACTAAGTCGCGCATACTCCTGAAAGACAAAACGGGAAGATACGAGGAACTCGTGCCGTTAGGACTCCCGAAACAGCCGCTTGCGCGCCTGAACGAAACTGACTGCTACTACGCCCCTACCCTCAACCGCGCCATCATGGCGTATGCCTTGCGAAACCAAACCCGCTCCCGCCGCCGCTGGTAGCCCGGCATGGTTGCCCGCTTGCCTAGAATTTTCTGCACCCACTGCCGCGCCTCATCAGCGCGCCCTTGCGCCAGCAAAAACTGCGCGTAGTTGTAATAGGTTTCCGAACTAGTGGAGATCTTCGTGGCCTGCTCAAAGGCTTTCGCGGCCTTCTCCGCCTGCCCAGTCTGCGCATACGCGTGGGCCACCAAACCAATGCCGCGATGAAAGTCATATGCCGGATCAGCCGCAATCACTCGTTCGAGATCCTGCACCGCCGCTGCAAAATCCCCTAACTCAACCTCGGCTACGCCTCGCCGGTAAAACGGATCCACTGAGTCCGTCCGCTGGGCGATCGACCGGTCATAACACTCGCGCGCCTTAGCAAAATCGCCGTCGTCCAGATACAGCAATCCCAGCTCTTCATAGTTCCCCGCTGATGGGTTATCGAAGATCGCCCGTTCCAGCTCCCGAATGCGGCGCCTCCGGGGAAATGCCTCAAACGATCCGCGCAACAATTGTGCATCCGGAATCACCTCCGCGACGATGTATATCAGGGCTCCCACCCATCCCAGAAAAAGAATCAGAAAAATCCAGTAAGTATCGGGACGCCGGCGGATGAAATGCACCACGGCGATGGCTTGCAGAACAAATCCCCAGCCGCCGAGAAAGAAGAGGAGCGATCCCATGGAAAGCGAAATATAACACGCCGCCTCAGCCACACTCCGCGGCCCATTGTTCCCCGTGCCGAAACTCTTCTGCGGCCTGTGCCGCTCATCCCGAATGCTAAAATAATATGTGCTGAAGCCTTTCAAGGTCCCAATTCGCCTGCTTGCCCTCGATATTGACGGCACCCTGCTGAATCCACAATTTCAGATTTCAGATGGCGATCTGGCTGCCCTTCGGCAGGCGCACGCCGCTGGCATCGAAATCGTCCTCGTCACGGGCCGCCGCCACACCTTCGCCCTTCCCATCGCCCAGCAACTCGGCTTTGATCTCTGGCTCGTAAGCTCCAACGGCGCCGTAACACGCTCGCTCACCGGAGAAACCTTCCATCGAGACCTGATGCCGCGAGAGACTTGCCTCGATCTATGCAGGGCCATGCAAGATTTCCGCAGTCACACCGTTCTTACTTTTGACAGAGAAACCAAGGGCGCAATCGTCCTCGAACACCTTGACGATCTAAATGCCAGCATCCGCCGCTGGCTCGAAAAGAACATGGCCTACATCGAGTTCGTGGTCCCCATGGAAAGCTCGCTCACAACCGATCCTGTCCAAATCATGTTCTGTGGCTCCATGGAGCGCATGGCCGATGCCCTTCGCTCGCTCGAGGACGCTGGCCTCGACAACCGCATCACCATCCTCCGCACCGAATACCCTGAGCGGGATCTCTCTATGATCGACGTGCTCAACCAGGGCTGCTCCAAAGGCCACGCCCTCGAGCGCTGGGCCGCGTACCGCGGCTTTCACCGCGATCAGGTCATGGCCATCGGTGACAACCACAACGATATAGAAATGCTTGAGTTCGCCGGCCATCCAGTTATCATGGGGAATGCCTGCGAGGAGCTTCGCGCCCGCGGCTGGAGCGTAACTCTGGGCAACGACCGCTGCGGCGTAGCCGCTGCACTAGAAAATGTGCTTTGAAAGGGCGCGGCACTCAATCGTGCCATGAGCTTTGAGCCTCTAAGGAAGCGGCCTGGAGTTACCAACTCGACGACGTGAAACAATTTTTCCAAGTCGCCGTGCTCTTCACTCTCCTTTCGGCTGCCGCTCTCGCCGCCGACTCCGCCGTCCTGCGCAACGGATTCTCCATTCGTCACGAACGCCGGCAGGTCATCGGTACCATCACTCGTCTTTACATCGGAGGCGACGATTCCAGCTTCGTCGACATCGCCACCGCCGAGATCGATCATTTCGAAGCCGCCTCCGACGACGCGCCTGCACCGGCTCCGAGGCATCAAGATCTCCCGCAACTTACTGCCACTCATCCCGTGGATATCGACGAAGTCATCAACACCGCCAGCGGAATTTACCGCCTCGATCCTGACCTGGTGAACAGCGTTATCCGCGCCGAGAGCGGATTCAAGGTTCGTGCGGTTTCTCCGAAAGGCGCGCAAGGGCTCATGCAGTTAATGCCTCAAACTGCCTCTCAGCTAGGCGTGCAGAATGCATTCGATCCTCAGGCCAATGTGGAGGGCGGTACGCGCTATCTTCGCGAACTGCTGGAGCGCTACAACTTCGATCTCATCAAAGCCCTGGCAGCCTACAACGCGGGTCCTCAGCGAGTCGAACAGTACAATGGCGTCCCGCCCTATTCCGAAACCAAGGCGTACGTTGCCCGCATCGTCCGGGACTTCAACAAAAAGAAACTTGCGCAGAAGGACGCGACTCACTCCGCGCCTAAGGCCACCGCGCCAACCATGAAAACCAGCGCGAAACAGAGCCCGGCATCCAGCCTTTCAGCGAACAAGAAACAAGCCCCAACTTCACAAATCGAGCCCAACGCAGCAACTTCCCGGTAGCCGAATCAATCGCCGCGCATCTATTTCAGAGCGTCGATCCCAGCCTGTGCACATTGCCCATCGTGCTCGCTGGTATCCCCAGAGACGCCGATCGCCCCCAGAATATGTCCATCCACAATCAGCGGTAGTCCGCCTTCCACCGGCACAGCTCCCTCTACAGCAAGCACGGGCAATCCTGCGTTGCCGGTGGTGAGCCGATCCTGAAACGCTTTTGTCGGACGCTTGAACAGGGCGGCTGACCGCGCTTTCTTGATCGCAAACGTCGCGCTGCCCATCTGTGTGTTGTCCATTTTTTCGTAGTAGATCAGCGTTCCGCCGGGATCGACAATGGCCACGACCATGTTCCAGTTATTCTTGCGAGCCTCGGCCATCGCCGCCGCTGAGATTTTCTTCGCATTCTCCAAACTCACAGGTAAGCCATACGGAGTTGGGGATTGCGCAAGCACGCCAACACATAGCTCCGCATAAACCACCATCAGAACAATTAACGATTTCACTTTTGACATATCTCTCCTTTTAAAATTCGACCGGGGTCGCCCAAACAAACCAAATCGGTGCGCACGAATCAGCACTCCGGGTTGCACATGATGACATGTCGGCGTTGGGGATGGTTTGACCCCCTCCCCGCCCTCATTTACCTTGAGTATGCCGTTTCCACTTCGCATTGCCAGGTTGTATCAGGCGAGGGTCGCGGCGAGGCTCTCCCTCTTCATGGACAAAAAGCGAATCGTGGCCAGCGCCGTGGTTTTCCTCATCCTGGCTGCTTTACTTTATCTGCAATACAGGCACTGGCAAAGTTTCGACTGGGGAACATTCTGGGCGCAGACCCATCGCATCAAGAAGTTCCACGTTCTCCACGCCATTGCGCTCATCTACATCGGATATTTCCTGCGCGCTGTGCGCTGGAAGATTTTTCTGCAGCCCGTCCGCCCCAAAACCACCATCGTCGACATGGTCTCTCCGACGCTGATTGGCTTCACAGGCCTCGCTCTTCTCGGCCGAGCAGGAGAGTTCATTCGACCTTACCTCATCGCTCGCCGCGCCGATCTTCCATTCTCTTCGCAGCTAGCCGTCTGGGCGGTTGAGCGCATCTTCGACATCGGCGCATTCACGCTTCTCATGGTGCTGGCGATTTTTCTGCCCAGCGCTCTGCCTGCAATCCCGCACCCCGAGTATTACGTCCGCTTCCGCGAAGGCGGATTCCTCCTAATCGCCCTGGTCGTCGGACTTACCGTAGGCGCCATCATCATCCGCCGTAGCGGCGACGCTGTCGCGCAATGGGTGGAATCTCGCTTCGCCCATCTCTCCTCGAACTTCGGCCACAAGCTGGCACAGAAAGTTCGCGAATTTGGCCGTGGCCTCGATACCATTCATGGCCCGCTCGCCATGCTCATGTTGACCGCAGTGTCGGTAGGGATGTGGTACGTCATCGCCCTCGCCTATCAGGAGGTCACCCACTCCTACGGCGTGCCTTCGCTCGAAATTCCGGTCTCGCAGCTGCTCATTCTGATGGGCGCCAGCATGGCCGGCTCCATGTTGCAATTGCCCGCCGTTGGCGGGGGCTCGCAGATGGCCACCATTGCCGTCCTTTCCACCGTCTTCGATGTCCCCCCGGAAATGGCCGCCAGTTGCGGCATCCTGCTCTGGCTCGTCACTTTCGCTGCAGTGATCCCCCTGGGCCTTGCCTTGGCCCACCATGAAAGACTGTCCCTGCGAAAGCTGTCTGAGGAGAGCCATCATGCAGAAGAGACCCCATATCCTGCCACTCGCGCTTCGACCTGAGATGATCGACTGCTCGACTATCTATCGCGCTCGCAAACCCCTGTTACAATTTCATTATTCATTCGGACACTGAAATTTTCGTTTTCCTTCTAGCAGCGCCATGAAATGTCCTTTTTGCGGATTTGCTGAAGATAAGGTAGTCGACTCCCGCGAGAGCAAGGAGGCGGAATCCATCCGCCGACGCCGCGAATGCCTGAAGTGCGGCAAGCGGTTTACCACCTACGAGCGTATCGACGAAATCCCGTACATGGTGGTCAAGAAAGACGGACGCCGCGAAAAGTTCGACCGCCAGAAAGTTCTCAACGGCTTGCTGCGCGCCTGCGAGAAGCGGCCCGTCCCCATCAGCAAACTCGAGCAGATCGTCAATGAAGCCGAATCCTTCGTCATCGAGTCGCAGGAGCGCGAGCGCAAGACCAGCGAACTCGGTGAGCTCATCATGAATCGCCTGCGGCGCTACGACAAGGTAGCCTATGTCCGTTTCGCCTCGGTCTACTTGGATTTCAAAGATGTCAAAGAATTCATGGACGAGTTGAGAGACTTGGTAAAAGCCAAGGAACCAGTCGAAATGAAGGTAAAGAAAAACGGTTAGTTGCCGATGGAAAGAATCAAAGAAGTGGTGAGTGAAACGCGATCGCTGGCCTGATCGGCGGGCAGTAACGAACCCATTCATCTTCCACCGGCCCAATCGCGATTCGTTTACCACTAGCCACTGATCACTAGTCACTGGCCACCGAAATTTATGACTCACCGAATCACTCTAATCCCCGGAGACGGCATCGGCCCGGAAGTCACCCAGGCCACAGTGCGCATTCTTGAAGCCACGGGTGTCAAGTTCGACTGGGAGACTTTCGCAGTCGGCGCCGACGCTTTCGAAAAGCATGGCGAATACATTCCCAAAGAAGCGCTTCAATCCATCGAGCGCACCCGCGTCGCACTCAAAGGTCCGGTGACAACGCCCGTGGGAGGCGGCTTCTCGAGCATCAACGTCGCCCTGCGCCAGAAGTTCGAGCTTTACGCCAACTTCCGTCCCATCAGGAATCTGCCGCACATTCCAACCAGATATCCGGACGTCGATCTCATCATCGTTCGCGAAAACACTGAAAGCCTGTACTCCGGCCTCGAACATGAAGTCGTCCCTGGCGTAGTCGAGAGCTTAAAAATCATCACGGAAAAAGCATCGACGCGTATCGCAAAGTTCGCTTTTGAATACGCGCGCAAAAATCAGCGTAAGAAAATTCACGCCATCCACAAAGCCAATATCATGAAGCTTTCCGACGGCCTCTTCCTTCGCTGCTGCCGCAACGTCGCTAAAGGATTTCCCGAAATCACTTACGGCGAGCACATTGTCGACAACACGTGCATGCAACTCGTCATGAACCCTTACCAGTACGACATGCTGGTCATGGAAAATCTCTACGGAGATATTCTCTCCGATCTTTGCGCCGCCTTCGTAGGCGGACTCGGCTTTGTCCCCAGCGCCAACCTCGGCGATAACTGCGCCATCTTTGAAGCGGTTCACGGCTCTGCGCCAGACATCGCAGGAAAGAATCTTGCCAATCCTACTGCGCTGCTGCGCTCTTCGTTGCTTATGCTGCGCCACCTCGGGGAGTTCGAAGCATCTACCCAAATCCGCAATGCCCTGGAGAAGGTCTATCGTCATCGCGAAAAATTGACCCAAGACATCGGTGGGCAAGCCGGCACATCGCAGTTCGCGGACGCCGTCATTGAGGAAATGGATGTCGCGAAAAGCGTCCCCGCGGCCGGACACATGGGGATTTAGGAGCAAGCGGCTTCGCTCCGGGGAAGGACCCGAACCTTTTATCGTGCCCTCCGAAATATCGCGCCCTCAGAAGATGCAACTCGCGTGGCCTTGGGTGTTGTGACGTTTACTAGTTCTTTCTCTATACTCAAGACCATTCACTCCTCACTCGGGGGCCTCACCGATCAAGTGAGGCAGAAAAGGGGCGTTATGAACCAACAGCGGACCTCAACCATCCTCGGCGCGCTGATGTGCATATTTCTTTTCTCGGCAGTCGCTGCCGCCCAGGGCGGCCAACTGGTAGCGGCGGAGTTCGGCGCCGGAGACCATCGTGCCGATGTGACTCAGCAGGTGCGTTCTTTCATGCACGACGGAATTTTGCAATTCGACGTCACCGATCAGACCTTTGGTGTCGATCCCGCTCGCCATCACATCAAGGAGCTTTTCATCCGCATCCGCCACTGGGACGGGAACGTCGAGGAGTTTCGTTTCCCAGAGTACGCTCACGTAAATCTCAACCTCGACCCAGATCGCGGCTACGAGTGGCATGACCGCGAACTGCACATCATGCGCGCCTTCTACGGCGGCGCGGGCCACTTCGTCGATGTCACCGAACTGCTGCGCAGCATGAAGCACGACGGCCGGGTGTTCCTTGTGGTCGATAATCGCAGCATGGGCGGCGACCCGGACTCTCACGTGCACAAAGTTTTGCGCGTTCTGTACTGGCATGAGGGACAGCGCCGGCAGATTGTCGTCCCGGAGCACGCCGAGTTGCGTCTGCCGTAACTCCCGGACTTCCTTACTCTTTCTGAACAAGGCGTGGCGAGACTAGTCGCGCCTTGTCATATTTCCATCAATTTCATTTCCACCATTGACTCTCGCCTCAGATGGTAGTAAATTCGGCCGTTCTGGGGAATCATAGGGGATGTTGAAGACAACGCGTCGTGTGGGGGTAGTTCTGTTTCAGCTGGGCGGGCCTGATACGCTGGCTGCGATAGAGCCTTTTCTTTATAACCTTTTCTGCGATCCCGACATTATCGACTTCCCTTTTGCTCGAATCGGCCGCAAGGCTCTCGCCAAGCTCATTTCGACTACTCGCGCTAGAAAAGTACAACATCATTACGCTGCCATCGGCGGCGGCTCGCCGATACGCCACTTCACCGAGCGCCAGGCGCTGGCTCTCGAGACCGAACTCGGTGCGCACGGCATCGATGCCCGCTGCTTCGTCGCCATGCGCTACTGGCATCCCTTTACCAGCGAGGCGATCGCCCAACTTCTCTCTTCCGGCTGTGATGAAATTGTTCTCCTCCCCCTGTATCCGCAATATTCATCCACCACCACGGGATCAAGCCTGAACGAATGGCAGCGCCACTTCCGCGGACATGCTCCCGTCCACCGCGTGAACAGTTTTTACCAGCATCCTGCTTACCTCGACGCGGTGATCGAAAAAATTGAACACGCTCTCTTGCGCTTTCCGGCACCCAATCGGGCCGAACTCGTCTTTAGCGCTCACAGCGTGCCCATGTCGATCATTGCCAAGGGCGATCCCTACCAGCACCAAATCGAAGAAACAGTTCAGCTCCTGAGGAACCGCGGCGGTTGGCCAAATCCGTACCGCCTGTGCTATCAGAGCAAGGTCGGCGCCAGCAAGTGGCTTCAGCCTTCCCTGCATCGCACATTGCACGATCTCTCCTCCGAGAAAAAGCGCGAAGTCTGCGTCGTGCCCATCGCCTTTGTCTCCGACCACGTTGAAACCTTGGGCGAGATCAATCATGAGGCCCGGGAAGAAGCCGAACGCCTCGGCATCACCCAATTCGAAATGAGCGGGGGTCTCAACGATTCGCCCAAGTTTATTTCCGCCCTGGGCCAGTTAGTGCGCGAGGCTCTCCACGAAACCGTACAGAGTCGCGCCGAAGCCCGCGCCGGCAGTCCGCGCTCGTTGTACCCAGAACTACTAACCGCGAGCGGACATTGAAATGGAGCAAGATGTAGTGCCAAAGAAACGAAATGTGAAAGCCCGGCGGGCAGTTATCGGATAGACACTGAATTCGTGGAATAAGTTCCGTAGGGACCGGCACCTTGATTCGCGGCGCCCCAACTCACCGAGGCGCTATCTTAATAGCAGGAGGGCACTCATGGCAGTTCCGGGCAACGATCCGTCGAATCCGACTACCGATCCGGCGAAACCCGCGCCGCGCGCTGAAGCTCCCAAGCAGGACGCCACAAAATACGTCGGTACTCCTGCCGTCGGCACCTCCAAGGCCGCTGCCTCGGCCGGGCTCTCCTCCTCCGGCCCCTCGAATACGGACATCGACCGCCGCCGCCGCAGGCTGGTCTGGGTTGGCGTCACGGCGTTTCTCACTGCATGGTTTCTCGCCTTCTTCCGCTTCTTTCTTCCTCGCACTCTCTTCGAACCAAACACCGTATTCAAAATCGGCTACCCCTCGGAGTTCACTCTTGGAGTCGACACCAAGTTTCAGCAGAAATACCGCATTTGGGTCGATCGGACTCCCGACCGGCTGTTTGTCATCTACGCGCGCTGTACCCATCTCGGCTGCACCCCTGACTGGAAGCCCGCCGAGAACAAGTTCAAGTGCCCTTGCCACGGCAGCGGCTACGACAGCGAAGGCATCAACTTTGAGGGTCCCGCTCCACGGCCCATGGATCGCGCCAATGTTCAACTCGCTCCCGACGGCCAGATTATCGTCGATACTTCGCGTCTCTACCAATGGCCGAAGGGACAGCCTTCGCACTTCAACGATCCCGGAGCATTCTTGACCGGCGTGTAAACGAAGCACTTATCGCGGACGCTTTCGCCCGCATGCAGTCGCTAGAACGAAACTTCAGGACTCATCTATGGCAGACGAAACGAACGGTAAAAACGGCAAAGTGGGATTAGTTGATCGGGTCAAGGACGACATTCAGGCAATGAAGGTCGATATCCCCACCAAGGCAAAGGAACAGATCGAAGGCCTGAAGGATCCGACCAAAACCCAGGTCTACACCTCGATTTTCCGCCACAAGCACGACGACACTCCGCGCAACCGCGCTCTCGGCGTGCTGTCCAACGTCTTCCTTCACCTGCATCCCGCAAAGATCAATCGCGATGCGGTGCGTTACAGCTATACCTGGGGCATGGGCGGCATCACGTTTTTTCTTTTCATCATCCTCACCTACACTGGCGTGCTGCTGATGTTCTACTACCACCCCAGCAAGGTGCAGGCGTTCCGCGACGTGCTCTACCTTGAGCACGATGTCCCCTTCGGAAAAATTCTTCGCAACATGCACCGCTGGGCCGCTCACCTGATGGTGATCGGCGTATGGCTGCACATGTTCCGCGTATTTTTGACCGGCTCGTATAAAAAACCGCGCGAATTCAACTGGAATATCGGCGTACTTTTACTGGTGTTCACCCTGCTGCTCTCGTTCACTGGATATTTGCTGCCCGACGATCAACTCGGATTCTGGGCCGTCACGGTCGGCACCAACATGGCGCGAGCCACGCCGCTTCTGGGCCACGAAGGCCCTTTCGGCTCCATGCTCGGCATGACTCCGTACAACGACGTCCGTTTCGGCCTGCTCGGCGGCTCGATCGTCGACGCGAACGCCCTGCTGCGTTCCTATATCTGGCACTGCATCGGCATTCCAATCGTTGCCTCGATCCTGATGATCGTTCATTTCTGGCGCGTACGGAAAGACGGAGGAATCTCCGGCCCGGCCCCGGTCATGCTCGAAGCTGAAGCCGACAAACCGAGAAGGGGTCCGAAAGCGGCGGGAGAGTAGCGGCCTCAAGCAAAAGCAGGCTCCTCACCGGGCTTTCAACCCGGTCCGGAATGACAAGAATCATTTTGAGCAGTAAACACGAGAACAATTATGGACTGGCGACAACTTTGGGAAATCTGCTCTGCACCAGACAACGTGCCGATCGTTGGCCTCATCCCCCTCCTGGCGTTTTACATCTATCTCGCCTGGAAGCAGGCTCACGCCAACGACGTGCTCATCGAGCAACTCGAAGGTGACGCCGCACTTGCCAAAACCCATCACCGCAAAACCTGGCCCTTCAAGTCCGGCTGGCAAAAAGAAGTTCATGTCTGGCCCTTCTTGCTGCGCATAGAATTTCTCGCCGCCATCATCGTCACCATCATCCTGATGGTTTGGTCCATCACGCTCAACGCCCCGCTCGAAGAACCCGCCAATCCCAACCTCACGATGAATCCCGCGAAGGCTCCGTGGTATTTCCTCGGCCTCCAGGAAATGCTCGTCTACTTCGACCCGTGGATCGCAGGCGTCGTCATGCCCACCATGATCATTATCGGCCTCATGGTCATTCCATATATAGATACCAACCCGCTCGGCAGCGGTTACTACACCTGGAAGCAGCGCAAATTTTCCATCGGCACATTTCTCTTCGGCTTCGTCATTCTCTGGATCGCGATGATCATCATCGGTACCTTCATCCGAGGCCCTGGATGGCAATGGTTCTGGCCGGGCCAAACCTGGGATCACAATCGTCTGATCTACGAAGTGAACCGCGACTTGCCCGATATTTTCGGCATCACGTCGAACATGGCGAAAGCCATCTTTGGCGCGATCATCGTGGGCGGCTATTACATCCTCGGCGGATTCATCGTCTATTCGCTTTTCCGCCGTTACATGGGAAAAGACTTCAAGCGTATGAGCTTGCTGCAATTTTCCATCACACAATTTTTGTTACTAAGCATGGTGGCGCTCCCGCTGAAAATGGCCCTGCGCCTCCTGTGGCACATCAAGTATGTGTGGATAACGCCATGGTTCAACATTTGAATAACTGATTTTTAGTCTGTCATCCTGAGCGGAGCATGATCGCCCAAAGGGCGATCATGCGGAGTCGAAGGATCCCTAGAATCGAGCACGTCATACGAGCGTATGGATTCCTCGCTTCGCGAGGAATGACAAACAGCAGGACAGAGTTTCACGGAGGACGCGCGGTGCCTGAACAACCCAACCTCGAGCAGGACCCGATTACAACCAAGTCGTACGCCGCCTACTATCTCATCGCGACCGTAATTCTTATGGCGACGTTGTTCTGGGCCTTGTGGGACGAAGCATGGGGCCAGCGTCCCTGGAAAGCCTTCCAGGAGCACTGGAAGGATCGCTACAGCGCTTTCCTCAATACTTCGCGCTCAAAGTCGGCGACGTCGGAAAAAGATGCCGAACAAAATTCCGATTACAACGCACTCAAGCAGGCATACGAAAAAACTTATCAGGACTCCAAGCCACAAGCCGACGAGGCCCGCAAAAAACTCGACGACGCCAGCGCCCGTCTACTTGCTGTGCAAAGCGTGTTCACCGACCGCCGCGCGTACGTGAATGCCCTGACCTACGAGCTCGAAACCAGTACCAGCGATTCCGCCAAAGCCAGCAAGCGCGACGAGATCAAGAAATATAAAGACGAACAAGCCACCGTCGAATTCCCCGACGGCACCAGGCAGAAATTCAACTTCCCGCAACTCGAAGAGAAATACAACGAGATTCGCGACGAGCGCACCAAGCTCAGCCTCGATCTCGGCGAAGTCCTCAAACCCGTCACCGCCGCCAAGGCAAAGATGGACGACTACGTCACCGACCACATGGTCGACCTCACGCCGCAGCAAATCGATGGCCTCAAGCGCAAGGTCGCAGATTGGGACCCAAAGATCGTCCAGATCAACGTGGCCGACGCCAACATCGTCGACCGCTGCGAGTCCTGCCACCTGAACACGCGCGAGCTGCTGAAAATTACTCCCGTCTCGATGACGTCCAAAGGCGAGAAGAAGCCCGACCAATACGCCAACGCCCTCGTCAGCCATCCCGAGCCCGAGCTTTTGCAGATTCACGACCCCGAAAAGTTTGGATGCTCCCCCTGTCATCAGGGCAACGGCCGCGC
>Ga0210401_10002865_pt1 | contig 18750 bp, 17 predicted proteins | sample IncBWH32MmetaG_FD_150866 | JGI IMG/M metagenome (GOLD analysis project Ga0210401, IMG submission 150866) | Forest soil microbial communities from Barre Woods Harvard Forest LTER site, Petersham, Massachusetts, United States - Inc-BW-H-32-M | ecosystem: Environmental > Terrestrial > Soil >... | reverse complement strand
TGCAGGGTTCCCGCGTTGCGGCCCATCTCCACTTTGGCAACCGCGCCCTTCTTCAGCTCAACCCCGGCTTCGCATCCGGCGTCGCAAATTGTGCGTCCCAGAAATTCACTCAGGTTGGGATTGTGTCCAACCACCATAATGGCTTCCTGTTTGGCGTACTTCTCCAGCAACCGCCGGAAGTCCGCATAGGTCGCGCCCGGGCGAAGCGCATCCTCCAATTGTAGCTTGCCCTCATAGCTCAACTCGTTCCCCACCAGTGACGCCGTCTGCGCCGATCGCTTCAGCGGGCTTGAAATCATCGCATCCACCTGCACATCCAATGCTGCCAGCGTCCGGCCCACCGTTCCGCACTGTTCGATCCCCTCTTTATCCAGCGCCCGCCTTTCGTCCCGCTTGAGGTTGCTCATACTCTGGCCGGCATTGGCATGACGCAGGAAATAGATGATCATCTCTGGTTAACGTTCCTTTCCCGCTGGCGTTCTTCTTCCCTTGAACGCAGGCGACGCCGGAATCGAATCGAGGTCCTGCTTCCCTTCCGCTAAACGCAGAAAGAACTCCTGAACGTTGAAAGTACCCGACGCTTTCCGCTTCCCCTGCGCCTGCCACGTTCGGACATAAGAACCGTCCTTCTGCAGAATCCGTGACTTCACGTTGTCCGCCAGATAGGCCTCGAGAATCTCCTGATGGATCCGTTCCCGCAGTAATTCATCCTTCACCGGAAAAACCACTTCCACACGTTCGTATAGATTGCGCGGCATCCAGTCCGCACTGCCTACATAAGTCTCTTCCTGGCCGCCATTCCCGAAATAATAGATTCGGCTGTGTTCCAGAAAGCGCCCCACAATGCTGCGCACCCGAATGTGATCGCTCACCCCGCGCACTCCCGGACGCAGCGCGCAAATCCCGCGCACGATCAAATCAATCTTCACGCCCGCCTGCGACGCCTGATACAGCGCCATAATGATGTTCCTATCCAGCAGCGCATTCATTTTCGCGATGATGCGTGCCGGCCGCCCGTGCCGCGCATGTTCCGTCTCGCGGGCAATCAACGCCAGAAAATGTTCCGCCAGGTTCAACGGCGCCACCAGCAGCGGATCATAATTGGGATGCTCGGCATAAGCCGTCAGGAAACTGAACACATCGTGCACCGCGCCGGTAATCTGCGGGTCAGCCGTCAGCAAACTCAAATCAGTGTAGATTCGTGCCGTGGTCGCGTTGTAGTTCCCTGATCCCAGATGCGCATAGCGCCGCGTCACCCCATCGGGATCGCGCCGCACCAGCAGAGACAATTTGCAATGGGTCTTCAAGCCCACCAGGCCGTGAAACACCTGCACACCCGCATCTTCCAGATCTCTTGCCCAGCGGATGTTCGAGGCCTCATCGAAACGGGCCTTCAATTCCACCACCGCCGTGACTTCTTTCTTCGCAGCCGCCGCCATCAGTGACGGCACAATCAGCGAGTGCTCGCTGGTGCGGTAAAGCGTCTGCTTGATCGAAAGTACCAGCGGATCTTCAACCGCCGACTCGATAAAGGAGACCACCGCATCGTAGGAGTCAAAGGGATGATGCAGCAACACGTCATGTCGCCGCAGTTCCTCAAACAGGTCCTGTGATTTCGCCGTGAGTCGCAGTTCCCGCGGATTGAAAGTCTTGAACTTCAGCTCCGGATGCTCCGTCTGTTCGTAAATATTGAATAGCCGCGAAAGATTTACCGGGCCGTTCACCGGGAACACTTGCCACGGTTCCAGCTCGAAGTTCGTCCGCAGCCGCTCAATGATCTCCGGATCAGCGTCCGACTCAATCTCCAGCCGCACCGCGTCGCCCTTGCGCCGGTTGTGTAGTTCGGTGCGTACCGATTCCAGGAGATTCCGCGACTCCTCCTCCGCCAGATAAAGATTACTGTTGCGTGTCACCCGGAATGCCGCCGCTGACACAATGTCATAACCGTGATACATGCGCGAAGCGTGGTGCGCTACCAGGTCCGCCAGGAAGATGAAATCCGCCGTGTTCTCCGAAGGCAGGCGAACCAGTCGCGGCAGCGCCCTTGGTACCGTAACAACCCCGGTATACGTCATCGAAGCCCGCCGCCGCCGCCGCAGCAGGAACGCCACGCACAGCGCCTTGTTGATCACTCGCGGAAAAGGATGCGCCGGATCCACCGTCACCGGCGTCAGCAACAGGTCCAGCTCGCGCTCGCAATACTGATCCACGAACTCGCGCGCACGGGCGTCCAGTTCATGCAGCCCTAACACCCGTATTCCGCTCTCCGCCAGCAGCGGCCGCAACTGCTCGTTCCAGCAGCGGTACTGGTCGTCCACCAGTTCGTGAGTTTCCCGCGACACGACGTCGCGTTCCTCAAGCAGCGTCAACCCGTCCGGGCCGGCTTCGGTATAGCCGTCTTCGATCTGCTGCACCAGTCCCGCCACCCGCACTTCGAAGAATTCATCGAGGTTGCTCGCGGTGATGGCCAGAAATTTCAGTCGTTCGAGCGCCGGATTCCCAGCGTCCTCCGCTTCCTCCAGCACCCGCCGGTTAAATGCCAGCCAGGAAGCTTCGCGGTTTATGTAGTTGGCCGAATTGTCGAGCGAGGGACGAACCATATTCCGGGCGTTTCAATCAGGAAGTTGAAGCAGTCGTTCTGTCACTTGCCGGCTGGCGCAGTCGCGGGACCGCTGAGCTCGGGTTTTGTCACCGCAGCCTTGGTGAAGGTGAAACTCATCTCCGTCCCGCCCGGCCGCTTCAGCACCAGGTGTCGACCGTCGATTCTGGCCTGGACCGCTGAACCCACCGTCCAGTCCTCAGGTAAGCTATCACTCGCGTGCATCGGCGTGTAGCGCCCAAAATATACCTTATCTTTGATCTGCACCGAGATTTCGTAATAGGGGTCGTTCTGCGTGATCGGCGTATCCACCTGATAATACAAGACCCGAGTGGTGGTTTTCTGCTGAATATCTACAATCGTACCGTCGGCATACTGCTTTTTCGCCGCTGCCCCCAGAAATAGAACCGTCGCCAGAATGACTCCCGTGGCTTTCAGCATCCTCATGTGTTCCCATTCTACCGCCTAACAAAAATGAGCGCCAACCTTCCGGCTGGCGCTCGTAAGCCATCTTTTGCGAACCGCTTTACGGCAGGTAGTACCGGAACGAGGTGAACAGCATGTTCTCCGTCGCGTTCGGACTGCCTCCCGTGCCCGCCCAGATGTTGCGGTCAATATAGGAATACTGCGGTCCCCATTGCAGCGTCCCTTTCGGTCCCTTGTAGAAGCGATACCAGAACCCGATCGTTCCTTCCATGATGACCCGGGTATCGCCGTTGCAATTCTTCAAGCTGCCGGGGTTATATCCGACAGTGAGAGGCGTTCCCAACGAGCCCGGAACCGGAATGCTGCTGGTGCCCGTAGTTCCACCGGGTGTCGGGGCCGGTGTCACCACTGTGGTCGAAGTCGAAGCTGGCACCACCTCGGAGTTACAACCCGAGTTATTGAACAGAGTGGATCCATATCCAACTTTTCCACCGTTGAACGTAATTCTGTCCTCATACTCGGCGCCGTAATTGAGGTACACGTCCAACTTCTTTACGTGATATTCCAGTGTTCCTAACGCCTGATAGTTGGTTACTGGCGTCAGCAGTCCAGCAGGGTTCACAACCAGGTCGGGAAGCTGCGACGAACCGTAGCGCCCTACCCCTGAACCGCCCAGAAAGTGGATCCCAACGTCATATTTCTTGGCGATCGTCCAGCGCGCGTTGGCTCCTGCTCCGCCTCCGACTGCGTTGTTGTTGTAGGCTCCGGCGGCGGACGGTTTCGCCAGCGTCGCTCCCGGATAAATTCGGTCACGGAAGTCCCGGATGATTCCGAATACTTCGTAGTGTCCGAATCCTGGCTCAAACGCAATCTTGCCGATGAAATCAGGAGTCGCATTGTAAGAGTAGTTGGTCGTGCCGTTGTACAGGCCGCCTCCCGCGCCCTGACCTCCGATCAGGAAGTTGTTACTGGCGCCGTGGCCACCCAGTATGATTTGAGCGTCTTCAATCGAGCCGCCTACCCACACCTTGTCGCCAATTTTTTTCGTCACGCGGAATCCATACTGCCGCGTCCAGCTGAACCCCACGCTGTAATCCGGGTCTATCGTCATCGGCAACGCTTCGCTGCGATTGTCCAGTCCCTTCCTGGTTTCCGTCACCAGACTCCACATCTGCCCGCCGGTGAAAGTCCAGCCGCTACTCAAGGCAGCCTGGCCCCATGTTTGCCGCTGCCGCAGCACATAGCTGTTGCTCTGGTTATTATTCGAGGTCACGCCCGTGCCCAGGAAGTCCGCCTCCACGTAACCGCGCATGGTGAAATTACTCACCGCCCCTTCCGCCAGGAACCCGACCCGCGACTGTCGTCCGGAACCGAAGAATTCGCTTATATGGCTCTGGTCCGCTCCGTTGAATGGAATCGCGTTAAACTGCGTGTTGATGTCCCCGCCGGTGGCATGCGACCGCCACACCGATTCTGCCGCCAGGAAACCGACCGGCGTGATCGTGATGCCCTTGTAATGCAGCGCCGTCGGATTCTCCAGACTCGATTGAATGTTTTTCTGGGTTTCCTGCAGACTCAGCGCCGCATTGGTGGCGTTTTGCTTGATGTCCGTAACATCGGTTTTCAGGTCTGACACCGCCTGCTGCTGCTGACTCGCTTGTTGCGCCGCCTGGTCCGCTTTGGCCTGGGCCGCAGACGCCGCTGCTTGCGCTTGCTGCATTTGCTGCTGCGCCTGCTGCAGGGCTGCATCCCTCCTCTGCATTTCGGCTCGTAGCTGCTGAATCTGTTGTTGTTGTGCAGCCAGGGCGTCTTTCAACTGCTGCACGTCTTCAGCCGAAACCGGCCCTGTCTTGGTTGTTGTTTTTTTCTTCGCCGGGGCAGTCTGCGCCAGCGAGCTTGCTGCCATAAGCAGAACTACGCACCACCTGAGAACGAACCTCATCTTCTCTCCTTTTGCCTCTTGAGACGGAGGCCTACCTGTTTTGCAACGGATTCGACTCCGACTACTGCACCTGTTTGATCTCGGCCTTCACCTTCGTCGCCACCGATTCCGGCAGCGGTGCATAGGCCAACTCTGCCGTCATCTTTTGCCCCTCACCCACCATCCAGTTCAGAAAGTCCGCCAGGATTTTTCCCTTGGCGGCATCTTTCGATTGCGCCGGAATCAGCAGCCAGGTGAAACTGGAAATGGGATATGCGTCCTTGCCGGGCGCATTGGTGATCGAAACCCGGAAGTCGGCCGGCATGCTCTTCACCGACGCCGCTGCCGCCGTCACGCTGTCCAGGCTGGCCTTAACGAAACTCCCCGCCGCGTTCTTGACCACCCCGTAGGAGATTTTGTTTTCGATGGCGTAAATCAACTCGATATAACCAATCGAACCCTGCATCTGCCGGATCATCCCGGCTACTCCCTCGTTCCCCTTGCCCCCGAGGCCGACCGGCCACTTCACTGAAGTCCCCTTGCCTACCTGGCTCTGCCACTCTGAACTGACCTTCGACAGGTAATCCGTCCAGATGTAGGTCGTCCCGCTGCCATCCGAGCGATGGATCACAATGATCGGCTGGTTGGGCAGGTTTACGCCCGCATTCACCTTGGCGATCTCAGGATCGTTCCACGAGGTAATCTTCCCCAGAAAAATGCCCGCCAGAGCTTCTGGTGTGAATTTCAATTCTGTACTGACACCCGGAATGTTATAAGCAGGAACATTCGCTCCCAGCACTGTGGGAACGTGCAGGATCTTGGTCTTCGCCTGCGCCAATTGCTCGTCGGTCATGGGGCCGTCACTGGCGCCGAAATCCACCGTCCCCGCCAGCACCTGGCGAATGCCTCCTCCACTTCCGATTGATTGATAGTTGATCTGAATGTCCGGATGCGCCTTGTGATACTCACTGAACCACTTCGAGTACATCGGATAAGGGAAAGTTGCGCCCGCCCCATTCAACGTGGTCTGCGCACAAGCGGGTACCGCTAGAGCCAGACACAACAGCGCAATTCGACGTAACACTCGGCGAGTCCTCCATGGGTGATTTGTTAGTACGCTCGTTTCTACGGCGGGAATGTTACAGGATGGTTACAACGCGATGAATTTCTGATAAATCAGCCCGCGATGCCTTCTGGATTTGGTCCCTGCGAATCGCTGGCTCAGCTTTGGTCTTCTTTGTGACTTCGGGTCTCTGTGGCGAAGGTTTCGCGGATCCACGCGATCGGTGGCGGCTTTTTTGGTTCAGCGCTGCGCGTCCAGCCGGCTGATCTCTCGCGCAAACAGCGGGTTCTGCGGAAAGTCATTCTGCAATGCCAGCAGAATTTCACGCGCCCGCGGCTTGTCTTTCTCGCGAACATACGCGATTGCAAGCAGGATTCGAGCAAACGGCGCCAGATATTGCCCGCGGTCGGCGGTGACCTGCAGCTCTCGCATTCCAGCCTGCTTGTCTCCTGAGACTCCCCCCAGACGCACCAGCCAGCGCACCGGCGCTGACATGCTACCCACAATGTATTGACTGACGCCCGTCGCCAGATGCGCGTCATAGCAGTTCGGATCCACCACCAGCAACTGCTGCGCCCAGCCCGTCGCCTGTTTGGTAAAGTGCAGCGACGCCAGGTTGTGCTTCTCAATCAGCGCCGCATAATCTGCCCGCAACCCCGAAGCCATGGTCATGGCGAACAGGGCATCACGATTCTTGGCGTCTTTGCCCAGCCGGGCCAGGGCCCCGTTCTCCGCCCGATCAAGCGCGGCGTTGAAGCGGTCTCGCAGCCCCGGATCAGCCGCAAATTGCTGGCGTTTCTCGAACGCCTTGTCATCCTGGTAAAACTGCGCTTCCAGCACTCCCAGCCGATTGAATTCCGAGAACAGCAGCGCGGCAGCTTCACAAGCTGGCCCCATGGGATTGTCGGGATATTGCTGCTGCCAGGCGGCGAAGGCCTGGTGAGCATGATCGAAATCCAGGTCATAGAGGAACTGAAATCCGCTGTCGAGTGAAACCACAACCGGGGGCGGCTCCGCCGCCACCGTACTTCCGAACCAGCCGACCAGCAATCCCGCCAGTAGTATCGCTCCCCGCATAAGCACGTCCTGCCCAGTTTAGATGACCCGGTGGACTTATGCATCCACTTGATTTGCAAAAAGATTGTTAAAGCCGCTGCTGTCCTCTGTGGTAAAGCCTTTAAGATTAGCTTTCTCCTGTTTGACCTCCCCGCAGCCCTTTGTTAGCGTGGTAGGTTCCTTCTTCACAGCCTGTCTTGCGTGCATCTTGGGAAGGGCACGGCCTCGGCCGTCCCGCCTGGAATCGAACTAAGACAGGGCTTTAGCCCCTGTGCGTACTCGCACAGAAACGAGATCCTTATGTCCCTGAAATTCCGCGGCGTTGACTTCATCGGCTTCGACGCTCTTCTCACTGAAGACGAACTCCTGGTCCGCGATACTTCGCGCAAGTTCATCGAAGACAACCTCATTCCCATCATCGAGGAGTGCAACCGCGCCGGCCGCTTCCCCCGCGAACTGGTGAAACCCATGGCCGATCTCGGCTTCTTCGGCGCCAGCCTCAAAGGCTACGGCTGCGCCGGAATGTCCAACGTCGAATACGGCTTAGTGATGCAAGAGATGGAACGCGGCGACTCCGGCGTCCGTTCCTTCGTAAGCGTCCAGTCCGCTCTGGTCATGTACCCCATCTACGCCTTCGGCAGCGACGAGCAAAAACAAACCTGGCTCCCCGCCCTGCAAAGCGGCGAAAAGCTGGGCTGCTTCGGCCTCACCGAACCCGACTTCGGCTCCAACCCCGGCGGCATGCGCACCCGCGCCCGCAAACTCGGCAAAGAGTACATCCTCAATGGCGAAAAGATGTGGATCACGTCCGGCTCCATCGCTAACGTCGCGGTAATCTGGGCCAAGGTCGAAGACGAAGACAACAAAATCCGCGGCTTCCTGGTTGAGACCGATCGCCCCGGCTTCAAAGCCGAAGACATCCACGGCAAATGGTCGCTGCGCGCCTCAGTGACGTCGGGCTTGTCGATGCAAGACGTCCACATCCCCGAGTCGAATCTGCTGCCGAAAAGTGGCGGCCTGAAGTCCCCGTTAATGTGCCTCAATCAGGCCCGTTACGGAATCGCCTGGGGAGCCTTGGGCGCAGCCATGTCCTGCTACGATTGCGCTTTGCAGTATTCGTTACTGCGTAAACAGTTCCACGATAAACCCATTGCCTCTCATCAACTTGTACAAGAAAAGCTCACCTGGATGATTAATGAGATCACCAAGGGCCAATTGCTGGTTCTTCAGGTGGGAAGACTAAAAGATAAAGACAAGGCCGGCGCCCAACACATCTCCATGGCCAAGCGAAATAACGTCTGGATGGCCCTCGAATGCGCCCGCATGTCCCGCGACATTCTAGGCGCCAACGGGGTAGCCGACGAATACCCGCTCATGCGCCATATGATGAACCTGGAGTCAGTAAAGACCTACGAGGGCACTCACGACATCCACACCCTGATCATCGGCCAGAGTGTCACCGGGGTGGATGCGTTCTGATGGCACGAAAGCAACGAGGAATTTACGGAGGTCGCCAAACTTGGCCTTGAATATCTTAAGGTCCTGGTTTGGCCGATCACTGTCGTAAGTCACTTCTGACCAGACGCAGCTAGCCCAAAAGATCTTCAACGTGTGCAACCAAGCGATGCATGGGCGTTTTGTATCGCGAGAAGAGGCAGAGGAAGTAATTAAGGCTGCTGAGGTTCTCTTCGGGCATTATCTCGCGTGGTTGAGTTGGGGATTCGACGACGATTGGAAGCCTAAGCAATAACGCACCTTCGCGCCCTGGATCACACCTGCATGTGCCTCCGTCCGATTCTGCCGATATGCGTATCATGCGACGCACGCAAGTCGATGCAGAATACGCAACCCTCCTCGCCAAAACTCTTCCCGCCGTCATCCGCAGCGAGAAAGAGAACAACCACTACACCGCCCTGCTCGAAGAACTCGACCGCAAGGGATCAAAACTGAGCGCTGCCGAGCAACGCCTTGCAGAGCTTCTTACCCTGCTGATTGAAGACTTCGAAGAGCGTCACTACGCGCTTAAGCCCGCCACTCCCATCGCCGCGCTGGAAGAACTCATGGCGTCCAATGAACTTCATCAAAAAGACCTGCTGGACGTCTTTGGCACTCCCAGCATCGTCTCCGAAGTCCTGAGTGGAAAGCGTAAACTCACCACCGAACACATCCGCAAGCTCAGCCGCCGCTTTCACGTGTCGCCGGAAGTGTTTTTCTGGATCAACCCGCGTATCCGATCGAACCCAGCGGCGACTGGTCTTATCGCAAACTGGAGCTACCCCGTTCGAACGTGAAGCAGCGATAAATTTGGACTGGAGCAGCGGTAGTGGTACTCTGGCACACACCAACAAGCCCCGGGTCAGGACAGAAAGCCAGTACATGAGGTTTTACCATGAGCGCCTCTTGCTTCCGCTTGGCATTTCCCGCATTATTCATCACGCTGTCACTCGGCTGCGGCCGTTCGTCAACAAGTCAAGTCCCCGGGGATGCTGGTCCCGGTGAGGCCGCCGTGACGATTTCGGGCGATGCTTCTGCGTGCGCCATAACCGTCACGAATCCGCAGGTTACTGGCCAACTTAAGGACCCGGTGATCCGCGTGCAATGGTTTGGCGCGAGCGAGAAAATCTCCTTCGTTTCAAATAACAATCGTTCTTACCAGGTGACTTTCTCCGCGGTTAAGCCCTCGCCGCTAGAGGCTCCCAACCCGTTTACCGTCTCCTCCAGCACAACCCAGCCGTATTCCATCACCTTGTCCGCCTGGTGGCACGGAGTAACCACTCCCCTCCCGGCGCAGGGCATCACCGGCTACACTTACGATTTTGTGGCTACCGACGCCGCGAATGGCGTGCACTGCGATCCAACCATCCACGTCACCAAATAACACCTAATTCACGCTCAACAACGCGCGCAACCTGGCATCATTCTTTAAATGATCGAAATCCGGCGTGTCCCGCACCACATTCCGCGGATACCCCAAGTCCACTGCCTCCTTCAGGAATTTGACTGTGGTCTCGCTATCCCCAAAGTGGTTATAAAGAATGGCCGCGCGGAAACGCACATCCGGATCCTTCGGCGCCGCCGCCAGCGCCCGCTGAAGGTCCGCCAATGCAGCCGCCTTATTGCCTAGGATCGCCTTGTAGTCGGCCACGCACGATAGTGCCAGCGCATCCCGAGGATTCACCTCGATCTTCGAATTCGCCAGCTCAATCGCCCTCTGATACGCCTGCAAAGCCTCCAGCCTGCGCGACGGGATCTGGTACAATGCGTCCCCCAAATTCCCCTGGTTCTGCCAGTCCTTGTCGTCCAGTCTTACCGCCGTCTGGAAAGTAGCTGCGGCATTTTCAAAATCGTGCAACAAGAAATACGAATAGCCAAGATTTCCATAAGACTCGAAATCCGGACGCAGTCCGATCGAAACCTTAAGCGCCGCAATCGACGCCGGATAATGCCCCAGGAACTGTTCCATCGCGCCCAGATTGGAGTATCCCCGGTAATTCTCCGGGGCAAGCTCCGTGACTTTGCGGAACATCTCCGCAGCATCGCCATATCGCGCCTGGGTATAAAAGAACACTCCCAACCCGCTGTAGCCAGCCCAGTAGTTGGGACGCATGGCAATCGCGGTACGATAAGCTTCTTCGGCGGCAGTGCTGTTCCCCAGCTTTTGATAGGCATCTGCCAGTTCTCTCAGGGTTTCATCGCTGTTTTTATTTAACTCGAGCGAATGTTGGAATTCCTTGACGGCATCTTCATACTGGCCTTTTACGAAGTAGACGCGCCCCAGACAAGTGTGCCCCTCCGCCAGTTCGGGTGCGAGCGCGAGCGCTTCTTGGCAATTGCTGCCCGCCTTGTCCAGCCACTCCTTGCCTCGGTTCCTTTGTTCGAAACCCGTAGTGTAAGAGGCGCCCAGACCGGCATACGCCGGCGCGTACTTTCCATCCACCTGCAGCGCGCGTTCAAACTGGACGATTGCGCTGTCGATGTTTTCTGGTTTCTCATACTCCTGCAGATACCCTCGGCCACGAAGATAAAAGTCATACGCGCCGGCTTGCGTATCCTGCCGCGCATCCAGCAAATGTCTTTGCTCAGGCTTGATCACGACCGACAACATATCCAGCAGTTCATTCACGAACCGGTCCTGCAAAGCGAAAATCTCATCCGCTTGCCCGGTCAGGGTACGGGCGGCGATCTGCCGGTGCGTTTTCGCATCCACAACGCTACAGTTAATCCGGATCAGTGTCCCCGACTGCTGCAAGCTGCCTTCGAGCACCAGGTCGGTGCCAAATTCGCGTCGCGCCTGTTCAGCATTTTTCACTCCGCCGGCGATTAATTCGCGGGCGGATACCAGTTGCATGTGACCGCTGGCACTCGCCTGCACCAGTTTCGCGGTTACTGTTTCAGTCAGCCCCAGTCCCAGCGCATGGCTAGCGGAGTCATTATCCACCGACTCGAAAGGCAGCACCGCGATCACCCGGTCGTGAACCGCCGGTTGTCCCGCGCGAAGAACGCGCATCACCCACACCGAAGATACGGCCAGAAGCACAAGCAGCGCCGGAATCCACAGAATCTTCCGTTGAGACGCACGCAAACCGAAGCGAGTGAGATCAACATAAGCGCCACTCTTCCCTTTCCCCCCGCCTGCCAACTCGACCAAGTCGCTCGCCATCTCATTGGCTGACTGGTAGCGGTCCTCAGGCCTTTTGCAAAGCGCCTTCAAGATTGCGCCTTCAAATCCTTTGCTGAGGTTCCCCTTCAACGATCGTGGTGCCACCGGCTGCTGGTGAAGAATCGCGGTGATCAGCTGGGTTCCCGACGCATCCCCAAACGCTCGACGCCCGGTGGTCATCTCGTATAAAACTGCACCCGCGGCCCACAAATCAGTACGCGCATCCACTGTTGCGCCTTGGAGCTGTTCCGGCGCCATGTACGCAGGGGTACCGGCATACTGAAACGCAGCCGTCAGCGTCGAAGCCATCCCCTTTTCTCGATCGCGGTCCAGCAGTAGCGCCAGCCCGAAATCCAGAATCATCAATTGTCCATTTGGAGTAATGCGGAGATTCGAAGGCTTGAGGTCCCGGTGGATCACTCCTTCGCAATGCGCTGCGTGCAGACCGTTCGCCAGCTGAATTCCCAGCGCTAAACTTTCCGCCTCGCACAGTGGACCTTGCGCGAGCTTTGCATCCAGGGTCACTCCGGGGACGTACTCGGTGACCAGGTAGTCCATTCCATCCTGCTGACCGAAATCGAAAGCGGTGGCAACGTTCGGATGGCTGATTCGCGCCGCGCTGAGCGCTTCCCGGCGAAACTGCCGGCGTCCCGCCTCGCTTAGCAGAGTTAGAGGCGAAAGGATCTTTAAGGCAACATCGCGGTCGAGTTGCTCATCGCGGGCGCGAAAGACAAGCCCCATTCCACCCGCACCGATCTGTTCGATGGTGCGGTAGTGCCCGAGCACCTGGCCTGCACTAACGGTAGGGACACACATTTAGACGGATATTAGGTCAGGGGGCAGTCAGCGTCAACCGCGGGAACACAGAAATATGCCGTAACAAACCTCGTTCGCCCTACAGCGTGCCAACCGTCGGCCTAATCACCAACTCTTCCACCGTACTATCGTCGGGGAGTCGCAGCGCATCTACCACCGCCCGCGCCACCGTCTCTGCCGACATCATCTTCTTCCGCGGCGCGTCCTTCCAGAACGAATCCCAGATGTCAGTGTCCACCGCGCCTAACATGACCGCAATCACCCGAATCCCCCTCGGCCGTACTTCTTCACGAAGAGTTTCAGTCAATCCCAGCCCGCCGTGTTTTGCCGCAACATAGGCAGACAATCCAGGAAAAGCACGCTTCGCCGCAATCGACAGATTGTTCACGATCGTCCCACCGCGCTTCAGCAGTGGCAACGCCGCCCGCGTCACTAGAAACATTCCCGTCAGATTTGTGTCAATCACCTCGCGCCACGCCGCGATCGGCAGCTTGTCGACCGGCAAATTCTCATGAGCAACGCCTGCGTTGTTTACCAGAATGTCCAGCCTGCGAAACTTCTTTTTAACCGCCGTCAGCAACTCCGTCGTCGCGCGCTCGTCGCAGACATCGCACACTACCGGCACCACATGCACCTTGCGCTTTGCCAGTTGCCCCGCAGCCTTCTTCAGAGTAGATGCCGTCCGCCCGGTAATAACCACATCGCATCCCTCACCTGTCAGAGCATGCGCGATCGCCAGCCCGATCCCCTGGCTGCCACCAGTGATCAGCGCAACTTTCCCTCGAAATCGATTGTTGTTGGTAGACACGATGCCTCTGTGGGGCCAGCCGGCCAGCCTGCCCTGAGCGAAGTCGAAGGGGCTGTCCTGCGGAGCAAAGCTCCGCAGAACCTACACCCCGTTCGCCCGATTATGAATCAATGACAAAAATTCCGTGCGCGTTTCCTGCTCGTCACGGAAGCACCCCAGCATGGAAGACGTCACCGCCGCCGAATGCTGCTTCTCCACTCCGCGCATCATCATGCACAAATGCCGCGCCTCGATCACTACTCCCACTCCCTGCGGATCAATCGCCTTCTGGATTGTCTCCGCAATCTGCGTAGTCAGCCGTTCCTGTATCTGCAGCCGCCGCGAGAAAATATCCACCAGCCGCGGAATCTTGCTCAGCCCAATCACTTTTCCGTTCGGAATGTAGGCCACATGCACTTTCCCGAAAAACGGCAGCATATGATGCTCGCACAGGCTGAACATCTCCACATCCTTCACGATCACCATCTGGTCATACGTAACCGTGAACAGCGCCTTCTTCAGCATCGCCTCCGGATCTTCCTTATATCCCTTCATCAAATGCTCGTACGCGCGATGCACCCGTTCCGGCGTGCGCGTCAAACCTTCGCGCGCAGGATCTTCCCCCAACCGCACAATCACCTCCCGCACCAAATCCTCAAAACTGGCGCTGGTGACCGTAGGACTCCCCACTGAACTCTTCACCGATTCTCCTCTGTGATCCCTGTGTCCTCTGCGGTTAAAGCTTTTCCCCCGCGTACTCAAACGAATTCATCAAAGTCTCTTCAAACCGCACCCTTTCCAGATGACCCAGCCGGAACCCGCGCTGCAAAATATCGTAAACTGCCATCGACAGATTCTCGGTAGTGGGAACAGTTTCCGCGAATTCCGGCAAAGTATTCAAGTTCTGCAAGTCAAACCGCTCTAGGATCTCCCGCTGCACAAACCCGTCCAGGTCCACCAGATTGCACACCATGCCATTCTCATCCACCTGCCCGCTCACCGTGACCTCGAGAGCATAGTTGTGCCCGTGGCCATGCGGATTGTTGCACTTGCCATAAGTAGCCGCATTCTCCGCATCCGACATGGCGTCACTATGCAAGCGGTGCGAAGCCGAAAATCTGTATCGCCGAGTCAAATGCGCCTTCATGCTTCTCCATAAAAATCGACAAACAAATCCGCCGTCTCGTACACCCGCACCCGATGCAACTGGGCTTCTTTGAATTTAGGCGCCAACCGTTGCCAGATCGCAATCGCCAGATTCTCTGTAGTAGGTATGCGGGTCAGAAACTCCGGCACCTCCTTATTAAGAAACCGATGATCCATCGCCTCCAGTACTTCGCGATTCATCGTGTCTTTCAATTCCTTCAGATCAATCACAAACCCCGACCGCGGATCGACCGCACCCTTCACCGTGACTTCCAAAGTGTAGTTGTGCCCATGCCCATTGGGGTTATTGCACTTGCCAAACAGACGCCGGTTCTCCTCCGCACTCAACGCCGGATTGTTGTAGCAGTGCGAAGCCGCGAACTCGGCCCTACGTGTTAGATAAACCACAGTTTCCCCTTAAAATTGATCCCCCGCGCGAAATGTGAACCGGTATTCGTTCCCCCGTGTTCCTCTGTGCCCTCTGTGGTTGAAGCTTTTCTCTCGACCGCCCGGCTAAACGCGAACATGTTCCACCGCCTTCGTTCCGTCGCCCGGGATTGCCTCGCCCTGCGCTCCATATTCCCGCCCCTTCCAACTAACCTTGCCCTCGCGATGCGCAACCTTCGACCGCAACAGCAAATATGAAAACATCGGCAACCCCACCAAGGCCAAGACATTCGAAACCAGCGAAAAATGTGCCTTACGAATCCGCTTCAAGAACAATCCGTACATAACCGAGCACACAAGACCAACCGCAATCGCCGCACCCGCTCGACCCTTCGTAAACAATCTACCCGCCACCACCCCACTCCCCACAATCAACCCAAACTCCATCAACCTCACCACAGCCAACCTCAAAGACGACGGAAACAACAACGCCAGATTCTTAGTCCACCCTTCTCTCAGCTGCGCAAAGCTGCGATACATCCGCGTCCGCACCGCATCTCCCCCAAAACGAAAGAAAATCTTCCGTCCCGACCGCTTCACCGCCCGCGCCAGCGCCACATCCTCCAGCAAATCTCCAGCAATCGCCGCATGCCCACCCACGGCCTCATACGCCTCGCGCAAAACTAGAATGTATTGCCCATTAGCCGCCGCCGTCGGTGAAGCAGGATCGCTAACTTCCGCCGGTCGATATCTCCCCGCCAGTTCCGCAAATATCACCGGCATCACCGCCCGCTCCCAGAACCCATGCACTTCCTGCTGCGGAGAATACGACAGCAACGCCGCTCCCTGCGCCCTTGCCTCCGCCAGTGCCCTGGCCAGCGATCCCGGACCATGGACCGTGTCCGCATCCGTAAACAGCAGCCATTCGCCTTTCGCCTGCCGCACTCCCGCCGTCAGCGCGTTATTCTTACCACTCCAACCCGCCGGCAAAGGCCCCGCATCTACCACCTGTACGCCCGCAAAACTCTCAGCAATCTCTCGCGTCTGGTCAGTCGACGCGTCGTCCACCACAACCACCTCAAAACCAACTCCAGCCTGATTCACCAGAGACCGCAGACACGCTCCCAGACACTCTTCCTCATTCCGCGCCGGCACAATTACCGACACCACTGGCCCCAACGCTGCTGAATCAGACGCCGTCATCCGTCGAATTCGTTATTATAGCTTTGTGCGACGCGCCTTCGTTTTTCTCGCCTTGGCCCTGTTCTTCACCGGCTGCTATGCCGGATCCCGTCCGCCTCGTATCGGAACTGCCGCTCCCGACTTCATCGTGCAAGACTCCGATCGCAAAGTCGAACTTCGCGACTTCCAGGGCAAGATTCTGGTTTTGAACTTCTGGGCCACCTGGTGTGCACCTTGCGTCGAGGAGATGCCCTCACTCGTCCAACTCCAGCAGCGCCTCCGCGACAAAGGCGTCACTGTCGTGGGCGTCAGTATCGACGTCGATGGCGACGCCTACCACCGTTTCCTCACCAACTATAAAATTGACTTCCTCACTGTCCGCGATCCCGCCCACAAAAGCAGCGATCTTTACGGAACCTTCAAGTATCCCGAAACTTACATCATCGATCGTAAGGGGATCGTGCGCCGCAAGTTCATCGGCGCCATCGACTGGAGCCAGCCCGAAATTGTCGACTTCCTGACCAAATTGTGATCGCTCCGTCCGTCCTGTTTTTGGTTCGAAGCATCCGCGCTTCTCTACGCGAACCGGACAGTCCTCAGATCAAGCGGTACTGAGGACAGTCCAGGCGACAGCGATCATTACCGCGCACACTTGGTTCGTCATCCGCTGCCGTCAATCACCGCAATCCCTACTGTGGGGAACTGGCTTTCTGATCCTTAACCTGCAGATCGTTCACGACCTGCTTCACATTGGGCACGTTCGTAGCCACCGTCAAATCTGGTTTGTAAACACTTTTGCCGAGAGGCTTGGATGAGTCTGAATATGACGGACCCCAAGCTGATCGTGCTGCCCGCTGTGGTGGTGCTCATCATCGTTGTGGCTGCTTCGCTATACCTGCGAAAACGCAGGCGGACGACCGCAGACCTGCGCCAGAAATTTGGGCCTGAGTACGAGCGGGCGTTGTTGACCCAGGGCTCGGAAAGAAAAGCAGAAGCAAAGATGTTCAAAACTGACCAGTCTCGTCAACCGCAACTATTTACTATCTGTAAATCGATAGCCCCAACGCGAAGACGGGCTGTCATGGGTTAGTGTGAACTCCACATTCGACCCTCACGACAGCCCCCTTCTTTTTTGTACTGGATACCCAGATTTCTCTCCACTTTCCCCCAACCTGGCGTATGATACTTCCCGATTCACGAATCGTCCCAAGTGCGGTAGTCGTGCAGTTTGATTGTCGTCCCGAACCAGCGATTTTTGCAGTGAAAGGATATGGCTGAGCCGCGCACTGCATGACTTCCTTTGCGACACAATAGTCGCGCGTCTGGTTCGCTTCCCAGTCAAACTAGAGTCGATCTCGGAGGATATCTCTACATGAAGATGCCCGGAATTCTGCTGTTCCTGACCATTGTGGCTTTGGCCGTTTTGCCGCCGCTTGCCACGGCGCAATCCTCAGCAAACTCCGGCAACTCTTCCAATACCGCGGTGCCCGCCACGCCGCAACCGGCACCCGAGTATGTCCGCCCCTCCGCGAAAACCAAGTTTCACAACTACCTCTTCGATGCCTTTGGCCCCTACAAAATCGTCGGCGCTGCCATCGCCGCCGGAATCAACCAGGCCGACAATGCCCCGCCCGAGTGGAAGCAGGGCGCGGAGGGCTACGGCAAACGCTTCGGCTCCGATTTCGGTATCCTGGCCATCAGTACCTCTACGCGTTATGCGCTCTCCGCCGCCTTCCACGAAGACACTTTGTACTACCGCTGTGAATGCACGGGATTCTTTCCTCGCTTCAAGCATGCCGTGATTTCCACCTTCAGCGCTCGTCGTGGAGACGATGGCCATCGCGTCTTTTCTTTCCCCTCCCTGGTCGCTCCCTATGCCGGCACCATGACCGGCGTCTACGCCTGGTATCCCGACCGCTACAGTGCCAAGGACGCATTCCGCCTGGGCAATTACAGTTTGCTCGGATACATGGGTGAAAACGTCGGCCTAGAATTCATTTATCAGGGACCGCACTCCCTGCTGTCGCGTCTTCACATGAACAATACCCACGCCGCGCCGCCTTCGGCTCAACCATAGCGATCCGGATCGAAAAATCGCCATTCCCGAGGCTGCCCCACTCAACCCGGTCCTGCTTGGGTGGGAATTTTGGTATTCCCCTGGAATCTGCCTAGCGCAGATTGACCCTCTCCCAGGACTTTTCTCGATTGACCTCCCGCCCCACCCGGAGGATAATCCTCCTGCTCGGCCGCCCGGAGCGTCTTCTTCGCGGCCGGAGTTGGCCCCGTTTCCCTCGCGTGAGTAGGCCGCGACCCTCGAATTCGCACCACGGAGGTCTCCCCATGACGAACCTCAGAGTCTGGAAAACAGCCTGCACCATCTTTTTGCTCCTTGCCGCGACCGCCTCGCCCGCGCAGGTCTTCACCACTCTGGTGAATTTCAACGGCCCCGACGGCGCGGGCTCTGGCCCGAACGGTTCTCTGGTTCAGGGCGCTGATGGCAACGTCTATGAGACTACCCTCGTCGGCGGGTTCAAGAACGACGGGGCGATTATCGAGGTAACTCCAGACGGCAGGGTGACTACGCTTCACAGCTTTTGCCGCCAGCGTGGCTGCCCTGATGGCTTCGACCCTGCCGTAGGTCTGGCCAGAGCCGCTGACGGCAATTTCTACGGAACAACCCCCTTGGGCGGAGGCAGTACGCGATGCT
>Ga0210401_10002864_pt1 | contig 18762 bp, 18 predicted proteins | sample IncBWH32MmetaG_FD_150866 | JGI IMG/M metagenome (GOLD analysis project Ga0210401, IMG submission 150866) | Forest soil microbial communities from Barre Woods Harvard Forest LTER site, Petersham, Massachusetts, United States - Inc-BW-H-32-M | ecosystem: Environmental > Terrestrial > Soil >... | reverse complement strand
TGGGCGATGTTGACCAGTGAATTCTGTTGGAAGTTTTTGCCTTGCACTGTGAAGTCGATCTCCTGCGCTTTCACGCCGGACCACGTAACACTGGTGACTACCGGCCCCCCGTTGTCGACTTCACCGGCCATCTGAAATTGTCGCGAGACCATCAGCTTGCCATTGACGATCACACGCGCGGTCCACAGGCCTGGTTGAGAGGCGGGAGCAAAACCGGCGATGGGGAGTTGCGTGGTGAAACAGAGTTGCGGCGCGTTGGGAAGTTCGCCATACTCGACCGCGGTTGAAATCGTCCCGGCCGGGTCCAACCACTCGACGCGCAGCTGATCGCTCGCTTTCACCATGAGCGCCGAAAACCACAAAAAGGCTTGTCGTTGGGTCGGCTGAAACACTGCCGCGGATCTTGGTGCAATACAGGATTGTTCGCTCACGGATGTGGCTATTCGGCTGTCCCGAACGATCATTGCAGTCGCGAAAGGAGGGAAAGCGGCAAGGCAGAGTACGAGTAGGGTCCGAGGGCGCACCACCCATCTCTTCGGCAATTTAGAGGATGAACTTCAGCCGTTCAGCGGAAACCGAACGCGGAATGTAGACCCTTGCCCTAGTACGCTCTCGGCCTCCAGGCTAGCGTGGTGGCGCTCGGCTATCCACTTGGCAATCGAAAGACCTAGGCCAGCGCCGCCCGCGTCCCGATTCCTCGAATCGTCGGCACGATAGAACCGCTCGAAGACATGTGGCAATGCTGAATCGGGAATGCCGATGCCGGTGTCGCGAACCGCCAATGTGGCCCCGCCAGTATCCTGGCCGATCGAAACCGTGATGCGCCCCCCAGCGGGCGTGTATTTTACGGCGTTGTCGACCAGCAGCAACAAGAGCCGGCGCAGCGCCGGATCGTTAGCCTGAACGAATACTGGTTCGTCCGGCAGGTCGGTCGAGATCTGCAATTGCCGCGCTTCGGCTAGCACTTGCCCCTGCTCGCAGATGTCGCGGACCAGTGGCGTCAACTCCAGATTCTCGAGTGGGAGTGCCGGAAGACCGGCATCGGCACGCGCCAGAAGCAGCAGGTCTTCCACCAGGCGGCTAGTCCTTTCCGATTCCATCACGATTTCGGTCAAAGCCTCGCGATACTTCTCAGGCGATCGGTCGCGCCGCAGCGTAAGCTCGGCCGTGGTGCGAATCAGTGCGATAGGAGTGCGCAGCTCGTGGGACGCATCCGCGGTGAATTGCGAGAGCCGTTTGACCGCCGATTCCAGCCGGGCCAGCATGTCGTTCCAGGTTGCGGAAAGCCGCTGCAACTCATCGCCGGTGGCGGGTACTGTTAACCGCCGCGATAAATTCTGGATGCCGATGGACCGCGCCGCCTGAGTGATTTCATCCACTGGTGCGAGCGCGCGGCGGCTGATCAAATATCCGCCCAGCGCCGCGATCAGCAATACGGCCGGAGCGGTCCAGAGCAGCAGGACGTGCAGGTCTCGCAGAATACTTCTCGTCTCGCGAAGTGGTGTGGCCACCAAAACACGAAAGCTCGATCCCTTCACCAGCGCCGTGCTGGCATAGGTGCGGTAATGAGCATGTCCGATCTTCTGATCCCCGAAGGCAGATCCAGTCGTCCCCATGCCGGCTCGCTCCGGCGCGACCACTTTACTCCTCAGAATCTGTAGGTCCTTTGCGTCTCGCACCTCGATCAAATTGCCGTCCGGTGTAGCCTGCGCGTATTCGGTCAATTCTTCCTGAAGCTGTTCCGGGTGAGCCGGATCCAGCTCATTTCGGATGACCGTGATTACGCCCTTGGCTTGTTCAACCAACGCGCTATCCACCGACGCCATCAAACGATGGTTCGCCGTCAACCAGATTCCGCACACGAACAATGACAGGGCGGTCAGCAATACCAGCGAGTAAAGCAGCGTGAGCCGCAAGCGGATGGAGAGCCGCGGCATCAGACTTTTTCCTCGCGCAAACAGTAGCCAACGCCGCGAATAGTATGAATGAGCTTCGATTCTCCGGGGGCGTCCACCTTGTCGCGCAGCAGGCGAATGAACGCATCAAGTGTATTGTTACGAACCTCGGAATCGAATCCCCACACGGATTCAATCAAGTTGTCGCGCGCGACCACGCGGCCAGCGCGGCGCATCAGCAGCTCGAGCAGGCTGTACTCGGTGCGGGTGAGCAAAATCCGGCGGGCGCCCCGCATCACTTCCCGGCTAGCAGGATTTAAGAAAAGATCCGCGGTCTGCAGTGACACCGGCTGCGGAATCGGCCCGCGCCGCGAGACGGCCCGCAAACGAGCCAGCAATACGTCGAAAGAAAAAGGCTTGACCAGGTAGTCGTCGGCGCCGAGGTTCAGCCCTTCGATCTGGTCCTGGGTGGCGTCGCGCGCGGTAAGCATCAGGATGGGCGTCTGATTTCGGGTGCCGCGCAGCTTTTTAGCCACCGTGAAGCCATCCATTCCAGGCAGCATTACGTCCAGCAGGATGACATCGAAGGCATAGGACTCGGCCATCGCCAGGCCTTTCCGTCCGTCGTGCGCAAGAGCTACTTTGTGGCCTTCCTCTTCAAGGCCCTGCCGCAGCAGCTCGGCCATGCGCCGCTCGTCTTCGACTACCAGGACCTGCATATTCCGGTACTTCCATGCTAACGGTTCAACCTGAAGGTTTGCTGTAATGGCGGGCTAAAGCGACGGGCGGACGGCGCCGCTAGTCGTCATCAGCACCAGCATGGCCAGCAAAACAATCAAACCGGCATATTGCGTGAGCACGCCGTTGTCGTCTTCGGCGGGGTAGTCTTTGCTGAATAGCCGGTAGAGGGCGCCGGCGGCGATCAGCAGTAGCATCGTTTCCTCGGTAATGGCCCACATCACCAACGTGATGCCGAGTGCCATGCCGCGCTGCTTGCGGGTCAGAGCGCGGAATCCGCGCCCGCCATCCAACTGCCAGATCGGAATCAGGTTGAACAGATTGATCCAGGCGCTGGTGTGGGCGATGGCGTACCAGATCGGGTGACCGGTGACTAGAGCGCTGAGCCAGGCCACGATGGTCGCGCCCAATCCATAGATGGGACCGGCGAGTCCCACGCGGGCGTCTTCAGCTACATTCGCGGGATATTGTTTCAAGCGAACCATTGCTCCCACGAACGGGATGAACATCGGCGCGCTGGCTGCGATGCCGTACTTGCGGAGGGCGATCACATGACCCATTTCGTGGATGTAGATGGAGAGCACGAAGCCTAGCGCGAACCTCCAGCCGTAGAGCCCCCAATAGACCGCGAAGAAGGCCAGCATGCTGGCGAAGGTGCTCAGCTTAGTGAGGCCTAGGAGCAGGAGCTTGCCTTTTGTCAAAGCGAGAAGCGCAAATGTCTTGAACTTCCAGAGCAGGACGCCCACCGGACCGAGCTTGGCGAAACGCTTGGCCCATACGCTCTTGTCAGAGAGCTGCAGATCGATGTTCTGAATGCGCGCTTTCGCGGTCCGGTATTGTTCTGAACCTGGCGGCGCCAGAGCGATCGCGCGCTCCCAGGCGATTTTTGCTCCTTGCCAATCGCGGGCCGATCCGGCCAGCTTGGCTTGTTGGGAAAGTGCCTCGAATTCCATCGCATGCGTGAGCAGCTGGCAGGACGGGCAGGCCAGCGCCTGCGGGTCAAGCGCCGTGCCGCAGTTCGAGCACAGAGTGGAGGTTGCTGGAAGCACTACTTCTTATTGTACCGATCAGATTTGGTGGACGGCATGGGATTCGAACAATCAGGCCTTTTGTGGGTTCAGTAAGCTACTGAAACTGCGTTGTACTAGAACCTTTGGATGTGCACAACGCGCAGCTATTTGGTACACCATGGTACACGGTGCCTTCAGGCGAAATTCCGAACATCGAAGCTTATCGGTTGGAGGTCTTCGCCGGCGGTGCCATACCGGGCATTTCAGACGAAGAGTTTCGAATGGCTGAAGCAAAATGGGCTTCGTTCTCACTGAAGGACCGCGCCAGCGTGGAAGCGTCATGGAGTGACTTCTGTCGTCGATGCGTGCGATGGTTTCCGCCGAATCAGGTTTCGGACACGAGCCACTCGCCAAATTACCAGATGTATCGGATATGGCACAGTGTCCTCACTCACGATCAGGGACCCTACGACTTTGGTTCCAGTTGAATCAGGTCGCCCAGTTCTCGCGCATCTCATGGGGAACACTCTTAAACTTTTCGGCGGCTGAGATTTGTGCCACGCTCGTGCTGAAGGCGGCAGATCTTCTGCGACGGTGTCCTTCTGACGAGCGTGTGCAAGATGAGCCTAAGGTGTCAGCGGACGCCGCTCGAGCGTTGAAAGAAGAGCGCAAAAGCTGTGGGCAGAAGCAGCGGCCAAGTATCGCATCGTACATCCTCGAAAGCTTACGCAGGACACGGTGGCCGAGCACATCGGCTGAAAAGATCGCACGATGGTCGGCTGGTGGCTGCGCTGTGATCCGCGCTTCACACCTGTCCATGACAGAGAGATCAGATCGGCCTTGAAGGCCCTGGCCGCTTAAAATTCTTTCCGCATTTCCGCATTTTCACTTCACTTTGTGCTTGATTTCCGCAATGCGGAATACCGCAAACTTACACCATGGCCGAGATTCTTGAGACGCAACATCCCATAGACGAGCCAGTCTACACCGTGGACGAGCTCGCGAAGCAGTTGAAGGTCCACCCGTCAACCGTTCGGAGATTATTCCATCGACCAGGAAGGAGTCATCCGCCTGGGCCATGGGCGACTTCGGTCCAAAAAACAGTATTTCAGCTTGAGAATTCCGGCCAGCGTCGCACGGCGCGTTTTCAAAGAGATGAGGGTGGCGTGATGGCTGCGAGAGAGCTACGCGGCTCAGCAGGGCCGGCCGTTCACTGTTCCGGCTGAGTCCATCGCAGCAGGGCTTCCACGTTGTTCATTAACGCGCGCTGAAGGCGTCGGTATCTACCGACCACCACGCGCGTAGTAGCGTAAATCAGGATTTCGCCTGTGTGTGCAGGCGCGGCCGTTCCACCGATAGCAATTCTCCAAAGGAGCAATCATCATGGCAGCAACGAAAAAGCGTAAGAAGACCGGACTCACAGTTGATGCGTTTGACGGCGATCTCGCCTCAGCCCAAGCGCGGCTTCGGGCAGCCGTCGAGGAGGTTTGCGGCGTTCTGACTGCGGTCCAGTTGAACTTTCTGAGTGGATGCGTTAACGCGCAACTGGATAATGGTTTCGGCGAGCGATGCCTTAGGATGCTGGCCGAATTAGCGGCAGAGCGAAGCGACTTCGGGGTTTGGTGGCGAGAGTTCGCCCGAAAGAATGCCGACATACACGGCTCCGAGAAAGCGGGGCGCGTATGAAAACCGTCTTCGCGCTGTGTCCTCTCTGCCTGCCACTCGGCGCGCAAACCATCTCGAATCTCGGACCGAGCCGGCGCCTTACGTCCCACCGGACCCGCCAAAAGATAACTACGCGGCCGCGTTCGTGACAACCTACGCGCCGGTTGCGCCGCGCGTCGAAAGTCAACCAGCAATAACTACCAGCTTCGCCGCGCCGCAAGCGAAGGGCGATCACCACATCCTGAAAAACATCGGGAAGGGTTTTCTGATCGGCGCTGGTATCGCGGGACTCGCGGTGCTCAATGTAGAGCGTTGCCAGATAGAAGCCAGCAACTACCCGCTGTTCTTGCGGCGTGCCGCGTATCGCGCCTGCATGGGCTACTGAGCCGCGCGCCGTGACGCTGGTTCTAGTACTTTCCCGCTTGCGTCCAGGAGGAAATTCAGGGAAAGATTCTGGTGTTGCGACACGACGCAACTCAACACAACACAACGCAACGAAATAAAGGCCACCAGGGACGCTTGCTGGCCTTCGTGTTTCAGCGTGGAGTATATACCGAGTCCATACCGGGTTATTATGGGAATGATGGCACGCGCATCCAAAGGTTCCACCCGACGCGCCGCTACTTCGATCGAGCGGCCGCGGTTCTCAAGAAAGCGTGTTCCGGCCGATCGGCTCAACCTAACAGACCAAGAGCGCGCTTCTCTTCCTGATCCCAACTGGGTGACCGAAGACGACGCCGACGCGATTGTCGCCCGGCGCCGGCAAAAAGAGCCGACCGTAAGCTTCGAGGAAGTTCTCCGGGAGAATGGCATCCGCTTGGCGCGTTGAGTTCGCGCAGTCCGCGCTCAGGGAATTCCGTCAACTCGATGATCGCGCAAAGGCGGAAGCCAAGAGAGCAATCGCGGATCTAGAGGAGACCCATTCCCGGCCGGGTCGATCCCGTTGCGCGGCAATCCTGGCTTTTTCCGTATCCGTTTTTACCGGGATGCCTATCGCATCGTGTACGGCGTCTCTGGGAAGCAACGCAAGGTGATCATCCAGCGACTTCGGCCACGCGCATCGGCTTACTACGGGCTGGAAAAGAGCCGACGTTTGACGTAAGCGGTTCACGCGCGGTGTTCTCTTCCCAAACGTTTCGGCTTATCATTGTCGGAGTGGCAGACCAAGGCGGCTTCAGGAACAGTCTCACCAGCAAGGGAAAAGGTCATATTGAAATTGGGCGGTACGGCTCCTCCGACGATGTCCGTGCCGATTCGGAGCCAGTCCGGGGCCAGGTTGGAGTTGCGGATCCAAGCCTGCAGATCTTTGGGCTGCCCTACAGCCTCGGCGAGATAATCTGCAACCCGTGTGACGCAGACCACTAGGTCGAGCTGGTATTCGTGATGGTCGGGGCGATACAATATTCTTCCGACTTCAGTTGTACGGGATTCCCGAAAGGATTTACGTATGAGACCCAGCCTCAATTCAACTATCCCGTCTGAGCGGCCCAGTCGATGGCTCTTAGGTAAGACTGGTGCCAAGTAACCTTCAGTCTCAGTTAAGCACGGACGCCCCCAGCAAGAAAGGTGCGGGATCTGAATATCGCGCTGATATCGATGGGATGCGTGCTGTAGCGGTCCTACTGGTAATTGTATTTCACGCCTTCCCGAGCCATCTGAAGGGCGGGTTTGTGGGCGTCGATATCTTCTTCGTCATCTCCGGCTTCTTGATATCCGGCATTCTGCTAAAGGAACTCCGTCGTGGCACGATACACTTCACCAATTTTTACGCAAGGCGCGTGCGGCGGATTTTCCCGGCACTTATCACAGTCTTGGGATTGCTCCTTGTTCTTGGATGCTTCGTGCTGATTCCTGAGGAGCTTAAGCAGTTTGGGAAACATGTGGCGGTCGCAAGCGTGTTCGGATCAAATTTCTTACTTTGGAGCGAGGTTGGCTATTTCGATAACCTGGCCGATACCAAGCCCTTGCTGCATCTCTGGTCGCTAGGCATTGAGGAGCAGTTCTATCTCGTCTATCCCCTCTTACTTTGGCTTGCCTGGAAAGCTCGCGTGAATCTATTCGTTGCCATGACGGTGGTGTTCTCTATTTCCTTCGCCTGGAATCTCAGTCGCTTTGGCGCCAGCGATGGATATCAGTTCTACTCGCCGCAAACTCGTTTCTGGGAACTGATGGTCGGCTCGATGATTGCATTCGCTGTTGTCACCCGGCCACCGATCCTGAAAGAAATGAGGCTATGGTCTATGGCGCGGATTGGCCGACTCTGTAGCCTCCCGACTGTGAGAGTCGAATCCATCGCACGCCACAGCTTGGCAGGCGTAGGACTTGGATTGATAGTTCTCGGAGCTCTATCGATTTCACCGAACGACAGCTATCCCGGAGTGCTGGCGCTTCTGCCGACGCTAGGTGCCGCGCTTCTGATTGCCACCGGGCCCGACACACTAGTAGGGCGACGAATCCTCTCCCATCCAATTATTGTCTGGTTTGGCATTATAAGCTTTCCTCTGTATCTATGGCACTGGCCGTTATTGTCGTTTCAGCGACTGCTCAATGGGGAAACTCCTTCGGCTATCCTCCGCCTGGGAGTGGTGTTGCTTTCAGTTCTCCTCGCTTGGATAACAACGAAATTGATCGAATCGCCACTCCGATTTGGCCGCTACCAAGTTGCGAAAGTATCGGTCCTGCTCGGCGCTATTGTTGTGATCGGATCCGCTGGATTTGGGATTTACAAGAAAGATGGCTTCATTCGCTTCAGTTTACTGGCCAATACCCGCACGGGCCCTGCGCAGTCCATCGGCTCCGTTTCTAAAGAGGCTAATCTAACACAGAGTCCAGAGCCTATCTCTTCAACCTCCCGCTCTGCCACCCCCGCATCCGCCGCAAAGCAGGGTCCGCCAGCGGACCATCGGAATAGCAGTATGAAGGGGACGCCGGCGAATGCTATTAGCCAGGCATCGACGGATAGCCCCTCTTCAAACATCAATCGACCCATTTTGCCGCCAGGTGTCGTCAATGATGGCGATCTCGGTCACGACATAATTCATAAGTATGTTGCGGATAAGTTTTATCCCTGCACGCCTGAGGCGATTTACAAACAGGCCTTGTCGTGGGCTGGATTAGTACGGTGCCAGCAATCCAAGCCCAGCGAACCAATCGAAATCCTACTCCTTGGAGATAGTCACGCTGAGCATCTGTTTCTTGGCTTAGTCGAAGCGCTACCCAAGAAACAGATTGGTTACTACATACAGAGCGCAGTGCCGGTGCTGAGCAGTCCCGAGTTCAAATTAATTTTCGATACGGTTGCCGAGACAAAGGAAATTAAGACTGTCATCCTTACTGCCTGGTGGTACGGTCGTGGTGTGCCCAAGGCAGAGCTAAAGGCCACACTTAATTTCCTACTCGCCAAAGGCAAAAAAGTGTATATCACTGATGATGTGCCCACTTTTTTCTTCGACCCGGCCATATGCAAGTATGAGGGAAGATTGCCTGGCTCTTCTCCTAGGTGCACTCAGGAGACCCCAGCGACCGGTGATCCAAACGAAGTCAACCTCAGAGCGTTAGCCGAAATTGTCGAGGAAGATCCCCGGGTGACATTGATTAAGACCATGAAATATTTGTGTCAGTCTGGAGCTTGTTTCATGGGAAAAGATGGACAGTTATTGTACCGTGACCAAACTCATCTTAATATAAATGGATCAAGACTCGTTGGGAAGAAGATAGTGGCCGAGTATCCAGAACTGCGACGCTGAACCATGACGTGGATGAATTGGCGCTGCGCTACTGGATAGCCTATGGCGAGCCAGTGGAATTGACCCTTGAGGATTGCATGTGCGGCGACGGAACGCGCCCAGTCGCCCGATAATGATGCTATGAAAGCGCTGCAGCGGAATCTCGCATAAACTGCGGGTCGATTCCAGCGCAGGAGGCGCTGCAGCAATATGGAACAGTTTATTGGGTGTGACTCACAGAAGAAGTTTTCGGTGTTCGTAGCCGTGAACGAAACAGGGCGGGCGAGGCACTTCGCGTTGTGCACGATCGGCAGTTCTTCCGCGAGTTGAGCCTTCTTCCTGGAGAATCGGTGCGGTAGGATCTCGAAGTGCGGAAAGGGAGCCATGTGTTGGATTTTGTCGGGTGCATTAAAAAGAGCGGCTTGTCGTCAAATCGGGGCCGTCAAAACTCCGGAAGATGTCGCCCACGTGATCTTGAGCGCCGAAAGTATCGTGAGTATTTCACACTGTGAGGTTGCATTCAGCCTACGGTGGAATGGTCCTGGAGTACAATTGTTCGTCAACCTTCAACTAGTGGGCCGTTCCAGTGAATCGCTTAGTGACAATCCGTTTTTTCACGTCGGTATAGGTCCAGCGGATCGGGCGAGCATGCTGGGTGTAGGCTCGGACCGCGGTGTTCAAGGCCTCGGGGGTGGACGGCGCGCACGCGCATCGTTTCCGGCACACCCTCGCCACGAAACTGCTCGAAGCTGGTGAGTCGCTCGAGGACGTTGCCGAGATTTTGGGCAACTCCCCGAACATAATCCGCAAGCATTACGCCAAGTGGTCAGGCTCTTCATCAGAAATGGGGGCAGACCTGAATCCCTGAACTGATAAAACATTCTTGGAGGAATGTGTTTTGATCAGATCAGAGATTGTATTAGGACTGCCCGATTATGAGATTACCGGTTTAGAGATCCGGGGTGGTGGGATCCGGATTTCGGCCCGGTACATCGGATGAAAAGCGTGTCCGCACTGCGGGAGCGAGCGGCTGCGCAACAAAGGCCGCTAGGAGCGGCGAGTACGGCATGAGAACTGGGGATTACGGCACTGCTACTTGCACCTGGAAGCGTGCCAGTGGCAGTGCCCGGGGTGCGGGCGCTACTTCCGCGCGCGGTTTCCCGGTATCCAGCCCTGTCAAAGATCTTCGGAAGCCTTTCAGAAGATGATCTTCGGTCAGCATCTGGACGGGATTAATCGCAGTCGGCTAGGCCGGCGCGAAGGGATCGGGGCGGCAACTGTGGAGCGCTATTTTCAGCGCGGACTGCAGCGCCAGTTTGGGGAGTGGCATTCTGGTCGTTGCCCGCAGGTGCTGGGCATCGACGAGCACTTTTTCACGCGCCGCGGCGGCTATGCTACGACGCTGTGTGATCTGAAGAATCACAAAGTATACGATGTGGTCCTGGGCCGATCGGAGGTCGCTCTGGAGGCCTATTTTCAAGGTCTGGAAGGCAAAGCTGAGGTGCGGGTGGTGTGCATGGATCTGGCCTCGAACTATCGTTCCCTGGTCCGGCTTCACTTCCCCAACGCGCGCATCGTAGCCGACCGCTTCCACGTCATTCGCATTATCAGCCACCACTTCCTGGCCTGTTGGCGAGATCTCGATGTTGTGGGTTCCAGGAATCGAGGACTCCTATCCCGGATGCGACGCCATCGTCACCATCTCCGTGCCGAGCAGCAGCTGCGCCTGGCGGCCTATCTGGCAGAGCATCCGGCGCTGGAGGCCATCTACCGCTTTAAGCAGCGGCTCTGCTACTGGCTGTTGAAAAAGCACCGGACTCGCAAACAATGTGAGCAACTGGTGCCGCGCTTCCTGCGCGCCGTGTACCAGTTGTGCCAGGCCGGCCTTGCCCAACTGGTACAACTTGGCCAGACTCTTTCGGCTTGGTCGGAGGAAATCGTCGCTATGTGGCGCTTCACCCGCAACAACGGCATCACCGAGGGCTTCCACAACAAAATGGAGCTCATTAATCGACAGGCCTATGGCTTTCGCAACTTCCAAAATTACAGACTCAGAGTAAAGGTGTTATGTTCCTAGAATCAGGTTGGGGTCGGAGCTTGCCCCCATTGTTGGCGTAGAGCCCGTTGATTCTACGTTGTTAGTTTTGGTGGACGGCATGGGATTCGAACCCACGACCCCGGCGTTGCGAACGCCGTGCTCTCCCAGCTGAGCTAGCCGCCCACTAAGGTATTGCTCCCATTTTACCCCACTCGCTCGATTCGCCGGTCGCCTGTGAACCCGCCGCCTGTGAAGTCGATGAGATATCATCCTGAGTTGGCAATGCGTCGAGTAACCCTGTGGGTGTTTTTTAGCACCGCTGCCGCCCTGGCTGCGCCGGACGCGATCTATATCCACTGCCAGATCATCACCGTCGATCCGCGATTCACAATTGCCGAAGCGATCGCCGTCACAGGCAGCAAGTTCGAAGCCGTCGGCAAAACCGCCGACATCCAAAAGCTGGCGGGAACGGCCACCCGTGTCATCGATCTGCACGGCCGGACGATAATCCCCGGTCTCGAAGACAGTCACTTGCACAATGCAGGCGGCGGCCCCGGTGTCGATCTATCGAACGCCCGCTCGCTCGCGGACGTCCTGGCTGCCGTCGGCCAGCGCGCAAAAACCACAGCGCCCGGCGAAGTCATCGTCTCCAATGGCGACTGGCACGAAGCGCAGCTCACCGAGCAGCGTTTGCCCTTACGCCGCGATCTCGATACGGTTTCTCCAGAGAATCCGGTCGTCCTTATTCGCGGTGGCCACGAATACATTCTCAATTCCGCAGCGCTCGTTAAGTGGCACATCGATAAAACGACCGCGGCGCCAGAAGGCGGTCAGATCAGCCGCTATCCCAGCGGTGAGCCCAATGGCGAACTCATCGACAAGGCGCGCACGCTCGTCACCCTCCCAGCCACGAAATTGACGCGCGAGCAGCAAATCGAAAACTGGGTCGAGCAATACCACAAGCTGAATGCCGCCGGACTCACCAGCGTCCGCCATCCCGGCATCAGTCTTGACCAATATCGTTTGTTGCAGGAGATGCAACGCCGCGGCCTGCTTAGCATCCGTCTGAACGTGCTGCTGTCCGCGCCCCCTAATCCGGATGCCGCCAACGTGCGCACGTTCATCGAAAGTTCCGGCGTCAAGCCGGACGAAGGCGACGAGTGGCTCCGCATCGGTGGCGTGAAGCTGGTTGCCGACGGCGGCTTCGAAGGCGGCTGGATGCGCGACCCTTATCAGGAGCCGTATGGAAATCACGGCGCCTATCGGGGCCTGCAGTTAATTCCCACTGATCGTTACATCGCGATCGTCAAGCAGCTCAATCGTCTCGACTGGCGCGTGGGCACCCATGCGGTCGGCGATGCGGCGATCGATGAAGTGCTGGCCGGCTACGAAGCCGCGAATGCCGAGCATTCCATCGCCGGAAAGCGTTGGGCCATCGAGCACGGCTTCATCCCGCGAGAGGAACACTTCGCGCGCATGCGAGCGCTGGGTTTGGTGGTCACGGTGCAGAATCATCTCTATCTCGCCGGCCCGAGCCTGGTTCGTTATTGGGGGCCGGGGCGCGCGGCCTGGATGACGCCCGTCCGAGCCTATCTTGATCACGGGATCCAGGTCGCTGCCGGCACCGATGCTTCCGTTGTGCCATATCCGCCGCTTTGGACCTTCTATCATTTCGTGACGCGCGACACCATTTCTGGGGGCGTGCTCGGCGCCGATCAGAAGATCACGCGCCAGGAAGCGCTGCGCCTCAGCACCATCGACAACGCCTACCTGACGTTTGAAGAAAAGACCAAAGGCTCCATCGAACCCGGCAAGTGGGCCGACTTCGTGGTGCTGGCCGAAGACCTCCTAACCGTCACGGATAAGCGCATCGAAAAAATGAAGGTGCTGATGACCCTCGTCGGCGGCAAGACTGTGTTCGTGGACGATGCGTTCGGCCCGCATTGAACCTATTCTCCAAGCGTCACACGAAGGGCTCCAGAGAATCAGGCAGCGGAATGAATTTCCAAAGAAGATCACGGAACCAGGTTTCGTTGGCCGCAGGACTTGAATCGATTTACCCTGAGGCTGGCAGGCGCATGCCGTCTGAGGGCATCGAGATTCCAGCGCCCTCGAGTTTCGCGGGCGTGGTTGGGCGCAATCTGTTGTTCCACGAGCCTGCGCCAATCGCTCTGCTCAGCCTCGTCCTTGAAGAAGCGCTTCGACAAGACCAATGCAGAGCTCGCGCTCGAGTATAGACAGAAGAGGCTCTTGGTTTCACAGATTCTCCAGAACGCCTTCCAGGATGTCTCGCCCGAGGAAAAGGCGCTCTTATAGTGAATGCCTTGCGAGGAGAACGAGTAGATGATCGGTTCGCGCAACGACACGCCGGTCTTGAGCTGCTTTCTTGCTGCAATGTACGGTAACACCGTAATAATCCCTAGCCCCAAGAGGAAGAGCAGCGCTATCGGGGTTCCATAGCGAACTATTTCATAATTGTGAAACTCCAGGGCGAGGACCGCCGCCAGGATTACCTCTGCTAGAACAATCAGCGTGACCCCGATCACAACCCACCACGTGCGCCGAAGGGCATGGAAGTATTGGAATCGCACGACGTCACTCAGCGTGAACGTGCCGCCGAGCTCATAAGCCTTGCCGCTGGGATTCTCACTCCCCACGCGTGCTCACGGCGCGGACCCTGGCGCCACCCTCCGCTTGGTCGCCTGCTCGAACGCATACGCCAACTCGATCAGCCGCGGCTCGCTGCAGGCCGTGCCAGTAAACCCGACTCCGAATGGCGCCGGCTTGGCATTGAATCCATCAGGAAACGGTGGCGTAGGCGCGTTGGGAACCAGACCGAACGGCACCACCATGATCGGATACCCCGCCCGCGCGGCCAGCCCTGCGCCACTCGCTCCCGGCGTCAGAATTGCATCCAACCGAGAGACGTTGAGCGCTCCGTCAATGCCCTTGTCGCGGCTCAGCAACAGGTCTTTGCGATGATCGGCTTCGTATCGCGCGCGATCCACTTCCAAATTCATCTCGTCTGAAATATCCAATCGCGACTGGCCATACTTGATCGCGCCCGCCTTGGCGTGATCCAAATTCCACTGACGCAACTCTGCCAGCGTCTTCACGGGCGCCAACGGTCCCAAGCTGGCCAGCCACTTATTGAAGTCGCGCTTCATGCCGTACTTGAAATCCACCGAACAGGTCTCATCCTTGCCCTTGGCCTGATCGGCGCCGGAGCAGTAATCCCACTGCAGAAAATTGCTCTTCGGATCTTTATCGACAAAGCTAGGAATGTCCGCTGGATCCACGATCACCGCGCCCTGTTGCCTTAAAATCTCAATCGCCTCGGCCATCACCTTGACCTGCGCCGCATCCAAACCACCGCGCGGTTTTTCTTCCCCGGTCAGAGTGATCTTGTCGTAGTAGAACGCGCGTGGAACGCCGATACGCGCTCCTTTGAGTCCATCGGCATTCAGGAATTTCGTGTAGTCGCGCCCGGACGGCGGCGTACAGTTGCGAGTTGCGGCGTCGTTTGGATCGGGCGTCGCGCCCTCGAGGGCGCCCAGCATAATTGCAGCGTCGGTCACGGTCCGAGCCATCGGTCCCGCGGTATCGTGATCGGCGGTAATGGGAATCACGCCGTAGCGGCTGATACGCCCGATAGTCGGGCGAATGCCCGCCAACATGTTCTGGTTCGACGGACTGATGATCGACCCGCCGGTGTCTGACCCGACGTTGCCCGCCCAGAAACTCGCGGCCGTTCCGACTCCGCTGCTCGACCCTCCAGTTGCCAGCGCGGGCCGTCCATCGAAAGTCGCTTCCCTAGGATCGGGGCGCGGATCGTAGGGGTTGTATCCGTAGCGGCTCACCGCGTTGTAATTGCCCGGCATCGGATCGGGTACGCCCGCCACCCAATTGGCCAGCTCCGTCAATCCCGTCTTGGCCAGGATGATCGCGCCTGACTCGCGCAAATTCTTCACCAGCGTCGCTTCATAGGGCGGCGTGAACCCGGCGAATGCCAACGCCCCGCCCGTGGTCGGCATATTCGTGGTGTGAATATTGTCCTTTAGCGCGATCGGGATGCCGTGCAGTGGACCGCGCACGTTGCCGCGTGCGCGCTCGCCATCCAGTTCATCGGCCTCCTGGAGCGCGTTGCGATTTACCGTGATGGCCGCGTGCAGCTTGTCTTCATACAGTCCGATTCGGATTAGGTACAACGCCACCAGATCGTGCGAGGTAATGCGCCCGTGCTCCATCGCGGCGCGCATCTCTGGAATGTTCGCTTCTACCACGTTGAAGGGCGGCGCCGGCTTTTTCACCTGCCCTTGAACAACCAATCCAGCCGGGACGAGCAGCAACAAAAATGCTTTTTTCATAGGTTCCCGCAATGTCGATCAGTATATCGAAACGCCCCACCCTCGCCGTACGTTCAGAAATATAAGCGCGTTCTTATGACCCGAGCAATTAACTCTCTTCTGGCTATTCTTTGATCACCAGGCAAGCCTTGGAGCGCTATCCCGATGCCCAAGTCCACTACCGGCGCGTGTACATGACTCCTGAAAGCAGCCTCGCACCATCGCCCCGGGCCGCCCACTCGGACACTACCCAGTTGCGCCCAACACCCCCGATGGACTATAGTCGGTCTGGTACGACTTTTTCAACTAAAGGGAGGAAGTCATGAAGAAATCACTAACACTGCTCGCAATGGCCGCGACGTTTTCATTCGGGGCAATGGCCGCCGATTTTAATGGCTATATCATCGATCAGAACTGCTCCACGAAGGCCGCGATGAGGGGCAACGTCGATTGCGCCAACAAGTGCATCAAAGGTGGATCGCCCGCAGTGCTCGTCACTGAGGACGGCAAGATCTATAAGTTCGCCGACCAGGCGAAGGTTTTGGATTCCGCCGGCAAGAAAGTAACGGTTACCGGGAAGCTGAAGGGCGACACCATCACGGTCGACAAAGTCAGCGAGTAAGCTTCCGCACCGAGTTCTCGTACATCAAACCGGCTGTCGCCCGCGGGCGGCGGCCGGTTTTGTTTTTCCCTCCGTCGATACCGATACAGTGGTGTGCATGGCTTCTCGCCTCACCATTAGCCGTAATTCCCCCGCCGATGTCCAACAGCGGCAGGTGATCGTCAAGTTGGATGGCGAGGCTTTCGCGACCCTGCTCTTCGGCCAGACAGTGACCCGCGAGATTCCTTCCGGAGCGCATCGGCTTCGTTTCGACAACACCTGGGTCAAGAAGACGGTCGAATTCAAATCCGCCGATGGCGAGGAAGTAAACTATAGCGTCATCAACCGCCCTGGCCGCTTCACCTGGTGGATGGTCGCGGTCTTAGGCGCCGGGCCGATGTATCTCACCATCGGGCGCGCCGCGGCGGAATCACCATCAAATCACTCTTCTTCCGCCGGGCCCCCAAACGCCCCGTAAAGGTCCTGTTGCTTCACTTTCTCGGTGTTGAACCGCGCCGCCCGGTCGCGCATCGTCTGCAGGACTTTCTCGGGCTCGGGCAGTTCGCCCTTGATCCAGCGCAGCGGATTTATCCGCGCCACTACGAAGGATCGCAGATAGGGGCTTTGCAGCCCGCGCTCCTTCAGTTTCGCGATCGCCTCGGCCACCTTCTCTTCCAGTTCCAGTAACAGCTCCGCGCGATGCTCGTGCGATTTGATCGCCTTGCTGATCGGCTGATCGGAAAATTCCTCCACCCTCCGCAATACGGGATGATACGCGCCGCCGGCAAAACCGCGCTTGCTTTCGTAAGCCAGGCCCAGCGTCACCAGCGAGGCATCCTCCAGGTAAAACGCAAAACTCGATTCCGGCTTGGATCCCTCCTCCGGCAGCAGCCCTTTGTAGATGCGAATCACCTCCAGCGACTTCTCCTTCAGGTTGTGCGCTTTCTCCGTATTCAGAGCCAGGATCTGCCGCGCGATCTCGCGATCCGGCACAACCAGCGCCGTAATCGACCGTGCCCCCAACCGCCGCATTGCCTCCAGTCTATGAAACCCGTTCGGCGTCCAGAAGCCGTCTTCCGGCGCCGGAACAACGATCACCGGATCCAGGAACCTTCCAGTCTTTTCGATCACGCCGGCCAGTCGCTTGTGATGCGCTTCGGAAAGGTCGCGCTGGAATGGCGTCGGCTGCACGTGATCGATGGGAAGAATCGCCATCAGCAGCGGATGTCCACCCAGCGGATCCCGATACCCGGCCAGGACCGCGCCGCCTTCTTGCTCCACCCGCTGAACCACCGGAGCCAGCTCGTCGACGATCCCCGTGGCGCAGTCGCGTGGCTCGAGCCCGGCCGACTTCGGCTGTCGCTTGCGCGGAACTCGACGCTTGGCCGATTTCTTGATTTTCGTCGCTGCCTTAGCCACTTCTGCTGATGTTACCGTGGCGCGGCGCAGTCGTGTCCGACGAGCTCCTCCGTGAACTGGCGTTGTGGTAGAACCAAGCCATGAGTTCTCCCAAACAATCAGCACTCGATGAAGTCAAGCTGGCCATGGCGGCCACCAATAACCTTTTCAACACCGAGGTCTTCGGCAATCGGAACTTCGCGGCTCTTGATCAGATTTACACCTCGGATGCCCGTATCCTTCCACCCGGTGCCCCTATGATTTCCGGGCGCGAAGCGATCAAGAAATTTTGGTCTGATCTGATTCAATCCGTGAACGCTAAGTCGGCGGTCCTCGCAACGGTGGACCTGATGTTGGCCGGTGATGGCTTAGTCGAAATCGGGCGCGCCACGCTCACCATTGAGCCGGAGGGACAATCCGCCACGCAAATGGAAGTGAAGTACGTCGTGTACTGGCGGCAAGAAGGCGGCCGCTGGAAATGGCACGTGGACATCTGGAATCAAAACACCTAAAATCGTAGCCGAAACGGATTTTCCGCCGTAAATACCAAAATGTACCGTGCTTGCCTCTCGCTCGCCATCGCCCTCTTACCCTCAACAGCTCAAACCTGGAAGCCGCCCGTCGCTATGAAAACTCTTCCCAATGGCCTGAAGGTGGTTGTCTCGGAGGATCATTCCGCACCCACTTTCGGGATTTGTGTTTCCTACGGGATCGGCTTCCGCCTGGAGCCGCAACGCCGCAGCGGATTCGCCCACTTGTTCGAACATATGATGTTCGAAGGCACGCCTATCGCGCCCAAAGGCACTCTCGATAAAGTGATCGAGGGAGGCGGCGGCAACAATAACGGCGACACGCGTTACGATTTCACTGAGTACATTGAGACCGCCCCCGTCACCGCGCTCGATCCGATCCTATGGATCGAAGCCGACCGCATGAAGACGCTCGATTTTTCGCCGGCCAACCTGGAGAATCAGCGCAAGGTTGTGGAGGAGGAAGTCCGAGTAAATGTCCTGAACCAGCCCTACGGCCTGTTTTTTGCCATTGACCTGCCCGGTAAAGCCTTCGACACCTACCCCAACTCGCACAATTTTTATGGGGACTTCAAAGATCTCGATGCCGCCCGCATTGAAGACGTCGAGAAATTCTATAACCAATACTACTCACCCAATAACGCTGTGCTCGCGATCGTCGGCGACGTAAACGCGGCGGAGGTCTTCGCCAAGGTGGAGAGGTATTTCGGTCCGGTCCCGGCCCGTTCGGCGCCACCTCGCGCCAATATTGAGGAGAAGCCGCAGACTGTGGAACGGCGCTCCGTCCAGACCGACCAACTGGCCAATCTGCCGGCG
>Ga0210401_10002863_pt1 | contig 18763 bp, 10 predicted proteins | sample IncBWH32MmetaG_FD_150866 | JGI IMG/M metagenome (GOLD analysis project Ga0210401, IMG submission 150866) | Forest soil microbial communities from Barre Woods Harvard Forest LTER site, Petersham, Massachusetts, United States - Inc-BW-H-32-M | ecosystem: Environmental > Terrestrial > Soil >... | reverse complement strand
ATTGCTCGTAGGGCAAAACGGCAACCGTCTGCGCGCCGAAGAAGTTGTTGTACCAGACGGCGAGCAGTCCCATCAGCACCGGCAAGTTGCGTTCGAACGGAGTACTGCGGAAGTGTTCGTCTACCTGGTGAAAGCCATCCAGCATGGCGCGGAAATTCTCCGGGCCGACGGCGATCATCGTGGATAAGCCGATCGCCGAGTCCATGGAGTAGCGCCCGCCGACCCAGTCCCAAAATTCGAACATGTTGGCCGTATCGATACCGAACTTTGAAACTTCCGCGGTGTTCGTCGAGACTGCGACGAAATGCTTCGCGATCGATTTTTCGTCGCCTCCCAGGCCCGCGAGCGTCCAATCGCGGGCGCTGTGCGCATTGGTCATGGTTTCCAGGGTCGTGAAGGTTTTTGATGAGATGATGAAAAGGGTCTCCGATGGGTCGAGATCCCGGACAGCTTCCGCGAAGTCGGTGCCGTCGACATTGGAAACGAAGCGGAACGTCATTGCCCGATCGCTGTAATGCTTGAGCGCCTCGTACGCCATCACCGGACCGAGGTCCGATCCGCCGATACCGACGTTGATGACATTGCGAATGCGCTTGCCGGTATGGCCCTTCCACGCTCCGCTCCGCACCCGATTGCTGAAATCAGTCATCTTGTCGAGCACAGCATGGACCGCGGGCACCACATTCTCACCGTCTACGACGATGGAGGTTCCGCGCGGGGCGCGCAGGGCGACATGCAGCACGGCTCGTTTTTCCGTGATATTGATCTTCTCGCCCCGGAACATGGCATCGATTCGCGCCTGCAGACCGGATTCTTCGGCAAGTTGAAGCAGAAGCTTGAGAGTTTCGTCCGTGACTCTATTCTTCGAATAATCCAGATAGATGCCCAGAGCCTCGACCGTCAGACGCTCGCCGCGCTTGGGATCATCCGCAAACAGTTTGCGGAGATGTGTCTTCTGGATGCTCTTATAGTGATCTTCGAGAGCTTTCCACGCCGGGCGTTTGACGGCCGATTTTCCGGTGATTGGTTCGACGCGCGCTGCCATATCCATTTTCCTTTCGTCTCTTTTGGTTATCTGAAGTGCCCCCAGCGCGAAGGGGAGGCCGCGATTCACCGGCTTGGTCCCACAGTCGAAATCCTCCGCTGAAAGCGTTGGCATTGTTTCCGGCTCGGCAGTTTGGAGGCAGCCGTTTTAATTCTTTCACGTTGCCTCCTCCCAGAACTACATCATCGGGTTCAAGAGCGGCGATCAGGCGCGCCACCACATCCGCCACATCGCGCCGCCACTTTTTCTTGCCTCGTTCTTCGAATGCCTGGCGTCCCACGTAGTCCTCGTACGTGCCCTTCTTATAAGGGAGATGGCCGAGTTCCATTGGCTCCAGAATGCCATTCACCACCAAGGCTGAACCGAGGCCTGTGCCCAGACCGAGGAAGAGCATCTTGCCGCCCTTGTAGCTCCCCAGGGCCTGCATCGCTGCATCATTAATGATCTTAATCGGGCAGCCGAATGCGGCTTCAAAATCAAACCCGATCCACCCGGCCGCCAGGTTGTGCGGGTCCGCCACCGGCCGGTTCTGGACAACCGAGCCGGGATAGCCCATTGAGACCGCGTCGTACTTCCAGGTTCCGGCGAGCCGCTTGACGCCGGCGACCATCTGTTGCGGCGTCATTGTGGCGCCGGACGGAAACTTCCGTGGCGTGTCGTGCCCGGTGGCAAGAATTTTCACGTGAGTTCCGCCAACATCAATCACCAGCACGTTCATGCAGAGCCTCTTAGCGCGCAACCGCGGCAGTTCTCAGCTAGCTGCTTTCAGGGTCGCAGACTTGGTTTTCAAGTCGGCTGCCTTGGATGTGATCACCGTCATCAGGTCGTTCCAGGACTTGACGAATGACTTGGCTCCCTCATCCTGAAGCTGAGCGGCGAGCGCATCGACATCGATGCCCGCCTTGGCAAACTGTGCCAGCACTTGTTCACAATCACCGCCGTCCGCCGGCAGGATGGGGCCGAGGTCCGTGTGTTCGGCAAGAGCTTTCAATGTGCCTTCGGGCATGGTGTTCACCGTGAAAGGTGCGGCAAGCGCCTTAATGTAAAGAATGTCCGAAGCCTGGGGATCTTTCGTCCCCGTGCTGGCCCAGAGCAGACGTTGCGGACGAGCGCCGAGATTGTACACGCGCTGCCAGCGTGGCGAACTGAGCAAAGTGCGGTACGCCTTATAAGTACGCTTGGCGATCGCGATACCGAGCTGGTTGCGCAGCGCCTCGGGCACTTTACTCGCAACCGCCGCATCCCAACGGCTAACGAACACCGAAGCTACCGATCCGACCGTGGGTTCGAGCCCTGCTTCGATTCGTCGTTCGATGCCGCGCAAGAAAGCTTCTGCAGCCGCCACGTACTGCTCTCGGGAAAACAACAGCGTGACATTGATAGGTATGCCAGCGAAGATGGCTTCCTCAATCGCAGGCAGTCCTTCTTTTGTACCCGGAATCTTGATCAGTAGGTTGGACCGCCCCGCGCGGGCGTGCAATTCTTTGGCTGCGGCGAGGGTACTAGTTGTGTCGTAGGCAAGCAATGGGGACACTTCCAGTGATACCCAGCCATCGACTCCTGCTGTTCGATCCTGGATCGGCCGAAACAGATCGGCCGCGCGAGTGAGGTCTTCGAGTGCCAAGTCGAAGAAGAGTGCCTCGCCCGATTTGCCCCTTTTCAAGTCTTCGTGAATCGCATTGTCATAAGCGGTGCTGTTGTTGATGGCATGGTCAAAAATCGTAGGATTCGAAGTGAGGCCAGTGACCGATAATTCTTTGATGTAGGTCTCCAGCGTGCCCGTATCCAGTAGATCGCGTGTGATGTTGTCCAGCCAGATGCTCTGGCCAAGATCGTAAAGCAGTTGTGTCGCTTTCATGATTCCACCTCAGTAAATTGAAAACTCGTGTGTGAACTCTTCGATAATCAGGCTCGGGGTCATGACGCTGCCTCCAGCAAGCTTGCTGTAGGGCGCTCAACTCCGACCGCGCGGTGCGACGTTTCTGTCACCTCCCGTAGCGATTGGAAAGCTGGCCCGGACAACATGTCGACGGTGCAGCGCCAGCGCCAGTTACCATCGGCGCGGCCCGGTACATTCATACGAGCATCGCTGCCCAGATTGAGCACATCCTGTAAAGGAGCGATTGCGAGCGCCGCCGGCGATGACCACGCCAGGCGAATCAGCTCCCACGCGGCCTCGTGAGCCTCGCCTCCGGGTCGTCCCAGATTATTCCAGAAATTGTGGCGCTGCCAGTCCGGCAGGGCTTCATACCAGCCACGTGTCGTGTCATTGTCATGCGTGCCGGTATACGCGACCGTATTGTGTACGAAATTGCGTGGCAGGTAGGGGTTATCCGCGTGGCCGTCGAAGGCGAACTGCAGAACTCGGGTTCCAGGTATGTGGAACGAATCGCGGAGTGCAGACACATCCGGAGTTATGACTCCAAGGTCTTCAGCTATGAACGGTAGGCTGCCCAACTCCCGTTGGACCGCGCTGAAGAAATCGGCGCCTGGGCCCGGTTCCCATTGGCCACTTTGCGCGGTCGGCGCGCCTGCCGGTACCTGCCAGGCAGCCGCAAAACCGCGGAAGTGGTCGAGCCGAATCACGTCCACATGAACCAGCAGAGCCCGCAAGCGGTCGATGCACCAACGATAGCCGGTCTTGCGAAGGGCGTCCCAGTTGTAGACGGGGTTGCCCCAGAGTTGTCCCTGGGCGCTGAAGTAATCGGGAGGCACTCCGGCGACGAAGAGGGGATGGTGATTTTCGTCGAGCAGGAACAGTTCCGGGTTGGCCCACACATCGCTCGAATCCGGGGAGACAAAAAATGGCAAGTCGCCGATCAAGCGCACGCCTTTCGCGTGCGCATAGTCCTTCAATTGCTTTGCCTGGCGGAACAGTAGAAATTGTGCAAATCGAACTTGATCGATCTGTCGGCCTGCGTCCTGGCGCGCTTGGGCCAGAGCCGCTGGTGTTCTCCGGACCAACTCGATTGGCCACTCCAGGTAAAAAGTGTTGTTGTACTTGGCTTTCAGGGCGCGAAACAGAGCGTAGTCCTCCAGCCAGTGTGCCTCGTCATGGCAGAACTGCTCGTAGTCAGCCCGCAGATCTTTGCGTGCCCCCGCAGCGAACTCGGTCCATGCCTGGTAGAGCAGTCGGTGCTTGAATGGGATGACGGCATCGTAATCGATAGCAGTTACTGGAAAGGTGGGCCGTTCAAAATCGGACGTCAGTAGCCCTTCTTGAATCAGGTCGTCCGGACTGATCAAGAGTCCGTTACCAGCAAAAGACGAAAGTGATTGATAAGGCGAGTTGCCATAACCGGTAGGACCGAGCGGCAGTGCCTGCCACCAGCCTTGACCTGCCTCGTGGAGTTGATCCAGCCATGCCAAGGCACTTGGCCCTAGGTCGCCAATGCCGTAAGGCGAGGGCAGCGACGTCACGTGCAGCAACATGCTGGAGGCGCGGTAGTCCGGTTGGAACGGGGGAAATGTTCCGAGGCGACCGATATCGCTCATGACTTTCCTTTCGCCGGATCTAACGCATTAGTCACAATTGCCTGCGCCTCACTCAGGATGGTATTCAAGTGAGCCTCGTCCTTGAAGCTCTCGGCGTAAATCTTGTAGATATTTTCGGTCCCGGACGGGCGGGCGGCAAACCATCCGCTGCCCGCTACGACTTTGAGGCCACCGATCGATGCGTTGTTGCCGGGAGCGCGAGTCAGTTTCGCGGTAATCGGCTCGCCCGCAAGGCTGGATTCTTTGACCGCCTCGGGTGAGAGTTTCTGCAGGCTTGCCTTTTGCTCGGGGGTGGCTGGCGCATCGATGCGAGTGTAATACGGTGTGCCGAACTCCGCAGTGAGGTCGCGATAGTGTTCGCCCGGATCCTTGCCCGTGCGGGCCATAATCTCGGCCGCGAGCAAATCCATAATCGGGCCGTCCTTATCGGTGGTCCAGACCGTGCCGTCCAGGCGCAGGAAGCTCGCGCCGGCGCTTTCCTCTCCACCGAAACACTGTGAGCCGTCGATCAAACCCGGCACAAACCACTTGAAGCCCACTGGCACTTCGCAGAGTTTACGGCCAAACTTTTTCACAACCCGGTCAATCATGCTGCTGCTGACCAACGTCTTGCCCACCGAAACATGTGCTCCCCAGCGTGGACGATGCTGTAGAAGATATTCGATGGACACCGCAAGATAGTGATTCGGGTTCATCAACCCGGACGACGGTGTAACAATTCCGTGCCGGTCCGAGTCCGGATCGTTGGCGAAGGCCACTTGATATTGATTTTTGAGACCAACGAGCCGGGCCATCGCGTAAGGACTCGAGCAGTCCATACGGATCTTGCCATCATGATCGACCGTCATAAATGAAAAGGTCGGGTCGATCACCGGGTTTACGACCATGACGTTTAGACCGTAGATCGAGTTGATTGGCTCCCAATAAATGCGCGCGGCGCCTCCCAGTGGATCGACCGCCAGCTTCAGGCCAGCACCCCGGATAGCATCGATATCAACTACGTTCTTCAGGTCACGAACGTAGGACAGGATGAAGTCTTCCTGATGAGTGGTGGAAGATTTTATGGCCGTGGCGAAGGGAATTCGCTTGACGCCCACATTGCCGCCTCGCAGCAAGTCGTTGGCGCGGTCCTCGACCCACTGAGTCACGTGGGTGTCGGCCGGGCCACCATTGGTCGGGTTGTACTTGAAACCACCATCCTCCGGCGGATTGTGCGATGGAGTAATAACGATCCCGTCTGAGAGGTGATCCTTGCGATCGCGGTTGTAGATGAGGATGGCCCGAGAGATGACCGGTGTTGGCGTCACCTTGTCGCCTTCCTGGATGATGGTTTCCACCCCGTTCGCGGCCAGGACTTCAAGCGCAGTGCGCTGCGCGGGGCCGGAGAGCGCGTGCGTGTCTTTGCCCATATAGAGTGGGCCATCCGTACCGTGGCTGCGCCGGTAGTCGCAGATGGCTTGGGTCATGGCAAGGATGTGGGCTTCGGTGAAGGTGCCGTGGAATGGCGAGCCTCGGTGTCCGCTGGTGCCGAAGATGACCATCTGATTGGGATCGTCGAGGTCGGGCCGGCGTTCAAAATATTCACGTTCCAGCTTGGCCACATCCACCAGCATGCTCTTGGGTGCGGGGAGGCCTGCAAGGGGCGAAATCATCTGCTTATTATCACCCGGGCCGATTGCCGGTGGACGGGTTTCTAAAGCACTGGGCATGGTTTAGCCTCCCAGATCTCAGATGCGTACTCGCTGATGGTGCGATCGCTGGAGAACTTCCCCGAACCTGCAACATTGAGGATGGCCTTGCGCGCCCAGGCATCGGGTTCAGCATACAACTCGAGAAGCCGCTGGTCCGCCTCGAGATAAGACTTGAGGTCCGCAAGGTGCATGTAGTGGTCGCCATGAGTCAGGAGAGTATCGCGCAATGGCTCGAAGACACCCGGTTCATTGCGGCTGAAGTCGTTAGAGAAGATCAGATCCAGCGCGGCGCGGGTCTCCGGCTCGTTGTCATAGTGCCAGCGCGGATTGTACCAACTGCTGCTGCCCTCCACCTGTTTCGCAGTGAGGCCAAACAAAAAGAAATTTTCTTCCCCAGCTTCCTCCGCCATCTCGATGGTTGCGCCGTCGCGAGTGCCGATCGTAAGAGCACCGTTCATCATGAACTTCATATTGCTGGTGCCGCTCGCTTCGTAGCCGGCAGTCGAGATCTGGTTGGAAACGTCACTGGCGGGGATGAGCTTCTCCGCAAGCGAGACATTATATTCGGGCACGAACAGGACCCTGAGTCGCCCGCGCACCATGGGATCGCCGTCGACCGTGCCTGCAAGGTTGTTGATGAATTTGATGATCAGCTTCGCCAGTTGATACGCCGGCGCTGCCTTACCAGAAAATACAAACGTCCGCGGCGGCATCTTGAGATCCGGGTTTTTACGGAGCCGGTTGTACAGCACAACGATCCGAAGCGCATTCAGCAATTGGCGTTTGTATTCGTGAATGCGCTTCACCTGGCAATCAAGAATGGTGTCAGGGTCCACGGTCTGGCCAGATGTCGATTTGAGCCAATCGGCAAATTGACACTTCGCCTCTCGCTTGGCCTTGAGGAAGGCGGCATGAAGGTTTTTATCGTCGGCAAGAGGCTTGAGCTTGCGCAATTGACTCAGGTCAGTGATCCATCCATCGCCGATCGTTTCCGTGATGGTCTGCGCGAGCGCTGGATTCGCCAGCAGCAACCAGCGTCGGGGCGTGACCCCGTTTGTCTTGTTACTGAAACGGTCGGGGAAGACCTCCGCCAGGTCTTTAACCGTCATGGTGCGCAGCAACTGGGAGTGAATGGCAGCCACTCCGTTGGTGCTGTGCGAGCCTACGATTGCCAGGTTGGCCATGCGGACCTGCTTGGGCGGGCCTTCCTCGATCAGGCTCACGTGCTGGATTCGGCTTTCTTCGCCAGGAAAGCGTCTCCGCACGGCATCGAGCAGGCGGCGATTGATCTCGTAGATGATTTCCAGATGACGCGGCAGCATCGTCTCAAACCATGCGACGGGCCACTTCTCGAGAGCCTCGGGCAGCAGTGTGTGATTGGTGTAGGCCAGAGTCCGGTTCGTAATATCCCAGGCCTGATCCCATCCCAGCTGCGCCTCATCCAGAAGGATCCGCATCAACTCGGGCACTGACAGTGTCGGGTGCGTGTCGTTCAGTTGGATAGCCACTTTCTCGGGAAGCGAATTCCAATCAGAGTTATCGCGCCGGAAGCGTCGCAGGAGATCGCTCAGAGAGCAGGCGACAAGAAAATATTCCTGCACGAAGCGCAGGGCCTTCCCCATGGTAGTGGAGTCGTCGGGATAGAGCACACGCGTGAGCGACTCGGCGCTGAGGGTCTGGGCCAGCGCCGCGACGAAATCGCCGCTGCTGAATTCCCGAAAGTCGAAGTAATCGGGAGCGGCGGCGGCCCACAGCCGGAGCGTATTGATATTCTTGCCACCGTAGCCGACGACGGGGCGATCAAACGGCATACCAATCAGAGTGGACGGACGATCCGGGACCGCGCGTAGGCCGCCTCCGTGCAGTTCGAATGAACAGTTCAGCTTGACTTCGACGCACTCGTGCCGACGACAAACCTCCCATGGATCCGAGCGGCGCAGCCAATTGTCTGGCTGCTCGTGTTGCCAGCCATCCTGTATGGTTTGTTTGAAGATGCCATATTCGTAACGCAGTCCGTAGCCGACGGCCGGGAGTTGCATCGTAGCCATCGAATCGAGAAAGCAGGCGGCCAAACGCCCGAGACCGCCGTTTCCCAAGCCTGCATCCGGTTCACACTCGAGCACTTCGGGCCAGTCAAGGTTCTTTTGCTTGATGGCTTGCCTCACAACCGGATCAAGCAGAAGATTTGTGACGTTGTTGGCCAGCGAGCGCCCGATGAGAAACTCCATCGAGAGATAGTAGACCCGCTTGGGATTCGCGCGGTCGTAGGTTTTATCCGTGTAAATCCATCGCTGTGAGAGGATATCCCGGACGGAGTGAGCGACGGCTTCAAAACGCTCGCGTGCGTCAGCAAGCGTCAGATCGACAACGTTGTCGAACAAAAGATGGCGTTCGTAAAGCGCGCTTTCCGTTCCGGTCAAGTGTATCGGACCAACGAAATATCGGCTGCGAAGCTTTGCAAGGTCTTCGGATGCTGGCGGCATCGGGAGGACCGAGGCACCTTTTTCGCTGGCTGGGCTTTGGCTGACAGGCTTTGTGCTCATCGAAATATCCTTCGGCTGAGATTGGCGGTACTTCTGCCTCAAATGTTTCGGCGCAGGAGACAGCTACGGTAGCCGTTCAAGCTGCGACGTGATGAGTGTCATTCCACAATCGGATCACAGGCCGGGAAACACTGCCCTCATAACCCAACGCACTCAGGCTCGCAGTCGTGAGCATGAAGTGAGCGCCATTCGTCAATGGCTCGATGTCGGCCCAACGCGCGGCCAGCACGCGAATGAAATGCCCACTGGAAAAGAGCAACACATTCCCCTCGATCGGGCGCACGCGACTCACTACGCGGTCCGCCCGTGCAGCGACTTGTTCCGGCGATTCGCCTCCCGGACAGCCGTCACGAAAGAGGTCCCAGTCCGGGCGGGTCTTATGGATATCGACGCTGCGCAGGCCCTCATAATCGCCGTAATCCCACTCCACCAGGTCGGGATCGATTTCGGCCGCGGATCCGAATCCTGCCAATTCACAGGTTCGGACGGCACGCTGCAACGGGCTGGTGAAGACCTTAACGAATTTCAACCCCTGGAGTCGCTGCGCAAGGCCGCGAGCATTTTGTTCGCCGTGTTCCGTCAGGGGTAGATCGGTAAGTCCCGTGTGTTGACCCGTGAGGCTCCACGCGGTCTCTCCATGCCTGGCCACGTAAATGATGGGAAGTTCGGCGTTCATGCGGCTTTGCTCCTCGGCTACGGTTGTTGCGTCTAGTGGCAGAGAACAACCGTTTTAGCAGACCCCGCCCCCTGACATGCAAGGGAAGGGAAGGAAACCCGACTATCCGCAGGGTAGAGTTAAAGAGGGATTCTGGCCACTAGCAGAACTGATAGCTTGCCGCCAAAATCTTGCGTTCTTTCACTCCAGCCTTGCTCGCGGAGTAAGTTGCAGGTACTCGGACGAACCCATCTTCTCAAAGTCGGCACCGCAGTCGCAAGTCGGGGACCGTCGGGATCATGAAAACGAAATCCACTATGGCTGCCACCCGCCTCCCAGCGACTGATAAAGCTGAGTGTAGTTATTCAATTCCGAAAACCACGCCTGCGCCAATTGTAGCTCGGAAGTGAAATACTGCTGTTGGGTGACCAGCACTTCCAAAAAACTGGTGTATCCGCCCTCAAACCGTACATTGGCAAGGCGCGCGGTTTCCTTGTAAGTATCCGTCTGTTCTTGCAGCTTCATTCGGAACAGGCGGGACTGGGTGTAGCCAACCAGTGAATTAGAGACGTCCTCGAACGCCGTTTGCACGGTTTGTTTGTAGAGCAACTCGGCTTCATCGCGCTGCGCCAAGGCCAACCGATAGTTCGACTTGATACGACCTCCCTGGTAGAGGGGCTGTGTAACTTGTCCCGCAACCGTCCAGGCACCCGTGGTAGGCCCTGCCAGGAAGCTGGTCAGCGAAGCGCTTTGCACTCCGAATGCACCGGTTAATGCAATCTGAGGAAAGAAGGCTGCCTTGGCAACTCCGATGTTGGCGTTGGCCGCAACCAACGATTCCTCCGCCCGGCGTACATCCGGACGGCGCTCGAGGATAGCTGACGGCAGTCCAGTCGGCACTTCGGGCTCGTGAGGTTGCGCCGTTAGGCTCAGCCCGCGGGTTACCGGTCCGGGATTCCGGCCAAGAAAAATACTGATCTGGTTCTCGGTCTGCTCGATCGACTGTTCGAGAGTAATGACCTGCGCCTCGGATTGTTGCAAAAGTAATTGCGCCTGCAACACGTCGGTTATAGCGGCGTCTCCACCCTTAAATTTTATGGTGTTGAGCTTCACCATATCCTTATCTGCAGCCACGGTCTGTTTCGAAATCTCGAGCTGGGAGTCGAATTCGCGCAATTCAAAATAGGCATTCGCCACGCTCGAAATCAAAGTCACGAAAACCACCTTTTGCCCGTACTCAGTGGCCAGCAGATTCGCGCGTGCCGCCTCGGTTGCCCGGCGAAATTGACCCCAGAAATCGAGGATCCAGGATGCCTGCACACTGATCGAGCCCAGAGTCGTGTTTCCCTGGAACGGCTGGGTGCGTGTGTTTCCGAGCGACCCGCCCAAATCAACCTGCGGAAACTGATTCGCCCGGGTAATCCCGAGAACAGCGCCCGCTTCCAGGATGCGCGCGGCAGCAATGCGCACGTCATAGTTGTTGGTCAGCGCCTCCTTGATCAGGCCTTGAAGCACTTCATCCTGGAACACGGCGGACCATTGCAATTCTGCGAATGGTTGACCGGCGGGTAGCGTGGATGTGTCCGGGGGGAGTCCTCGGTACTGCCCGGGCACGTCGACGGCGGGGCGCTTGTAGTTCGGGCCCACGGTGCACGCGCACAGCGGAAGAAGCAGCAATAGGGCAGAGAATTTTCTCCAGATCACGCCTTTCCTCCTTCCGTGATGGATCCCGGTTCCGTTTTTACGGCTTCCTTTTTCCCGAAGTACTCACCGAAACGCTCGACCACATCGAAGGAGACCGGAATGAAGAAGATCGCCAGTAGGGAGGCTGCAAGCATGCCGCCGATCACAACGGTGCCGAGCACCTGGCGCGAAATAGCCCCCGCGCCGGAGGCTCTCCACAGAGGCACGCAACCAAGAATGAAGGCGAACGCCGTCATAAGAATGGGGCGTAGACGCAGCCTTGCGCCGGTAAGAGCGGCGTCGATAAGAGTTTTGCCGCCGTCGTATTCCATCTTGGCGAATTCGACAATCAGAATGGCGTTCTTGGCGGACAAGCCGATCAGCATGACCAGTCCGATCTGGGCATAAACGTCGTTGTCAAGGCGCCGGAAGTAGAGTGCGATGAAGGCACCGAACACTGCGATGGGGACGCCCAATAACACGCTGAAGGGAAGCGTCCAACTCTCGTATTGCGCAGCCATGATCAGGAAGACGACAAAGAATGCGAGGCCAAAAACTACGCTGGGGGAAACGCCCTGCGCTGCCTTCTGCTCCTGGTACGACATGCCGCTGTAGTCGAAGCCCATCTGGCTGGGCATGGTTTTGTGGAAGACGTCCTCCATCGCCGCCATCACCTGGCCGGAGCTGTAGCCGGGCGCCGCCGAGGCGTTGATCTGCACGCAGTTGAACAGGTTGTAACGCATGACGAACTCTGCGCCGCTGCGCGGATACGTGCTAGTCAATGTGCTCAGCGGAACCATATCGCCCGCAGCATTGCGGACGTAGAACTTGCCCAGGTTCGAGGCCTTGGTGCGGAAGTCACCATCAGCCTGGACATAGACCTGCCATTGCAGGCCGAAGCGGTTGAAGTAATTGACCAACGCGCCGCCCATAAACGTCTGTATGGTCTCGTACAGGCCGCTCAGCTGGATTTGCTGCGTCATCGCCTTGGCGTTGTCAACCTTAACTCCGAGCTGCGGAACACCAAATAGGGCCGTGGTCATCACGCCCTGGAGTTCGGGGCGCTTGCGGGCTTCCGCCATGAAGAGTTGCGTGTTCTTCCCCAGAAACTCGATGCCACTGCCGGACCGGTCTTCGAGAATGAACGTGGCGCCTCCCGAAGTTCCTACGCCGGGGATGGCGGGTGGCGGGAACGAGAACGCGATTCCTGACGGTACCCTGGAGAGCGCCTTTTGCAGGTGGGCCTTGATTGCCGCGTAGCTGGTCTCGGGAGTCTTCCGTTCATCCCAAGGTTTCAACGACACGAAGAAGAACGAACTGTAGGTAGCGTTGACGCCGCTCAACATGCTGTAGCCCATCACCGAGCTCACATATTGGACCCCGGGTGTCTCCATAATGACTTTTTCCACTTCGCGGGCAGCTTGCGACGAGCGTTGCAGCGACGATGCGTCAGGCAGTTGAAGACCTGCGTAAAGATATCCCTGATCTTCGTCGGGAAGAAAACTGCCGGGTATCTTCTTGCCGAAGAAACCGGCGCCTACGGTCATCAGGCCAAGCATGAGGAAGGCAAGTCCAGCTTTGCGGATCAGATGATGACAAGCACCGACATACCCGTCCGTTGCCTTCCCAAAAGCGCGATTAAACCAGCGAAAGAAAGCGCCGAGCGGTCCCCACGCCTCTTTCCTCGGCCGCAGCAGCATGGCAGAGAGTGCGGGGCTGAGGGTCAGCGCATTGAAAGCGGAGAACAGCACCGAAATGGCGATGGTAACGGCGAACTGTTTATAGAGTTGTCCGGTGATGCCGGGAACAAAGGCGGTGGGGATAAAAACTGCTGCCAGGATCAGGGCGATGGCAACCACAGGGCCGGAGACTTCATCCATTGCCTTGACGGTAGCGTCATGAGGCGATAGGCCATGCTCGATATGGTGCTCCACCGCCTCCACCACAACAATGGCATCGTCCACCACCAATCCGATTGCCAGCACCAGGCCGAACAGCGAAAGCGTATTGATGGAAAACCCCAGCATGGGAAAAACCACGAAGGTTCCGACCAACGAAACCGGAACTGCGAGCAGCGGGATTAGCGTTGCTCTCCAACCCTGCAGGAAGATGTAGACCACCAGAATGACGAGCAGCAAAGCTTCGATCAAAGTCTTCTTGATTTCGTCGATGCCGGCACTGACCGCGAGCGTCGTATCGAGCGCAACAATGTAGTTCAGCCCTTGGGGGAATCTCCCTTGCGCTTCCTGCATCATCTTGAGGATGTTCCCTCGGGTTTCCAACGCGTTGCTTCCCGGGGTCAGGTAGATCGCGATGAGGGCCGAGGGCTGCGCCGGCTTACTCGTTCCCGCAACGCCTAACCGTGCCAAGTAGGAATAGTATTGCGATCCCAGTTCTACCCGAGCCACGTCTTTCAGGCGCAGAATTGAGCCGTCGGGTTGGGCGCGGACGATGATCTGGTCGAACTCCTCCGCCGTCGGCAGGCGTCCGGGGGCGCGAACGTTATAGGTAAACTGCTGGCCTTGTGGAACCGGCTCGCCGCCGACCTGGCCCGCAGGATTAACCCGGTTCTGTGCCTGCACGGCGTTTGTGATGTCAGGCACGGTCACCCCAAGGCTAGCCAGCCGGTCAGGATTGACCCAAATTCGCATCGCATAGGGTCCAGCGCCGAAAATCTGAACCTGCCCAACCCCCGCAACGCGGGTTAAGGCGTACTGCAGGTTGATGGTGGCGTAGTTGGCTAGGAAGACGTTGTCGTACTGGCCACTGGCAGAATAGAGGTCGAGCAGCATGAAAGGCGCGGTTGTGCCTGGCTGCACGATCACTCCCTGCTGCGTGACCTGGCTAGGCAGTTGCGAGGCTGCTTGTCCGCTCCTCATCTGCGCCAGTATCTGGTCGGTGTTGGAATCGGTTCCGAGTTGGAAATCGATGTACAACGTCATCCCCCCGCCCGAACTCGCGCTCAACGAATACATATAGTTCATTCCGCTGACGCCCGACATCTGCTGCTCAATCGGAGTTGCGACGGATTCTGCAATGGTCTGGGCGTCGGCGCCGGGATACGTCGCTTTCACCTGAATCATGGGATCGGCGATGTTGGGAAACTGCGCCGTCGGCAGGCTGAGCATTGAGATCAGGCCGACCAGGACCATCAGGATGGCGATTACGATAGCGACGATGGGTCGATTGATAAAAAACTTCGACATGGTCAGTTCCCGCCCTCCGCCGGCTTTGCCGGCGCATATGGCTTGGGACTGACTGGCACGCCTTCGCGTACCTTCATGAATCCCTCGACGATCACCTTTTCACCGGGTTTCAGGCCTTCGCTGATCACCCAGTTTGGGCCGACGCGCTCCCCGACTTTCACCGGACGGAAGCTGGCTTTGTTGTCGGGCGTCAGCACCACAACCTGGTACAGCGACTGAACTTCGATAACGGCGGCTTGAGGAATTAACAGCGCATCCTTGTCCATGCCAGTCTGGATTCGAACCTGCCCATAACCTCCCGGACGCAGCGTGGCCCCTTCGTTCGGAAACTGCGCCGCCATCTGGATGGTGCCGGTTTGAGTTCCGACCTGCCGATTCACGTAGATAATCTGGCCGCGCCCCGGGTAGGGAAGTCCGTCGGCCTGAATGAACTCCACCGACGGAGCATTCTTCAGGCTTCCGGCTCCGCGGATGATCTGCGTAACTCGTGGGGCAACGTTGAGAAACGCGCTTTCGCTGACATTGAAGTACGCCCAGATTGGATTTACCTGGGAGATCGTGGTCATCTTGGTGCTCGTACCCACCAGATCGCCAATCTGCGAATTGGTTACGCCTGCAATGCCGTCGACCGGAGAATAAACTTTAGTCCAGGCGAGATTCAATTCCGCCTGCTGCATCGCCGCCTGCTTGGCTAGCAATTGCGCTTGCCACGAGAGGTGATTTGCGATGTCATTGTCGAGTTGCTTCTTCGGGATTGCGTTCTGTGCAGCCAGCGGAGTGTCTCGCTCGACGTCGGCTTCGGTCCGGTCCACATTCGCCTGGGCGACGGCTACGTCGGCTTTGGCCCCATCGAGTGCGGCCTGAAAGGGACGCGGGTCGATCTGATACAGCAGTTGACCCTTCTTGACGAAGTAGCCGTTTTCGTAATTCTGAGTGAGCAGGTAGCCTCCAACTCTAGGAGTAATTTCAGCGTTGGTGGGGCCGTTCAGTTGCGCTACCCATTCCTCAAAGATAGGAACATTCTGTTGCACAACCTGGGTGAACTCGACCTCGGGCGGAGCCATCTGGGGGCGCGCTTCTTTTTCCTCACAACTCGTGAGCAGGAGCGCAATCGCGCACAGGCAGGAAATGGCTGAGATACGGAGAGAACTCCGGAAAACCGGTCCCTGGTCCAGTTCTCTTGCATTTATCTGTGATCTAGAATCCTTGTGCACGGCTTCAGTTGGCATGGGCACCCTCCAGATGACCGGGCTTACCGCCTCGTGGTGATTCGACGCTGAACCTAGGCAGGTTAGAACCTAAGCCGGGCCGGGCGAACTAGCAGAATTTATAGTTCGGTGTGAAAATCTTTGGTGATATATGAAGAGCCTGATGTCCGCGGATACCCCCACTTCGAGGACCATCCTGCCCATTGAAGTGATTACCAGTCCGTTCGTGCGCTTTGCACGCATGGAGGCGGCTGGCGGCATACTGCTTTTGGCCAGCACTTTTGCCGCCCTCGTCTGGGCTAACTCACCCTGGGAACGGAGCTATCACGAGATCTGGAGTGCTCAGGTCGTCGTCGGTTTTGGGCGCTTTGCTTTGACGGAAACCCGCCATGAATGGATCAACGACGGGCTGATGTCCGTCTTTTTCTTCCTGGTCGGGCTCGAAATCAAACGCGAGGTCTTGATCGGCGAACTGTCCTCGTTAAAGCAAGCGGCCTTCCCGTTAATCGCCGCGGTTGGGGGAACGATCGTCCCCGCGCTCTTCTATCTATCGCTCAACCACGGTGGTATTGCCCATAAAGGGTGGGGCATTCCTATGGCGACCGATATTGCGTTTGCTCTCGGCGTGCTTGCCCTGCTCGGGGACCGTGTTCCTGTGTCCCTCAAGATTTTCGTGACCGCTCTCGCCATTGTGGACGACATCATTGCCGTGCTGGTAATCGCTCTTTTTTATACTGCGCAAATCCACTTCCTTAGTCTTGCAGCGGGTCTTGCCGGAGTTGCTCTCTCTTTCGGGTTGAATCTGTTGGGCGTTCGCAAACCCGCAATTTATGCCTTCCTGGGCCTTTGTGTCTGGGCTGCAGTGCTCAAGTCAGGAGTCCACGCTACCGTCGCCGGAGTTATGTTCGCCTTCACGATTCCGGCTCGAACCTATATTGATCGGGCTCATTTCCTGAAGCAGGGCCGCTGGCTCTTTGATCGGTTCGAAGCCGCGCGGCCCGATTCGTTTGAAGAGCACGCGGCAATTCACACGCTCGAAACTCAATGTGAGCTGATCCAATCGCCGTTGCACCGCATCGAACACAGCCTTCAGCCGTGGGTTGCCTTTGTCGTGATGCCGGTCTTCGCTTTCTCAAACGCGGGTGTACATATTCTCGGAAAGGTCGCGGCAGCGGCGACAAATTCAGTCAGCTTGGGCGTAGCACTCGGACTCTTTGTAGGAAAGCCTGTCGGAATCTCGCTGTTCGCCTGGTTGGCCGCAAAGGCTAAGGTGGCAACCCAGCCGAACACGGTCTCCTGGGCGCAGATCTTCGGAGGCAGTTGGCTGTGCGGCATTGGCTTCACCATGTCGCTATTTATCGCGACTTTGGCATTCGGAGAGGGGCCGCTGCTAGACCTGTCCAAAATCGGAACCCTCGCCGCGTCGGTTGCCGCGGCCACCTGCGGAAGCCTGTTCCTATTGGGCAAATTTGCTCAGACAGAATGAAGAATCCCCACCTTTGTTTCTTTTGAGGCCCAGCGAGACAAGGGCGGGGCCGCTGGTCCGTTACGGTGTTGACACGGTCTGCGCCGCCTAGTTCGCAACTCCGTTTGCCTCGCGTCGCTGCGAGCTGCGTCCACGGAGCCGCATGCTCGAGGATGCTTGCCTCGGAATAGAGACGTTTGTCTCCAAAACATGCAGCGCTTTATGCTGTGCGCAGGGGCACGGATCCCCTGAAGCCGTAGTAAACGATGTAAAGATAGCAAATCGCCGGGAGGATAAAGGAGTGGTGGATTCCAATCCGGTCTGCCAAGACCCCAACCACAACCGGCACTACGGCACCGCCCACAATCGCCATAATCATGATTCCGGAACCTTCTCCGGTGAGCGGCCCGAGCTTTGCAATGCCCAGGGTAAAAATGCTGGGGAACATGATGGAGTTAAAAAATCCGACCAGAAGAATGCTCCACATCGCCAGCGGCCCTACGCTCAACATGGAAACGATGACGAGAAGGCACGCCACGATTGCCGCAGTTCCCAGGACGATTCCAGTTTGTACTTTTTGCAAAATCGCTGAACCAATGAATCGGCCGACCATCGCGCCACCCCAATAGAAAGACAAATATCCGGCGGCGACTTTTTCCGCGAGATGGCCGATGTTGGGCTGACTCAGGTAGTTCACCATAAAGCTGCCAATCGAGACCTCCGCACCGACATACACGAAGATTCCGACTGCGCCCAGAACGAGATTCCGATACTTCCAGAGGCTGGTGTGAGCTGACCGCTCGCCGGTGTGGCGCTCGGCTTCCGGTACCGGGGGGAGTTTAAATGCGGCAATTGCAATTCCTAGTGCAATCGCAATTAATCCCAGGGCAAGATACGGACCCTTGATGGACGAAGCTTGCTGCAATCGGTAGGCCTGAAGCACGTCGGATGACATTTGACGAATCTCGTCCATGCTTTTCGGCGTGGTGCTCAGGATGAACAAACCGCCTATGTATGGAGCAATCGTGGTGCCCAGCGAATTGAAAGCCTGCGCCAGGTTCAAGCGGCTCGAAGCAGTTTTTGCCGGTCCCAACACCGCGACATAGGGATTCGCCGAAACCTGCAAGGCCGTGATCCCCCCGGCGAGCACCATCAACGCGACTAAGAACAAAGGATACGATGGCACGGCGGCAGCGGGTATGAACAAAATGGCTCCGGCCCCCATGGTGAACAGGCCGGCGACCATGGTCCACTTGTAGCCGATCCACTCAACGATTTTCCCCATGGGAACCGAAAACAGGAAGTACGCCGAGAAAAATGCGAATTGAATGAACATGATCTTCGCATAGGTCAGATCGAAGATCGGCTTCAGGTGAGGAACCAGAATATCGTTGAGACAGGTGAGAAATCCCCACATGAAGAATAGCGTGGTGACGACCACCAGGGCGCTCTTATAGTTGCCTGAGGGCGCGTTCGTTGTAATTGCCATAAAAGTTTGCTACGTAGTTGCCAGTTCCTTCTGCATTTCCTCTAAGGTGAGGCCTTTGGTCTCCGGATACACAAACAAAACCACGAAGAATTGCAGCACCATCATTACTGAAAAGAAGACGAACGGGTATGCACCGGAAGAGGCGGCCATAAGCGGAAAGATGCCAGAGATCAATGCGTTCATAAGCCAGTGCGAGAAAGTGCCCAGACTCTGTCCTTTGGCCCGAACCGAGTTGGGGAAGACTTCCGAGAGGTAGACCCAGATCACAGCGCCTTGCGAAAAT
>Ga0210401_10002862_pt1 | contig 18764 bp, 22 predicted proteins | sample IncBWH32MmetaG_FD_150866 | JGI IMG/M metagenome (GOLD analysis project Ga0210401, IMG submission 150866) | Forest soil microbial communities from Barre Woods Harvard Forest LTER site, Petersham, Massachusetts, United States - Inc-BW-H-32-M | ecosystem: Environmental > Terrestrial > Soil >... | reverse complement strand
CAGGTACCTGATGGCTCGGATCAGTTCGTCTGTCGCGAGTTTGTCAGCCTTCTCAATTGTCCAGTCTTTGGCCCGGAGTGGCATCATGCTGATGTAGTCGCGGATGAACTGCGTCTTGGCAGAGGACAGAGCGATTGCTCCCGGCTCCGAGTTCGGATCGAAGCTAAGAGCGGATGCAATACCAACAAACACAGGTGCGAATGTCCGCTGGAAATCATCCTCGTTCGCCTTCTTGCGGGCCAAAATGCGGCCGAAAGCATCCCGGAACGCAGGGAAAGAGGTCACAAAGTAGTGGCGAACGCTCTTATTCTCCTCACCAGGTGCGGTTGACTCATTCCCGCCGATGCCTCCACCTTGCTGTACTGGTGGTTTGGTGAGTGTGTTTTCCGTGACGAACTGCATGTTGACAGGCATCATCAACTTGTCTGCCGGGTCTTTGCTGTCCAGCTGTTTCTGTTCGTACGGATTCAGCTTGAGAGCCTTGCGTCCTTCTTGAGTTGTCATTAGGCCGGAGTAGCGGGCCATCTGTAGACCCTTGATCATCGTGGCGTAGTCAGCACGTTCCAACTCAGTGGTGTCGAACTTGGCGAAATACTTGCCAGCCGCCCGTCCGAGGGTCGGAAAGAGTTTGCTGTTGATCGCCTGCTCCCACTTGTTGAGCCAAGGCTTCAACGTGAAGACCAGGAACTCCAGGGATTTCTGCTCCATGTTCGCTTTGCTGTCTTCCTTGCCGCCAGCCATGTGCTCGGGGACGCCGAAGATTGCGCAGATTTGCGAGCGGTTCAACTCGCGGGTCTGGATTAACATCGCTTCCTGCGGATCAACCGACGTGGCCTCCCACTTCCAGCCGCCCTCTAGGACGGCCATCTTGTGCTTGTTCTGTCCGCGTCCGTGTGCGTCCAACCAAGTGCGAGTCGCGTCCAGCTTCTGCTGTGGGGTAAGGCTGCCACCTGATTGCAGGTAGCCGCCCGGTGCCGCGCCATTGGCGAAGAACTGGCTGCTGTAGGATTGGGCCGCGATGTCGTTGCCCAGCACTTCGCGAGCGTAATACTTGATCGGCGACAGACCGAGCAGGGAGTCAATACCCAATCCTCTGACGTGGATCATTTCGTCGGACGTGACCGCACGCTCTGCACCGTTGGGATTGTCGTGTGTCTTGTAGATCAGGTCGCCAGCCGCATTCCGGTAGGGGAATGTGCTGAACGGTGAGCGGAGGTACAGACCGAGGACGTCTCCGCCCTTGCTCCAGTCAATCTCGATGTAGGCATTGCCGGTCATCAAGAGATGGGACTGGGCCGCCTGCTTGACGTCAGCCGCGCAGGACTCAGCGTTCGGTTGCAAACTCAAAATGTTGTTGAGAGGGTGATTCAAGGCCAGCCGGGTACCGCCGTCCGCTAACCGCTCGTAAACGTTCAGGGGAAGAGTGCCCACCACGTCGGAGATGACACGCACGCAGGAGAAGTAGCTCGCGATCTGCAGAGCCGACATCTCGTTGACGATGGCTCCCGACTCGCTGGGAGGCAAGCCGAATACTCCAAAGAAGTCTTGTGGAAAACTGACGATTGAGCCGATAGCGTCTCGGAACTCAGCCCAGATGGTTGTCGCCATTCTTTATGCCCTTCTCGCCGCAAGTGTTGCGAAGGCGATTAGTTCCACGCCAGCGACGATGAATCCCAGCGGGTGATAGATTAGGGCCGCGCCTGTGGTCACTAAGACGAGTCCGAGGAACATGGCTCCCACTACTACGCGATTGATAGTTGGCTTATTTTGCATTTTTCCCCTCATGTGCTGGGCAAAAGTACACCAGCTGTTCCTTCACGATCTTGCCGATGCAGAGCGTGCCACACTTCTGGCAGTTGCCGATGGCCGTGACTCCGGTGCTCTGTTCAATACGCGAGTACACCATTGCTCGGCTCAATGCGGTGAACAACGCAGTAGCCGGGTCAATTTTGTTTTCGAACCTCTCCTTGTTCGGGAAGAGGTTGTCGTTCTTGTCGCGATGCGCCACAACCTACTAGGACTCTATCGCATGTGCTCAGGCCAAGACGCGGTCAGGTATCGGCACCAAGCCTGATGGCCTGAGCACTTGCGATAGAGTCGGTTGAACGAAGCCGCCGCCCAGGACTATGTGTTTTGAATCAGAAATTGATGTTGTCCGGGCGTGGAGAAGAGTTCAGATAAAGGCGTGGACGAGAGCGGGACCTGAGTAAACGAGCCGGAATGGTTATCGCGAGGGCTCGGGGAAAGCCGCACCGAGGAGGAAGTAAGGGCATGGATGGGCGAAGGGGAGAGTTTGCGGACACTTGTGGCTTCGCTGAAACCGGCAGCGTGCTGTAAAGGGCAAGGAAATAGGCGGAAACGGAGTGGACTGGGGTCATGAAGAGTTCTCCGGTTGGGGCGCATCGAGCCAGGCGGAAACCTGGGCGGGAGCGCCTCGCGCCTGGCGAATTTCACGTTTCAATCGAGCTAAGCGTTGCGGGCGGCGACACAGTCCGAAATAGATATATCTTGCACGACATTACACCTTATGGTGTAATGTAGGATATATATGGATCAGTTGACGAATGTGCTGACAGCCATCTCTCACCCGACTCGGCGAGCAATTATTTGGCAGCTAGCACACGGACCTGCGCGATTTCTCGATGTCGCGAAACCGTTCGACACGGCTCTCAATGCAGTGAGCAAACACCTGAAGCTGCTCGAAAGGGCGGGCCTCATTGAGCGCAGGAAACAGGGGCGTGAAGTTTACATATCGTTTCGAGGTGAGCCCCTTCGGGAGGTTGCAGGATGGGTGCATGAGTACGAGCGGTTCTGGAACGAACGCCTCGATCAGTTTGAGCATTATTTTAAGGGCAAAAAGAAGAAGGAGAAGAGGTAATGGAGAACTCTAAGAAGACCCTTGAATTTAAGTTTGAACGAACAATCCCTGCTCCTCCGGGCGAGGTGTTCGATGCATGGCTGAATCCAAAGATCCCCGGCAATCCCTGGAATGCAGCCGAAAAGTTTATTTTGGACCCGAAAGTAGACGGGCTCTTTTACTGGACCCTCAAGGGGACGTCCCATTACGGCCGATTCACGGAGATCGAGCGGCCGGATCGAATTCAGCATACCTGGATGTCACCCAAGACCTTGGGACAAGAGTCGATAGTTACTCTGACCTTTAAGAAACAGGGAGAAGACACGCTCATGACCCTCGTGCATTCCGACCTTCCGGATCATGAGCTGGCAAGGGGACATGAGAAAGGTTGGAACTACTTTTTAGACATTTTCCCTGGGCAGTTTGGAAATGGCTCGCGAAAGGAGAAGTAGTTTATGAACTCATGCAACGCTACAACAACGGAAGCCCGCGGATACGCGCCTGTCAACGGTCTGAGGGTGTATTACGAAATTGAGGGAACTGGCGATCCGCTGGTTTGCATCCCTCCTGCCTTCGGATACGCCGGCGTGAACCCGTATCCTGCGCTGGTTCAAAGCCACACGGTCATTACGGTCGATCTTCAGGGACATGGTCGCACGGCCGATATCCCGGAGCGTCCGCTTTCGATCGAGCAATACGCCAAAGATGTGGTTGGCTTGTTGAAATATCTTGGAATCTCAAAGGCCGACTTCTTTGGCGAAAGTTACGGCGGCAATGCAGCGGCCATGATCGCAATTCGCTACCCCGAGCTTGTCGGTCGTGTGGTGACCTATGCAGCAACCTTTGGCCCTCCTCAGATTGCCTTAAACCCCCAGACAACGCACTTTGACCACCTGCCTACCGCTGATTCCAGGAACATGCAATTTCAGAGAGAAAACTACAAGAAAGTGGCTCCTGATCCAAACTACTGGCCCAAAATTTTTGACAAGCTTGGAAGCATTCAGTGGGAAGGATTTTCGAACGAAGAGTTGGCTTCAATCAAAGCGCCGACTCTCATCCTTCTCGGAGACTACGATTTTGTCCGCCTTGAGCACGCCGTTGAGACCGTCAAGCTCATCCCCAACGCCGAACTCGCCGTGATCCCGTCCGCCAGCCACTTCGTCCTATTTTCGGAACAGGAGAGGGTGATCCCAATAGTTAAACATTTCCTGGAAAAGCCGGAGAAGTGCATTCCGTTGGCAACTGCTGAAACTGGCTATCACCCCGGTGAAACCAGATAAAGCTTTACTCAGGAGAAGCTGCTGGAACTACTTCCCAAATATTTTCCTTAAGCAGTTTGGAAGAGGCTCACGTAAAAGGCACTAGAAAAGGAGCAAATCATGGCAAGGGTAATTTGTAGAAATCATTCGTCAGTTCTAGTTCCGCGGCAAGATCGAGACAGTATTCGCAAATTCTATTGTGATGTCCTCGGTGGCAAAATCATGAAAGCGGATCCGGAAAGGGACTTCATTCGCTTGGGAGAAAACTTCTACATCGGGTTTCTCTATGGGGATGTCACTGATGAGAGCGAGTTCTTACGAAGTTTTAGGGCTATTTGGCGTAAAGCTCTCGCGCGGTTGTCGTCAACTCGGCTAAGCGCTCGAAATCACGTATATACTGGCGGGTCTCTTCGATGATTCGGGGGCTGTCATCCTTCTCAGCTTTCTTGTGCCCGGCGATCACCGCGCAGGGTTTGAGCGTCTCGATTTTGTCGAGCGCAGCGATCCACTGCTTGCGTGTTTTCGGGTTTGACTCGGCGAGGTAAAGGTGAACGTCGTTGTAAGCGGCGTCACCAGCGACCACCAAACCAACTGATGGGACGTGCAGACACGTCGTGTGGCCGGTCCCAGAATCGCACGTCGTCTGATTTCTCGATCCAGCTTCCGTCAGAGTGAAAGAAACGATTGTCATGATCTTTGCGAAAGCCGTGCTTGCGCGCAAAGCACTCCATAATACTGGGCTTGGCGGGTTTCGGTTCAGGACGTTCTCGAACTTGTTGAAGTTCCTCCTCTTCAAGTCCAGTATCGGCTTCGACCTCGCCATCATCCTTCGCCACCTCCACAGACTCGCCATTCAGGTCGCCCGTACTGTTGTCGACCGAAGAAGGCGTTGTTGGAAGAAAGAACTTCTTCAACTCGAATATTCTCCCAGAATCACCGAAGGGGCGACGGGCACAGAGCCATCCGGTCGCAACGAAGAATGCGAGTTTCGTCCATTGTGAACGATTTGGATGATGATCCTTCCCCCGCATGCATGAACGGCATCCAGATTCCCGGGTCGCTAGGGTAGCCATCGGCATCAGGACTGACTGCCGTTCCCTCAGAAATTATGAGACCCGCGGAAGCACGCTGAGTGTAATGGCGTTCAGCGGGGTCGGCAATGTTGGCTCCCGCACGCATCCTCGTGAGAGGCGCCATAATGATTCGATTCGGAAGCTGGAGTGCCCCGAGCTGCCGAGGACTGAAGAGCGATTCTATGGACATTGTGAGCCTCTCACTTTAGCTGTCTTCGCGGGATGGCTAGAGAAGCGTGATCTCGCCCATGTCGACTCCAACGAGCAAAGGCTCTTTCACAAGCTGGTAATCGCCTTCATACGCGTACACTCGACGCTTGGTCGGGACAATGATTCCGTCGACGTTACGGTAGTGCGACGCGTAGTTGAGACCGGTGGCGCCGGCAAGAATATCCACTGTGTAGTCGTGCCGGCGCAGTAGTCCGTCAGGTCCGAAGCAGGATACCTGTTCCTTTGAATGGCTCGTCACGTTATCTGGGAAGGTCGCCTTCAGCCGTCGCCAGGCTTCTCCCTCGACCTGAATCGACGAAATCTCCTCAGTAAGGAAGCCGTCATGGGTGTACAGGAATGGAGTGTTTAGATAAGTCCACAATGCCTCACCGACAAAGTACGCGACTTGGATGTCGTCCCAAGGCGTTTCTCGCTGTTGTCCTTCGAATGACTTCTCTGGGTTATCGCGGGCTTTGATCAGGGTTCCGTCAACTTTCTCGATCACAATTCGGTTTGGTTCGAAAACTGCGCGCTTGTCCTGACCGGGAAAGTCGATGGTGACACGTTCGTTCCGCGTCTGTGCAGTCAATACACGTTCTTTAGAACGTCTCCCTTACCCTTGACAAACCAGATCGCGCCCGTAATCGACGCCGCAACCTTAATCGCATTCACTTTGTTCCAACGGTCGAGACCGCCGTGCGCTTTGACCGCCAAATCCAATAGTTCGCTCTTCGCTGCTTCTTTTGCGCGTCCGGTTTGCTCGACCAGCAGACCCTCTTTGGGATCCAAGACTGCCGCTGCTGTTTTCATAGTGAGTCCCCTCTCAGAAACTGCTGTTCACATCCACTGTGTTCATCCGACGACCTCATCCCTGCGGCGACGTGATTCGACTGCTCTCACTCATCATTTCTATTTGGGACCAGGCGACGTGGCGCTGGGATGTTCAGGCTACCAAGCAAATTTCGGCGAGACTGTATAAAAGAGACCACTTTGCTCTAGTTGAAAACACTAGGATCTGTCGTTAAACGCTCAGAAAGAACCGATGGCCGATCGCGATATCTGGGCTGCCCATGAAGTCACCCTCACCAAAGATCAGGATCTGCCTTCCGTGTTGGTCGCGATTTGGGGCTCCGGGATCGATGTTTCCGTCTTCCCCAATCAGTTGTTCACCGACTCAAAGCCAACCGCTAGCGGCACGCACAGCCTTGCATTTGATGACCGCGGCGGCCCCTCCACGTCGTGGCTGTATCCGCTTACTCCCGAGCAGCAAAAGGAGTATCCCGAATTCCTGCAACTTCGACAAGGGCGTTTGGACATCGAAAATGGCATCGACTCGCCGGCTGCGGATGCGGCACAGAAAGGGTTCAATACGCTATCCCCGGAGCAGATCGATCAACTCTTCGAGTTGGATGAATGGCTGGGATTTTATGTGCACGGAACGCACTGCGCCGGAATCGCGGTGCGTGGCAACGCCGCCGCGCGCCTGGTAGTCGCCCGGTTTAATGATGCGTTGCCCGAGCTGCCGTTTGCTCCCACGGCCGAATGGGCCCACCATCTTGGCGCTGACTTCCGGCAGATGTCCGACTACTTCCGCACCCGCAATTTGCGAGTCGTGAACATGAGCTGGGGAGATGAGCCGCAAGAGTTCGAGACTTGGATTTCCAAGGCTGGTGGTGGCGCCGATCCCGCCGAGCGCAAGAAGCGGGCTGCTGAACTTTACGCGATTTGGCGCGCTGCCATCGAGAGCGCAATCAAAAACGCACCGAACACGCTCTTTGTCACCACTGCCGGTAATAGCGATAGCGACAGCGGTTTCATCGACGATGTCCCGGCCTCGCTGCACCTTCCTAACTTGATTGCGGTCGGTACGGTGAATCAGGCAGAAGATGAAACCTCATTCACCAGCTACGGAAGCACGGTGGTCGTCGATGCCGACGGGTACAACGTAGAAAACTATGTTCCCGGCGGGGCAAAGCTCAGATTGTCTGGTACTTCGATGGCTTCTCCGAACGTGGTGAATCTCGCGGCGAAATTATTTGCGCTCAACCCTGCGCTCACCCCCGCGCAGGTCATCGAGCTCATCAGGCAAGGCGCAACCACCAGTGAAGATGGCCGACACCACCTGATTGATGAAAAGCGGTCCATCGCTCTCATGCAGGCGAACAAGTGAGGGCAGCGCTTGACCTAGGTCAGCGCGACGCCGCCTGCCGAACTTTGCACGGGGAGTTGACTGCGACTCCAACATCCGTGGACTTTGATCTTTCAAATGGCCGCCCTATCTCAACGATTACGTAAGTATGATCGGCAATCTGGACCTAACGCTTTCGATGGCCCGGTAAACGCCCAAGCATACAGGATTCTGTCTCCAGCCTAGCCGACTTCCCAATACCTATCCTCCTGACTACCATGCTTACTTCCAGTTGCTCATAAAGAGAAGTTCCGCCGTTACCGTGCAGGTCATTTGCCCTTGCTCGTGAGCACCTAACCCGCCGGTCGGTCTTGCTTTCTCAGAATCTCACCCACCAGAAACAAGTCAGTGAGAAGAGCGCGGAGATGGATGGAAGCATTCAGATTGTCGATCAACTGGGAACTAATTATGGGTTGGGCCAGAACCAGCTGAATGGCAGCAAGAGAGTCACGAGCATCGCGATCAAGCACGGCAAAGAACGCCAGGTATTTGTCGGCTGGCTCAAGACTTTCCTCTTTGACTGTCAGCGCGCAGGTCTCCGCCAGCCCGGTTAATGCATTCACGGCGTTCTGCAGGAAGTCACGTACTTGTGCACCCGATTTGCTGCCTTGGTCACTGGGGAGTCCTTGAGCTGCGTAAGCCAGCAGAAACTCGTAGCACTCTTCCACTGTGTCACAACGATTCGAGATCTCAGCCAGCATGTTGCAGCCCTCGGTCGTCCACCCTATTTGGATGTGTATGTCGAAGTTGTCTCAACCGCCCAACGCTCGGGATCATGTTCTTCCAGATAAAAGTCGCGGTCCATCCAGCCGAAGATCATCGATTTCGTAATTGGCTGCTTCTCCGGACGCAGGCCGAAGTAGACATGCATCATGACGAGCGCAATCAGTCCGACTCCTGCTAGGCCGTGCAACACGTACATTAAGCCCCAGGTCATATCGCTGAAGAGATATGGATTCCGGGGAAAGAAAATGGTACGCACGCGAGACATCATGAAAACGCCGGTAACGATCGCCGACAGACCGCACAAGATAATGACGCCGTGAAAAAGTTTGTTCTCGAGCGGATATTTGGCGAACTTTCGCGGTGCTGGCGCGGACAATCCGACAAACCGGCGAACTCTTCTCCAGGCATCCTGCATGTCGGTTTTATCAGGCCAGATCGACCAAAAATCCAACCAGAAGGATGCATGAACAATGTGGAACAGAATGGAAATCGTCAGTACGGTGCCGGCGATCCAATGATAGGTCACCCAATTAAACTGGATTCCCACCTTCGGCAGGAAGGCCGTAAACAGCAGTGTGAACATCGAAGCCGCCATGACCCAGTGAAACAGCCGTGCCACCAGTGAATGCCGCGGAACGTGTTTGGGGATACGCGCAACGATTGCGGGAGAAGCATCGCTTGCAAACTCTCTTGGCCTGGCGAACAACCTCAACCAGGTAGCGTGGACGATTAGGAAGAGCAACCCCATGATGACCGAAACCCAGATCAAGAACCATGCAATATGGATCGGAACGCTCTGCCCCCACGGATTCGTCGCCCACTCTAAGATGCCCATGTTGCCTCCTGCACTCCGCTGATGGCGCGCTTGACCAGATTTCTCATCAACGGGATTTTGTAGGCATTGAACTGCAATGGAACCGCTCCTTGCACGGCCAGTTTTCCCGCCATGTCCCCGGTCGCCGCACTACGTGACCTGCCGCGAACGGCATCTTCGACTGCCTTCAATCGTAACGGACGCGCAGCGGCGCCGTTCACGGCGATTCGGATACGCTCAATGCTGTCTCCTGATGTCGCAATGGCTGACGCCACGTTCATCAGCGGAAAGTCCCAAACATTCCGGTCACGTATTTTCTCAAAATAAAATTGCGCGCCCGCCCACGCTGAGGGAATACGAATGGCGATGAGCAGATCCCCTGGCTGCAAGATATGCAGACGGGTAATGTCGATGTCAGGACCGATGAAGTAATCCTCGGCATCCACCACGTGCTCACCCTTGCGAGTGCTCAAGACGAACTTGGCGTCCAGCGCAATCAGGGCCGGGGCTGTATCGGAGGGATTCACCGCGACACAGCGATCCGCGTGCAGAATCGCGTGCTCGCGGTTGCGGCCCTCCGGCGTATCGGCGTAGCAAATGTTGCCGCCGGCACGGTAACATGGCCAACCTCCGCGGTAATACCAGCAACGGGTGTCCTGCGAAACATTGCCGCCGATGGTTCCCTGGTTCCGGATTTGTGGCGACGCCACTAGTTCCGCGGCTTGCGCCAGCAGGTCATACTTCTGCTTGATAATGGGATGATTCACTACTTCCGTGAGCGTGGTCATCGCGCCGATCTCGATACCATCGGCGGTCGCGCGAACTCCGCGCAATTCCTCGATTCCACTCAGATCGACCACGACCTTGGGCTGTTTAATTCGATCCTTGAGCCAGTCGAAGCTGTCGAGCCCTCCGGCCAGAACCCAGGCGTCGCTTCCCTGCTGTTCGAGAAGCCTCTGAGCATCGGCAACAGAGCTTGGCTGATAGAGCTCGAAAGCAGCCATTACATCTCGTATGACAGCCATAAATCTCCTTCCAATCTCAGATATGGGCCATCAGAGGATGCTGCATCGGCCGGCCCGCTTCCAGCGACGTCAGAATTGTGTCGGCGTTCACCGGAGCGCGCCGAAAAATCTCGTCCCCGAGCGCATCCGAGAGCGCGTTCAAAATGGAAGCGCAGCCGCCCGCAACGGGTGGCTCGCCCACACCCCGGGCGCCCACGGGCGTCTCCGGGTCCGGAATATCCAGCGCGGTCCATTGCATGTCGACGGGAACATCGAGAATCGTCGGCGGTTTGTTCTGGTAGAAGCGTTTGGAAACCATCTGCCCATAATGCGGATCGAACACCCACTTCTGGCCAATCGCATGGCCAATGCCGAGCGTCGAACGGCCGAGCACCTGGCCGCCGAGCGCCCGGGGATGAATCACCGTTCCCACATCAGCGGAGGCGAGAAAATCCACGATGTAGTACTTGCCGGTTTCGACATCGACTTCAACCTCGGCGAAGCTGGCCACATACGAAAACGTGGAGCCGTCGCGTGGATAGTTATCTTTAGCTGCCGCCACGAGGCCCTGGCCCGCCAACGCCGCCACCGACGCCTTGGTCAATTTGTGCACGTCGGCGGGCACCTCGTGGCCATCGTAGATGCCGCCCAGTTGAATTGCGTACTTTGCGGCTTGCGCCAAAGTCATGCTGGGCCCGCCGCCCTTGCGGAAGATCCGCTCATTACCTACCTCATATTGGTCCGGTTTGCCGCCAAGCTTTTTCGCGGCGATTTCCTGGAGCTTCTTCTTCGCGTCCATCGCCGCAGCGTGAGCCGCGCGCGTCATCGCATGGGTTGTCTGGCTGCCGCCGGAGACGCAAGTAAAGGGAAGGTTCTTGGTCGTGTTCCCCCACACCACCTCGCATTTCTCCCACGGCACACCGAGAACTTCCGCGCCCGCGCGATGGACGTCGATTACCGACTCTGTTCCCAGATTGCCAATTCCGGACTGAAAGATGACACGCCCTTCCGGCGTGATAACGAGAAGCCCGTCGAACCCGATGGTGCCGCCAACGTAACAGCTTAGAGACACGCCGACGCCGCGAACCTTTGTGCCCATTCTTTTCGGGGCGCGTGCAACCCGCTCGCTCCATCGGAACTGTTCTGCACCGCGGTCGAGTGCCTCTTTAAGGAAAGCGCTGGTGGCATAACCCCGTTTTCCTTGCACGGCTGGCCCGAACGGCGCTTTACCCTCGGGACAATTCATGCGGCGAATCGCCACTTGGTCAACTCCGAGCCTACGCGCAGCCTTCGCGATGATGGGCTCGATGATGACAATTCCCTGCAGCCCGCCCGGAGAGCTTTGCGCGCTGCGAGGAGGCGTATTTGTCAGCACCGTCACGCCGCGCCAGCGCATGGCCTGCGGTTGATACAAAAGCGAGACAATCCGACCCGATGACGGGGCGTCACCCACGGCGTCGTAGGGGCCGTTGTCGCAAATCACGAACATGTCGAGAGCCGTGATCCGCCCTTCTTTCGAAAACCCGACCTTCATCCTCCCTTGAAAACTGGGACGCGCGCGTCCAATGAAAGTCTCCTCCTCGCGGCTGATGCGCATCATCACGGGGGCATTCGTTTTCTTTGCCAGAAGTGCGGGAATAATCATCGACACTCCGCCGGTGATCTTGCTGCCGAAACCGCCTCCAGTGTATTCGCTGATGAAAACAACTTTGTCTGGACTAATGTTCAGCCAGCGCGCGATCGCGGGCAGGGTTTGCGCGGTGCTTTGTGTGCCCGTGTAAATGTAGACTCTGCCATTTTGCCAGTAGGCCAAGGCACTACGGGTTTCGAGAGTCTGATGGCTGGTGTCGGGCGTGACGAATGTCTCGTCTAGAACGAGCGCCGCATTCTTGAAGCTGGATTCGAGATCGCCATAGTTCCATTCATCGGGCGCGTTGCCCATGGGGAGACGGCCTTTGTCCAGCTCTGCGAAGTCAGCCTTCGTCCACTTGAGTTCTGTAACCACCGGCGGACCGGCATTTTGCCCCGACGGCCGCACCCACACGTTGCCATCCGTCCGCGGGTTCGGTCCGCCCGGCCGCAAAGTGTCGAGGGGATCGGTCACGAACGGCAGCGGTTCGAGATCGAGTTCAATTTTCTCGATCGCTTCGGCGGCCGTAAGTTCGTCGACCGCGGCCACGGCGAGAATCGGCTCGCCCTGATAGACCGGCTCATTCGTAAGGCCGCGCTCGCCCCACTTGCTGGCCTTGATCACTGTGCCATTGTCGGTAAGAGTGTCAGCCGGCGCGGGAAGACCGTCCGCCGTAAGAATCCCTCTGACCCCGGGCATAGCCAGCGCCGCGTTCGTATGAATGCTCTTTACCCGCGCATGCGGCATGGGGCTGAGCAACAACTTGCAGAACAGCATGCCTTCCGCGCGAAAATCCTCAGCATACTTCGCCTGGCCGGTAACCTTTGCATATAGATCTGGCGTCGCATAGTTCTTGCCGATCAGCTTGTAGCCGATCCCGTACTCGCGCTCAGAGCCTGGTGCAGTCGCCGCAACTTTTTTGTTGTCCAGATTCTTGTTATCCACGATTCGACCTCCGCACATTCTCCGCGCCGCGCATCATCGCCGTCAGAATCTTGTCGTAATCCTGGCAACGACACAGATTGCCCGAGATGCCCTGCGCCAACTCCTGCCGAGTGGGGTTGGGATTTGTTTTCAGATACCCCACGGTAGCCATAATGAAGCCGGGCATGCAGAAAGCACACTGAAACCCCTGTTCGTCGATCACGCCCTGCTGAACCGGATGTAGCGTTCCATCGGGATTGGCCAGGCCTTCGATGGTCAAGACTTTTCGTCCCCGCACCGTGTGGGTGAGCACCGAACACGCATAGTGCGGAATATCGTCGATGAGTACCGTGCATGATCCGCATTCCGCGCGGTCGCATCCCAGCTTGGTGCCGGTCAGCCCTAACTTGTAACGCAAAGTCGACGCCAACGTCTCCTGCTGCATGACATCGACGCGGCGCTGCTGACCGTTGACATTGAGCGTAATGAGCCGCTCGTCCACACCGGCAGCCACCTGCGGGCCGTTCAGAAGAGAGGCGCGAAACAGATAGCTCGCCGAAGACACCGCCACGCCGCTAGTAATGACCCCTTTAATGAAGTTGCGCCTCGAGACAGCTTTCGGCGCGTCATCGCTTGTCTTGAAGTCTGCTTTGTCTGCCATGCTGAGTACCTCTCAACCGTTGCGAGCGTTTCTAGCCGTTTGACAGGAAGAAATCCATAGGTGATTCCACGTATAGGCATTTGGATTACGCGAAATAATTCTCGGATTCGGAAATCTCCGAGGTAACGGATGCCCCGTGGGACAGTGGCTTCTTGCCTGACGCTCGGAAACACGAAGTCGGTGTCCGGCCAAAAGGCGTCTTGTCGCGCCAAGCGAGAAGAAACCTGCAACCCCGAAGTTATCGGTTCGACTGCCCGATTAGGTCCCGCGTTTGAGTAAGCTGTGCAATTCTAGTTGCCCCGAGGTAGAAGTGAATAGTTCCAGTCTCCATGAAAATCTGCTGGTACGAGGTTGACCTTGGCCATTTCTGAGTTAGGGATTTTGATTCCTTTAGGATACTTCCGGCGGGTTATCAGGATGCTGCGGCCAAGCGCCGTTCCTTCGCGCCCACGATTGTCAGCCATAGCATGATTGCGACCTCTGCCAGGAAGAGAGGTTGGGTGTAGTTGATGATGGACTGGACCCCTCGGCTGAGACAACCAGTTAAGTTACATTTCGCCGTTCAATGCCGAAGCATTGCACGGCGCGGTTGAAGTTTGCCAGTATAGCTCCGGCTAGTGAAGCGGAAGCGGGCTCTGCTGGAGAGCAACCTGCCAGGAATAACCAGCTGGAGACTCATCCACGGCGATGAGCGGGGGCACGGTCGCGAGATCGTGCCACCCGCCGAGTTCGAACGTCTGCAATCGTCGCGACCGATGCTGGTGGCGGCTGTGCGCAGGAGGCCGTATGAGTTTTCTGAGGCATGGGGAAATCTATCCATGCGATGAGGGCGGAAACGTAAGTTTGTAGCGACCACCGACTCCGCTCATGGGATGAAAGTGTATCCGAACCTGGCAGCGGGGCTGGTGGTGAGCAGCATCAACCAGCTCTGGCGGGCGGACATCACTTACATCCGGCTGCGGGAAGAGTTCGTGTACTTGGCCGTGGTGCTGGACGCGTTTTCGCGGCGGGCGATTGGCTGGGCCCTGGATGCCACGCTGGAAGCCCGGTTGGCCGTGGCGGCTCTGGAGATGGCGTTCGCGCGGCGGCGGCCGCGCCCGGATTGGTGCATCATTCCGATCAGGGGGTGCAGTATGCCGGCCACGCAAGCACAGCAGGTTGTCTTCCCGCATCCGCCGCTGCACTCGTTTGCGATTGACCGACAGGCCGCCACGGCGCAACTCCGCCGTAATGCGCCGACTGCCATAGGTGGGCCACTCCAGCGCCACCCGCTGCACTTGGTCGCGTAGTTCCACGGACGCGCATCGAGGGCCAACTCCGCGCCGGTAAAACCCCGCCCGGCGATGGTTTCGTAAGCGTAGCCGGTTAGCGTCGACCTGACATACGGGCGGCCCTTCACGACATACACGCTAAGCCGCGCCCACCCGTGGTGGGTCTCGCCCTGAATGCTGAACTTCAGGCCCAATTTGCGGTTGGTGGCATAGGCCCACTCTCCGCTGTGAAATTGGCTGCCATTGCCCGCGCTAACGATACGCGCCATCAGCCCCTTCGCCGAGTGGAAATGTTGGCTGTAAGCACCGATTTTTGCTCCTTTCGCCAGCGCCAGCGGGACCTGTTGCGTCCGGGAGGACGTCAAGCAAAGCTATTTTTCGCGCCACTCAGAAACAAGTCGGCAAAACTAACCCCGGTTGAAGTGCCGTATTTGTTAGACAGCAAAAAGTCGGCCGTGCCATCGTGATTCAGGTCCAGCTGGAATTGGGTGTTCGGACCAATCACATGGTGGATGGGCGTATACACGATCTTTGCCTCGGCTCCCGCAGAAAGCGCCAGAAGGCTGAAGCTTGCGGCAGTCGCCGCAGCCGCGTACGACAAAGTTTCTTTTCCATTTTCGCGTCGAGCCGAATGGCGCCGCATGACGCTAACGCGCTGGCACTGAGTCCAACTGCGAGGACCATGTAAGTAGCAAACTTGGCGACGTTCAGATTCTCAACTCTCATACAGCCTCCTTACTGTGAGGCATCCTGGGGCTAAAAGGAGATTTCGACAAGGCAACACAGGTGAAGTCGGGGTGACGTTTTGGTGAAGCTGTGAGTTACTCGGGACAAAAGACTAGATCATCGTGACCCGCATTAAATGGTATATTTCTAGTCTCTCGGGGCTTGGATGTGCCATCCGGGGTAGCGCGATTTGCGGAATTCGAGCTCGACGGCGGCCGTTATGATTGAGACTAGCGAAGGTGGGAACGGATCGGCCACTGGCGCAGATTCCCCATCCGCTGTCGATGCACCCGACGCAATTGGGTCCAAGCCTGTGTTGGAGCAAAAGAGCCGGTGGCCACGGTTTTCGATGTTGGCTCTTAGCTGCGCACTTGCGATTAGTTTCATTGCACACTTCGCTTGGCGGCGAACACACGCTGTCTTATCCTCGAATGCGGGCCACGTAGACCGCCCGTCAAGACGTGACATCAAATTCATGGCTGTGCTTCCGCTGGACAATCTTTCGGGCGATCCCAGTCAGGAATACTTCGCGGACGGCATGACCGATGAGCTGATCACCATGCTGGCGAAGAACTCCAACCTGCACATCGTCTCCCGCACTTCCGTCATGCAATACAAGGGAGCGCATCGTCCGTTGCCTGAGATAGCCCGGGAGCTTGGAGCCGACGGCATCCTCGAAGGATCGGTGGTTCGCTCCGGCGACCGGGTGCACATGACCATCCAATTGATCGAGGCCGCCAGCGACACGCATGTATGGGCGGAAAGCTACGATCGGGATGCGAATGACTCGATTTCGCTGCCCCGGGAAGCGGCCCAGACGATCGCAAAACGGCTCAACAGCGCTGTTCTTCAACCAACGCCTCCCCGTTTTGTAGGCCCCGAAGCTCACGATGCCTACTTGCGTGGACGTTATCTCTGGTTTATGGGCAAGAAAGAGGAGGCTGGCGAATACTTCAGGAGAGCGACCGAACTACAGGCGGATTACGCGTTGGGCTGGGCTGGACTCGCGAACTACTACGGCGTTGGTGCTATAAGAGGTACGCTCAGTCCTGAGGAGTCGCTGGCGCAGGGAGAAGCGGCAGCTAGCATGGCAGTGGAACTCGATGACCTGCTTCCAGAGGGACACCTTGCCTTAGCGGGGGCCATGTACATGCAGTGGAACTTGGCACGAGCCGATCAGGAAATCGCCCGCGCCATTGAGCTCAATCCCAGTTTCGCCGATGCCTACCATTTTCAGTCGCTCGTATATGGCGTACTCGGTCGTGACCAGGATGGTATCGAGGCGCAAAAGAAGTCCATGGAATTGGATCCGTTTTCGAGTCCCTATGCCATGGCTCAGGCCTACGTAATCGCGCGTGACTACGACGCTGCGCTGAACGACGTCCGTATGCGACTGGAAGCTCTTCCTCAGAATTACGATTTGCACAGGGTGCTCTATGAGATATACCGCCGCACCGGCCAGGAGAAGGAGACTGTTCAGGAGTTGGAGAAGATGCTGCGCCTCACCGGCGAGGAGGGGTCGGCTGCGAGTGTCCGGCGCGCCTTCGAAAAAGGGGGTTATAAAGCCGTGCTCCAGTGGCAGGTGAATGATCTCAAACAAAAGTCCTCCACGCGCTACGTCTCTCCCGTTTTACTGGCCAGCCTGTATGCTCAACTCGGGCGCCGGGAGGAAACTCTCGCGTTTGCCGAAGAGGGCTATCGACAGCACGCTCCGCTGCTGCTATTTATCCAGATCGACCCAGCCTTTGATTTCCTCCACTCCGATGAGCGCTACCGATCAATCATCAGAAGGGTTGGACTGCCCCCGGCCTATTAAGCTGAGACTCGGATAGCTTCGGCGCACAGCCAGATATCAGCTGCGTGGGACCTCTGCGCCGGCTTCCGCATGGAAGTTCTGGCTCCTTGCCACGGTCCAATCTGCGGATTGTAACGACTGGCCCTCACGGTGCAGGCGGTCAACTGTCTCTAACAGGCCATTACACGTTTTGAGGGGGTTTTGAGTGTAACGGTGATTTAACGTCAACAATCGTGCGGAGCGCGGTCTTTTGGTGGTCTGATAGAATCCGATCAGATCGTATTTCAGAGTGCTGTTGGGGCGCGATTCTCTAGAAACTGTACGCATCTCGTCGATCCTGTACCGAAAGGACGCGAAGATAATGGGAAAGCTACAAGGCAAAGTTGCCGTCATTACGGGCGCTACCTCAGGGATGGCTCTGGCTACGGCGAGGCTCTTCGTCGAGGAAGGGGCATACGTTTTTATCACGGGACGGCGCAGGGGGCAGCTGGATCAGGCGGTGAAGGCGATCGGAAAGAACGTGACCGGCGTGCAGGGTGACGCTTCGAACCTGGCCGACCTAGACCGGCTATACGAGACGGTGAAAAAGGAAAAAGGCCGGGTCGACATTCTCTTCGCGAGCGCTGGCGCTGGAGAGCTCGGGCCGATTGGCAGCATCACTGAAGAGCAATTTGACAGGACTTTCGGATTGAATGTGCGAGGAACGTTGTTCACCGTGCAGAAAGCGCTGCCGTTGTTCAACGACGGTGGTTCAATCATACTGAACGGCTCAATTGCGGGCATTAAGGGGTTCCCGAGTGCTAGTGTCTACAGCGCAAGCAAGGCGGCAGTGCGATCGTTCGCACGGACGTGGACAGTGGATCTGAAAGCGCGTAATATTCGCGTCAATGTACTCAGCCCGGGCACGATTGATACTCCAATTCTCGAGGGCTTTCCCAAGGAAGCTGTGGACTTTTTCGTTTCCCTGATCCCGCGAGGCAAGATGGGACGTCCGGAGGAGATTGCGACCGCAGCATTGTTCCTGGCTTCAGTTGACTCCAGTTTCGTGACTGGAATCGAAATGTTTGTGGATGGCGGGGCAGCGCAGATCTGACCTGGGAACTAGTGGTTCCTCGCTCCGGTCCGGGTTTTGCTGTCCCGGTCCATCCTCACTTAGTCGGCCCCATCCGCCCCACTCGCGGGCACATCCCGACTTCACCGACTCGCGGCTTATACGAGATGCCATCGCTGTGGCTATTCGCATAGGCCTAGGCAACCCACGACTGGTCCTGAGCTTTCATTGATGCTCTTTCACAACATGTCGTCCTCTGAGACCACGGGGAACTCTTCGGTTGCTCTTACCCAGTGCTTCACCGAAAACTCTGGCCTTCAACCTGGGATAAAAAAAGTCTCGGCATTCCCTTTATCCTCACACTCCGATCCTGGTGAGGGTGCGTTTTCGAGGCTTGACTACGGTTCGCTTGCGCTACGAGTCAGAGTAGGAATCATGATTGCTCGTGACCACCGGGTGGCCGGAGCGGTCACCCGCCCCGGCTCCCACAGAACGTAGCGTGCAGATTTTCCGCACTACGCTCTTCAGAAGTTGGTTCACAGCAGAACTAGAGCTTGCAAATCCCGATAGGGGAG
>Ga0210401_10002860_pt1 | contig 18778 bp, 18 predicted proteins | sample IncBWH32MmetaG_FD_150866 | JGI IMG/M metagenome (GOLD analysis project Ga0210401, IMG submission 150866) | Forest soil microbial communities from Barre Woods Harvard Forest LTER site, Petersham, Massachusetts, United States - Inc-BW-H-32-M | ecosystem: Environmental > Terrestrial > Soil >... | reverse complement strand
ACTTTCTCGGCGCAGCTCGTGCCACAGATATCGGGTCTCCTTGTGAAGCACGGACTAGGAAAGAGCGACCTCGGCGCCTTCGCCGTTGCCTCCGGACCGGGCTCGTTTACCGGATTGCGCGTAGGGCTCGCAGCCATCAAGGCGCTGGCCGAGGTCCTCGGGAAGCCGATAGCTGCGGTGTCAAGGCTTGAAGCGATAGCCTACGACCTGGTATTGGCGGGCCGGACGATGACTGAGGAATTATCTCCGATTGACTGCCTCGCAGTTGCGCTTGATGCATCACGAGGACAAGTTTTCCTCGGGGAGGCCGAGTACAACGAGGGTGATACTCTGCCTAAGACGTTTCGTGAGTCGTTGGTTACGCTCGAAGAGCTTTCTCAGTTGGGGAGTCGGTGGGGGCGTGGCGTGGATATCTACACGCCCGATCAAAGTGTTTGGGAATTCCTGAAGGCGAATTCGAAGGACCCATTTCTCTTCAATGCATACCATACCGACCGTCCGGACGCGGCGAGCATTGCCCGATTGGGCGCCGTCAAGTTGCGAAGGGGAACGATCGTTTCGCCGGAGCATCTCGAGGCCAACTACATCCGCCGCTCCGACGCCGAGATTTTTGCGAAAAGCTAGCGCAAGGCACGAGCTACGAGCTAAGAGCTAAGAGCCAAGAGCTAAGAGCCAAGAGCTAAGAGCTAAGAGCCAAGAGCTAAGAGCCAAGAGCTAAGAGCTAAGAGCCAAGAGCTAAGAGCTAAGAGCTAAGAGCTAAGAGCTACTGGCCATGAGCGACCCAAGACCTGACACCTGAGACCCAACACCTGAGACCTAAGACCTGAGACCTGAGACCCAAGACCTGACACCTGCGACCTGCGACCTGATGCGCATCCGTCCCGCCAAGCCCGCCGACATTCCCGCGATGATGCGACTCGTCCGTCACTCCGCGACCGCGGCGCACTGGTCCAGCGAGCAGTACGAACGCGTCTTCTGCGGCGATTCGCCACGGCGCGAGGCATGGGTGATCGAAGAAAACGTCCTCCAAGGATTCCTCGTGGCGCACGAAGTTGCTTCCGAATGGGAGATCGAAAATATTGCCGTGGCTGGTCCGGCGCGCCGCCGTGGCTTCGGGACTCGCCTGCTGGGAGAATTCCTGAGGCGCGCCCAATCCGAGGGGGCGACAGCAATTTTTCTCGAGGTGCGCGAATCCAATCACGCCGCGCGCTCGCTCTACGAAAAGTGGGCCTTTTCCGAGAGCGGAAGGCGTCCGCGCTACTACACTCAACCGGAAGAAGATGCCATCGTGTACCGCTTGGCGCTCTCCTGAAATGCCACGTATTTGGTGCAACTTACGTCACATTGCCCGGTGACTTCAAGACACACTGTAGGCACAAAATTGCATTGCTGCCCATTTCGGGGTGTGGTACTTTTTAATCCTCAACCCGGTTAGGAGGTCTGCTGGATGACTCCGAGAGACCAGCTCTTAGCCAGCCACGATGAGTTCCGTCGGCTGGCGCTGGAGCACACGCAGTTCGCACAACGACTCGATTCACTCACTGAAAAAAGATATCTCACCGAAGACGAAAAGCTGGAGGAAGTCCGGCTGAAGAAACTGAAACTGCGCCTGAAAGACCAGATGGAATCCATCGAGCGTCTTTTCCGGCAGCAGCATCAGAATCAAGTAGCTTAATCCCTGGCCAACGGGGCACGGCGTAGCCGTCAAGGGTGACATATTTCTCCGAACCCGGCGCTCGTAAGCGCCTTTTTTTATTGCAGTTAACTTCCCGGCGTGCAAACGCGCGCTGCACTATAATTTCCAGAGAGTCCCCTCATGGTGCGCGACGCTTATTACTACGCGGTGCCTCTGGTGTTGGCCGGAGTGCTCGTCAGTTGGCTGGCGAACCCACTGTGGGCGGCGCCCGCGTGGCTGCTGGCGGCATTTTGCTTGTGGTTTTTTCGCGACCCGGAGCGCGTGGTGCCCGACGCCGCGGGTGCGATTGTATCTCCCGCGGACGGCAAGGTGACCGATGTCTCTGAAGTGCTGGTGAAGGGTGTCGAGCGCCGGCGCATCAGTATTTTCCTGAATGTTTTCAATGTGCACGTGAACCGTTCTCCGATCAGCGGCGTGATTCGCGACGCGCGTTATCAGAAAGGCAAATTCCTCAACGCCATGGCCGCGAATTCTGCCGACGAAAATGAGCAGAACATCGTGACCGTCGAGGGCGACGGACACACGGTGATCTTCAAGCAGATTGCCGGGCTGATCGCGCGCCGTATCATCTTCACGAAGAAAATCGGCGACCGCGTAGCGCGCGGCGAGCGCGTGGGACTGATCAAGTTCGGCTCGCGGGTGGATGTGGTCGTCGAGCGGGATGCGCAGATCGCGGTGAAGGTGGGGGATCACGTCAAGGGTGCGTCGAGCATTCTCGCAAGTCTGCCCCTACAGCGGGAACTGACAGCGGCTGGCGTGCAAAGCACAAGCGAAGGAGTGCGGTAATGGACGAGCTGGGCGATCAACCGGTGGAATATCCACGGCGCCGCAAAGAAGATCGTCCGCCGCGGCGGCAGCGCAAGGGAATGTACATCGTGCCGTCGCTATTCACCGCCGGGAACCTGGCGTTGGGATACTACGCGATCCTGCAGATCATGCACGGCACAGTGGGTGAGCCGTGGCATTTTGATTTCGCGGCGATGGCCATCGGGTTCGCTGTCTTGTTCGATGGGCTCGACGGACGCATCGCGCGCATGACAAGAACCAGCAGCGATTTCGGACGTGAACTCGATTCCCTGGCCGACGTGATCACCTTTGGCGTGGCGCCCGCGTTGCTGGCCTTTCGCTGGGGTTTTCACCTGCTGCCGCCCATAGCAAGCCACGACCTGCATACCAAGCTTGGACAATTTGGCGCGGTCGCCAGCTTTCTGTTCCTGGTGGCGGGCGCAAGCCGGCTGGCCCGGTTCAACATCGCAACGAATCCGCAACCGTCGAACCCCGGGCGACCGGACAAGAAATATTTCGTCGGCATGCCGATTCCCGCGGGCGCCGGAGTGATTGCCGCGGTGGTGCACTTCATGGCAGGCGAGCCGCTGAGTTCGCCCGTGGAGGCGGTCACCTGGCTGCTGCTGGTGCTGACGGTGGGATACCTGATGGTCAGCACGTGGCGCTTTTACAGTTTCAAGGAGATTCATTTCAATACCCGGCAGCCCTTCCGCCTGATGATCGTGCTGGCCGCATTGATTGCAGCGATCCGCTTCTGGCACCGCCCGCTCCTCTTTGCCATTGCCCTCCTCTACATGTTCTCGGGAGTATGGTGGCGTTTGCAGTGGCTCTTCCGGCGCAGGCCCTCACCTCCGGCGCCGCCTGTATACAAGGAGGCGTCCCACACCGCATGAGTTCTCCGATCAAACCCGCGACCCTGCCCACTACCGACACCATGCGCGCCAAGCCGTATCGCGTGGCCATCGTGGGCGCCGCCTCGCTGCGGGGGAAAGAAGTTGCCGAAGTTCTGAACGACCGCAACTTCCCGGCCGTCGATATCAAGTTACTCGACGACGACGAGTCGTTGGGGCAACTCGAAACCATGGGCGATGAGGTGACCTTCATCCAGCGGGTGCGCACTGAGCAGTTCGAGCACCTCGACTTCACGTTCTTCGCATCGGACCAGGCCTCGACGCGCAAGAGCTGGAAAACCGCGCGCGACGCGGGCAGCGCGATTGTGGACCTTTCGTATGCGCTCGAAGAAGAGCCAGGCGCGTCGATCCGTTCGCCCTGGGCCGAGCGCCAGCTGGGACAAACGCCGGCGCTTGAGTTGCAGCCTGGACCGTGCGTGGTGGCGCATCCCGCGGCGGTTGCGCTGGCGTTGCTGATTTTGCGGGCGCAGAAGGTGGGCAAGGTTCGACACGCGGTCGCGACTGTGCTTGAGCCGGCTTCTGAACACGGGCAGAAGGGCATGGACGAGCTGCACGAGCAGACCGTGAATCTGCTCTCGTTCCAGGAACTGCCGAAGAACGTTTTCGACACGCAGGTGGCTTTCAATCTGACCGAGAACTACGGTCCGAACGCCTCCCCGACCCTGCAATCGGTCAAGCAGCGCATCGTGAAACACTATCAGCGCATCACCGGTGCCGGCGCGCCGCAACCCGCCATCCAGTTGATTCAGGCGCCGATCTTCCATGGCCACGCCTTTTCGCTCTACCTCGATATGGAGCAACCGGTGGCGCTGGGCGATCTTTCCCAGGCGCTGGCGGGCGAGCATGTGACCATCGCGCGCCAGTTGGACGATTCGCCCAGCAACGTCAACGCAGCAGGGCAGGGCGACATCCTGGTATCGCTTGGGCGCGACGAAAATTCTCCGCACGGTGTCTGGATCTGGGCTGCCGCCGACAATCTGCGGATTGCCGCGGTCACCGCCGTCGAGTGCGCCGAAACCATGACCCCAACTCGTCCCCGAGGCCAGATTCAGTGAGCCGCGGGCGCTTGCGGTCCCCTGGCGCGATCAGCACATTGCTTTTCCTGTTGGCCGCCGCGGGCTGCGGCTATCACACGGCGGGTCACGTCGTCACCTTGCCGGAGAATGTGAAGACGCTGGCCATTCCAGGGTTCCTGAATCAGTCACAGACCTACCGCATCGAACAGACGCTTACTTCCGCCGTGGTGCACGAGTTCACCACCCGCACGCACTACCAGATTCTGCATGACACCGGCGATGCCGCCGATGCCACCCTGCATGGGACGGTATTAACGACGACAGCAACTCCGCTGACCTATGATTCCAAAAGCGGGCGGGCAGAAAGTATTCTGGTAGTCGTGAGCATGCGGGTTTCACTGGTCGATCGGCAGGGTAAAGTTCTGTTTCAGAATCCGTCGTATGTATTCCGCGAACAGTACCAGGTCTCGCAGGATGTCAGCAGCTTTTTCGAAGAAGACTCCCCGGCCATCGGGCGGCTCTCGCGCGATTTCGCGCAAACCCTGGTGAGCAGCGTCCTGGAGGGCTTCTGATGAAAGCCTTTGCTCAGGCGGAACGCTTCGTTTCCGAGGTCTCGGGGAAGAAGCTGCGGCCGGCTTACGTCTTTGTGGGTGATGAAGGATTCTTCCGCAAGCAATTCCGGGAAGCCATTCTCGAGCATCTCGTACCCAGCGACCTGCGCGATTTCAGCCTGTTCGACTTTGATCTCGCCGACACTGACCTCGCCGAAATTCTCGATCGCGCGCGCACGCCATCGCTGATGGCGCCATTCCAGGTGTTTTTCGTGCGCGGCGTGAAGACGCTTTTCGGCCGCGGATCGAATGACGACAAGCTGGCTGCGATCGAGGACTACTGCAAGAATCAAAATCCCGATGCGCTGCTGATCTTTGTCGCCGACCATATCAGCATTCCGGCGGACGCCCGCCGCATGGACATGACCGACAAGGAGCGCTACGAACGAATCCGCGAAAAGATGGGCTCGTTTTGCGGCATCGTCGAACTGGCGCGTGTCGAGGAGAGCGAAGCCGTCCGCTGGGTGAACGAATATTGTGCCAGCCAAGACGTAAAGATCGAAACCGACGGAGCCCGCGAGTTGGTCGACGCGCTGGGCGGCGACATGATGATGATCTCCAACGAACTGGAGAAACTGATTCTCTATGTCGGCGAGAAAAAGCGCATCACGTTAGGAGACGTCGAAACGTTGGTGCTCGCAGCCAAGCAGCGGTCGCTGTACGAGTTGACCGATGCGATTTCCTCGAAAGACCGGGTGCGGTCACTGGAAGTGCTGGACGCGATTCTATCGACGGGCGACGGCGAGGAGGCCGCCATCGGGCATCTCTACATGCTGGCCAAAACCTTCCGGCAGATGCTGGTTATCCTTGAGCGCAACGTGCGCGATCAGCGAACGCTGTGGGCCGCGCTATGGCAGGGATTCCGGGTACCGCCGTTTGCGGCCGAAGACATTATCCGGCAGGCACGCCGCTACGAATCGAAGCGCGAACTGACAAGGGCGATCCGGCTGGTGGCAAAGGCCGACCTCGCCTTGCGCTCGAATCCGCCAAGCAAACGGCTGGTGCTCGAGAAGCTGGTGCTCGACCTGACGGCCGAGCCGCGGCCCGATTCCCCCTGGTCCCAGGATGAATTGTCGATTTAGTTATTGTTTGTGTAGGGACAGCCGCCCCCGGCTGTCCAGCGGAGCGAAGCTCCGCAGGTGAGGAAGACGGAACCTCCATTCGAATGAAGTTCAATGAACGTCCCAGCCTACCTCGCTCGCATTTCCTACAACGGTTCTCTTGAACCCACGGCAGAAACCCTGTCCCGCCTGCATCTTGCCCACCTCTACGCCGTGCCCTTCGAGAACCTCGACATCCATCTCGGCCGCAAGATCACCTGCGACGAATCCCGCTTCTTCCACAAGATCGTCGGCTTGCGCCGCGGTGGATTCTGTTACGAACTGAACGGCGCGTTCGCCTCCCTCCTGCGTGAACTGGGTTTTCGCGTAACCCTGCTTTCGGCGCGGGTGGCACGCGAGGACGGCAGCGCCTCGCCGGAATTCGATCACCTGACGTTGCGCGTCGATCTCGACGAGCCCTGGCTCGCCGACGTCGGCTTCGGCGATTCTTTTCTGGAGCCGTTGCGTCTAACACCAGAGATCGAACAGGAACAAAAACGGGCCCGCTTTCGTATCGCGGCGGTAGGGGACGTGATGATCGTGCAGCGCCAGCTTCCACAACAGAACTGGAAATCGCAATATCGGTTCACCCTGCGTCCGCATCGGCTGGAAGACTTCGAAGCCCGCTGCCAGTTCCAGCAGACTTCACCGGACTCGCATTTCACCCACCAGCGTCTCTGCACCCTGCCAACTGCCGATGGCCGCATCACCCTGTCCGATCTCCGGCTGATTCGGACCACTGCCCAGGGGCGCGAAGATCGCCAGCTACAGAACGAAGACGAATGGCGCGCGGCGCTGCTGGAGCATTTCGGAGTTCGCCTTTGAAGTTGCTAGCGCTCAGAAACAACGGAGCCTGCAGTTTCTGGCTCGCTACAGTCAGCCTCTTTCTAGCGAACGCCTCATCCGCCCAGACCTCGTCCGGTCGCTTTGACCGGCAGGTGCAGGCTTATGTGCACAACGCCGACTTCAGCGGGTCGGTGCTGGTGGCGCAGGATGGCCACGTTCTGTTTCAGAAGTCGTACGGGATGGCCAATTACGAGTGGAGTATCCCGAATTCAGACCAGACCAAATTTCACATCGCTTCTATCAGCAAGACCTTCACCGCCGCCGCGATCCTGCAGTTGGAGCAGCAAGGGAAGTTGAAACTCAGCGATCCGCTGAGCAAGTACGTCCCCGATTTTCTGAACGGCGAGCGCATCACCATCGAACAAATGCTGTCGCACACCTCGGGTCTGCCGGATTTCTATTCTCTTTCGGAATACTCCAGCAAAAAGTACCAGCGGGTCTCACTGACAGACCTGATCGCGTGGGTGAAAACCAAGCCGCTGGAGTTTCTGCCGGGCAGCAAGAGCAGCTACAGCAATACGGGATATGCGTTTCTGGCTTACATCGTCGAACAGGCGTCGGGCAAATCCTACGAAGAGTTTGTGCACGACGAACTGCTGAAGCCGGCGGGCATGAAGGAAACGGGCGCCTATCGCGACGATGCGTTGATCCCGGACCGCGCCAGCGGCTACCAACCCGCCCTTGAGGATCACGGACTGCGGAATGCACCCGCCTACGACAAAACAATCCTCACCGGCTCGGGATCGTTGTACTCCACCACGAGCGATTTGTATGCGTGGTGCCGCTGGTTGCAGCCGAACTCCGCACTGGATTTTTCCACGCCGGGCAAAACTTTCGGCTGGAACGCACATGAGACCAAGAGCCACCACAAGTATCTCGAGCAGAACGGACGGGCCCCCGGTTTCAGCTCACATGTCTCCGTGTTTCGCGCGGACAAACTGTTCGTGATCGTGCTGGGAAACCTCGAAGACGCAGCGGTCAACGTACTGGCCGACGATCTAGCCGCGATCGCCCTGGGAGAAAGCCCGTCGCCCCCGGCGCCGAGGACGAGCGTGCACGCTCCGGTTGTGCGCTCCGAGGAGTTTGCCGGGACCTACGAAGTCGATCCGAAACTCCTGCTTGATGTGCGTGCGGAAGGCGGGGCGCTGTACCTGCGCGGCACGGGCGGCGACTATCTTCCCCTCGAGCCCACCGGCAAGGATTCCTTCTTCTATCGCCAGCTGTACGTGAAGGTCGGGTTCCGTCGCGACAAGAGCGGGAAGGTCGAGGCGTTGCTGTGGAATGGCGACCATCCCTGCAAGAAGTTGAATTAGTCGTTAGTCGCTAGTCGCTAGTCGCAAGCACAAAACAACGAAAGCAACTGCCTACACCTTTTTAACCACAGAGACACCGAGGCACAGAGAAGGAATCTTCTTTCTCGATTTCTCTGTGTCTCTGTGACCTCTGTGGTGAAAAGGTTCGAAAGGGCTAGCTGACGACTAGCGACTGACGACGAGCGACAAGAGCCTACCGAGGCACAGAGAAAGCTTTTTCTTTCTCGATGCCTCTGTGTCCTCTGTGGTGAAAAAGATTCGAAAGGCTAGCTGACGCGTAGAACCCTAGCGACTGACGACTAGCGACTACGTCTTTTTAACCCCAGAGACACCCAGGCACAGAGAAGGCTTTTTCTTCTCGATTTCCCCGTGTCTCTGTGACCTCTGTGGTAAAAAAGATTCGAAACGCCCGCCGACGCCCAGCGACTGACGACGAGCGACAAGAGCCTACTTCGCGCCGAGAGCGCGCACGCGCACCGACAGACGGGACTTGTAGCGGGCCGCGGTGTTCTTGTGGATCACGCCCTTCTGAATCGCTTTGTCGAGAGCCGAGACGGTCTGGCGATACGTCTTGTCGGCGGTCGCTTTGTCGCCCTTGGCCAGGGCTTCGCGCAGTTCCCGCAGCGACGTGCGCAGCCGCGAGGTATTGGTGCGGTTGCTGGCGGTGCGCTTCACCGTCTGACGGGCGCGCTTTAGCGCCGATAAATGATTAGCCATGCGTGTGCGTTACCTTCGTTTCTTCTAGAGGGATGTTCCGGCAGGTACCGAATACGTTATTGTACGAGAGCAAGTCCTGACTGGTCAAACGGATATGGACAAAGTCCTGGATCGGCTGAAGGTCCTGATCGACTCCTCCACGCCCATCGTCGTGATGGAGACGGTCGAGGAATCGCGCGCCGTGCGTCTGGTGCGCTTTGCCTGCTCGGCCCTCAACCTGGCGGCCTTCGAGTGGACGATCGCTACCGGACTCGCCCGATCGGGTGGGAATCCGGCTGCGCCGGCGATCGAAAACGGCGCGTTTCCCCCCGGCGGCTGTCGCGCCGGCGAAGTCAACGACTTCGCCGAAAACGCCAAGGCCCTCTACGACAGCCGCGATCCAGCGAAGATGCTGGCCAACCTCGAAGGCATTTCGATCGAAGCCGCATTCATCCTGAAAGACCTGCACCGCCACATGGACGATCCGGTGGTCGTGCGGCGGCTGCGCGATGTGGGACAGAAGTTCGCGACCAACCGGCGCACCGTGATTCTGACGGCGCCAAAGATTTCGATTCCTCCCGAGCTGGCGAGCCTGGTGGAGTTTCTCGAATTGCCCCTGCCCGACCGGCAGCGTTTGCGCCAGATCATCGACGAAGTGCTGGTGAGGATCTCGAAAACGCATACCCTGCAGCGAAGGCTCGAGCCGGCCGGAATCGATGCCATGGCCGACAATCTGCGCGGCCTGACCGAAGAAGAGTCGGAACGCGCCATTTCGCAAGCGCTCGTGACCCGGTACGCGCTGTGTCCGGAGACGGTCACCGATGTCCTCGAGGCGAAGAAAGCGCTGCTTCGGCGATCGGAAATGCTCGAGTTCGTGGAAGTCTCCGACACGCTAGCGACCGTCGGGGGCCTCGACAACCTAAAGCATTTTCTCGCCCAGCGCCGTGGTTCCTGGGAAGAACCGGCGCGGGCCTTCGGGCTCGAGCCGCCGCGCGGAGTGATCATCCTCGGCGTCCAGGGATGCGGCAAAAGCATGTGTGCGCGGGCGATTGCCGGTGAATGGAAATTACCTCTGGTGAAGTTCGATACGGCCGCCGTCTACGACAAGTACATCGGCGAGACCGAGAAGCGCATCCAGAAAGTCTTTCAGGTCGCCGAGGGGCTCTCCCCGTGCGTGTTGTGGATCGACGAATTAGAGAAGGTGTTCGCAGGCAGCGGCCCGGATTCGGCCTCGGCCGATGCCGGTGTCTCCTCACGGCTGCTGGCGTCGTTTTTGTCGTGGATGCAGGACCGCAAAGCGCCGGTATTCGTGGCGGCCACTTGCAACAACGTCAGCGTCCTGCCGCCGGAACTGATCCGCAAAGGACGTTTCGACGAGCTTTTCTTCGTGGACCTGCCGAACCAGGCGGAGCGCCGCCAGATTCTCGCCATTCAGCTGACCAGGCGAAAACGCAATCCGGCAGAGTTTGATCTCGATCGCATCGCGGCGGCGGCGCGCGGATACTCGGGTGCAGAAATCGAGTCGGTGGTGCAGACCGCGCTCTATTCCGCCTACTCGCAGAAGCAGCAGTTGGCGAACGCGCATCTGCTCGATGCGATTCGCGCTACCGTGCCGCTTTCGACCACGCGCGCTGAGGAAATCGAGGCCTTGCGGGAGTGGGCCGCGAAACGAGCGGTACCGGCGTCGGTTCCCGAGGTCCGTGCCGAAGGTGCGTGATTTTCCAATTCGGGGAGAAGAAACACAACGGAATTCGCGTGTTTCCCCCGAGCATGAGCGGTTTCTCGAACAAAATGAGGCACCTACAGAACATGCTGGAGGTGGCCTTTTGAGTGCGATTTCGGGCCGGACTTTGGCTTTGCCTGCCCTATAATGAAGCCAGAGTTTTTCCCCCGCCACGTGGATTCATGGACAACGCCCTGGAACTTTTGAGTTCGGAAAAGCCTATTCTTCGCAGGGCTGTGCCTCGCCTGAAGCTGTTGTTGGAGTGGGAGCCCGCTCATAAAGTCTTTCTCAGCAATCTGGCGGATGCAGTCTCGTTGCAACCGCCACCTCCTCTGGCGATCACTTCACCGCCCGCCGAATTCTGGCACGACGTCTTCGTTCCCACCCAACTCCCATGGAAGTCCTTTCAGGAATCCATGTTGTGGCACCTGGTGGTGTTCCTGGCCGCCTGGGGGCTTTCGCAGGGGTGGGCAAGCCGCCCAAAGCCGCATACCTCGCAATCGTTCCGGACGTCGGGTTCCATTTACTACACGCCGTCGAAAGTCTTTCCGGCAGTGCACAGCAGTCCTCCGAGGACTCGACCGAATCATTCGAGCCATTCGCAGGCCGCCGCTCATTCACCGAAGCCGATGCCGGTGGCGGCGGAGCATCGCAGTGCGCCAAAGTTGGAGGTGCCTCCAGATCTGAAGGCCGCGCTCGGCGCGAACGCACCAAATCTCGCGTCGACCCCTTCCATGCCAGCCGTTCCGCTTTCGGCGACCTCGCCAACCCGACAAGCTCCCGGCGGATTGGCCGGCGTGGTTGCGCCGCCTCCCAGTGTCGGCGGACACGCAGGCCGTTTGAGCGGACTTCCACAGAGTGCCGTGGTTGCGCCGCCCGCCGACGTCGCGGGCCTGAATGGTGGCCGGTCCCTCAGGGGTCCGGGAGGAGCCGTGGTGGCCCCGCCCCCAACCGTGCAGGGATCCGGTCGCGGACCCGGGACTCTGGGCGGTGGAAATTCGCGCGTGGTTGCCCCGCCGCCGCAGCTGGCAGGCCAGGGAGTGCGATCGGGACCCGGAATGGGATCGACGATGCTGGCGGCAAACGGAAACGTTGTGCCGCCTCCGCCTTCGGTTGAGCACTCCGGCCGACCGGGCGCGGTTTCAGGTCCGGGCACGGCCGTGGTGCCGCCACCTCCTTCAATTCAAGGCTCAGGCGGAATCGGTGGAGTAGGGCGTTCGAATTCCGCGGCCGGCATGGGCTCGGCGGTAGTTCCTCCACCTCCTGCGGTACAAAGCGGGGGCGGTGTGCTGGGTACGCTAGCTTCGTGGTTTTCCGGTGGCACGCCGAAGGTCGTTCCTCCGCCTCCCGGAATTCAGGGACCGGGAGTGAACGGCGAAGGCGGCGGCGCCAATGGTGGTCGTCCCCTTGGATCTCTTGGCGGAGGAGGAAACGGCGTGGTGCCCCCGCCACCTTCCGTGCAAGGTGGAGGCACCGGCACTGGGCGCATTTCATCGCTGGGATCGGGAGGATCGGCCGTAGTTCCGCCGCCACCGTCGATGCAAGGTGCGGGTGGCACCGGAGCTCGCAACGGTGTAGGAAGCACGCTAGCCGGTGGCGGACAAGTTGTGCCTCCTCCGCCATCGTTGTCGGGAACTGGCTCCGGACCGGGAACGGGAGGCGGCAACGGTGGCCGCGGCCATTCGCTTTCCGCCGGAGGCGCCCAGGTCGTGCCGCCTCCGCCGTCCGTGGGCGGAGATGGCAATGGTTCGGGGATGGGCCGAAGCGCACATTCCTCTCTGGGTGGACCAGGTCAAGTGGTTCCCCCGCCCCCTGGGATTTCCGGCGCTGGCGGCGGGAATCGCGCCGGCACATTGATGGCAGGCGGCACCGGAGTGGTTGCGCCGCCCCCGTCGGTTGAGGGAATGGGCAACGGAGGCGGCGGAAATGGCGGTGGAGTGCCTGGAGGAGATTTGCGAGCGGCGCCGCCCGGAAATGGCGCGGGTTCCGTATCCACCGGTCCCCTTGAGCAGATGGATCCGCTGGATTCGCCGCAGGAGCAGGCGAAGCCGATCCCCAATACACCCGCGGAAGACTTGCCTTTGCGGCTGGTCGGAGTCGCCGTGGCCTCGTCGAAGACATCGTTCTTCTCGAACTATGAGGTCTTTGTCGCGGAACGTCGCGTAGGGCAGGGACAGATGGAACTGATCAAACTCGTATACACGTTCTTGCCCTATCAAAAAAGGCTCTCGGAATACGATCTGAATACGACCAAGGTGTACAAGCTGCGTGCTGTCCGCGATCCCGGCTGTGATGAAACCTTGATGTCGATGACCTGGCCGGAAGGCGAGCAGCCCGACCCCGATACCCAGGACGCCGTGAGCACCCTGGCATCGAATGCCAGCAACAAGAACAGCAGGCTGCCGTGCTTCCGCACCACCGCCGACGACTTTGTCAAAGCGATCACGAAGGGTCCATAGATTCTCCCGCCATGACGTTCCATGGGCTATGCACAGCCACTCCCATTGACTCCCACCAACACCCGCGCTAGGCTTAGTCCAATGGTTGTTGCTTGCACTCCGGGAGCGAGCATTTCGGCTGGTTCTACCTCCTCAGAAGACAATCGTTTGCTCAAGCGGGAAACGTTCCGGCCATTTGGATTCGGAATAACACTATTGGTGTCAGCGACTTGCTATAGATGAGCGGGTCTGCGAGAAACCGGTGCTGGCGCCGGCCAAATTTCGCCAGCTTCGTACGGGCCCCCAGAGAGGAAAACATCGGCTTCTGAATGAAGAAGAGCATTGAAGTAAGCTCGAATATCGAGACCCTATTCGGCACGCGCGACGAGAACCTGCACCTGCTGGAAGACGGACTGAACATCACCATCGACCTGCGCTCGAACGGAGTCGAGGTCGAAGGCGCGCCGCGCGACGTGGCCCGCGCCGAGCAGATCTTTGCCGACTACGAACATCTGCAGCGCTCCGGCTTCACCTTCAACAACGGCGATCTCAACAGCATGCTGCGCGTGGTGACGACCGATCCGAAGGTCACGCTGCGCGGACTGGCGGAAGCGGGCCGCCAGCGCTCGTTTGGACGCCGCACCGTGCAGCCGAAAAGCTCCAACCAGCGCCGCTATCTCGAGGCCATCGAAAAGCACGACATGGTCTTCGGAGTCGGCCCGGCCGGAACCGGCAAGACCTATCTCGCCGTGGCCATGGCCATCTCGGCGCTGCTGGCGAAGCGGGTGAATCGCATCATCCTCGCCCGCCCCGCGGTCGAAGCCGGCGAGCGCCTGGGATTTCTGCCGGGTACGCTGCAGGACAAGATCGATCCTTATCTGCGCCCGCTGTACGACGCGCTCTACGACATGCTCGATCCCGAAAAAGTCGACCGCTACCTCGAGAAGAACGTCATCGAGATTGCGCCCATCGCCTTCATGCGCGGCCGCACTCTGAACGATTCTTTTGTCATCATGGACGAGGCGCAAAACACCACCTCGGAACAGATGAAAATGTTCGTCACGCGCCTGGGTTTCAACTCGAAGGCGGTGATCACGGGCGACATCACGCAAATCGACTTGCCCAACGCGCGGCGCAGTGGACTCGTCGAAGCCATCGACATCCTGAAGCCGGTCGAAGGCCTGGCATTTGTGTACTTCGACGAATCCGATGTGGTGCGCCATCACCTCGTGCAACGCATCATCCGCGCCTACGACGACCACAAAACAAGAATCGCCGAGCAGCAGATGCTGTTGTCGCTGGAAGCAAAGGCGGCTGAGCAGAAGCCACTCGAGACCCGGACGCTGGATCTCGCAGAACGAAGGCATGCGGGCACAGACGATGCCGACGATGATTCGGGAAGCACATCGTTTCTGGCTCGTGGCGAACAATAGAGCTTCCGTTCACTGGAGGGTGCAATTCGGCCCTCCTGTTTTCTTTTTGTCGTGCTCCCCGCTTTCCGCGGGAAGAAAGACGGCGCCCTTCGCTCGGATTGTTTCCGTGAGCCGAATGGTCATTTTGCAAAGGCGGGTTACAGGGTTGCAGGAAGACGCGCTCGACCGCTTTGTAACGCGTGCCAAGCGCGCCGTTCGCTTGCGAGGAAGTGTCACCGTGCTGGTCACGAGCAGCCGTGAATTACGCCGCCTCAACCAACGCTTCCGCGGCAAGGACAATCCGACAGACGTGCTATCGTTTCCCGCGCCCCCCATATCGGTGGGCCGGTTCGCCGGGGATGTTGCCATTTCAGCGGAAATCGCCAAGGAAAACGCCCGCCGCTTGGGGCATTCCGCGGCCGACGAAATCAAGGTGCTCGCCCTCCACGGCGTGCTTCACCTGGCGGGATACGATCACGAGCACGACGCCGGGGAGATGGCCCGCAAGGAAAGACGTTTGCGCAAGCAACTGGGATTACCAAGCGCGCTGATTGAGCGCAACGACGGCGGTCCCAGGCCCGCAAACCTTCGCAAACTCTCAGTGCGAGCAAAACGCAAAGCGCCACGACCTGCCCGGGGGCCAGCCCGATGAACTATGCCGTCGGTGTCGGCCTGCTGTTGCTGGTTGGACTCTTAACCCTGGTCTCCTACGTCGATCGCCTCTACACCGAGATCGGCAAGTTTCTCTCCCGCGAATTTCAGGACAATATCGACGCATTTGAGCAGAAGGTCGAGCCCAAGATAAGGGTGAGCCGCACTCGGGCCTCGCTTTCGATGGCGGTGCTGGTCCCATTGATCATGGCCGCGATCGCGCTCACTGTGGGATTCACCGTCTTCAGCGACCAGGCCTGGAGTGTGCAGGAGATTCTGCAAGCGACCCTGAGCCTGATCCTCATCGTGATCGTGTTCAACCGGTTTCTTCCGTTCGTCTTCTTCTCGCGTACCACCGGGCAATGGCTCGAGCGTTGGGTGCCGCTCTTACGCGTTCTGATCTACGCCGTCTTGCCGGTCACGCTGGTTCTGGGTTTTCTTCAATCCGTCGCCTCCCTGACCAAGCGCCCGTCGGAAGAGGCTCCGGAAAGCCCCGCCGAGGCGGTGGATGCGCTCATCGAGGCGGGCCAGGAAGAAGGCATCATTCAGGCGAGCGATCGCGATCTGATCCAGTCGGTCGTGGAGTTCAGCGGCAAGACGGTTCGCGAAGCCATGAAGCCGCGGCCTGAAATGGTCGCCGTGCCCGCGCAGATGACGGTGGAACAGTTTGTCGAACTGCTCCGCACCAAGCCGTTCTCGCGGGTACCGGTCTATCGCGATTCCATTCACAACATCGTTGGCGTGGTCTACGCGCAGGACGTGATGCAGGTGCCCGATTCGGAGGCGCGCTCCCGGACCGTCGAATCCCTCATGCGCAAGGATGTCACGTTTGTGCCCGAGAGCAAGCTGGGCAGCGACCTGCTGCGCGAGATGCGCAGGGACAACGTGCGCATGGCAATCGTGGTCGACGAATATGGCGGAGTCGCGGGCCTGGTGACCATTGAGGACCTGGTCGAAGAAATCGTCGGCGAAATCCGCGATGAACACGAGAAATCCCAGGTCGTGAAGGAAAGCGATCATTCCTACGTGGTCCCCGGCAACATGGACGTCGATCATCTCGACGAATTGTTTGGCGTCCGCATGGATGGCAAGGAAGCCACCACCATCGCGGGCCTGGTGACCGAACTGGCCGGGCGCATCCCGCAAAAGGGAGAAGTGATCGAAGGCGATGGCCTGCGGTTCGAGGTCCTGGACTCCACCGATCGGCGCGTGGAGCGTGTCCGCATCGCTGCCATCGAGCCGCGCCAGATGAAGCTGATATAGTGTCTGCGGTTCTGCGCTTCGTAGGGATTCTCTGAAGTCATGTCCTGAATCCCGAACCTCCTCCGTGCTACCCTGTGCCCTCTGTGGTTTATGCATTTTTCGTTGAACGTAGATCAAATCCATGCCCTTCCACTCCGGCTTTGTTTGTATCTTAGGTCGTCCGAACGCAGGCAAATCGACGCTGCTGAATGCGCTCGTCGGCGAGCGCCTGGCCATCATCAGTCCAAAGCCCCAAACCACGCGCAACCGCATTCAGGGAATCCTCCACATTCCGAAGGCGGGAAAGCGTCCGGGCGCACAGGTCATCCTCATCGATACACCCGGCGTGCATAAACCCGACAGTTCGCTTGGCCGAAAGATGATGGGCGAGGTGCGCGAAGCCGTGGAAGGCTGTGATCTGATCTTGGTCATGATCGATGTGACCCGGCGGCTCAGCACCGAGGATCAGTTCGCGCTGAGGATGGCCCAGCAGGCCGGAACGCCGGTGTTTCTATTGCTCAACAAGATCGACCTGCTGAAAGACAAGAAACAGCTGCTTCCCATCATCGAGGAGTATCAGCGGCTGCATGAGTTTCGGGAAATCATTCCCTTGTCTGCGCTGAAGAAAGACGGCCTCGACCTCCTGCTCGACAAAGTGGTGGCGTTGCTCCCTGCCGGCCCCGCGTATTTTCCGGAAAGCCAAATTACCGATCAGCCGGTACGGTTCATGGCGGCGGAAATCGTTCGCGAGCAGGTTCTGCTGGCAACAAAAGAGGAGGTTCCCCATTCGACGACGGTGGTGGTCGAGCGCTTCGAGGAGGAGCCTCGACTTACCCGAATCGCCGCGACCATTTACTGTGAACGCGAAGGGCAGAAAGCCATCTTAGTCGGCAAGGGTGGCCAGATGCTGAAGAAGATTGGTACGGCAGCCCGCATCAAGATTGAAAAAATGGTGGGGACGAAGGTGTTTCTGGAATTGTTCGTGAAGGTGCAACCCGGTTGGCGAGACTCGCGGGCCTTCGTCGAAGAACTGGATTGGAGGCGGCAACTCGCAGATCTCGCCAACCCGGCCGTGCGCAAGCGCTAAGCCAGACGGCGATTGTGGGAACCGGAATCTCCCGATAAAATCGAGATACAGGCGTAGGTCTGAATCTTGGGGTCAGGAAGTGATATGGGTGAGGAACCGGCAAAGACTTGTAACTTCGATCCAGAGAAGTTAGTCCTGAAGTTAAAAGTGACTCTGGCCGCTGACAAGAATGCCATCGACCCGGTGGTTCAGGGCATCATGGAAGTCGTCCGCAATACGCATTGCGCCGATGGCAAGGAAGATGCCATCGAACTGGCGCTCAGCGAGGCATTGGCCAACGCGGTCATTCACGGCGCCAAGGGCGATGCCAAAAAAGTGGTCGAGTGTGACGTCGCCTGCGATGAGACCCGCGGCATGCTGATTGTCGTGCGGGACCCTGGCCCAGGGTTCAATCCTGCTACCATCCCGAGTCCAGTCATGGGCGAGAATATCTACTCCAACCACGGCCGTGGTATTTTTCTGATCAACCAACTGATGGACGCGGTGGAATTCCGCAATAACGGCAAAGAGATCCACATGCTCAAGAAGTAACCGCAGCGCCAGCGTCCCGTCCCTGAACGAAGCGAAGATCCTGCGGCCAGGACAGTAGCGCCGGCAGCCTGCCCTGAGCGAAGCCGATGGGTCCCGCCGGCTGTCGCGAGCACAGTAGCGCCGGCGTCCCGCCGGCAGTCGCGAGGGCATCTTGCCCTCGCCGTCTCGACCCACTCCCACAGCCGTTAAGCTCCGCCCAACCCAATGCACAACGACACGAAGGAGTCGTATCAGTCCGCGCCTTCAGGCCCTGCACCGCTACTCTTTCGCCGCAATCCCGAGCGCTTTCATCTTCCGGTACAGGTGGCTTCGCTCCAGGCCCAGCATCTCAGCCGTGCGGCTGACATTCCCGTGATTTTCGTCGAGCTTCTTAAGAATGTAGTCCCGCTCATAAGCGTCGCGCGCCTGATGCAGGGTTGAGAATTCAGACCCGGCCGCGCGCCGGCTTCCGTCACGATAAATCAGGGGCGGCAGGTGCTTGCGTTCGAAGCGCGTTGTAGTCGGATTCATGATCACGATGCGCTCGATCACGTTCCGCAACTCACGCACATTGCCCGGCCACGAATACCGGGTCAGCATTTCGATCGCGTCATCGGTCATTTCGCGCGACCGCCTGCCATAAGCCACGGCGAATTCCTTCAGGAAGTGGCGTGCGAGCAAGGGAACATCTTCTTTGCGTTCTCGCAGGGGCGGCACAAAGAAGGGAATCACGTTGAGCC
>Ga0210401_10002859_pt1 | contig 18784 bp, 15 predicted proteins | sample IncBWH32MmetaG_FD_150866 | JGI IMG/M metagenome (GOLD analysis project Ga0210401, IMG submission 150866) | Forest soil microbial communities from Barre Woods Harvard Forest LTER site, Petersham, Massachusetts, United States - Inc-BW-H-32-M | ecosystem: Environmental > Terrestrial > Soil >... | reverse complement strand
AGCAGTTCTCGGTGCTCGGGGCCAGATGGAGGTAGCGGCAAACCCGCCGGGAGTGGCAAACCAACGAGCAGCCTCCATAACAGAGGACCCCGCGAACCGCCGCCTCAATGGAGGCGGAACACAACAGTATGTACTACATTTAATTCCGATGTCGGCGCCGCAAATTTTGACTACTTCCAGCGGCCTGGCCGTGACCCATTCCAGCGACTTCTCTCTTATTACTGCTTCTAAGCCGGCGGCTGCGGGCGAGGTCTTATCTCTGTTTGCTACAGGGCTTGGCCCGACCGTGCCCGCGGTCGACCCTGGGCAGCCCTTTCCGTCCAGTCCGCTGGCCGTCGTCAACTCACCCGTCGAGGTGGCAGTCAATGGAAAGGCTGCGGAGGTTCTGAGTGCAGTGGGCTTCCCCGGCTCTGTGGACGGATTCCAGGTGAATTTTCGAATGCCTCCCGATACCGCAAAGGGACCGGCAAGCATTCAGGTAAGCGCCGCCTGGATTGCTGGACCTGCGGTGCAAATCGCAGTTCAGTAAACATCGGCCATACGGGTGCGGAGCACAACTCCAACCCGGGTACACTTCACTGAGGGGAACACTCGATATTACTCGACGAAGCGATACCGGGTATGGCAGACGTCCTTTCTCCGAGCACCTAGGTCTTCGACCGCTTGAGGGGTTTCTTTAGGCCTCTTTCAGGCGGTCAAAGACGTAGTGGAATCGGGCCCGGGTTGGGAAGTCTGCCTATGACATCGCGAGCGGCTCGTCTCATGCTTTTCTGGAGGTGTGTGACATTGTCTCGGGTGTGAACGCGCCTGCCAGTGCCACAATGCATCCACACTACTAGAAATAGCCGTCATACTGCTAACAGACTATGTACCTAGCGAAGGCAGTGCCCGAACTCGTTCAACACGACGTTCCCGCAGTCGGGAAGGTTGGAGCAAAGATATTGATCCAGCGCGCGCACCTGTCCGTCGACGATGGAGTCCTAATCCTTTTACATTACGCGGGCGAATGCGGTTTCTCTCGTGATGAGGTCGGTCAGTTTGCTATGCATCCGCACCAACAATTACACGCCCTCTCCAACGGCTTTCGTCCACGTATCGTCGCGAAGTCATTCAGCTCGAAAATGACAATTACCGGCCGACAGACCTCGGATCGAAACGCGTGCGTGAACAACTTTCAGATTTACTCGTTCTCGATAGCGATGACGCAAAGGCAGCGAAATAGTTGCGTGCCGGCACTTCTGGTTCAAGCAGAAGACACCCAAGTCTAGCTTCTCCGTGCGTCACCGCGCGCCGACTGGCTTACGCTCCCTGCCCCGCTCCGGCCCACCCTCGCGAAAAACCCTATCTCTAAAAAAGTCCCCGCGAGTCACAGCACCACAATGCTCTTTCTTTCGTTCCCCCTCACCAACTTCCCAACTTCCCTGGCGTCGCGCTTCTCGCGCGCATGTTATTCCGAAGGTATGAATTCTATTAACGAATCAACCATCCCCAATGGCCTCGACCGCGCCGCCGGCCCCGCTGCCATTGATCGCGCCTCCAAGCGCGCCGCCGCGAATAAAGCCAATGCCCAGCATTCCACCGGCCCCCGCACCGAAACCGGCAAGCAACGCTCGTCGCTGAATCTGTACTTGCGTCGTTATTGATCGCGCCGCGGGTATCAGCAAGGTAACAGACGTGGACCGCGTACTAAAGTGCCATCCGGAATTAGGGCCTCTTCCAGACCACCGCTTCCCACGCATGCCGGGCATTCCAGGGGCGCGCCGGATTTCCAACAGACCGCTGTCGCCTACCGCCGGCGAGACAGCGCCTTTCTCCACCTTGCTGGCCGTCGCGAGCGGCGTTCCGCAGTCCTTTCCGTTCCACAGTCTGGCGGTCCATTTTCACGCCCCGGAATTTGGCGAGTGCAAAACCCGCGTCCTTGTCTACTCCGGAAACCTTGCCAGGAATTTTGTTGACCGGGAGCTAGTCGGTGGACGGCCCAGAACGATCGCTCGCGGCGTGCACATTCCAAGCAGATCCGACCAGCAAGAAATTGCCGCCGATCGCTGCGATCACCTCCCGGTTACCCTCCGCGTCTGCAGCCCATGGAGGCTTCGCTGGTTGGGGCATAACCCTGCCCCCTGCCTACTGAACTGCGATCGTCCCGCCCGAAGGCGTAGTCGCCGTGCCAATCTGCATCGTAACTGGCGCATTCCCTGATGGCGTCCCCGCCGGAATCCTCACGTCGACTTGCAATAACCCTTCGACCGAACCCGGCGATCCACCCGCATACAAGACGTCGGCGCGCTGACCACTGATGGTCACCGATACATTGGCCAACGGCTGCGTCAACATCGATCCCACCAGGGTCCCGTCGATCCCCGGAGGCGAAGTTACGCCCTCGCCGGTGGCGTACAAGATCACCACGGAACCAACCGGAGAAGGATTCGCTGCCGAGTTCGGCGAATAGTCCGCATTCGACGCGGAAATCTGGCTCGCCGCCGTATAGGTCTGCGTGAAGAAGTGAGGCGCCGTAGGAGCAATCACCTGCGCGAACGGTGCCGATGTTGAGCCCTGGTACGAGACCAATACGCTTGCGCTGCTCTGTCCAGCCAGGGCATAGGGCACGATGGCACACACCGCCGTGCTCGACGTGTAGATGATCGGAGCCGCGACTCCGTTAAAGCTAACCGTGGTACCCGCCACAATCTTTGGAACCACCCCGTTTTGAGTTGGAGTATAGCTAGTCACGTTCGCAGGACCCAACCCGCTCCCCCAAATCACAACAATTTGGCCAGGCGCCACTGGACCCGCGGAAAAGTCTCCTGCGCTGGTAACCGCCGTCACCGAAATCGGCGCGCCCGTCAACGTAATCTTCACTGGAACGTTAACGCTCTTATTACCGCTGAACACAATGACGCTTGCCGAAAGAGTTCCTGCCACGTTTTCCGTTGGTGTCACTTGAATGGAGGCCGGCAGCGTTCCCGACGAAGGGCTCACGGTAAGACCAAAAGCGCTCGTCGTGAAACTGGTCCCCGAAGTTGTGCCATCGGCAATCGACAGAGTCGCATTCGGAACCGGGCCTCCCAGCTGGTATTGGAACGTAAGCGAAGCCGGCGTGACGGTCAAGCTGGGCGAAATTACGAGCGTCACCACCACTGACTGCACTTGTCCATCGGGGCTCATAACGGTCACTGCACCAGTATTGTTCCCCGCTGGCAACCCGCTCTCATTTACAGAAACGGAGTAAGTCGTGGGCGAAACCGTTGTGACCATAATCCACGCCGGATTCGATGTGATGGTTAGCGAACCAGCCCCCGAGTTCACGGTAAACGTCTCCGCCGCAATCGCTGTCGCCGACCCCCAAGTCGCGGAGAAGTTCAGAGCGCCCGGTGTCACAGTCATTGCCGTGGCGCCAGCACCCAGTTGCATCACCGAATACGACTGGCCGTTAATCGTGATGTACGCCGTCCGGTTGGATGCGCCGGGATTGCCCGACGCGTTCCACGATATGTTCCCCGGACCCGCCCCAAACGCTCCCGCCGTAATCACCAGCCAGGCCGAATCCGACGTCGCCGTCCACGCGCAGCCTGTCGGGGCCGCGATCGGATCTCCTCCAAACCCTCCGCCGGCGGGAATTGTCGAGAAAGGAGCAATGGGAGACGCACTGCAGCTTGATCCCGCCGCCGGAGGACTGATCGTGAAAACAGCATCGGGCGAAAGCAGGCCAGAAGTCGAATCGGCCCGCTCGATGACATACAATGACGTCGCCGCGCTGTTCCAAAACGCAAAGAGCCCATGTCCGGTGTAGCTTTTTCCGCCCACCGAAAACTGGGGCAGAGGTAGCGATCCAGCCGCCCCCAGATAAGCTTCGCCGAAAAACAAGACCGAGTTATCCAAAACTTGGCTTCCCGCGAAAGTCGTGCTCGGGATAACGGCCGTGGAGTGAAGGGCTGATGAATCTGCAGCCCAGGTGATGCCGCTAACGTTGGGATAGCTGCCTGTATACTGTTCATCTTGCGACGGCGTATCGGACGACGTATAGACTTTGCCGTTCGACGAAATGATTTGCGTCCCGTCTTGAAACAACCAGAAGTTGCCGCTGATCGACGACTGGAAGTTGCTCGGATAGGGGACCGCGACTCCTGCGGTGATGTCGTACTTCGATCCGTTCGTGTAAAAGTATTTGCCGTTTGGTTCCAGCCTCGCAACGACCCCGCCGTAAAGTTCAAGGCCGGTGCTCCCCGTCACCTTTCCACTCGCGATCTCCAAAGAAAACACACCCGGCACGTAAATGTAGCCGTTGTCCGCAAGCAACACGTTCTGCGCTACGGTAGCAACGGGAAACATCTGGACCACTGACAGCGTCTGCAAATCGACGTAAGAAATCCACCCATCATGCCCCACGGCCGCATGCCGTCCCTCGGGAGACACAGACACACATAGCGGCGGCAACGTTAGCTCGACGCGCTGCTCGGTCTGGGCTACGGGATCGTAAATGTGCAACTCGTCGGGCGCAGCCGAGACGGCGACAATACGATCGAGCGGGCTGTTGTACGACACGTCCACAACCTTAAAACTTAACCCGGCAAACGAAGGTGGAGTAGCTGGGACTCCGTCCTGCTGGATGGTAAAGTTCTGTCCGTTGATCCCGATCGTTCCAGTACGCGGGCCGGATGAACTCGCGCGAGCGATCCAACCTACTGTTCCATTTCCCGAGCCGAATGCGCCGCTAGTAACTTGGATCCAATCCGCGTTGCTGACGGCGTTATAGAAACATGCCGGATCGGCGTTCACTGCAAATTTCCCCAAGGAGCCCGTCGCGCCGACACTGGCGGACACCGCGCTCAACTGCACGCCGCAAGGCGAAGGGTTTGTCACATCGATCACTTCGACGCCGAAGCCGTTGGACAGGTTCGAAGTGGAGTCCGCTTGCACCACAACATACAGCCGCGTTTCGTCCTTACTGAAAAACACAGCTTGCCCGTGCGCCGCGAACGTTCCGCTCGGAATGTTGAATGGCAGCAGCGTCACCTTTCCTGCGGGTGTAAGGTAATCCGTATTGAACAACTCGACGTTCTCGTCCACTGTGAGGGATGGTGAACCCTGGAACGTGTACCCGGAAGGAATTACGGCCAGCTTCTTCAATCCAGCCGATTCCGCCAAGCCTGCAATCGGAAACGAACTCGTCGGCAGGGCGCGCAGGTAATACATATCTAAGCTCTGATCAGACGATGAATGCACCACTGCTCCGCAGGACGTGTAAACGCGCGTGCCGTCAAGAGACAGATAGTACGGCCCACAGTTCGGAATGCCGTGGTAGGGCCACATCCTCGCATTACCAACCTGACCTCCGGCGACCGGCACTTTCATCATGTCGTTCGGAGACGAGCCCTCCTGCGAAACGTACAAGAAATTCTGCGATAAATCATAGATTCCCGCGGTGTCGTAATAATAAAGAAGGCTTAGAGTGATAACGGCTCCCGTATTAAGGTTCAAGCCGGTCAAGCCGCCCGAATAACCGTTCCCCTGGACAAAAAACCACGCGTAGATATCTCCCAGGATTGGATTGTGTACCTGCCCTGTAACCGAAAACGTCTTTAGAATCGAAGCGGTCGCCAGGTCGATCCAAGTAATCAGCCCGTCGTGTCCCACGGCCGCATGCAATCCGTCCGGACTCACGGCTAGCGACAGCGGTGGCTTGGGCAATGATACTGTCACGTCGTTCGTCGAGACGGGGTCATAAATATGCAGCAGATCCGGATTCCCCGAGATCATTACGATCCGGTCCAGCGGCCGGCTACCTCGCGACGCAAGCGGCCTGAACGACAATTGCGTCAGCTGCGGTTGGGCACCATAAATCGAAGCCGTCGCAATCAGTGCGGTGAGTAAGTAAGGGCGCGCCACTGTACAATCGTATACTTAAGTGAGCTTAAACGGAACGGTTATCAATTATAAAGTTTCGGCGCGAGCTGACTCTGACGGTCCGAGTTAGTCTCAGGCCGAAGAATCTGGCTGATCTCTTCCTTGAATTCTACTCTCACAGAGACGTTTTTCACGGACTTACAGCTTAAAGAGCCGAGATCAGAACCAGCTCACATAAGTAGAGATTAGGACTGATCAAACGCGCTCCGGCCCACCCTCGCAAAACCCCATCTCCGAAAAAAGCCTCGGCTGGTCACACCACACCATTGTCTACAACGGCCAACTTTACGGCGTTGATGCCGGCGAGCATCCAGGATGGTCAATCGACAATCCCGCCTATCAGCATCCCGGCTTCCCGCCGCTCAACAGCCCATCGGGAGGCTACGTTTTCCGCATCGATCTGATCTGAGAACGAAACAGCCTTGCCTCAGATCCGGCGATTTTCAGAGCTCCCCTGACGGGCCTCTCGGAAGGCCCCATTCTTGGAAAAAAGCTTTGGCGGTCACACCACCACCACGCCCTTTCTTCCGTGCCCCTTCACCAACTTCCCAACCTCCCGGGCGTCGCGCTTCCTCCGCGCATGTTATTCCGAAGGTATGAATTCTTTTACCGAATCGTCCATCCCCAATGGCCTCGACCGCGTCGGCGGCCCCGCTACCATTGATCGCGCGTCCAAGCGCGCCGCCGCGAATAAAGCCAATGCCCAGGATTCCACCGGCCCCCGCACCGCAGCCGGTAAACAGCGCTCCTCCCTGAACGCCTACCGCCACGGCCTTACCGGGCAAACCATCGTCCTGCCCACCGAGGACGTAGCCGCTTACCAGCGCCACTCTCAGGCTCTCCTCGACGAATACCTGCCCAACGGCCCCACCGAAATCCAGCTCGTCCAATCGCTGACCGACACTTCCTGGCGCATGCACCGTGTCGCCGCCGTCGAGACCAACCTCTTTACGCTCGGCATCACCGAAATGGAAGACCGCATCCGCGCCAACCATCCGGAGGCCGAGGCCGCCCTCGCCATGGCCGCAACTTTCCGCGATAACGTGCGGGCTTTCTCGAACATTAGCGTCTACAGCCAGCGACTCTCCCGCCAGTTCGAGCGCACCTTAAATCAGCTCCGCCAGATCCAAGCCGAGCGTCGCGCAGCCGAAGAGCGCCAGCTCGGCCAAGCCGCCAAGATTTTGAAAATGCACAAAGCAGCGATACGCCCGGGCGCGTCTGCCGCCTACAACGCCTCCCCATACGATCCAGCCCCATACAATCCGGCAGACGATGGGTTCGTTTTTTCAACAGACCAAATCGAAACCTTCCTCCGCCGCCAAAACCGCCGCGAACAGGCCAATAGTCATGACTTTTACAGTTGTGCCTAACTCCAGCGCACATCCAAAATACTAATAAGGACACCGCAGCCCGCTGATATCATCAGGTTATGAATCGCAAGTGGCTGCTGGCGGGAGCGGCGATCGTGCTCTCGGCCGTCGCAGTAGCTGCTTTCTTTCTGACGCGAAGCAAACCTCCGGCCGCGTCCACCCATCCAGCGACACCTCCCACGGCCGCCGCGTCTGCTCCTCCTCCGGCTGCCGTGGAGATAATCGTCTCGGGCCAGGTTCAAGCGGCCAACGTGGTGAATGTACCCGCGCCGGTGGATGGAACCATCGACGAACTAATGGCTGACGTCGGCGACGTCGTAATCGAGGGAAAGCTTCTGGCGCGAATCAAAAACCCGAAGCTGGCTTCCGCTGAAACCACGGCTCAATCGGAAGCCGAGCGACAGCGTAATCGCATTAGCGGACTCGAATCCGCATTGATCTCCGCCCGCCTCGATGTTTCGCGTACTGAAGCCGACCAGACGCGGATCAAGCAGGAGCTCGAAAAGGCGGAGAAAGAGTATCAGCGGCAGGAGTCCATGTTCCGCCAGGGAATCACACCTCGAGTCATTTACGAACGGGCTCAGCAGGAATACAATGCATACAAAGCCGATTCGGAAAGGCTCGCTGATGTCGCCAAGGATGCAGGCAACCGCGTGTCGTCGCTAACGGACGAGTTACAAACCGCCCGCGCGGATCTCGACCAGAAGAAAGGTGCCGTGGACAAAGCTCACGCCGAAAGCGGTTCCGGCGAGGTCCGGTCTCCGGCCGAAGGAATTGTCGTTGTCCGCTGCTGCCAGGTAGGCGAGTCCGTAACCGCCGCGTCCAGCAACCTGTTCCAAATCGCCGGCGATCTGACGCAACTTCAGGTAGCCGCGTCCCCAGATTCTGCGACCATTGAGAAAATTCACCCCGGCCAGATGGCGGCCATTGAAATCCCGGCCGTATCGGCCACCATCGAGGGCAAGGTTCGCGAGGTCAAGCCCGGTCAGGTGATCGTCGAATTCATCCGGCCAAATCAGAGCGTGCGCCCCGGTATGACGGCCCGGGTGAAGATCAAGCTAAGCTAAAGACGAAGGCCAACCAAGAAATGAATTTTCTGAAGGACAGTCTCATTGAGCTGATTACCCAGACCTCCACCAATCTCCCGCCCGACGTGCGCGCCGCGATGGGGCATGCGTTGGAAGACGAGATTTCGGGGACGCAAGCGTCTCAAGCATTAAGGATCATCGCCACCAATATCGACATGGCGCAGCAGGACGAAGGGCCCATCTGCCAGGACACCGGCATGCCTACTTTTGTCATTCACACGCCCGTGGGCGTTAATCAGCTCCATGTAAAGCGAGCCATTCGCGAGGCCGTTGCGGAGGCCACTCGACGCGGCAAGCTCCGCCCCAACTCGGTGGATTCTCTCACCGGGAAGAACAGCGGCGACAACCTCGGGGACGAGACGCCTGTGATGCACTTCGAGCAGTGGGAGGAAGACGAAATTGAAGTCAAGCTCATTCTCAAAGGCGGCGGATGCGAGAACAAAAATATCCAATATTCGCTTCCCTGCGAGCTGGATCATTTGGGTCGCGCGGATCGCAATATCGAGGGCGTACGCCGCTGTATCCTGCACGCGGTGTGGCAGGCGCAAGGCCAGGGTTGCGCGCCGGGCGCCGTTGGCGTCTGTATCGGGAGCGATCGCGCGCACGGCTACGTGCTCGCCAAAGATCAGCTTTTTCGAACACTCGACGACGTCAATCCGGTTCCCGAGCTCGCCCAGCTCGAAGCCGAAGTGATGGAAGAGGCCAATCGTATCGGAGTCGGCGCCATGGGCTTCGGCGGAAAGGTCTCGCTCATCGGATGCAAAGTTCGCGCCGCCAATCGGCTGCCGGCCAGCTTCTTTGTTTCGGTGGCGTATGACTGCTGGGCATTTCGCCGCCTCGGCGTGCGTCTCGATGCATCGAGTGGCGCGATCAAGCGCTGGCTCTACCGCGACCCGAAACGCTCCGTCGAGCGAATGGCCCAAATGGAAGGATTCCCGCTCACCGGCCGCGAAGTAGTGTTGACTGCCCCTATCTCCGAGGAAGCTGTCCGAGCGCTCAAGGTTGGCGACGTGGTGCTGATCTCCGGCGAAGTCTATACCGGCCGCGACGCCGTGCACGCCCATCTGATGAAGAATCCGCCGCCGGTCGATCTGCGGGGCGCCGTCCTTTATCATTGCGGCCCCGTCATGTTAAAGCAGGGCGACAAGTGGGAAGTGAAGGCCGCGGGACCAACCACCAGCAGTCGCGAGGAACCGTACCAGGCCACCATCATCGAGAAGTATGGCGTGCGCGCGGTTATCGGCAAGGGCGGTATGGGGGCCAAGACACTCGCGGCTCTGAAGAAGAGCGGAGCTGTTTATCTGAACGCCATCGGCGGCGCGGCGCAGTTCTACGCGCGCACCGTCGAAAACGTGCTGGCTGTGCACTTGTTGGAGTTTGGTATTCCTGAAGCGATGTGGCATTTGCGCGTGAACAACTTCGCAGCCATCGTAACTATGGACGCTCACGGCAACAGTCTCCACGCTGATGTCGAGAAGACCACCGGCGACAAACTCGCCGAACTGCAGCAGGTATAGCCGTCTGATAAAATCGACAATAAGGTTGTTTGCACGGACCTTGCATCACTTGGCCAGGTAGCTCAGTTGGTAGAGCGCAGCCCTGAAAAGGCTGGCGTCGGCGGTTCGATTCCGTCCCTGGCCACCATATTTAGGTACTGAAGCATATTTAGGTACTGAAGAAAGCTATGCCATATCAACCCGGCCGGCATTTCCTTCAGATTCCCGGACCCACGAACGTTCCAGACCGGATTCTGCGGGCCATCGACAAACCAACCATCGACCATCGAAGCGCTGAGTTCGCTGCTTTGGGCACCGCCTGCCTGGAAGGCATCAAGACTATATTCAAGACCACTAGCGATGTGGTGATCTACCCAGCGTCGGGGACCGGCGCCTGGGAAGCTGCGCTCGTCAACACGCTTAGCCCGGGCGACCGGGTCGTGATCTTTGAGTCCGGTCAATTCGCGTCGTTGTGGTCAAAGATGGCCACGGGCCTCACCTTAAATGTCGACTCGATTCCCGGCGACTGGCGCCGTGGCGCGGATCCCGCTGCACTTCGCGCAAAGCTCGACAAAGATGGGCAGCACGAAATTAAAGCTGTAATGGTGGTCCACAACGAAACCTCCACCGGCGTGAAGAGCAATATCGTGGCGATTCGAAAGGTATTGGACGATGCCAAGCATCCCGCGCTATTGCTGGTCGACACCATTTCCTCGCTCGCCTCTATGGACTACCGGCACGACGAATGGGGTGTCGACGTCACGGTAAGCGGCTCGCAAAAAGGTCTGATGCTGCCTCCGGGGCTCAGCTTCAACGCCATCAGCAGTAAGGCCCTCGCCGCCAATAAAAGTTCTCGTCTTCCAAAAAGTTACTGGCGCTGGGAGGAAATGCTGGAATCGAATCGCAAGGGATTTTTTCCATACACGCCGGCGACCAATATGCTCTTTGGCCTGCGCGAAGCGTTGAAAATCTTGATCGAGGAAGAAGGTCTGGATAATGTCTTTAAGCGCCATGACCGGCACGCTGAAGCCACGCGTCGAGCGGTCTGCGCCTGGGGCCTAGAAGTGTTTGCTCAGTGTCCCGAAGAATTCAGCAGTTCCTTGACCGCCGTCTTGCTGCCTTCGGGTTTTCAAGAGGCAGAGTTGCGCGCGATCATTCTGCGCAAATTCAACATGTCGTTGGGCGCTGGATTAGGCAAAGTTGCCGGCAAAGTGTTTCGAATCGGCCACCTGGGCTTCTTCAACGATCTGATGCTGGCCGGAACTCTCTCTGGTGTTGAGATGGGTTTGGAATTGGCCGGCGTGCCTCACCAGAAGGCCGGCGTAACCGCAGCACTGGGCTACTTAACCGAGCAGGCGTGAGTCAGCGCATGCGCATCCCGTCCTTGCTAGTTCTCGTCATTCTTGCCGCGGCATTGGGCGTCGCAATCGCCCAGCCGGTTCCCGTTACCATTTACACCGATCCTTCCGCCGATGCCGCACATCCGGCCAAGATGACAGTGCTCCACATTGCGAGCCACGGCGTCATCATCAACGGGCTGATTTACCAGCCACCGGGAGCAGGTCCGCATCCCACCGTGGTCATCTGTCACGGCTTGCCGGGCAACGAGAAGAATCTCGATCTGGCACAAGCCCTCCGACGCGCGGGTTGGAATGCGGTCACATTCAACTACCGTGGATCGTGGGGCAGCGCGGGTAGCTTCCGGTTTGCTCAGAACCTTGAGGATGCCAACGCCGTGCTCGCATACTTGCGCAATCCTGCCAACGCAACGATGCTCGGCATCGATACCCACCGAATCGCTCTGGCCGGTCACAGCATGGGTGGCTGGGTGGTGGCGCACACCGCGGCGAACGATCACGGGCTCATCGGAGCAGTGATGATTTCAGCCGCTGACATGGGCCATTTAGGCGATGTGCCACGCGATCGCTTGGTGGCTTCTATGGCCGACAACATGGAATCGCTTGCGGGTGTCACTGCCGAAACGATGGCCGACGAATTACTGGCGAAGGCCAAGGCTTTCCGAATGGAAAACGACGCGGCCGGCCTCAGTCAAATGCCGCTTCTCGCGCTGACGTCTGATGATGGCCTTGCGCCCGATACCAATGCGCTAGTCCGAGCCATCGAAGCTAAAGGCGGACACAAGATAACCTCAATGCATTTCGCAACTGATCATAGTTGGTCGGATCGCCGGATCACACTGGAAAGCGAGATCATAAAATGGCTGACCGAATTGGTCGAGCCGGCCCCTTGACCGATTCGCCGGGCAGTAAAGTGCTGGTCATCGATATTGGCGGCACGCACGTGAAGCTCTTGGCAACTGGCCAGAAGCTGCCGATAAAAATCCCCTCAGGGCCGGAAATGACTCCTGGAAGAATGGTCACGCTCGTAAAAAGAGCTACGGCCAAGTGGAAATACTCGGCGGTTTCGATTGGTTACCCCGGACCGGTGCTGCATGGAAAGCCGGTCAGCGATCCTCATAACCTTGGGCACGGTTGGGTTGGCTTCGACTTTAGAAAAGCTTTTGGGCGTCCGGTCAAATTGATGAATGATGCGGCCATGCAAGCCATTGGCAGCTACCGGCGCGGTCGAATGCTCTTTCTGGGATTAGGCACAGGCCTCGGCTCTGCGCTAATGGTCGATGGAGTTATCGAACCGATGGAGCTAGCTCACCTGCCCTACAAGAAAGGTCTGACCTATGAGGATTTCATTGGACTCCGCGGCCTCCAAAGATTCGGAAAGAAGAAATGGAGGCGCTATGTGGATGATGTCGTTAATCGGCTTAAGATAGCACTGGAGGCGGACGATGTCGTGATTGGGGGAGGGAATGCGAAACTGCTCAAAAAGCTTCCAGCTGGGGCGCGACTAGGAAGTAATGAGAACGCCTTTCGCGGCGGTTTTCGGCTCTGGCAAGCTGGACGAAAGCGTGCAGCGGGAGCCAGAGACCACGGTGTGCGATAACCTTAGGAAACTTGAAAGGAGCATCACATGCTAGATCGACGAAGCTTTATAGTGCTTGGAGCCGCTGCGCCAGTCATTGCCGCGGCGCCGACGCTGGGCGGAGTGAAGACCCGCCGCGCGGGCAAAGTTGAGATCGCTTTCAAGTCGCCGCCCGGCTCCAAACCAAATGGTCTACAGGCTACCAAGGACGGCTTGTGGATGATCGATCAGAGCGAGGCCAATAAGGCTTACCTGGTCAGTTACGAAGACGGAAAAATTCTTCGCTCGTTCGCCACCGAGACGGATCGATCGAGTGGCATCACCTTCGACGACGGCACGCTATGGATTGGTTCCACCTATAGCCGCGAAATCGTCCGTTGCGACGCCATGACCGGCAAAACGCTGGAGCGGCATTTCACGCCTGGAGCCGGAGTGATTTACCAGATGGCCGGAGATCCGCCGGCGCGCAGCAGTCCCCTCGCGCCGAAGCGGCCGCCGGCGGCGCCGAAGAAGCCGACCCAAAACGCCGACCCCAGCAAAGTCGGAGGATATCAGGCCGGGCAGTTACTCGGTAGCCGTGCTTTGGGGACCGGTGCTCACGGCCAGGAGGTTCGGGACGGCAAGCTCTGGATGGCGGTGCCTCCGGCGCGGATGGTCTTCTGCCTGGATCCGAAAACATGGGTTATTGAGAAACGGTTCGACACGGCCGGCAATCGTCCGCACGGAATCGGCTGGGAGGGAAAGTACCTCTGGGTCACCGATTCCAATTGGAACGCCTTCTTCAAGCACGATCCCGAGACCGGTGAGATTGTCGAAAAGATTCAATTGGCCGATTCAGATCCTCTGCCGCACGGCATGAGCATCTGGCAAGGAACGATGTGGTACTGCGACGATGTAGGCGTGGTCTGCCGGCTAAAGATGTAAAGGCCAGGTAATGTATATCCCGGAAGCACGTTGTGCTGCGGGAAGAGGTATGCTAAGCATCAGAGCTTTCAGAGCGGGCCCAGTGTACGGCGGTTGCCGCGCCCAACTGGCCTGGACGCAGAAAGGGAGAGAGCATGAGCACTAAAGGAAGATCACGACGATCATTTCTTGTTAATTCCATGGCAGGCCTCAATGCGGCGTGGGTAACAGCCAACTACCCGGGCATCCTGGCCGCCCAAGAACACGTGCAGAAGGCAACCCAAGCGGGTGGCGTCCCGAAGCTCGCGTTCTTCACCGAGGCGCAGGCAGCGGAGGTCGAGGCGATGACGGCCCAGATCATCCCCAGCGACGAAACTCCCGGTGCAAAAGAGGCTCACTGCGTCTACTTCATCGACCAGGCTCTGTCCACTTTCGATAAGGGCCGCCAGTCCGCCTATACTCAGGGGTTGCAGGATCTTCAAGCCAAGACCCAGCAACGCTACGCGGACGCCGCCAAATTCTCAGCGCTCACTTCCGAGCAGCAAATTAAGGTTCTCACGGACATCGAGAAGACGCCGTTCTTTAACACAGTCCGCAGGCACACGATCATCGGATTCTTATCTCGCCCGGTGCACGGCGGCAACTACGACAAAATTGGCTGGAAAGTCATCGGCTACGACGATTCACTGAACTTCAAGCCGCCGTTCGGTTACTACGACGCGCAGGCCCTATCCGCCAAGAAAGGGTGAAGGAGAAAATACTATGAAACAGTATCCGACATCAAGTGAGGTCGACTTCGTCGTAATCGGTTCAGGAGCCGGCGGAGGCATCATGGCCAAGCAGTTGTCAACTGCCGGGTTTTCGGTCGTGGTCCTGGAGCAGGGTGGTTGGGGAAAGTACGGTCGCGAACACGAATACAACAAGGACGAGTGGCTGAACCTCAACCTGAGCGATGACGATCGGTTGATGAGCGACCCCTCGCGCCAGCGCAATACATTCCGTCGGAGCGACAAGGACAAAGCCGTTCCAGGCACGCACAGCTACGGCTGCGTAGTGGGCGGCGGCACGGTGACCTACGGCAGCAGCAGTTGGCGCCATCTGCCGTATGAGTTCAACGAAGCCTCTTACGATCAGACCATTCCTTCCGGCACCGGCATGGCGGACTGGCCAGTCACCTACGATGAGCTCGAACCTTATTACACCCAGGCCGAATGGGAAATGGGCATATCCGGCCTGCGTGTCAATTCGCCTTTCCTCGCCCCTATGACGAAAGACTATCCGGTGCCGCCGGTACCTCTCAAGAGTTCTGGGGCGCTGCTCAATTCAGCGGCTGCCAAACTAGGACTGACCTCCGTTCCCGGACCTCTCGCGATCATTACGAAACCTTATATGGGGCGGGAAGCGTGTGTCAACTGCGGAATCTGTTCCGGCTACGGCTGTCAGGTGCGCGCGCGATCCAGCTCAGCGGTCACGATGCTGCCGCTCGCCGAAAAGACCGGGCGCTGTGAAATTCGGGTGAAGAGCTATGTGCGCGAGATTTCCACGGACAACGCCGGTCGAGTTACTGGTGTCATCTATTTCGATGCCCAGAAACGCGAAGTTCGTCAAAAGGCGAAGGCGGTGATTCTCTCCGCGAATGCCGGGGAGTCAGCCCGCCTGCTCCTGATGTCGAAGTCGGCCCGTTTCCCGAACGGACTGGCGAATTCGAACGGAGTCGTCGGAAAGTATGCGATGTTCGGCAATGGGGCCGGCGCGAGCGCGCTCTTCGAGCATCCGCTGAATGAGTACAAGGGTGTCATTTCCGGCGCCGCCATCGTGGACTATGTGCCTTCCGATCCGAAGCGCGGCTTCTACGGCGGCGGGCGCATGACTGCCCGTGGCTATCTGACCCCCTTCGAGCTTGGCTTGGGCGGGTTGTCGCCAGATGCACCGCGCTGGGGCGCCGGATACAAGAAGGCGCTTCAGGAAGAAGCGAATCACAGGATGACGATCAGTTGTTTCGTCACGCAAATGCCGCTCGAGACCAATCGCGTCGATCTGGACCCCGACGTGAAAGACGAATGGGGTCTGCCGGCCATGCGTATCACGTTGTCGTCTCATCCCGACGACAAGAAGAACATGGAGTTCTTCCGGCAAAAGTCCGTTGAGGTTCTGGAAGCTGCCGGAGCCAAGAAGGTCTGGGCCCAGCCGGTGGGCGACAGCCGAGGCGGTGCTCACAACCGCGGCACTTGCCGGATGGGGAACGATCCCAAGACGTCGGTTGTAGACAAATATCATAAGGCCCACGACGTGCCGAACTTGTTCATCGTGGACGGCAGCAATTTCGTCACCGGTGGCCGCAATCACCCCACGCTGACGATTCAAGCGCTTGCCTTTCGGGCATCAGAACACATTATTCAAAGCGCCAAGAAGGGCACGCTCCGCACTGCCTTGTAGGCGATTGGATCATGCACGCGGGGTCTACGCTGCCGTTCTAAAATTCGATCGACTCTCGGCTGGCCGCGGCGCTGCTTTTACGACCATCAATGTAACCACAGCGGTCGCGATACCAAACCCAGCGAGGAGGTAGAGCCCGGCTTTGAAGCTGCCGGTCGCATCTTTCACCCAGCCCATGATGTAAGGTCCGGCAAACCCGCCCAGGTTTCCGACCGAGTTGATGAGAGCGATGCCGCCCGCAGCCGCGCTTCCGGTCAAGAACATCGACGGTAGAGGCCAGAACGGCGCCTTGGCTCCGTAGATGCCGATTGCGGCCACCGACATCCAAGTTACCGCTGCGAGTGTATTGCCCAGGAACGCGGCGCCGGCGAGTCCAATCGCCGAGACTAGCAGCGCGAGGAACAAGCTGATCCGTCGCTCATTGTATCGGTCCGAAAAATAACCCCAAAGCAGCGCGCCGATCGCTCCTATGACATACGGTATCGAGGTCACCAAGCCACTCTGGAATGTCCCGAATCCTATTTCTTTAATCATCTGCGGCAGGAAGAACGCGAGTCCCAAATTGGTCGTCAGGTTGGCGAAATAAATGAAGGACAGCCCCAGAACCCTCGCATCGATGAACGTGCGCCAGAACGACATGCCATGTGTGGCCTCGACAGCCTTCTGTTCTCTGTCGAGCGTCTCTTCAAGCCATTGCTTTTGATCGGCGGTAAGCCATCGAGCATCCCGAGGACGGTCGGGCAGGACCCATAGCACAATGACCGCGAGCAGAATCGTTGGCGCGCCCTCGATCAGAAACAGCCATTGCCAGCCTTTGAAACCGGCCAGTCCGCTCATCGCGAGAATAGCGGTCGAAATGGGCGACCCAACCGCAAGCGACAAGGGTATAGCCACCATGAAGGCCGCGATAATCCGGGCGCGGTAGGCGGCTGGGAACCAAAAGGTCAAATACAGGATGACTCCCGGAAAGAGGCCCGCTTCTGCAACGCCCAGAATGAATCTCAGTACCAGGAATCCTACCCAGCCGTGGATGAAAGCTGTGCCCATCGAGACCAGGCCCCAGGTCACCATGATGCGGGCAATCCAGCGCCGCGCGCCGAACCGCGCCAGCATCAGATTGCTCGGCACTTCGAAAAAGAAGTAACCCCAGAAGAACAGGCCGGCGCCAAGACCGTAATGATACGCATCCAGGCCCAGATCGCGATTCATCGTAACCGCTGCAAATCCGATATTGATGCGATCGAGATAGGCCAGAAGATAACAGGCCATCAGCAAAGGCATTAGGCGGACAAAAACTCTTCTGACTGTCCGCGTCTCTAATTCCTGGGTCATACTTGAAGCTGATCTTCTAATACGTAGCGCTACACTTCGTGTAGCTTGACTACAGTGCGGTCGATATCCTTGATCGTTTGTCGGCCGCAATGCGCCATATCGCGCGCGACTTCGGTCTGTAGCATTTCCAGCACCTGCTGAGCGCCGTCGGGTCCGTAGGCCGCCAGACCCCACACCACGGGGCGGCCCAGCATCACCGCGGTCGCGCCGTAGGCCAGCGCCTTGAAGATATCCGAACCGCGACGGAAGCTTCCATCGATCAGAACCGGCGCCTTTCCGCTGACCGCGTCCACGATCGACGGCAACATCTCTATTGATGACGCCGTTGCGGCGTTCGGCAATCCGCCGTAATTCGATACCACAATTCCATCGATGCCGTGCTTCAACACCGCAGAGGCTTCCTGCGGTGTCATGACGCCCTTGATTAATACAGGGACGCCGATCCCTTTCCGCATCTGATCGATGATGGTCCAGCTACTGACTGACGGCGCGCGCACCGTGATGACGATCGCTTTGCAACCGGTCTCTACCGCCCGATCCATCTTTGTCCGAACCGCTGCCATGTCCTCCTCGGCGAACACCTGATACCACAGCGTCGTCTTCGATTCCGCGGCGATCTTCTCCACCGGCAGGCTCGACTCACAACTGACTACCATCCACGATTTGGCTGCGGAAGCAGCACGCACCATTCCGACTTCGCCATCCGGATGATAGTTCTGAAGGCGTGCGATCGGTCCCGCCATGATCGGCGCGAACATCTTTTCGCCGAAGAGAGAAATCGTCAGATCGAGATGCGTAGTGGGGGCCATCATGCGTGGCCGGAACGTGATTCGTTCGAAGAAAGAACGATCGCCGCCGGCGATGGCGGTATAGACATCGGGAGCCAGTTTACGCTGGGCCATGTTCTCGAATTCGAGCACATTGACCAAATCCTCGCGCGGCGCGATACGTCCGGGAGGCTCGCCGATCAGCTTGGGCGGGTGATCCGCGATCAACGGAGAGGCTGCTGCGAGAGATCCGAGGCCGGCTAGCGCTTTGCGTCTTGTCACAACGTTTTTCTTCATCGGAAATGAGTCCTCAATAGAGTGCGATCAATGGAGGCCAGATCAGGACTTCCAGTCTGGGCCATCGCCGTAATCAGTTCTGCCTGCAGGATTTCGAGAATCCGCTGAACGCCGGGCGGCCCGTAGGCCGCGAGACCCCATCGGATAACCCGGCCGAGACACACCGCCTTCGCTCCCAGCGCCAGCGCCTTCAAAATATCGGACCCACTGCGGATTCCGCTGTCGAACAGCACTGGAACTCTGGCCGGGACGGC
>Ga0210401_10002858_pt1 | contig 18790 bp, 20 predicted proteins | sample IncBWH32MmetaG_FD_150866 | JGI IMG/M metagenome (GOLD analysis project Ga0210401, IMG submission 150866) | Forest soil microbial communities from Barre Woods Harvard Forest LTER site, Petersham, Massachusetts, United States - Inc-BW-H-32-M | ecosystem: Environmental > Terrestrial > Soil >... | reverse complement strand
CACCGCAGGCGAGAATGAGGTTTTCAGGGTTTTCGCCGGGCGTCTTTGTGCCCGATTTGGGACCGAGTGACGCTTGGGGGACCAAATGACCGACCGATTCTGGTTTTTTGCCGCGGACGGCAAGCAGCAAGGACCTTATCCCGAACCTCAGTTCCGCGATTTTCTCGCGCGCGGCGTCGTCAGAGCCGACACGCTGGTCTGGAGCGAGGGCATGGCCGGCTGGCAGAAGGCCGGCGACGTGCCGGGCGTGATGTCGGGCGCTTCCGGCCCGCCGGTCATCCCGATATCGGGCGGCGCGGTCATGAGTGCCGGCCGCGGTGGTGGAGCGCTTTCGATTGATTTCGGGATCTGGGACTTCACCTGGCGAAGCCTCCTGTTCGTGCTCGGGTTTCTGGTCGTGATCCCGGCGCCATGGGTGATCCCGTGGTACGTGAATTGGTTTGTTTCCCGCCTTCACGTCCCGGGGCGGCCAAACCTCTCCTTCGATGGCCAGCCTCTGACAATCGCGCCGTGGTATTTTGGGGCGATCGTGCTCACCATTGCCGTTGGCCTGGCTGGCGTGCAGTGGCTCGACAATCTCATGAGCATTGCGCAATTCGTTCTGTACTGGCTCTTCCTGAGATACCTCGTCGCAAATCTCGCGTCGAACGGACAGCCGCTCGGGCTCAGCTTCTCAGGTTCGTTCTGGGCCTATCTCGGTTGGACGCTGCTCGGCGTGATCTCCATCCTTACCATCATCGGCTGGGCCTGGGTTTATGCCGCGCAGATACGGTGGTTTTGCCGGAATATCCAGGGGACACGCCATCAGGTTGTCTTCAAGGGGACCGGGCTCGATTATCTCTGGCGCGTGATCGTGGTTGCGATTGCCAGCGGCTTCATCATTCCGATTCCATGGGTGTTCCGCTGGATGATGCGCTGGCAGTTGTCGCAAACGGAGCTGGCCGCACACTCCCCCTCAACCGCCGCGTGAGCCGCGATCACCGCCGCTCGCGCACCGAGCCCTCCTGCGCCACCGACGCCACCAGCGTGCCGTCGGGCTTGAAGATCAGGCCGCGCGTCAGCCCGCGGCCGGCCTGCGCGCTCGGCGAATCCTGCGCGTAGAGCAGCCACTCATCGGCGCGGAACGGTCGATGAAACCACATCGCATGATCGAGGCTTGCCGGCATCATGCGCTTGTCGAACAGGGTGCGGCCGTAGCGCGCCATCACGGCATCCAGCAGCGAAAAATCCGAGGCATAGGCGAGCGCGCACATGTGCAGCGCCGGATCGTCGGGCAATTTGGCCGCGGTCCGGATCCAGACATGAATGCGGCCGTCCTCGACCTTCTGCCCGAAATAGCGCTCGAGCTCCACCGGCCGCAGCTCGATCGGCCGGTCGGATTCGTAGTAACGGCGGATGAAGTCCGGCATGTCGCGGAACATCGGCTGCTTGGAGACTTCTTCGGCCGTGAGTTTCTCCGGCGGCGGCACGTCCGGCATTTTGTCCTGATGATCAAAGCGCCCTTCCTCCTCGGCATGGAAGGAGACCATGATCGAGAAGATCGCATTGCCGTGCTGGATCGCGGTGACGCGGCGGGTCGAATAGCTCTTGCCGTCGCGCAGCCGTTCGACCTCGTAGATGATCGGAATCTGCGGATCGCCGGGCAGGATGAAATAGCAGTGCAGCGAATGCGGCAGGCGTCCGTCCACGGTGCGGCAGGCCGCGACCATCGCCTGGCCGATCACCTGACCGCCGAACACGCGCTGCCAGCTCGTCTTCGGACTGTTGCCGCGAAACAGGTTCACCTCGATCGGCTCGAGATCGAGAATCGAAATCAGGTCGATCAGGCCTTTTGACATGGCGGCGCTTTCGGTCGCGCCGTCATTTACGGGTGCGCTGGCTTGACGCGCGCGCCCCGCAATGGCGGCGAATGGGTCTTGTTTCGCAGCCCTGTTTCGCCCAGCTATACGGGGGTGGCAAGTCTGATTAAGCTGGCGAGAGTATTGCATGACCATGACGGCGCAGCGAAGTATCGTGATCGGCGGCGGCGCATTCGCCGGCCTTGGGCTTGCGCTGGCCTTGCGCCAGGGGTTGGGCGCCGAGGTTCCGGTCATTGTGGCGGACCCCGCGCTTGCCGCGCGGCCCAGCCGCGACCCGCGGGCCACCGCGATTGTCGCCGCCTGTCGGCGATTGTTCGACGTGATCGGCGTGTGGAACGAGGTCGCGGAGAACGCGCAGCCGATCCTGGACATGGTGGTCACCGATTCCAATCTCGATGACGCGACCCGGCCGGTCTTTCTGACCTTCACAGGCGAGGTCGACCCCGGCGAGCCCTTCGCACACATGGTTGAAAACCGCCATCTGATCGACGCGCTGGTCAAGCACGCGGAGGCTGAAGGTGTCGAGCTCCGCGCCACGGCGGTCAGCAGCTACGACTCGCGCAGCGACGGTATCGACGTCACCTTCGGCGATGGCAGCACGGTCGACGCCGCCCTCCTGGTTGCCGCCGACGGCGCGCGCTCGAAACTGCGCGAACGCGCCGGCATTGCCACCCATGGCTGGGACTACAACCAGTCGGGCATCGTCGTCACGGTCGCCCACGAACGCGACCATCATGGCCGTGCCGAGGAGCATTTCCTGCCCGCAGGACCGTTCGCCATTCTGCCGCTGACCGGCAAGCGGTCCTCGCTGGTGTGGACGGAGACGCGGGGCGAGGCCGCGCGCATCATCGCGCTTGCCGCAGACGACTTCCTGCGCGAGCTCGAATTGCGGTTCGGCCTGCAGCTCGGCGAGATCACGGTGCTCGACCAGCCGCGCGCCTTTCCGCTGTCCTATTTCGTCGCCCGCTCCTTCATCGGCGAGCGGTTGGCACTGATCGGCGACGCCGCGCATGTGATCCATCCGATCGCGGGACAGGGCCTGAACATGGGGCTGAAGGATGTCGCGGCGCTCGCCGAGGTGATTGTCGATGCGGCGCGGCTCGGCGTCGATTTCGGTGAGGCCAGTGTGCTCGAACGCTATCAGCGCTGGCGGCGCTTCGACACGATGGCGATGGGACTTGCCACCAATTCGCTGAACTTCCTGTTCTCCAACAGATCGACGCTGTTGCGCAGCGTGCGCGACATCGGCCTTGGCATCGTCGACCGCCTGCCGCCCCTGAAGGACGTCTTCATCCGCCAGGCGGCCGGTCTCACCGGAGAGGTGCCGCGGCTGTTGAAGGGTGAGGTGCTGTAAGAGCATTTCGAGCGAAAGCCTGTCCCGGACGTGATCCCGGATCGGAACCGGTTCGGGCGAAGAAAAAAACGCAACGAGCCAATCAGCGCGTTTCGCTTGCGAGGATAAAGGCCGAAACAGCATCGATCATGTCGGCATCGAGCGGCCGCTCCGCCTGATTGTAAGAGGCGAGATCGTCGGCATCGTCAGTGACGTCGACCAGGACATGGTTCATCCGTGGCAGCCAGAGCGTCTTGGCCACCGGCGCCGCGGTGGAAAGCGCCAGAAAATCGAGCCGCGCGATCTGGTGGTCCTCGCCGCCCGCGACGATCAACGTCTGCACGACGAGCTTGAGCAAGGGCTCGACGGGGTCTGCTGACAAGGCCGAGGCGATGCTGGGTTGCATGACGGGCGGGATCGCGAGTCCCTGCGGCGGCGGATCCACGGCCTCGCCGGCCATGATGGCGTCAATGGCTTTGGCGACCGGCGCGAACGCATCGGCCGAAAGCTTCTTCTCCATTTGCGCCTTGAGCAGGTCGCCCTGCTTGCGCGCCGCGGTGGCGAGCAGGATGAGTCGGTCGACGGGCACGCGTGTCGCGGTGAGGATCGCGACCAGGCCGCCCTCGCTGTGCCCGACCAGCACGATTTTCGAGAATTTTCCACCCGCTCGCAGATGGTCGACCAGCGCAACCGCGTCATCGACATAGTCCTTGAAGCGAAAATCCTCGGCCCGGCCGAACTCGGGCTTCCAGCCGCCGGCGCCGCGCTTGTCATAGCGCAGCGTCGCGATCTTTCGCGCCACCAGTTGCTCGGAAAGCTTTTTCAGCGTCGCCGGCTTGATCTGCGGCCCGTTGCCATCGTGGTCGGTGGATCCGGAGCCCGCGATCAACAATGCGACCACCGGCCGCTCGACATCAGCGGGGACCGTCAGTACGGCGTCGATGGCGCCGATGCGGACCCTGCTCTCCCCGGCCGATGCGTTGGTGGCGAGCGCGCAGATCAGGAGCGCCAGCGCGAGCAGCAATGCGCGCACGCGCATGGATCACTCCATCTTGCGCGCTTCCTCCGGCAGCATGATCGGAATGCCGTCGCGGATCGGATAAGCGAGCTTGGCCGACCGCGAAATCAGCTCCTGCCTCGTCGCATCGAACTCCAGCGGCCCCTTGGTCAGCGGACAGACCAGGATTTCGAGCAATTTCGGATCGACGGTGTTTTCGGGGCGTTCGGGCGAGGCACTCATGCAGGGTCTCCGGCTTTGCCTTCGTATCGTAGCACGCCGGCGGCGACGCTGTCGCCGATTGCTAACCCCGGGCAAGGCGCATCAGCTCATCGAGCACCGCCTGCCGCATGTCGCTCTCCGGAGGCTTGTCCGAGAAGGTGACGCCGAGAAACGTCCAATAGAGAATCTGCGCGCGGGCCTGCGCGACCTCCGGCTCGAGCCCGACGCGCTTCAACATCGTTTCGACATAGTCGAGGCGCCGCCGGTCGATCGCCTGCACGGCGGCGCGGGCTGCTGCATCCGATGTCGCCCAGCTGCGCACGGCCCTCTCCAGCGCCAGCCTGCCGGACAAGATTCGGGTCAGCAGCCTTGCCAGCGGATCTTCGCTGGTCCCTGCGCTCTCCAGGTCGGCAATGATCTGTTCCGCCGCGATGTCGCGCCAGTGCGCCAGGATCGCGGCGTGGAACGTGCCGATGTCGGCGAAATGCCAGTAGAAGCTGCCGCGCGATACGCCCATCGCCTTCGCCAACGGCTCGGCTTTCAGTGCCGCATACCCGCTTCTGGCCAGTGTCTTCAGACCGAGGTCGAGCCAGTCCTCGGCCGAGAGCTGATCGGTCATGATATGAGCGACCATACATAAGTGTATTGACGGAAGGAAGTCCCCGGCATAGTCTCCATACAGTTCTGTATGGAGAGGCGCATGCGTGATCTCTTGCTGCAAGGTGCTGGCGCGCTGGCTATTCTGGCCGCACTGATCCATGCCGTGATCGGCGAGGTCAGCGTTTTCACCCGTGTCCGCATCGAGCCGGCGCGACTGAGAACCCTGATCTGGCTGGTCTGGCAGGCCTTCACCCTGGCCTGGATCGCCTGCGGCATCCTCCTGCTCGCGGCACCCTGGATGGGCTCGGAGCCGGCCCGTCACTGGATCGTGGCGACGCTCGTGCCGGTGTATGCGTTCGCCGCATTTGCAAACGCCTGGGTCTCGCGCGGCCGGCATTTCGGCTGGATGATGCTTGGCGCGGTGGTCGGGATGGCTGTGGCAGGCTACTGAGCGGGCCGGATCCTAGCCTCATCCCTCGTGAGCCGCCGGTTGACCTCATGACATCGCGCCAGGCGGGGTTGCGAACGTCGAATCCGCTCCACCGGAGTCCCGATTCTGACATTCGTTTTATTTTTCCGCGTGCTGATTGACGAATGTCAGAACCGCGACACTAGCGCGACACTAGAATGGCTCCAGTCTAGAGCAAGTTTCTTTGCCGAGGCTCAGCCGAGGCGCTAATTGAAGCTACTCATCCGAGAGTGGATGCGGGCCGATGCCCTGATGTCGGATCAGACGCTGTACGTTCCAGTTCACGCCCAAGATGGTCATGACCCTGCTTGGAATATGGAGGTCTGGGATCGCGACGTTGGCCATTCGATCTCTCGGAATTCCAGCGCCAAGTAAAATTCGCTTAACGAATTTTGATCTGGCTCAGATTCGGAAAAGGGCTGGCAGATGTCTGTTCCAATCATTATGATCAAAAACCTTTCCTTTGCCGCAGTTTGCGTCATCGCAATGTTGCAGGCGTCTGCGGCCATCGCGCAGGATGCGACGGAAGTCCAGGTGACCTATTCCAAGGGCCAGTTTCAGCCCAGCGAAGTGAGCGTACCGGCAGACCGCCCCGTGGTGTTCAGGGTCAGGAATCTGGACGCGACGGCGATGGAGTTCGAAAGCGAGGCGCTCCGGGTCGAGAAGGTCGTTGCCGCCCGGACCAACGGTATCGTCAACGTGCGTGCGCTCAAGCCGGGACGTTATGAGTTCCACGATGACTTCAACGACAAGGCGCGCGGCGCCCTGACTGTGCAATAGGTTGTACCCGTGCTGGCGGCGCTCATCATCGTATTCCGCGAGGTTTTCGAAGCCGGGTTGATCGTGGGCATCGTGCTCACGGTCACAAGCGGGGTCCCGTACCGCGATCGCTGGATCGGTGCCGGCGTGCTGGCGGGCGGGCTTGCCGCTTGCCTGGTCGCAGCATTCGCCGGCGCGCTGTCGGAGCTGTTCGAAGGGATGGGGCAGGAGCTGTTGAACGCGGCGATCCTCACGATCGCGGTCGTCATGCTGACCTGGCACAACGTCTGGATGGCGCGCCACGGCAGGGAAATGGCGGGTGAGTTGCGCGCGGTCGGTCAGGCGGTCGCTGACGGAAGCAAATCGCTACTTGCGCTTTCGGTGGTGGTCGGCGTGGCCGTCCTGCGCGAGGGCAGCGAGGTTGCGCTGTTTCTCTACGGCGTTGCGACGTCCGACGGCGGTTCCGGGCTCGGTTACCTGGCGGGTGGCCTGATCGGCCTGGTGCTGGGCGGCGCGGTCTGTCTTCTGACCTATCGGGGCCTGATGCGGATCCCGCCGCGCGCGCTGTTTGCGACCACGACGACGTTGATCACCCTGCTCGCGGCCGGCATGGCCGCGCAGGCGGTCGCGTTTCTCGCGCGCGCCAATTGGTTCACTTCGCTCGATCGCGTGTTGTGGGACAGCTCCTGGCTGCTTTCGGACCGCAGTTTCGCCGGCCGCACGCTGCACACGCTGATCGGTTACACCGACAGGCCGACCGAGATGCAGCTCGTCGTCTATATCGTCGTAATCGTGACCACGTTCCTGCTGATGCGGCTGATGGCGCCGGGCCAACGAGGCCAAGGCGGCCGACCGACGCACGCCGTCCCCGCCGAATAACCACTTTACTATTCGAGACGGTCCTTCGGGTCCGGATCATGCCTATTGCAGCGGCGGATCGCCGCTGGTGCGCTTCTTGGCGAGATCCATCTCGGTCACCGCGATCAGGATTTCCGCGCGGGTCTTCAGGTCGGGCGCTTCCAGCATCGCCTGCTTCTCGGCCGGACCGTAGGGCGACATCATCGCGAGCGCATTGACCAGCGCCTCGTTGGGGGCGGTCTCGACGCCGTTCCAGTCGACGCTGAGATTGTTGGCCTTGAGAAATTCCGCAAGCGCCACCAACAGGGCCTCGCGGTCCACCGCATCCTCGCCCTTGCGCGCGGTGAAGTCGTCGAGGAACGGGAAATAGTCGACCTTGCATTGCCGGTACGGCGTTTGCACGGTCAGTTCCTCCACCACGCGGAAGCGCGCGATCCCGGTGAGCTCGAGAATATAGCGGCCATCGCCGGACTCGGCGAGCTGGGTGATGCGGCCGACGCAGCCGACACGAAACAGCACCGGATCGTCCTCGTTCGGCGAGTGCGTCACGTCGGGCTGGATCATGCCGATCAGCCGGTGGCCGTCACGCAAGGCGTCGTCCACCATCGCAAGATAGCGCTGCTCGAAAATGTTGAGCGGCATCTGGCCGCGCGGCAACAATAGAGCGCCGGCAAGTGGAAACACCGGAATGATCTCGGGAAGCTCGATCGGCCCGCGATATTCGGCGTTGATCGGCATCAGCTGCGTGCCTCGGTTGTCGTCCGATATTCCCTGAAACGCGATGGCGAATCGCCAGCGCGCTTCGGATTATTTTTCTGAGCATGATCTTCCCGGAAAACCGCTGCGCACTTTTCCGGGATCAAGCTTCCTGGCTTCACGAAAACAGAATGGTCGAAAGCCGTTTCCGTCCGTCGATGGTGGCCTCGTCGGCCCCGCCCCAGGCCTCGAAGAACTGCACGAGCTGCTTGCGCGCGCCGTCCTCGTTCCACTTGCGGTCCCGTTTGACGATATTGAGCAGCTGGTCGGTCGCTTCCTTGCGGCTGCCGAGCGCGTTCAGCGCCGTGGCAAGATCGAAGCGGGCCTGATGATCGAGCGGGTTGGCCGCGATCCTCTGTTCCAGCTCCGTGACCGGGCCGACCGACTGGGCCTGTTCGGCGAGGTCGATCGCCGCCTGCACGGCCTTCACGGCCGGATCGTTGCGCCTGGATTCCGGCACCATGGCGAGCGTCTGCTTGGCCTGCTCGATCGCGTCGGTGGTGAGGTAGCATTTCGCAAGCCCTGCAAGGGCTGCGATGTTGGTGGCGTCGAGCGCAAGCGCCTCGGCATAGATCTGCGCGGCGCCGGCCGGATCACCTTCGGCAAGGACGGCTTCCGCCTCTTTCAGGATGTCGGCGATGTTCGGCTCGCCGATGGCGGGCACGCCCTTGGTCAGCTTCTCGATGAAGGCATTGACCTGGCTTTCCGGGAGCGCGCCCATGAAACCGTCGGCCGGCTGGCCGCCGACAAACGCGATCACGGCCGGGATGGACTGGATTCCCATCTGGCCCGGGATCGACGGGTGCTCGTCAATGTTCATCTTGACCAGCTTGACCTTGCCCTTGGCGGCGCGCACCGCCTTTTCCAGGACCGGGGTGAGCTGGCGGCATGGCCCGCACCAGGGCGCCCAGAAATCGATCAGCACCGGCTGGCGCCGCGATTCCTCGATCACGTCCTTGACGAAGCTCTGGGTGGTTGTCTCCTTGATCAGATCGGGTGCTGCTTGCGGTGGCATTCCGCTGCCCTGCTCTACTATGGTCACGGGGGATCCTCGTCCGATGTCTGGAATGGGCCGCTTCTAGCACGGCCTGAAAACGCATTCTTGGGAGTTCGGCTCCTTAAGTGGCGGTTTTCGAGGAAATTTCAATCGGTTCGAGCAAGGGCCGATGGCGGCTTGCGTCGGAGATCGGGTGGCACCGCCATGGGCGTGGATCCATGCTGCCGGGCAATCGACTTTCAAGCAAGGAGTCCCTGCCATGGCAAGCGCCTATTACAGCACCATCTTCCGCGAGCCAGCCTCGGAAATCTGGAAAATCATTCGTGATTTCAATAACTACCCGATCTGGGTGAACGGTGCCGGCGAGAGCCGGATCGAGGATGGCAAATCGGGCGACGCGGTCGGTGCCGTGCGGCACGTCCTGTACCAGGGCCGGCATATCAGGCAGCGACTCGTGGCGCTTTCGGATGCCGAACGCGTGCAAACCTACGAGTTCTGCGATGAGCCCACGCTGCCGGTTACATCGTTCCAGGCCTCCCTGCGCGTTGCGCCGGTCATCGATGGCAACGGCGCTTTTGTCGAATGGTGGGCCGATTTCGATTGCGAATCATCCCAGCGCGACGAGCTGGTCCGAACCCTGTGTGGCTGGTTTGCCCAATGGCTCGAATCGCTGCGCACCACCCTCGGTCGCGAAACCGGCCACGAAGCCGTGACCAGTGCGCATTGGCGGCCCTCGGTCGATGGTTCGGGGCCGATTCGGCGGCTTTGGCCATGATTTCGAGCGATTTATCCGGCTCACGACCGTCGCCTGACTGTTGCATTCAAGGTCGGCTTTTGGCATAGGTCTCCCGGTTGCCGGCGTTATCGTCGCCGGCGCAATCGGATGCGGGTGTAGCTCAGTGGTAGAGCACGACCTTGCCAAGGTCGGGGTCGAGGGTTCGAGCCCCTTCGCCCGCTCCAAAAACCTTCACCATTCGTGAAACTTAGCGAGCGCGCAGCAGCTTCGGAATCTCGGATGGATCGACTAACCTCGATTTGAACGGAGAGGTCAGGACGGCCAGCGCGAAACACAGAAGCCCGATCATCCCGCCCGCCTAGGCGATTCCCTTACATCATCAACTCGGACAAGGTTTTCGGTACACACAGGTGCTATTGGGGTCGCAATGTAGGCGACGCTGGCAACCCTGCTACGTCGAGCCGCTGACTCAATTCTCGGCGCTTCTCGAGATCGCGATACCGCTCCTTCATCATGAAACCCGAAACTGTCAGACCTGGCTGGCCGGCGAGTGCCTCCCGCACCGCCCTGCGAGCGCTTTCCAAATCATCAAGAGCGACATAGGCGGCCGCGCGGTAGAGGCGAGCACGGTAGGTCTGGAACATAAGGTTGCCGAGTGCCTGGATTGCGTCGCGAAATCGCTCCAGCGCGTAAAGTGCGACGCCTCGCTCTTCAATACACCAAACCGGTAGAAATGGGTCGAGCGACTCTGCTTCATCTAGCAATTGAAGGGAGCGCTCTGGTTCGCCCACGTATGTCGAGACGCTTGCCGATCGAGCCTTGATATAGGCGTCAGATGGATTCAGCTCCATGGCTCTCTCACTACACGCAGCTGCTTGCTCGTAGTTGTCCTTGAGCAACTCAAACACGCCGAGGATTCGAGTGGCCTCGGGGTCATTGGAATCCAACTCCAAGGCGCGCCGAATATCACGCTCCCCAATTTCATAATCGAAATCGGACAGCCAGGATGCGGCACAGACGCGCCAAGCGTAGGCCGCAGCGTAGTTGGGATCGGCCTCGATGGCTCTGCTAAACCACATGACGGCTTCGCGAGCGTTATCGTCGGTGACGCCGCCAAGGCGGTGATAATCGATTCCACGGAGCAGGCATTCGAAGGCTGTCATGTTTTCCGGCAGTTTTCTACGAGCCGCGACCATGGTGACGTCTTCAACGCGACCGACGACTGTCGCAGCAATCTTTGCCGCCGTCTCGTCGAGAACGTCAAACAGCTCGTCGGTGCGACGGGCTATCTTTTGGCTCCAAATGATCGAACCGCTTACTGTGTCGGAAAGTATGAGACTGATGGAAATTCGATTCGCAACCTTTCGAACTTGGCCTTCAAGCACGTAGCAAACCGAAAGTGCATCACCAACTCTAATCGGATCGGCTCGAATGTCATCGACGGCGAAGCTGGCGCTGCGCGAGCTAACCGACAGGCGTCTGAAGCGGCCAAGTTCGACAATGAGCTCTTCCGTCAGCCCTTCGGCGAAGAAGCGTTGGCCCTCGTCACTTCCCGTTGCCCGAAACGGAAGGATCGCAATGGAGAAAGCGCGCCGCTCGCTTTTGCTGGACGGCCGTGTCGGTGCCGATTGCAGCCTATGCCCTCCCATTTCGCCGCGCACCCGGTAGAGGTGGATCGGCTCGGTGATATTTTTGAAACGTTTGTCGCCGAGGTCCTCAAAGATATAGGGTGAGTTGCGCCGGATATGGGCATACAGCACGTCGCTGATGCAAATCGAACCGGGATCAGCAGACTGCTCGATGCGCGCCGCGATATTGACGCCGTTTCCGATCAGATCGTTCCCACGAACCATGACGTCGGCGAGGTGGAGACCGAAGCGCATCGTGATCGGCTCATCGTCCGGCAAGTTCGCTCCCGCCAACGCAATGCGAATCTCAACTGCGCATCGAACTGCGTTGATGGCGCTCGGAAACTCTGCGAGCACGGAATCGCCCGCCGTGTTGAACACTCGGCCCCCCAGCAACCCAACCTTTTCGGAAACGATGGACTGGCACGTATCAAGCCGCGCTGCAGTACGCTCCTCGGCCGCCTCCATTAACTTGGAGTAGCCAACGATGTCGCCAACCATAATCGCTGCCAATCGTCGGTGCATGGGCAATTACCGGCGCGAACAGTTTTATCATAAGTTGGTTTCGTAGGAGCGAAATACAAGTCTTTTGGTGGTACCTGGCTATCTCCAGGGCGCAGGCGGCAGCCGCTCGGCGCTGTCTAACGGCGCGGCATCGAGTATAATGACCGACGCGGGAGCGAGGGGCGCGGTTCGCGCGGCGCTGACATGAGTGGTCAGTCCGGTCCCCAAGTTCCGTATTTGCAGGTGGGAAGGGCTTCTGCCCTTCGAGGCGGAAACCCTTTGCGAGGAGACGGCAGTAAGGATTGCTCAATGAAGCGAGGAGGCGTGCGATGGTTACGCTCCAAAACAAAGACGGTAGTCCTTTGCATCCAGCAGTGAACTATATGTGCGAAAAGATGCCGAGGCGGGAGATTGATCGACGCGGCTTTCTTCGCACGATTGCATGGCTCGGCGTTTCCGTCAGTTCTGCACGAGCATTTCTTGAATTGCCGACAGAAGCACATGCGCAACCGGTCAAGATTGGAGGGCGGCTTCGTTTTGCCTGCGCCATTCAGGAAATCAGCGATCCGGCGTTGGCGGCATGGACGGAGGGCGCAAACCTGTATCGAAACTGCTTAGAGTTCCTTACGGAAGTCGATGCAGACAACATCACCCATCCCTATCTAGCGGAGAGCTGGAAGCCGTCGCCCGACTTGACGGTATGGGAGTTCAAGCTTCGGAAGGGCATTAGGTGGTCGAACGGCGATGCGTTCACGTCCGAAGACGTGAGATTCAATGTGGAACGCTGGACCAGCAAGAATTCCAAATCATCTAACCGCACTGCGTTCGCAGCCATCTCCGATTTTGAAACCATTGATACCCATACGTTCAGATTACATCTGAACCGACCCGTGGCCTCACTCCCAGAGCAGTTCTACGCTTATACCTGCCCAATCCTGCATCGTACGTTTGACGACACGGGAGCCAACTGGCCGAAGAATCCTTTGGGCACCGGCCCATTCACGATGACTGACTTCCGGGTCGGCCGCCACGCAATATTCAGACGCCGGGAAGGATATTGGGGAACGCCAGCATTCCTAGACGAGATCCAGTACATTGACATGGGAACAGATTTAGCAGCTCAGGTCGCAGCGCTTGCGGCGGGTCAGGCAGACGTTCTCTACCGGCTGACTCCTTCGGAACTCGATCTGCTGGCGAAACTGCCCCATGCCAAACTCCTAGAAGAGAACTCAGCGCAGACGCTCGTCTTGCGCATGCAGGTTGATCAAAAACCATTTGACGATATCCGCGTTCGCCGGGCCATTGTGCTCGCCGCCGACAATCAGCGGATGTTGTCGATTGCCTATCGCGGAATGGGGATACCAGGTGCCAACCATCACGTCGCACCGATGCACCCCGAGTACTTTCCGGTGCCGCCACTAAAGCGTGATGTCGCGCAGGCGAGAAGTCTACTAGCCGAGGCTGGATACGCGAATGGTCTCGATTTGACTCTCACTCTCGGCAACACGCAAGGCAAATGGGAGCAGGACACAGCTCAGATACTGCAGCAAAACGTTGCAGAAGCAGGTATTCGCATCAAGCTTAATGTGTTGCCCGCGGCGCAATATTGGCCAGTGTGGGACAAGGCTCCATTTGCGCTAACTGCGTGGGCTCACCGGCCGCTCGCGATTATGACCTTGGATCTTGCCTATCGGTCCGGCGCGGCTTGGAACGAAAGCCACTTCAGCGATGCTGAATTCGATCGCGCCCTCGATCAGGCTCTTGCAACTCTATTGCCAGCGGAGCGATCAAAGACGATGGAGACGGTAGAGCGCCGGTTGCAGGACAGCGCGGTAATGGTGCAACCCTACTTCGCTCGAAACCTCGCGGCAGCCTCCGCAAATGTGCAAGGACACCGCGCGCACCCGTCCCAGTACTATCGCATGGATCGTGTCTGGCTCAATTAGCCGATCAACTTTGAAGTCTGGATTGTAGATGGGCAGGCAGCCGCCGGTGTTGCGACTATTCAGCAAGGCAGTAGGAGGCGCCTGCGCCACGATGCTCGCGGTGTCACTGCTTGTGTACCTTACGCTCGAGTTCAATGGAGCAGACGTGGCTGCGAAGGTCCTGGGCCCGTTCTCGGCGCCAGACCAGCGCTACGCCTGGATGCGAGAGCACGGTTACCTAGAGCCGCTTGTTCTTCGTTATCTCAGATGGTTGGCCAACTTCGTCGCCGGCAATTGGGGAACATCGACGTACTACAAAGAAGATATCCTCGCTCTTGTCGCGCCCCGACTGGCCTCGTCGAGCATCCTCGCGGCTGGCGCCCTGATTGTCATCGTGCCTTTTTCCATAGTCCTCGGCGTGATCTCCGGAGTGAGTGAGGGGTCGGCGCTCGATCGCGCGGTGTCCTCGGCCGCAATTTTAGCGACCTCGCTCCCCGAGTTTGCATCGGCGGCGCTTCTCACCGCGCTCCTTGTCTTCTGGCTGAACTGGCTACCTGGCACGAGCACAATGTCGACCGGCTTTTCATGGCGTGAGCTCGTGCTTCCAATTGCGGTGCTTTCCTTGTCTTCGGCCGGCTACATCGCTCGGATCACACGGGCGAGCATAATCGACGTTATGGCGTCGCCGTTTGTCCATACTGCCCGGATGAAGGGGTGCTCCTGGCGAAGGGTCGTTCTTAGACATGCACTGCGCCATGCATTGATCGCACCAGTGACGCTGGTACTACTACAGATACCTTGGATCCTTTCCAACGTGGTTATTGTCGAAGTTTTCTTCGCCTACAAGGGCCTAGGAACGTTGCTTTATGAGGCATCCCTTAACAGCGACATTCGGCTTATCGAGGCCTGCTCCATGGTGAGCGTCATCGCCGTAGTGTCGACCCAGGTACTGGCAGATGTTATTCATGGCCGGCTGAACCCACGGATAGCGCCATGGGCCGATGACGCACTGAGATCGCGGGCATGAAGTGCCGTCGGCACAGCCAGCGTCAGACCTCGGTTTCGGCGTTGTGTGGGGCTGCCGCCGTAATCGGGTGGCTGCTTGTGGCCATCCTCGCCGATCTCCTCGCACCCCTTGACCCTCTCAAAAGCATGACGCCGCTCGCTCTCCCCGGCGCGACGGGCGAGGGCGGAGTGACCTTTTGGCTCGGCACCGATCTTCTCGGTCGGGATATTCTGTCGAGGCTCATTTACGGAACGCGCACGGTCGTGGTTCTATCGGCTGTCGCGACGCTATCGGCTTATGTGTTGGGCGTGGGTGCGGGTCTCTTCGCAGGCTACGTCCGAGGGTTCGCGGACACTGCCTTGTCGTTCCTGGCGAACGTGATGCTGTCTTTTCCGGTTCTCGTGCTGTACATCGTGGTTATTACAGCGATTGGCTCATCGGCCACGAACGTCGTGCTTGCAATCGCATTTGGCAGCGCGCCCGTCATCTTTCGGGTTACGCGCGCACTCACGATCGACATCAGCAAGCGTGACTTCGTGACTGTTGCGATCGGTCTAGGCGAGGCGAGATGGCGCATCTTGGCTTCGGATATCCTCCCGAATGCGGCGGGGCCGCTCACTGCCGACATGTGTCTCAGGTTTGGCTACAGCGCGGTTGCAGTAGGCGCCCTCGGCTTCCTCGGCCTTGGGCCACCGCCTCCGACGCCGGATTGGGGCAGCATGATCTCGGACGGGAGGGGGTTGGCGATCGTTTACCCGCATCTGATTGTCTTTCCGTGTCTTGCCATCTCATCGCTCATGCTCGCAATGAGCCTCGTCGCCGATGGCCTGCACCAGCTATCGCTGGCACGGTAGGCTGCAATGGCGACCGATCCATCGAGGGAGCAAATCAGCGGCGGTGAGCCGATCCTAGCCATTAGCGAGTTGTCCGTCACCCTTCCGAGGGGAGCTGATCGTCCAATGGCTGTCGATCATGTGAGCCTTGAGCTGCGGCGGGGCGAGATTCTGTGTCTTGTCGGAGAGTCCGGAGCGGGGAAGTCGGTGCTTGCTAATGCGATCATGGGCGCGACGTCGCATGGCCTGGCAATCGCCGGGAAGAGCAGCATTAGGCTGTGCGGCCAAGAACTTGTCGGATTACCCGATCGCGTCATGCGTAGAATTCGCGGCAATCGCATTGCCATGATTTTTCAGGAGCCGACTGCGGCACTAAATCCCTCGATGACGGCAGGTCAGCAAATCGAAGAGGTGTTCGCCCTCCATTCAAACCTGGGCCCGGCGGCGGGACGCCAACGAGCGCTCGCGCTTCTCGAAGCGACGCGCCTGCCAGATCCCAGACGGATCTCGCAATCGTACCCCTACCAACTCTCCGGGGGCGAGTGCCAACGAGTCGTCATCGCGATGGCCATTGCAATGGCTCCTGATATTCTCGTCGCCGACGAGCCGACAAGCGCGCTGGACGCGACAGCCCAGGCTGAGATCCTAAGCCTCCTCCGGGCATTGCGCGGAAGCCTGCGTCTCGGCATCCTTTTCATCACACATGACTTTGGTGTTGTCGCCGAAATCGCGGATCGCATCGCGGTCATGCTTGCTGGGCGAGTTGTCGAGACAGGTCCCGCAGAGCGAATCTTCGCGGACCCACAGCACATTTACACTCGCACACTGCTAGAGGCGGTGCCGTCCTTGACGCCACCGAAAAACGATGCCAACGAGAAACCTCTCGAAAGTGCTCTGCTTACTGTTGAAAACCTGAGCAAAAGCTTCGGTTCGGCCCGCGTCGTCGATGACGTCACCCTCACCCTCGCGCGGGGGAGAACACTTGCGGTCGTTGGTGAATCCGGTGCGGGCAAGAGCACGCTCGCCAAGACAATCGTTCGGCTCGTCGAACCATCGGCAGGCCGCGTTCTGCTTCGAGCGGCTGATTTAGCGAACCTTAGCAGAGCCGAGCTCCGCGCACAACGAGGCGCTGTCCAACTTATCTTTCAAGATCCGTACGGATCGCTCAACCCACGTAGGCGAATCGGAGAGGCGATCGCGCGCGCGGCTCAGCTCGCAGGAATTGGCCGCGTGGCGTCCCGTCAAACGGCCCTGGGCTTGATCGCGCTCGTTGGATTGCCGCGAGAGGCCTATGACCGCCGCCCTAGTCAATTTTCCGGGGGCCAGCGCCAGCGAGTCAACATTGCTCGAGCGCTAGCCATCCAGCCGGAAGCGCTTATCCTCGACGAAGCGCTCACGGGCCTCGACGTCGTGATGCAGGCTCGGATACTCGCATTGCTTAGAGACTTACAAAAAAAGCTAGGTATCGCGTTCATGCTAATAACCCACGACCTCCGCGTTGCCGCGCAATTCAGCGATCAGATAGCTGTAATGAAAGGTGGCAAATTGCTCGAACTCGGCCCTACGGAACAAGTCCTTACCAATCCGAAGCATCCATACACGGCGGAACTCCTTGCGGCTGCTCCCGGGCGACGCGCTCAGTTTGGAAAGCCGCGAACGGGAGAGCCCGCGTCTTGAAAGGAACGGTCTGGTGCCGTCGTGCTCGACCAAACGATCCGCGACAAGCAGCTGATTCGTCACGCCCTCGGCCTTGACTAGGAACATGAGAGCTAGAGCACTGCATCACGAATTTCTTGGTTAAATCCTAAATTAGCTAACCTCGTTTCGCACGTGACCCGAAAGTCGTGTAGACGGTAGTTTTGCAGGGATAGTGTTGTCTGTTCGCTATTCATTAATTCTTCAGCTTGACTGTCGAGCGCTGCTTTAGCCCGAGAGAAGCCCGAAACCGGTACTCGGCCGTCTCTCGATGAGAAAATGAAGTCGTTTGGAGGGGCACAAGCTGGTACTCGTTTGATCACGTCGAGGACTGCGCTCGAGAGCGGAACGATATGATCTCGTCTGCTCTTGTAGCGAGACGTCGGGATCTCGAGCGCGGAATTGCCGAAATCAATCTCACGAGGTCGAGCATGCGCCCAATCGTTGCGCCGCTGCCCAGTAAGGATCAGCAGTTGGAACAGGGCTCCAAACGGATAACCCAGCCTGCACGCTGAGCGCCACACAAACCGCAGCTCTGCATCCGAGAGAGCTCGGCCCGCTTCTTCATTTGAGCCTAGGTCGGAGCGTTTCAGACCCAAAATCGGATTTTCACCGATCAATTCGCGATCGATTGCCCAGTTGAAGAACCGCGACAGGTGCTTTCGTACTTCTGAGCCGGTCGCCGTCAAGCCTCTGGTAACGAGACCGTCCAGGATCTCATGAATGTCCGCCCGCCGAATTTCATGCAGGCGTTTTTCATTCCAGTGTGGCCTGACATGGAGGCGCAACACACGTTCGACGTTCTTCCAGGAGCTTATGCTGGGTTTGATTTCCTGTTCGATAAAGCGCTCGAAAGTAGCATCGAAGGTGTTTTGATGTCGTTTTCGGCTAGCTTCTATGAGCTCCCGTCTCACATCCCGGCCCTGGCTGGCGGCAAGCATTATCTCCCTAGCGCGCTCTCGAGCCGTTTTAAGGTCCAAAGGCGGCGTGGTACCGAGCGTAATCCGATGTTGCTTGCCAGCTAGTAGCCTGCCGGCTGGCGTGACACCGCCCTCCCCCACGACCTTGTAAATCACGCTGAACGATTTCGCGCCTTTCGGAGTGACCCTCAGAATTAAACCCGGGCATAATTCGTCGGCGATTTCTAGCCGGCCGTTAGCAGGGGCAACTTTCGGGTCGTAGTTCAGGCGCTCGACGCCCTGCTCTGTGAACCTCTTCTTTCGACGGCTAATATCGGCCATTTGGGGTACCCTCGGGGAGCTCCGGGGGATCCAAAACCGAGTGTTACCACCCGAACTCCACCGAACTAGCTCTTCGCCAATTTGGTACTCTCGACAACAGCCCGGAATCTTGGGGGCTTACTGGTGGTTACTAGTGCGGACGAGACAATACCTTCTTGCCAAGGTCGGGGTCGAGGGTTCGAGCCCCTTCGCCCGCTCCAATTTTCCTCCATCCAAGCTGGTATTTCAGCCAAGCGTGGCGATCTCGCCCTCGGGATCGAGATGGATCGCTCGCCAGCCGAGGTCGGCCCTTGCCGTCGCGCCGCTCAGCCGTTGGTCGCGTGCGTAGCCCCTTGCCGACTCGCCAAGTTCGGCTGCGATCTCGTCCGCAGA